>Ga0247757_10001384_pt1 | contig 16295 bp, 19 predicted proteins | sample UWRJL126311R4_FD_180929 | JGI IMG/M metagenome (GOLD analysis project Ga0247757, IMG submission 180929) | Plant litter microbial communities from Arlington Agricultural Research Station in Wisconsin, United States - UWRJ-L126-311R-4 | ecosystem: Environmental > Terrestrial > Plant litter >... | reverse complement strand
AGAATTGTTATCTATTGTACCTTTTTACCCTTACAACTCCTTATTATTGAGGGTAGTAACGGGCAACTCTTATGCGCGTTGTTCGTTTTATAATCGAGACAATTTCGCCATATTTCATCTATTTTTTGATTGCAACCAGTGCTGGTTGAATGCCCTCCTACAGTGCTTGCTTTGTAACGTCGTGCTTCTGTTATGCCTGCGATAGGGCGTGTTGGCTAGGCCCCACAATGGACACCTCAAGACATAGCGGATTCCAAAAAGCAAGGAGAATTCAAGTTACGGCACTCCACAGGTAGATTCACAGACACGAATCTCTCCATAAAGGTAAGCCAAAGCGCTTTCGCTTACGGGTTCTTTCCTCGCTGCATTCTTTTCGTATCCATTTGTACTTAAAGTTTTCCTGGCCTGTAGTGAAGCCGCGGCATACTTGATCCTCGTTTTTTTTTTCTTCACCTTACTAACGTCCCTATCGTGAAAACATCGTGAAAATGCAGGCTGGCAATATTGCCGTGGGTTTGGTAAGTCGTAAGCAAACGAAACGAAATCTCTTAGCAATCCACGGGCCTAACAAATTCAATAAGAATCAGAACAGGGGTACGTCTTCCTTGGATTTGCAGACCTCCGCCGACCACTCGTGTTAGGAACGTCCCAGACGCTGCCAACCTTGTACTTTCAAGGCTTCCTGCGGAGCTTCGCAGCGATGTGTTTGTGTACGTCCTGCGCAACAGAGGCGTTTTCGTCCCCGAACCCTGTGCTTGCTCCATTCCTGAGTGTTGGGACACTAGCTGTGCATCCGCCACGAGTTTATCGTCAGCCATACCGAGAGAGATTAAACATGTTCTATGCCGGATCATAATCTTTGCCTTGGTCCTTCATGCTACATAAGCAATGAATCAGACAACTTTGGCTTTGCGGTATCACGCGATCCGCATCATTACCCTCTCCAATAACAGGGAGGACCTCACCGACATCCACGAAACTCCGGAATGGATCGCGGAGTGTTGTCCCAACACTAAGTCGTCCTTCGTACGAGGCCACCATAACACCTGGGAGACATTGCTACACCCCGACAACGATGGTTTAGACGTTCTACAGGCTGGCACAGGTGGATTGGAACTTGGAAAGTAGCATCAAGGATAGGCTATGGGGCGGTTTAATCCTGCTAGCGGAGTGTGCATTTGCTCGAACATGTGGAATAGAGGGGAGAGTCATTTTCAAGGGTTGTGTTGGACACGGGGAAAAAATCCCAAATGGAGATGCATGAGCATCATACGATGGAAAGTAGGTCATGGGGCTTGCATCTCACCCGCGTACGTGTGGAGGAAGGTTAGGAGCCGTTGCTCCCGGGCTGTGCAACGGGGAGGAGGGTATGCAGAAGTTTTTGGAGGCTCCTTCATGTGCTGGTCTGGCTGTAAGATTTCCGTGGCGTCGGCTTGGAAGGCAGTCCAGATCACAACGACATGGCTGTACAGCTCGGAAGATGTCCCATGCGGCGGCTTACGAGATGGCCATGGCAGGATTGCATTGGTGTGGATGCGCAGTCCGAGAGAGGGCGGCGCTGCAGCGGGCATATCATGGCAAGACGAGACGGTGTTGCGGTACGGAGCTTTGTGCCCGTAGGAACGAGGATGCATTGAGTCTTCGTTCGGCTCCGAGCGCTTGGCAAGCGCCATCGTCATGACGCTGCTTGGCGACCCGGGCGTGCCAGGCCCCCTGGGCTTTAACCATCCTCTGTTTCTTGCTGGACTAGACTGCTCTCGTCCCAGCGTCGACTACGCGTACCAACAAGCAACGACACCACGTCGCCGCGCCCTCTCCTCCACCCTGCAACTCGCTTGCCCCGTAGCCGTAGCCGCTGCAGCCCAGCCTCGTCCCCCTTTCTCGCTGAGCGCCCCACGGCTGCTGGACGCAGAACATCGCTCAGAACCCCGCGCTCCGACATCGCCATGGGCCTCTCCAAGACGAGCAGGATCCTCATCCTGCTGGCCATCGATGCCGCCTTCTTCCTACTCGAGATATCAGTCGGTAGGGCTTCGCCAGAGCAACTTACCCCAGACGTCTGGCTGACTTTAAGCAGGATATGCTGTCCACTCGCTGGCCCTCGTTGCCGATTCGTTTCATATGCTGAATGATGTGCTGTCCCTCTGCGTTGGTCTGTGGGCCGTCAAGGTCGCCAACCAGAAGACGAATTCAAAGATGTATACATACGGCGTAAGTGCTTCGTGTCTACGGTTTCTGCGCCCAGCAGATCTAACAGGACCATAGTGGCAACGCGCCGAGACCCTAGGCGCCCTAGTAAATGGTGTCTTCCTTGTCGCTTTATGCCTCTCCATTTTCCTTGACGCCATTGAGCGTTTCGTCGAACCGCAACAAGTTTCCAACCCAAAGTTGGTGTTAATCGTGGGCTCTTGCGGTTTGGCCTCTAATATACTTGGTCTCTTCCTCTTCCACGATCATGGTCACAGTCATGGCGGACATGCTCACGAGCACGGGGATGCTATCAGCGCTGCAGAACAAGGTCACAGCCACGGCATCGACGAAGAGAATCACGCTGTGGCCGACCAGCACGGAAATGTCGCCGAGGTCCTTCCTCAGAATCGCATTGGAAATTTCCCTTCTGCTGTCACCAATGGGCCCAACACCCAAGGCAAATCGGGTTCCACAGATATCGCATGGAATGTAACCCAAAATAAGACGCCACGCAGGTCACTGTCGGGCAAGCGCATCTCTAGGAAGCACCATCGCTCGCGATCTCGAGGCTACTCAGGACTAGAGGATATTCCTGTCTATCCTTCATCGTTCCGGAACAGCATCATCGAATCGTCTCGGATGGAAGAATCCGGATCGGATGCCGATAGCGAGACCGCCGTAGTAAATGAGACTTCGACGGAACGATCGCCACTGCTTACCAAGGCTGCAAGCGCAACATCGCAAACTACTAGGGCCAAGAGAGACTGTCATACTGATCACAGACACAACCAACCGAAAGAGCAGGCTGAAGGTGGTCATGGCCATAGCCATGATCTCAACATGCGCGGTGTTTTCCTCCACGTGATGGGCGACGCACTGGGCAATCTGGGTGTCATTGCTTCCGCTCTCATCATCTGGCTTACCGACTTCGAATGGAAGCATTACTCAGACCCGTTCATTTCTCTGGTCATTACCGTCATCATTCTTTGCTCTGCGATTCCCTTGTGCCAGGCGGCCTCTCGAATTCTCCTTCAAGCTGTGCCGGCCGGACTGTCGATTGACGACATCCGCGACGATATCACGGAGCTGGATGGCATCGTCTCGTGCCACCACGTTCACGTCTGGCAGCTTTCGGATACCAAATTGATCGCATCGCTTCATGTTCAAGTCTCGTTCGACTTCAAAGGGGACGGCTCGGCACGCTACATGGAGCTTGCTCGGGAAATCCGTCGATGCCTTCACGAATATGGGATCCACTCGTCGACGATTCAACCCGAGTTCTGTCTTGACGAGAACCACGACCACAGTGGCAATACGGACGAGAGCAGCGCCGACGAGGGTACGACGCTAGGAATGGATGGCCACCGGAGCACTGGTCGTAGCAGCAAGAACGGCAGCGTATGCGGGGAAGGCGAGGCTTGCCTGTTGGAATGCTCGGATACGTGCGGTAACAGCAAGCAGTGTTGCGGACCCGCGGCCAAGTGAGAGGTGTCTGGCGCGTGATCAGACGTTTGTAGCGTGTACGATATGGCGGGTGGACGGCGGATGATATGGACATGGCTCAAGGCGAGGGTTTACTTTTTTCCTTTGTTGACCTGGTATCGGTAGGGAGACTGCATTGGATTTGGCGTGGATATGGCTGGACGGACATTTGACGCGGCCAAGCTGCCAGAGCGCAGCCGTTGCTTAGGTGCTATTATCAAGGCCTGTGTGTACATAGAGTATTGGTTTGCTGCATACGGACCCTGGCGCTCGTGTATGTATGCACGCAAGGACCTACCGGAAGCAGCAAGGAAACATGCACCCCAGAGTTGGCCCAGGTCAGCGGCAGACGGAACTCGGCATGGAGTGATAGGAGAGCGGTTGGCGTAGCGCTTACACAGGCCACAGGCAGACGCTCACCACCGGCCGCGACGCTGGCTCGAGGCGGCTGCGAACGCGGAGATTGCATGGCTTCCAGAAGCTCTTCTCTGCCTGTGTGGAGCCGGCTTGGTGGAGCAGACGACGGCTGGGCTTCGGCGACTCGTGCCCTCGGCATCGACGAAGAGATTTTACCAGCGGGAATAGGCCGCAAATGCTTGACCAGCGCCTCACCCGCCCGCCCCCTGGCCTCGCTATCGCGCGCACATGAAGCACCACGTCATGCCATGGCCATACAATATGCAGCAGCCCTGTCGAAGCGGCCTGCCTCCCTATACGGCATGTACTCAGGTCTTCCCGGCCCATATCAGCGCGCGCCTGATCGTCTCCCTGCGCTGCCTCTTGTAGAAGGAGAAGAGATGGTGGGCGGGCGAACAGCGCGAAGAGGCCAATGGTCCTTGCCCGGTGGCGCAGATAAGCCGCCAAGGCCAATGCTTAATTGGTGGGCGACGAGGGGGGTTGGGGGGTTTGGGTCTTGGGGTCTTGGGATGCACGTTACATCGCGCGGCAGATGGCATCGTAGGGGCTCGTAGGGGCTCGCAGCTTGTGCGTGCTTGGTCCAGGCTTAGCACATGGCCCTCGCCTTCGCCTTCGCCTTCGCCGCTCGCCTATTCACCATTATCGGTGGGTACTGGTGGAGCTGGCCTGGCTAATTTATAAAGCCTCCTCTCCTCCGCGGTGCGCACCGCCCTGGCGTGAACCTCCATCGTCTTCCGACTACAAAGTCCCCACCGCCGTCTCTGCAACATGGAGCACGAAAGCGAAGCTGCCAAGTCAGTCGGGTGCCCCAACCTGGCTTGCGCCTCGAGAGGCTAACAACGCGACAGTGTCCACCAGGCCCTCGACATGCCCGATCACTCCAACAAGAGGGTCGACCTGGCTGGGGGCTCCTTGGAAGACAAGTCCAATTTAGGCCATGCCGACGAGAAGACCAGTTCCACCAGGTCAATTGAGGCTCACTCCGAGGACGATGATGGCTTTGGTGGCACCGTTCCCACCGAAGAAGAGAAGAACACTCTCCGACGTATCGCTGACCCCATCCCAAAATCGGCCTTCTTAGTTGCCATCGTCGAATTGTGTGAGCGTTTCACCTACTATGGCGCCTCAGGTCTGTTCCAAAACTACGTCCAGCGGCCACTAGACGGCAGAGATGGACCTGGCGCCCTTGGTATGGGACACCAGGGCGCCACGGGCCTCACAACCTTCTTTCAATTCTGGTGTTATGGTACGTTTGTAACCCCATGCTCCCTATCGCATGTGTTGACAGCTCCCAGTGACTCCTATCCTGGGTGCCATCATCGCCGATCAGTATCTGGGCAAATACAACACCATTCTTATTTTCTGCTTCATTTACATTGCCGGGCTACTTATCCTAGTTTGCACATCAATACCTGGTGCTCTGTCCGCTGGAGCCGGTTTGGGAGGCTTCATCGCAGCCATCATCATCATAGGTCTTGGCACCGGTGGTATTAAATCCAATGTCGCTCCTCTGATCGCCGATCAGTACAAGCGTCGCCAGATGAAGGTCACGACAGATAAGAAGACGGGTGAGCGCGTGCTCATTGACCCTTCAATTACCGTAACCCGCATCTATATGGTCTTCTACTTCTGCATCAACCTGGGTTCGTTGTCACTCATTGCCACTCCCTACATGGAACGTGACGTCGGCTTCTGGACTGCCTACCTACTCTGTTTGTGCATGTTCCTTGTTGGCACTCTTACGCTCGTCCTTGGTCGAAAATTGTACGTTGTCAGGCCACCCCAGGGCTCTGTGGTCACGGATGCTTTCCGTGCCATGTGGATGATGATCAAGGGCCGAAACATGGATGCCGCCAAACCAAGTTACCAGGCTGGCTTGGGCAAGGAAGTGAAGCTCCGTTGGGACGATCATTTCGTCGACGAAGTCAAGCGCGCCATTATCGCATGCAAAGTCTTCACCTTTTATCCCATTTACTGGGTTGTCTACGGCCAATTTTCCAACAACTTCGTCACACAGGCCGGTGAAATGGCCTCCCATGGCATCCCTAACGATCTGATGCAGAACTTTGACCCCATTGCTATCATTGTCTTCCTTCCCATCATGGACCGCATCGTCATGCCCCTTCTTCGAAAGTGGGGCATTCCGCTACGACCGATCACCCGTATCGTCATCGGCTTCTGGGTCGCTGCCCTTGCTATGGTCTACGCTGCTGTCATTCAGTACTACATCTACCGTGCCGGTCCATGCTACGAACATCCCCTCTGTGACGCGTCTCTGAACGCTGAAGGCCAAGCTCAGGGCAACAACATTCACATTGCCGCGCAAACTGGTGCTTACATGCTGATTGGTATCTCTGAGATCTTCGCATCCGTCACCGGTTACGAGTACGCTTACACAAAAGCTCCACCCTCCATGAAGTCCTTTGTCCAATCCATGTTCCTTCTCACGAATGCCTTTGGTTCTGCCATCAGCGAGGCCTTGAATCCTGTACTTTATGACCCTGCCATTCAGTGGATGTTTGTCGGCCTCGCTGTCAGCAGTTTTATTGCTGGTTGCTTGATCTGGGTGTTGTTCCATCACCTGAATGAGACGGAGGAAGAGATGAATGCCTTAGACCAAGACATGGATTCTGACCCCACGCTAAGGAGGTCGAGTGTGCATAACGAAAGAACCGTTGGGCTGCATCATGCTGATGAGAAGGCATAGAGAGCCATGGTGACGTTGTGAAGGCGAGAAAAGTCTTTTGAAGTATCTGGCGGAATATGATGTAACGCAAGAAAATTATTAATGCAAATCTGAGTTAAGATCTATTGTGTCAACCCAAATTCGCACAATTTCTGAAAAGAAAATAAAAATTTTGTTCTCAATATTCATACTTGGTACGCCATATCAGATATGATTAGACAGGTCGGTAGGTGTTCGACGCCGATACGGCACTTGCCTTTTCGTCTGTGAGTGTAGAAAATATTCCATATATTACAATTTTACCATAACTCCCTCTCACCACTTATCGATAGATCAAAGCGGGTTGCACCTTTGCTAAGAGGAGCCTGTATGTCTTTCAGAAATTGACCTTACTCTTACGTTTAGCTTTGATTGCACTATTTTCGGCAAGATGGTTGTTCACTTCATCATACTAGCACTCACTCTCACCGCACCAGTGTTCGCCTGTATATATGAGCCTGCTCCGGCCAATGTTCTTCACTTACCGCATCCACAATTTCCCCTGCGAGTCAACACCAGTGGCTCTAAACAATGGCTCCAGCAGTTTCTAAGCCAGGAAGGAACACGTCTGCAACACAGGATTGTATGCTGCCGTTCAAGGTCACCAAATCCAACCCAAAGCCTAGCGTCCCGAGAGCGGCGAGGAAACTGCGCAAGGCTCTTCAGCAACCAGCCTGTCCTCCTGGCAACAGATACTCCATCAATGTGCTCCCAGACGGCTTGCTCAATGTCGAGAAGGTCCCAGACTATTTGAAAGCAGCGTGAGACCAAGCACTTCGGAAATTTACTAGATCGGCACCATGACTAACGAGAACAGTGTGAAACGTAACGCCAATGAGTCACTTCTCCTTCGTCTTCCAGATAGCATCAAAAGCAAGATTTGGGTCTATGCCATGGGAGGCTTGACTATTGACATTCGTGTCCGTGACGCAAAAATATCCAACGAAGCCAGCTCCACCATCTCCGATACAGCCCTATCCTACGTCGGCAAGGTGATGCATTCTAGTCCTAGACGCAAGAAAGTTCGCACGGCTTTCCATTTACCGGAGGTTTGTCGTCAGATTTATGCTGAGACGGCAACTCTCACGTATTCTCTGAACCGCTTCTCTTTCACTGGAGAAGTTGAGGTCAGGTATGGGCGAGACAACGGACCGGACGGCGCTCTCGAGGGTTGGACTCGGGACTGTCTTCCAGCACAACGCAAGGCTATCGTTGAAGTGCGGCCGCATTGGCACGATCTCCAGGATTATCTTGATGGAGCCAACATGAGGGCCTTCAAACAGCTCTTCCCGAGCCTCAAGCGACTTCGCGTCGCGTCTCGAGCTGTGAACTGTGAGGCAAAATGGCCCAGTCGCGGTTCTCCCATCCGAAAACGACTACGAGAGCAGGCCAAGGAGACCATAGCAGTGGCTATCAAAAAACAAGAGGGTGAAGACGTAGATGCTGTCTTTGTTTGAAAGGAAATGGTATCCTTGCTAAGTTACTTGGTCAAGTATCGCAGTATATAAGAACCTTAAATCGGGCCATGTACTACAGAATGAGGATGGCGCTATCGCATTTATGGTCGACGTTAGCATACAAAGATCAATATATTCGAAAGCGTAAACTAGTAAGAAAACTCAAAACATGCCAGCGTTGAATGAGCTGTCTACTTCAAGCTCTGGAAACGTACGCAATCTTAGCCTCCAAAAATTCAACGAATTTATTGACTTAGATAATACAATCAAGTGAGTGGCCAAATTTGTACCTAAATGTGCATGTGGAAAGTAGTGCTTAGTTACTCGGCAACCGCGCCATTGTTGATTCGGCCGGATTTACATTACACCGGCCAGCTGCAGTCAAATCGTCTTGGGAAAGGCGACACAACATCCAGCATTCCCGACTTCCTGTATATTGCCGAAAGATAGCTTGCTACGCACATCAGTACTGAGATCTCGTTCGGAGACGGTAAACACACGGCTCGCATGCTCTCTCGAACGTGTCCGATTTCGGATGTGGATCGGGCTCTCTCTCCATACGTCCATTCACGTGAAGAAACATTGAGAATTCGGAGAACGCTCACAAAATATCTTGTAGCATCCATCCGACCTGTCAATGTGCTGACTCAAACCCAACATTCCAACCAAGAAGTTCCACAGGCGCTTAGCGCAGTCGGAACAAACCCGCCAGGGCTCAAGGGCACTCGAGCTGTATATCTTGATGCCATTAGAGCTAACAAGGCAGCTCGAACAAAACTTCAAAGCATTCAAGTCTCTTTAAAGGAAGAACAGCAACGCCATGTTATTGAGGCACCTGCCGACGAATCGCATCACGAAGCCACCCAAAGCTATATAGCACTCCTTCGGCTGCGCCGTCAAGTTGCAGAGCTAAATGTGATAAAAGAATCTCTCGAAAAACTTTTGAATGCAAGTCCAATTGTGGGAATTCGAGATCTGCGGGAGCGAGTCACCGATTCGATTGGTGAACAGCCCAACTTACCGGTCGAGCGTCTTGAGTCTCTGTCGCATAGCAAGCATGATGACTCTTTGATATTACAGCTAAAGAAGGAAGTGCTTGAGGCCAGATCATCTATGGAAGAGGCAAAGGCAGCCAGAAGCAAAGCGCACGCTACAGCTCGTGCGATGCCTGGCATGAAAGCTCAAGTCTATGCGCTCTCACGTGCCCGCGAAGAAATAGTTGAATGGGTACAGCAAGAACTGGCTAAATTAGAAGAGGAATCCGGATTCATTGAGGACACATCACCTATTAAACACTCTGCGGCGGTTTCCGGCGACCAGGATACCATGTCTGAGTCGCTTATCCAATCCTGTTATACTCAATATACAGCTTCCCGCTCGGCCGCGATTCATCTCCATCAGTCAATCCAGAAACCAACGGAGACGCATTCGGTAAAGTCTGAGAGATCTCAAGTTACCAGTCCCCAACCAAGCACCCATGAACCGGAGAACAAACCAGTCTCACTCTCCACAACATCTTTGCTTCCATATCTTCCGCATCTTATGCGTGCCGACACCAACGAGCGTGACTTGCTGTTGCAGGCAGTTCACTTGCAATCTCAGATGACTTTGGCGGATGAAGAAGCAAACGACTCTCTTTCAAGGCTATCTGGCGAAAGTCATCTCTTACCTTCAGGCTCTAAAGGCATTGAGTCATGGGGTAAAATGGCTACTCAACTAGAAGATTCGAATGAAAATGGTATCAAGCAGCGCCTACAAGGAAGTCGTACTCAAATCAACAGCATAACCACCATTGTGGATCTATGCTCACTTCAGAGCCAGGTACTCAACACTCAATAAAGAAAAGAAGTATTCCCCGGTCAAACGTCACCTTGTGGTCTCACAGGATCCGCAATCTGATGAATACCCGGGTCTGCTCCGTACTGTCTGCATGTCATATCCCATAATTATGTCTTCAACTTGTTCCAAATGCGCCAAGCGATTTCGATATTTTTAACGCCAAGCCTCCAGTGTGTTCGTGTTGAGATTGTTCATGTTAGCTGCATTGATTGTTGGTGCTTTGCATTCACAATTGCCGTTCTACCCATGGTATTGCAGCACAAATACCGAAAGCTTAACAACCCCCGCAAATCTGGACTGGGTTACTGCATTTATCTTTTGGGAACACTTTGCGGAATGATCTTTGGAGCATGTGGGGCCGATGCTCATACGTCGTCACATTAGCCTTTTCATTTCCCAGGCAAGAAAGAAGCGACCCAATCATTAAGTGCCTCCCCACTGTCACACATGGTCTGAAACTTGTCCAGAAAACTGCCCAGGATGTGATGTTGAACAATTCCTGCACTTGGATTTACCAGGTGTATATTATATTTTCCTTGGCGAAGATTGGCCAGTCGTCTTTGTTTGTATGTTTTCTCCCCACAACGAACTTCATTAAATATAAAGCACTGATGATGATGCCATATTAGGTGTAACAGGATCTAGTGATGAACGGTCCTGGCTCTATGCGCCTGTTGTTGTCCTTTGGATGGATCTTCTGCGCATAAATGGATGGTGCCCTGGAATTGAAGCAGTGAAGGACGAGGCCCCCGATCTTCTCCTTCTTTCCAGAGAAAATGCCTTCTTACAAAGTTTTCGGCGGCGCTCTCGCGCTTGCCAGTTATGGTAAGGAAACGGCAGCCAACAAAGTAGCAATGACTAAGTTTTTCTGTAGCGATCGCGCAAGGTGAGGTCCAGTCTAAAGTTGTCTGCGATGCAGGGACAAAGATCTGTTATTCGTCGTACTCGGACGCAGAGTCAGGAATGACCTTTGGTATCGCCCTTCCCAAGACCGTCAAGGATCCATACAATGCAATCATCAGGATCACTGCTCCAGTAGCCAACAAGTGGGCCGGCTTTGCCTGGGGCGGAACAATGGTCTGGAACCCCCTTACTATCGCTTGGGCAAATGGCAAATCCGGTGTTGCATCAGCACGCTTTGCTTAGTAGGGAACCTCACCCGCTTCACGGGCGCCGGCACTAAGAGGCATGCAGTAGCAACAGCTTACCCCAGGGCTACGAAGGAGCCGAACACACTCTTTTAAAGGGTACAAGTACGAACAGCACTCACTGGACAGTAAACGCCCTATGCCGTGGTTGCACAGGATGGCAAGATGTAGACGAAAACCGTTTCGCTCTCAATGGAACTGGGACTACAGAATTCGCCTGGGCTTATGGTACCTCTTCGGTCGAGAATCCTGCACGCAATGACTCTGCGTTCAATGTACACGCCGCCTACGGAAAATGGACACATGATCTTAATGCCGCTCGCATTGATAACTTCGAGCGATTGGTCGCGAGTAATCTACTGACGGTGCCTACAGCTAGTGCCACCGTTGTGCCCCCGGGCAGCACCGTTGTGACCAGCATCAAAACGACGAGCACCTCCAAAGTCGGCGCCGCTATCCCTGCCTCATGTTCAGGGGCTGGAAACCCTGGTTTCTCCAGCTCTCTGGCGAGCGGGTGGAAGGCCACGAAGGTTGCTGGTGGTTTGACAAACCCTCGGAGCATCCAATTTGACAGCAACGGCAACATGCTGGTGGTACAAGCTAGCAAGGGCATCTCGTACCACGTCGTAGGTACCGATGGCTGCGTCACTTCAACAAAGATGTTGGTGTCGTTGAACAGTCTAAACCACGGGATCGCATTGAGCGCAGATGGCAAGACTTTGTATGCTAGTTCTATGACGCAAGTCTTCTCGTGGCCGTACGACGCTGCCGCAGCCACGGTAGGTACTCGCTCAACTATCATCACCGGAATGTACAACGGCGGTTCTCATTTGACGCGTACACTTGCCATCGCACCGCATGCGCCAAATCTTCTCGTCGTATCCCATGGCTCGAACGCGAACATTGATACCGCTACCTCAAACGCCTCTACTGGGCGTGCCATCATCAAAGTCTTCGATCTATCTAAGATTCCCAGTGGAGGGTACAATTACGTGTCCGGGGGCTACACGGCTGGCTACGGCCAACGCAATGAGGTTGGTATGTGCTGGGATGCCAATAACATGTAAGGTCCTTTCAATAACACAAGAAGGCACCAGCAGCTAATGAGACACAGGCTATGGGGCGTCGAAAATAGTGGTGACGATTTCAAGCGCAACGGCAAGGATGTTCACCAGAACAACCCCGGTGAGAAGATCCACTACATGGGCGACGTGCGTACTGCAAACAACAACTGGTACGGTTACCCGAGCTGTTTCACCGTCTGGCAACCTAGCGACTTCACCGACAAATCGTTCAAGGTAGGCGACTGGTTTGTGCAACAGCCCAGCACGTCTTTGAACGACGACACATGCGAGCAGAAAGCCACCAAGCCTGCGCTCACTCTGTTCCCGCATTCCGCACCCATCGACTGCAAGTTCAATGCCGACAGCTCCAAGATGTTTATCACGTACCATGGTAGCTGGGACAGGCAACCCACTACTGGGTTCAAGCTCGTGGCTGTTGACTTTAAGAAGGGAGACAATGGTACCTATGTGCCTGTTGAGCCGCTCACCAGCAATACGGCTGCAAAGGACATTTTCTATAATCCCGACGTGACAAAGTGCCAGGGCAACGGGCCGTCGTTCAGCTCAGGATGTTTTAGGCCAGCTGGGTTGTCCTTTGATAAGAGCGGGAGGTTGTACATGACAAGCGATGTATCGAGTGGTGAGCTCTGGGTGCTTGGCCAATCTTAGAAGGTTCATTTCAAGAGCATCGAGGGTGTATATGCGCATTAGGGATGTATATAGGAGTAAAGGGTAAATACAGTCTTCCCATGCATTGCGTAAGCAGGTGTCGTGGATCCAAACGGCTGCACTGAGAGATAAGGCCCATGTCCTCATATTTCGAATCATTATCGGCTGTATAAGAAGAAGGTACGTCGGCTTTGGGAGTGCAACCGGAACTTTCCGGCTAGTCCGGCAGACCGAAGTTGCTGCAATCGTTGGTTTGACAGGCATTGTGGCTGGGCCGGTGTCCCTTTGCTCATCTCTGACCTAAGGCAACAGAAGTGGGCGATGGGCATGACCCGTTGAAGTGGGCTCGGGTTCAGCCATTTGAATGCATCCCCTACAACACCACGTGGTTATCCATAACTTCTTTCGACATCTACCATGACCAGCAAGACGAGTGTCATTCCGCAGATCTCACCAAGTATCAGCCTACAGACTGGCCATCAGGAACAGTAGCATGCTTACCAGCAGACTCAGCACCATGATGCCCGTGATCTCCCAACCCCCAGCAAACACCTTTCCCCTGATCATTGCAGCTTGCTGGCGCCAGAATCTCCACGCGCCGACCAACAAGACCACCATGGCCGAGACAATGAACGTAGCAGCGAGCGGCACGCCAAAGGCATAGTAGCCGATGATAGGGCTAGGGGAGGGGGAGTGTTGCAGGCGGAAGAGCTGGGCCGTGATGACGCCCGTGGATGCAAGGGCGAGGGAAGTGCGGAGATAGCCTAGGAAGGTGCGCTCGAGAGCCAAGTGGTCCCTGAGCGCTCCTTCGTCGACGACCACGCTGACGTTCTTCCTCCAAAACTTCAGCAGCACCTCGTGCCAGCCGGGCGCCCTCTGCCGCTTCGGCGCATGCCTTTGCAGCTCTCCGGGGGCTGGCTCGTCCGGCACCGTGCCGGCTTGGGACGCACGTCTCCGCACGCTCTCCAACCATGGTGGACTGGGCGTGCGAGGCCCGGAGGCGTGCGAGGCAGAAAGGTAGCCTTGGGGTATCGGCCTCAGTTCCTGTGCGGTGCGGTGCCTGTCTAAACGCACGGCATCCTCGGAGTCGGGATGCGTAGCATGAAGCGATGCAACGGCAGCGATTGGGGGCAAAGAGAGGGGAAGGGCTTCTGGGGACGAGTATGGATCTGGATCTGGATCTACCATGAAGGGCAGCGACGTGGGATGAGCATGGCTGGAGAAAGGCTCCGGAGCATGTGCATAACAGGAACGCAAGTTATTGTAAGATATGCCACTAGGGAAGGCTCGTATCTGGGCACCAGGGGGGGACTGGTATGCTAATGTTGCGTGTTCATCACTATGGACTTCGACGCGTTGCGGGGAAATGGCACTTGGAGTAACACGGTGCACCCACAGGACCCCATGGCTTTATTCTACAGGAGCGGTTGTCGCAATCAGCAACATGAAGCCGTCTTTCGACGGCCCTGGCCCAGAGCCTTCAAGACAAACATCAGTTATGACGGCATGTTCGGCTCGTCGGCGGACTGTCGGCACAGGATGGCCTTGCCAACCCGCGGGACGAGGAAACCCCATCGCGCGTGCACTTTGCTAAGGAGCCTATTTCAAGAATTTGCTGGCCATGTTCATCAAGCCTCCAATGCCGCCGCTGCTGGATCCGCCGCCTCCGCCGCCGCCGCCACCACCCATCTCGCTCTTCATGTACATCTTGAATGCCATTTGAGCTGCTTGAGAAATTGCGTCCTGTTTGGTGGCATCTGGATGCTATAAACCGTTAGTTTCGAATGCGTGATTCCGAATTGGATGTTGACAAACCGTCTTTCCTTGGCTACTCTGTTGGTCAAACAGTTGAGCAGCCTGCCCCATGGCAAGGCCAATAAACTTGCTTTGCCCACCGGATCCGCTGTCTTTTCCTCCAGTGAACATCTTGAGCGCTTGCATGGCAGCTGCCGTACCAACGTTTCCAGAAGTGGCTTGACCGTGCTGATCGCCACCGCCGTAAAGCTTTCGGTGCTGCTGGACGGCATCGTCTTCATCGACGTCCTCTTCCTGAAGCCTGGACTTCTTACCACCTAACATGCTCAATGCTGAGCTAAAAAGGTCTGAGTTGCCAGAATCGCCGGCGTGCGAAGAGGCGTGCTGAGCAGCACCGGAGAAATCGTCAGATCCATAGCCACCTCCGCCATAGGAGGTGCCACTCGAATGCTGCTGGCCCGAGTAGCCTCCTTCATTCCGGCGTTCCTCACCGCCGTATCCTCCCCCGCTACCATATCCACCGCTGGGACGATTGCCATATTCATCGTCTCCATGACGGCGCTCACTACCATAGCTGTTTCCTCCACTTCCACCATATTGTCCAGACGTTTGGTCGTACTCGTTTCCGCCATGGCGACGCTCTTCACCATCGTAACCACCTCCGCTACCTCCATAGCCTCCTGAACGATTATCATGGCCGTGGCGCCTCTCCTCTCCATAGCCACCATCACCTCCTTGATGCCTTTCCCCGCCAAAACCTCCTCCTTCGTGGCGCCTCTCCTCACCATAACCTCCTTCGGGACGGCGGCCAGAACCGTATTCTTCTTCACGGCGGCCAGAACCGTATTCTTCTTCACGGCGGCCAGAGCCGTATTCCTCTTCGCGGCGACCGCCGTAGCCTTCGCCACGACGCTCTGAGCCATATTCGCGGCGGTCGTTGTCGCCCCCATAGCCACCACCACCACCTCCTCCTCCACTGTAGTAGTCGTTTGATGACATGGTATTTGATGCGAACTGCGTGCAATATTGGTTAGCCACAAGCCGACGTGAGTAAAACTTCAGATGCACGGGAGCAAGCGGAACACTCCCCTCCATGCAATGTATCCTCACATGTACCTACCGTATAATGGTGGAGTGTCCTGGATTGGCTGGAACGAGCAAGCCGAGAGCAGATGGTAAAGGTTGAAGCAGATGTAGAAAAGCTCTCTGGCCGATGGCACCTGATAGCAGAAGTATAGAGCTGAGCTGAGCTGAGTGCCCCTCGTTTGATGATGACGTACACCCCAATACCCCTCCTTCACCCATTGGCGCGCCAAGGCCGTCATTTATGCACAACAGCAAAACAGTTGATGCATGATTCCCTGCTTGGGCGCAGCTGAAGCAAGGCCTCGAAGCCTTGCTATTTGCAACTGCACGTCAACCTCAAAGCACGGTCACCGTCATGGACTCAAGATATGCAAGGTATATAGGGTATGTGACATTACAAAGGGTCTTCGTAAATGATCTTTACTTCCGTCGCTCAACAAATCAGAGCTAAAGGAGAAGAAAA
>Ga0247757_10001382_pt1 | contig 16335 bp, 16 predicted proteins | sample UWRJL126311R4_FD_180929 | JGI IMG/M metagenome (GOLD analysis project Ga0247757, IMG submission 180929) | Plant litter microbial communities from Arlington Agricultural Research Station in Wisconsin, United States - UWRJ-L126-311R-4 | ecosystem: Environmental > Terrestrial > Plant litter >... | reverse complement strand
CAAGTCGGTGTCGCACTCCCATCGCCGGACCAACCGCCGCTGGGATCCGAACATCCAGACCGTGCGCGCGGTGGCCCGCCCGGGCGGCAACAAGCAGCGTGTGAACGTCTGCACCTCGTGCCTGAAGGCCGGCAAGGTCTCTCGCGGCTGATCCGCGCCCCTGGCGGATCCGGCAGGACCGTCAGGGGCACATGAACGCGAACGGCGGGCAGACGAACGTCCCCGGAGGCAGCGGCCCCTCGGCGTAGACGCCGGGCTGGCCGGACACCTGGTGGTATTCGTGGCAGGCATTCATGTCCCACGTGGCCGCCAGCGCCTCCACCCGGAACGTGATCGGGTCGCCCGGGCACCAGGTGCCGTGGCAGACCGGGTCGCAGCGAACGTTGTCGGCATGCGCCGTGGCGATCTGCGCCCCCACCGCCGTGAGCCACAGGGTGGCGACGGCGCCGAACGCCGAGATCGCGATGCCGGCTACGGTCCGCGTGAACGTGGTGGTGGTCTTCATATCCGGGTCCTCTCTCGTGGTCCTCGGAGTACACACCTTCGCCGCCGGCTACCGATCCCAATTCCCGCAGATCACGGCAGCCGCCAGTCGACCGGCTCGGCTCCCATCTGCTGCAGCAACTCGTTGGCGCGGCTGAAGGGGCGGGACCCGAAGAAGCCCCGTGATGCCGACAGCGGCGACGGATGCGCCGATTCGATCGTCGCGGTGTCGGCAAGCATCGGTTTGAGGGTGGCCGCGTCGCGTCCCCACAGCACCGCCACCAGGGGTTGCTCCCGCGCGACCAGGGCGCGGATCGCGCATTCGGTGACGGCCTCCCAGCCCTTCCCGCGGTGCGAGGCCGGGGTGCCGGGGCGCACCGTGAGCACTCTGTTCAGCAGCATCACGCCCTGTTGCGCCCACGGGGACAGATCGCCGCTGCTGGGCGCCGGATGGCCGAGGTCCTGCTGGTATTCGGTGTAGATGTTGGCCAGGCTGCGCGGCAGCGGCCGGACGTCGGCGCCGACCGAGAAGCTCAGGCCCACCGCGTGCCCGGGGGTGGGGTACGGGTCCTGCCCGACGATGAGCACCCGCACCTGCTCGAAGGGGAACGTGAAGGCGCGCAGCACGTGTGCGCCCGCGGGCAGGTAGCGGTGCCCGGCCTCCAGTTCGGCGCGCAGGAACTCGCCCATCTTGCCCACCTGGGGCTCCACCGGCGCGAGCGCTCCTGCCCATGATTCGTCGATCAGATCTTTCAGGGGGCGTGCGGTCACGAGGAGCCAACTTAGTGCCCCGCCGGGTCAGTACGACTGCCAGCCCGCACTGCCGGACCACGCGGCACCGTCGACGGTGACCCGCCCGCCCGCCGTGTCGTCGGCCGAGCCGACCCGGCCGATCGGCCGCCAGCCCGCCGGCGGTGCGGTGGCGAAGGTGGCCACCAGGGCGTGGTCCTCGCCGCCGCCGAGCACCCACTGCGCGGCGTCGGCGTCGACGGCTGCGGCCGCCGCGGCCAGCGCGTCGAGATCGGGCAGCAGGTGATGGCGGTTCACGTCGATGTGGACCTTCGACGCGGCCGCGAGGTGACCGAGGTCGGCTAGCAGGCCGTCCGACACGTCGGTCATCGCACTCGCGCCCGCCTGCGCGGCCAGCGCCCCCTGCCCGTACGGCGGCTCGGGCACCAGATGCCGCCTGCGCAGTTCGTCGAATCGGTCGCGAACATCCCCGTCGCGAACATCCCCGTCTCGAACATCGTTGTGCCACAGGGCGTATCCGGCGGCAGAGCGACCCAGTTCCCCGGTGACGGCGACGACGTCGCCGGGCCGGGCCCCGCTGCGCAGCACCGGCGGCCTGCCGTCGAGGTCGCCGAGCACCGTCACCGACACCACCCAGTGCGGGGCGTGCACCATGTCGCCGCCGACGATGCCTGCACCGAGGCGGGCCGCCTCGAACCACAGTCCGTCGGCCAGCTCGACGGCCCGGGCGGTCTCCGTGTCGCCGGGGGCGCCGAATCCGACGACGAACGCGGTGGCGCGCCCGCCCATCGCCTCGATGTCGGCCGCGTTCTGCGCGATCGCCTTGCGGCCGATGTCGTGCGGCGCCGACCAGTCCAACCGGAAGTGCCTGCCCTCGACCAGCATGTCGGTGCTGACCGCCACCCGCCCGTCCGGGGCCGCGACGACGGCCGCGTCGTCACCCGGTCCGACGGACACGAACGGCGGCTGGCGACGGCCCTCGGTCACCCGGTCGATGACGGCGAACTCCCCCGCTTCGGCCAGCGTGCGGTCGGGCATGTCATCGGCCATATCAACGCTCCTCGCCTGCCGGTCGTGGCCTGAGCGCTCGGCTCACCTGGGGTAACGTGTGGTCCCTGCGGCGTGGAGTCTATGCAGTCTCAGAGGAGGGATCGCGGCGTGGTCGAGGCTTTCGTACTCATCCAGACCGAGGTCGGCCGCGCCCAGGTCGTCGCCAAGCAGCTCGCCGGGCTCACCGGCGTGCTGTCCTCGGAGTACGTGACCGGACCCTACGACGTCGTGGTGCGCGTCGCCGCCCCGACGCTTGCCGAACTGCAGTCCGCCGTCGTCCCCAGCGTGCAGCAGGTCGCCGGCATCACCCGCACCCTGACCTGCCCCGTCGCCGAGGTGGCGCAGCCCTAGAGTTGCGCCCGTGAACGACACTCGCAGCGATGGACCTCCGCGCGCTGTCCTCATCGCCGCGGTCGCCGTGGCCGTCGGCGCCGTGGTGGCCGTCCTGGTGATCGCGGTGATCGTCCAACGCAGCGGCCCCCGACCCGGAGCGGCCCGCCCCGTGGCGGTGTCGGCGGTCCCGGCCCCGCGCGCGCAGAGCCCCGAATGCACGGCGTTGGCGGCGAAGCTGCCCGAACGCCTCGGCGACTACCGCCGCGCGGCGCTGGTCGACCCGGCCCCCGTGGGCGCGGCAGCCTGGCAGGACGACGGGGGCGGCGAACCCATCGTGCTGCGCTGCGGCGTCGAGCGGCCGGACGACTTCGTCGTCGGGGCGCCCCTGACGGTGGTCGACCCGGTGTCGTGGTTCCGGGTGGCCGATCCCGGCGCCGATGACCGCGCCACCTGGTTCGCCGTGGACCGACCGGTGTATGTGGCGCTGACCCTGCCGCCGGATTCCGGACCCGACCCCATCCAGACGATCTCGGCGGCGGTGGCGTCGGCGATGCCGGCCACCACCCCCGACCCGGCGCCGGTGGGTTAGCGCAACCCGGTCCCGCGGGCCAGGGCGGTCTCCACCATGGTCGCGAGCAGCGTCGGGTAGTCGAGCCCGCTGGCCGCCCACATCCGGGGATACATCGAGATCGTGGTGAACCCCGGCATCGTGTTGATCTCGTTGATCACCGGGCCGTCCTCGGTGAGGAAGAAGTCGACGCGCGCCAGACCCTGGCAGTCGATGGCCGCGAACGCCCGGATCGACAGCGCACGGATCTCGTCGGCGACGTCGTCGGCGACCTTGGCGGGCACGTCGAGTTCGGCGGCGTCGTCGAGGTATTTGGTCTCGAAGTCGTAGAAGCCGTCGTCGCGGCCGCGCACACCGGCCACCCGGATCTCGCCGACGGTGCTGGCCTCGACGCGACCGTCCGGGAACTCCAGCACGCCGCACTCCATCTCGCGACCCTCGATCGCGGCCTCGACGATCACCTTGGGGTCGTGGCGGCGGGCCAGATCGATCGCGGCGGGCAGCAGGTCCCAGCTGGTCACCCGGCTGACGCCGATCGACGAACCGCCCCGGGCGGGTTTGACGAAGACAGGCAGCCCGAGGCGTTCCCGGTCGGTCAACGACAGCGTGTGCTGGTGGGGCGGCAGCACCACGTGGTCACCGATCGGCAGCCCGGCGGCGGCGAGGAGTTTCTTGGTGAACTCCTTGTCCATGCCGACCGCGCTGGCCAGCACTCCTGCTCCCACGTAGGGCACCCCGGCGAGCTCGAGCAGGCCCTGGATGGTGCCGTCCTCGCCGTACGGGCCGTGCAGCACCGGGAACACCACGTCGACCGACGCCATGACGTCACCCGCGGCCTCACCCAGCGACACGAGCTCGCCGCGGCGGGCCGGATCGGCGGACAGCGCCAGCGCGGTGCCCGAGGATTCCCGAACCCCGGGCAGCGTGCCATCGGTGATGGCCAGTGTCTCGGGTCTCCCGTCGGTCAGCACCCAGGATCCCTGCGGTGAGATGCCGACGGAGATCACCTCGAATCGCTGGGGATCGAGATTGCGCAGGATGCTACCTGCGGAAACACACGAGATCGCGTGTTCGGAGCTGCGGCCGCCGTAGACGACGGCGACGCGGATGCGGGCAGTCACAATTGCAAGAGGCTACCGGCCGCGGCCCGTGAGGGCCGACTCGATATCGCCGAGCAGGTCGTCGGTGTCCTCGATTCCGCAGGAGATCCGGGCGAATCCCGGTGCCACCGGATCACCCCAGCGGGCCCGGCGGTCGACCGAGGTGTGCACGCCGCCGAAGCTGGTGGCACCGACCAGCAGCTCGCTGCGGCGGACCAGATCGTGCACCGCCGCCGCGTCGGCGAACTCGGCGGCGACGATGCCCCCGAAGCGGCGCATCTGCCGGCAGGCCACGGCGTGCGACGGATCGTCGGGCAGGCCGGGATAGCGCACCGAGGACACCGCGGGGTGCGAGCGCAGCATCATCGCCAGCGCGGCCGCGTTCTGGCACTGGCGTTCGAAGCGCAGCCCGACGGTCGCCAGCCCGCGCAGCACCAGCCACGCCTCCAGCGCACCCAGGATGGCCCCGCCGAGCAGCCGTTCGCGCCGCAGCCGCTCCAGCACGTCGTCCCGGTTGCCCGCGACGTAGCCCGCGAGCAGATCGTGGTGGCCCGCCAGTGCCTTCGTGGCGCTGGCCACGACGAAGTCCGCACCCAGCGACAGCGGCTGCTGACCCAGCGGGGTGGCGGTGGTGTTGTCGACGATCAGCAGCGCACCGCGCGGCCGGCACTGCATCGCCAGGGAGTGCAGATCCGCGACGTCCAGGCCCGGATTCGACGGGGTCTCGGCCAGCACCACATCGGCGTCACGAGCGGCCTCACACATGTCCGCGCAGCGGGCCTGCACCACGGTGACGCCACGGGGCGCGAGGTACTCCTGGGCGTAGGCGCGGACCTGGTAGTAGCCGTCGGCAGGAACGACGAGGGTGGTTCCCGGCTCGGCGACCACCCGCAGCAGCGACGTGATGGCCGCCATACCGGAGCCGAATGTGACTGCGGCGGTGGCGCCCTCGAGCCGGGCCAGCGCCGATTCGAGGTGCCGCCAGGTCGGGTTGTGCCCGCGCCCGTAGCTGTCGAGGGCGCCGTCCTCGTCGGCCGAGAGGTGATACGCCGCAGCCGGAACCGGCGTAGGGCCGACAGGTTCTCCCGGAACCGCTTCGCCGGCAACAGCTTTCAGAGCCCGGGTGGAGTCACCGTAGGAACCGTTCACCGCATCACTCCGGTTTGGTCGAGCGGCCGAGCAGCAGCGATACCGCGTCGACGACGGACAGGCCCTTGTGGCACACCCCGTGCACGGCCTCGGTCAGCGGCATCTCGACGTCGTAACTCGACGACAGCGCCAGCACCGATGAGCAGGAGGTGACCCCTTCGGCGACATGGCCGCCGGTGGCCGCCAGCGCGGCGGCCATCGTGCCGCCCCGCCCGAGCCGTTCCCCGAACGACCGGTTGCGCGAATGCGGCGACATGCACGTCGCGACGAGATCGCCGATCCCGGCCAACCCAGCCAGGGTCGCCGGCTTGGCGCCCAACGCGATCCCCAGCCGCATGATCTCGGCCAGGCCGCGGGTGATGATGGCCGCGGCGGTGTTCTCGCCCAGCCCCGCACCGGCGGCCATGCCGGACGCCAGCGCGATCACGTTCTTGCACGCGCCGCCGATCTCGGCCCCGATCACGTCGGCGTTGGTGTACGGGCGGAAGTATCCGGTGGCCAGCGCCCGCTGCAGGGCCACCGCCCGGCCGGAGTCACTGCAGGCGATGACGGTCGCCGCCGGCTGCTCGGCGGCGATCTCGCTCGCCAGGTTCGGCCCGGTGACCACCGCGACCCGGGCCGGGTCGGCGCCGCTCACCTGCGTGATCACCTGGCTCATCCGCATCAGCGTGTCCAGCTCGATGCCCTTGGCCAGGCTGACCAGCGTGGCGTCGGGCCCCAGGAAGGGTCGCCACTCGGTCAGGTTGGCGCGCAGTGTCTGCGACGGCACGGCCAGCGCCACGGTGCAGGCGCCGTCCAGCGCCTCTGCGCAGTCGCTGGTCGCCCGGATGGCCGCGGGCAGCGCCGCGTCCAGGTATCCCGGGTTGCGGTGGGTCCGATTGATCTCGTCGGCCAGTTCCGGTCGGCGCGCCCACAGCGTCACCGAATTACCGGCGTCGGCGAGCACCTTGGCCAGGGCCGTTCCCCACGCCCCCGCACCCATCACCACCGCCTCGACCACGGCTCCAAGACTAGTCGGGAATAACGGACTGGCAGGATGGCGCTCGTGAGCGGCATGGACACCTTCACGGCCGCCCGACCGCGGCCCCCGGAGAGCGACGTCACCGTGGTGATCGCGGTGAAGCGGCTCGCCGCGGCCAAGACGCGGCTCGCCCCGGCGTTCGCACCGCACACCCGGGGCGGCGTCGTGCTGGCCATGCTCTCCGACACGATCACCGCGGCGACCGGTGCCGCGGCCGTGCGCTCGGTCATCGTGGTCACGCCCGACGACGACGCCGCGGCGCTGGCCGAGCGGCTCGGCGCCGCGGTGCTGCGCGACCCCACACCGCCGGGCCACCGCGATCCGCTCAACAACGCACTCGCCGCCGCTGACGCGTTCGCCCGCCACCTGTCTGCGAATGTCATTGCGCTGCAAGGAGATCTGCCCGCCCTGCGAAGCGATGAGCTGGCCGCGGCGATCGCTGCCGCGCGCAGACACCCGCGCAGCTTCGTCGCCGATCGGCCGGGCAGCGGGACGGCGGCCCTCTTCTCGTTCGGCGTGCCGCTCGCGCCCCGGTTCGGAGCAGAATCCGCCGCGCGGCACCGACGTTCGGGTGCGGTGGAATTGGCGGGCGACTGGCCGGGGCTGCGCTGCGACATCGACACGGCCGAGGACCTCCACGCGGCGGTACGACTCGGCCTCGGCCCGGCGACATCGCAGGCCATCGGCGCCCTGCGCTGAGCGGGCGCGGCGCCCGAAGCCGCGCCGGTAGCCCCGGTGGCGCCGAATAGGGAATCATCGGGGACATGACCGAAGCGCACGTCGACGAGGCCGACACCGGCTCTGACCCCCGAGCCGATACCGCGGTGACCGACGCGGCACCAGAAGCTCCCCCGGCCGCCACGTCCCCGACGATCGAGGATCCGCTGCCCGAGGACCGTTACCTCAACCGCGAACTCAGCTGGCTCGACTTCAACGCGCGGGTGCTGGCCCTGGCCGCCGATCAATCGCTGCCGCTCCTGGAACGCGCGAAGTTCCTGGCGATCTTCGCGTCCAACCTCGACGAGTTCTACATGGTCCGGGTGGCCGGCCTGAAGCGGCGCGACGAGATGGGACTGTCGGTCCGCTCGGCCGACGGTCTGTCGCCGCGTGAACAGCTGCGCCGGATCAGTGAGCGCACCCAGCAACTCGCCAGCCGGCACGCCCAGGTGTTCCTCGACTCGGTACGGCCCGCACTGGACGGCGAGGGCATCGTCATCGTCACCTGGTCCGAGCTCGACGACGCCGAACGCGGCCGGCTCTCCACCTACTTCCACGAGCAGGTGTTCCCGGTGCTGACCCCGCTGGCCGTCGACCCCGCGCACCCGTTCCCGTTCGTCAGCGGGCTGAGCCTCAACCTGGCGATCACCGTCAAGCATCCCGACGGCGGCCAGCACTTCGCCCGAATCAAGGTGCCCGACAACGTCGAACGCTTCGTCTCGCTGTCCGCGCGTGAAGGCAGCCCGCACGTCGCGCGCTTCCTGCCGATGGAGGAATTGATCGCGGCGTTCCTGCCGGTGCTGTTCCCGGGCCTGGAGATCGTCGAACACCACGCCTTCCGGATCACCCGCAACGCCGATTTCGAGGTCGAAGAGGACCGCGACGAGGACCTCCTCAAAGCTCTGGAGCGGGAGCTGGCCCGGCGCCGGTTCGGATCGCCGGTGCGGCTCGAGGTGTCCGACGACATGACCGAGAGCATGCTCGAGTTGCTGCTGCGCGAGCTCGACGTGGCCCCCGGTGACGTGGTGGAAGTGCCCGGGTTGCTGGATCTCTCGTCGCTGTGGCAGGTCTACGGTGTCGACCGGCCCGCCCTCAAAGATCCGCCCTTCGTGCCGGCCACGCCTGCGGCGTTCGGTGAGCGGGAGACCCCGAAGAGCATCTTCGCCACGCTGCGGGACGGTGACGTCCTCGTCCACCATCCCTACGATTCGTTCTCCACCACCGTGCAGCGCTTCATCGAGCAGGCCGCCGCCGACCCGAACGTGCTGGCGATCAAGCAGACGCTGTACCGCACCTCCGGTGACTCACCGATCGTCAACGCGCTCATCGACGCCGCCGAAGCGGGCAAGCAGGTCGTCGCGCTCGTCGAGATCAAGGCCCGCTTCGACGAACAGGCCAACATCAAATGGGCGCGCGCCCTGGAGCAGGCCGGCGTGCACGTCGTCTACGGGCTCATCGGACTCAAGACCCACTGCAAGACCTGTCTGGTGGTGCGCCGCGAAGGCTCGACGATCCGGCGTTACTGCCACATCGGGACCGGCAACTACAACCCGAAAACCGCTCGGCTGTACGAGGATGTGGGCCTGCTCACCGCCGCCCCGGACATCGGCGCCGATCTCACCGACCTGTTCAACTCGCTGACCGGTTACTCCCGCAAGGAGACCTACCGCAATCTGCTGGTCGCCCCGTACGGGGTCCGCCGGGGCATCGTCGAACGGATCGACCGCGAGATCGCCGCCACCCGCGACGGCGCCGAGGGCCGGATCCGGCTGAAGGCCAACGCTTTGGTCGACGAACAGGTCATCGACGCGCTCTACCGTGCCTCGCAGGCCGGGGTGCGGGTCGAGGTGGTGGTGCGCGGGATCTGCGCGCTACGGCCCGGCGGACCGGGCTTCTCGGAGAACATCACGGTCCGCTCGATCCTCGGCCGATTCCTCGAGCATTCACGGATCATTCATTTCCGTGCCATCGACGAATACTGGATCGGCAGCGCCGACATGATGCATCGTAATCTCGACCGGCGCGTGGAAGTCATGGCGCAGGTCAAGGATCCACGGTTGACCGCACAGCTGGGTGACATCTTCGAGTCCGCGCTCGATCCGGGCACCCGGTGCTGGGAACTCGGCGCCGATGGGAGTTGGACGGCACTTCCGCAGGAGGGACAGACGGTGCGCGACCACCAGGTGTCGATGATGGAAAGCCACCGCCATCCGTGACCCGGCCGGTGAGTCGACCAGACGGACGGGGTTGTCGTGAAAGGTGAGACCGGTCCGATCCGCGCGGCAGGCGCGGTGCTGTGGCGCCCGCAGGAGACGACGGGGGCGCCGGAGATCGCCGTGGTGCACCGGCCCCGCTACGACGACTGGTCGCTGCCGAAGGGCAAGCTCGAAGCCGGCGAGACCGAACTGCTCGCCGCGGTCCGCGAAGTCGAGGAGGAGACGGGCTTCTCCTGCCATCTCGGCCGCCGGCTGCAGTCGGTGACCTACCCCGTCAAGGGCACCACCAAGAAGGTCCGCTACTGGGCGGCCCGCTGCGCCGGAGGCGAGTTCGTCCCCAATGACGAGGTGGACGAACTGAAATGGCTGCCGCTGGAACAGGCGATCTCCCAGGTCGACTACGCGTTGGACCGCAAGGTGCTGCGACGGTTCGCGAAGGTGCCCGCCGACACCACGACTGTGCTCGTCGTGCGGCACGCCACCGCGGGCAGCAAGTCCCGGTACCGGGGCGATGACCGGAAACGCCCGCTGGACAAGCGCGGCCGCGCACAGGCCGAGTCACTGGTCGGCCAGCTCCTCGCCTACGGAGCCCGCGAGCTGTTCGCCGCCGACCGGGTGCGCTGTCACCAGACGCTCGATCCGCTGGCCGAGGAACTCGGGGTGGCGGTGCACACCGAAACCGCCCTGACCGCAGAGGCCTACGCCGATGACCGCAAGACCGCGCGTCATCGCGTCCTCGACATCGCCGCGACGGCGAACCACCCGGTGATCTGTACCCAGGGTGAGGTCATCCCCGATCTGATCGCGTGGTGGTGTGCCCGCGACGGGATCAGCCCGGACAAGTCCCGCAACCGCAAGGGCAGCACGTGGGTGCTCTCGCTCGCCGGCGGCCGGCTCGTGTCCGCCGACCACATCAGCTCGCCGCTCGCCCCGAAATGAGCACCGAACCGCGCCGGGCCACAGGCCATTCCGGGACCCCACACACGCGAACACGCCGCGGGTGCAGACCCGCGGCGTGCTCGGTAGGAACGAACTAGCTGCGACCTCGCTTGGCCGGAGCCTTCTTCGCGGGCGCCTTCTTGGCCGGCGCGGCCTTGCGGGCCGTGGCCTTGGTGGCCGCCTTCTTCGCCGGGGCCGCCTTCTTCGCCGGCGCGGCCTTCTTGGCCGGAGCCGCCTTCTTGGCTGCCGCCTTCTTGGCGGGCGCGGCCTTCTTGGCCGGAGCCGCCTTCTTCGCCGGCGCGGCCTTCTTGGCCGGAGCCGCCTTCTTCGCGGGCGCCGCCTTCTTCGCCGGAGCCGCCTTCTTGGCCGGAGCCTTCTTCGCCGCAGCTGCCTTCTTGGCCGGAGCCTTCTTGGCCGCCTTCCGCGCGGTGCTGGACGCGGTCACGCCACGCTTCACCGCCGGACCTTCGGCCGGAAGCTTCTGTGCGCCGGAGACAACGGCTTTGAACTGAGCGCCGGGACGGAACGCGGGGACGGACGTGGGCTTCACCTTGACCGTCTCGCCGGTGCGCGGATTACGGGCGACTCGGGCGGCACGCCGCCGCTGCTCGAAGACGCCGAAGCCGGTGATGGTGACGCTGTCACCTTTGTGCACCGCCCGCACGATGGTGTCGACGACGTTCTCCACCGCCGCGGTCGCCTGCCGACGATCCGAGCCCAACTTCTCCGTGAGTACGTCGATGAGCTCTGCTTTGTTCATGCAAAACCTCCGGGAACAGTGGTCCTACTTGGACCGACTAGAGGACACGGTAAACCCATTGCCTGCTGATTTCCAAGAGCCACGCGCAATTTCAGGCCATGCCAGCGAATTTTTTTCAATCCGCTTGGCCCCCTTGGCGTCCTGCCGGACGGCTTCAAAAGCAGAGAGCGCAGCGGATATTTCGCCGCTGCGAGCCCCTCGATCAGGCCGAGGTGGTGTGCGGTTTCCACTCGGGGCGAGTCGCCTCGTACGCCTCGATCTTGGCGAGTTTCCGCAGCGTGAGGCCTATATCGTCCAGTCCTTCGAGGAGCCGCCATGCGGTGTAGTCGTCAATCCTGAACGGCACCATCGTCGTTTCCGCGGTGATGGTTCGATCTTGAAGATTGACAGTGATTTCCGTGCCCGGATGCTGCTCGATGATTTTCCACAACAATTCCACATCGTCCTGTGCGACTTCGGCGGCAAGAAGTCCGGCCTTGCCGGCGTTCCCGCGGAAAATATCGGCGAATCGGGACGAGATCACCACCCGGAAACCGAAGTCCATCAGCGCCCAGACGGCGTGCTCGCGTGAGGACCCGGTGCCGAAATCAGGCCCTGCCACCAGAACCGAGCCCCGGTCGAAGGGCGGCTGGTTGAGGACGAAGGACGGGTCGTTGCGCCAGGCGGCGAACAGACCGTCTTCGAATCCTGTTCGTGTAACCCGTTTCAGGTAGACCGCGGGGATGATCTGGTCGGTGTCGACGTTGGTGCGGCGCAGCGGCACGCCGATGCCGGTGTGGGTGGTGAAGGCGTCCATCGAGAATTCTCCGTTCAGTGCTCGACGTTCAGTGGCTCGACGTTCAGTGGCTCGACGTTCAGTGGTTCGATGCGGCGGTCGCGGGGATCAGGTCGGCCGGGGACGACAGCGTGCCCCGGATCGCGGTGGCCGCGGCGACAGCCGGCGACACCAGGTGCGTCCGACCGCCTTTGCCTTGCCTGCCCTCGAAATTGCGGTTGGAGGTGGACGCGCAGCGCTCCCCGGGCGCGAGCTGATCGGGGTTCATGCCCAGACACATCGAGCAGCCGGCTTGCCGCCAATCGGCGCCGGCCGCGGTGAAGATCTCGCCCAGCCCTTCGGATTCGGCCTGGGCGCGCACCCGCATCGACCCGGGCACGATCAGCATCCGGACCCCGTCGGCCACGGTGCGGCCGCGCAACAGGTCGGCGACCACGCGCAGGTCCTCGATCCTGCCGTTGGTGCACGAGCCGACGAACACCGCGTCCACGGGGATGTCGCGCATGGGGGTGCCCGCCTCAAGCCCCATGTAGGTCAACGCCTTTTCGGCGGTCTGGCGCTGCGCGTCGTCGAACATCGTCTCCGGGTCGGGCACCGAACCCGACAGCGGCACCCCCTGGCCCGGGTTGGTACCCCACGTCACGAAGGGGCTCAGCGTGGCGGCGTCGATGTGGACCTCGGTGTCGAATTCTGCGCCCTCGTCGGTGCGCAGCCGACTCCAGGCCGCGACCGCCTCGTCCCAGGCTGCACCGGTGGGTGCATGTGCTCTGCCCCTGAGGAACTCGAAGGTGGTCTCGTCCGGGGCGATCATGCCGGCGCGCGCACCCGCCTCGATGCTCATGTTGCAGATCGTCATCCGGCCCTCCATCGACAGGGATTCGATGGCGCTGCCCCGGTATTCGATGACGTGTCCCTGCCCGCCGCCGGTCCCGATCTCGGTGATGACCGCCAGGATGATGTCCTTGGCGCTCACGCCGGGTGGCAGTTCGCCGTCCACGGTGATCGCCATCGTCTTGAACGGCCGCAGCGGCAGCGTCTGGGTGGCCAGCACGTGTTCGACCTCGGAGGTGCCGATGCCCATCGCCAGCGCACCGAACGCGCCGTGCGTGGAGGTGTGACTGTCGCCGCACACCACCGTCATCCCCGGCTGGGTCAAACCCAGTTGCGGACCGATGATGTGGACGATGCCCTGTTCGGCGTCCCCCATGGGGTGCAGGCGGATACCGAACTCGGCACAGTTGCGGCGCAACGTCTCGACCTGGGTGCGGGAGACCGGATCGGCGATCGGCTTGTCGATGTCCACGGTGGGGACGTTGTGGTCCTCGGTGGCGATCGTCAGGTCGGGCCGGCGCACCGGGCGGCCGGCCAACCGGAGACCGTCGAAGGCCTGCGGGCTGGTCACCTCGTGCACGAGGTGCAGGTCGATGTAGATGAGGTCGGGTTCGCGGCCGTCCCCCGTCCCCGCGCCTGCGGCGACGACGTGATCACTCCACACCTTCTCGGCCATGGTGCGCGGCTTTGCCAGATTCATCGATATCTCACATTCTGGGAAGCTAGTATCTCCTTGTGAGACAGGATAGCGGCATCGGCGTGCTGGACAAAGCGATCGCCGTCCTGCACGCGGTCGCCGAGTCCCCGTGCGGACTGGCCGATCTGTGCGAACGGACCACTCTTCCTCGGGCGACGGCACACCGGCTCGCGGTCGGGCTGGAGACGCACCGGCTGCTCCAGCGCGACGGCGACGGGCAGTGGCGCCTCGGTCCCGCCCTCACAGAACTGGCCAGCCACGTCCGCGACCCGTTACTGGCGGCCGGCGCCGTGGTGCTGCCGCGCCTGCGCGAACTGACCGGTGAGAGCGTGCAGCTGTACCGCAGGGACGGGACAGCGCGCATCTGCGTGGCCGCGCTGGAACCGCCTGCCGGTCTTCGCGATACGGTCCCGATCGGCACCCGCCTGCCGATGACCGCTGGATCGGGCGCCAGGGTGCTCCTGGCCTACGCCGATCCGGCCACCCAGCGCAGCGTGCTCGCCCAGGCCGCGTTCTCCGATCGCGCGCTGGCCGAGGTGCGCAAGCGGGGTTGGGCGCAGAGCGTCGCCGAACGCGAACCCGGGGTGGCCAGTGTGTCGGCCCCTGTGCGCGACGGACGGGGCACGGTGATCGCCGCGGTGTCGGTGTCCGGCCCGATCGACCGGATAGGCCGCCGCCCCGGAGCCCGCTGGGCCGCCGATCTGGTCGCCGCCGCGGACGCGCTGACGCGGCGGCTCTAGAGAAACACACCGGAGAAACAGAACGGCTCGCAGACCATTTCGGTCTGCGAGCCATCAGCGAACTGTGGTACCCCCGATGGGATTCGAACCCACGCTACCGCCGTGAGAGGGCGGCGTCCTAGGCCGCTAGACGACGGGGGCTAGAACATCTTCCGGACGGTCAGCATAGCCGAGGGACGCAGTGCGAACCTAATCCGCCGGCATGGCTGGCTTTGGCTGGGGTACCAGGACTCGAACCTAGAATGGCTGAACCAGAATCAGCTGTGTTGCCAATTACACCATACCCCATTGGCAGCCCATCACCGCAGGTCACGGGCTATTTTACGACCCGACGTCCGGCGGCGGTGCCGCGTTGCGCCGTCTGACGGGCCGACGAGCAGACTACCAAAGATTTCGGGGTGCTTTTTCCACCCCCGTCACCCCTGGGCCCCGACCGCCGACTCGGCGTGCTCCCGCCCGGCCCGCAGCCTGGTCAGGGTGCGTTCCCGGCCCAGCAGTTCCAGCGACTCGTACAGCGGCGGGCTCACCGAGGAACCGGTCACGGCCACCCGCACCGGGCCGAAGGCCTTGCGGGGCTTGAGCTCGAGCCCGTCGATCAGCGCGGCCTTGAGCGCCTCCTCCAGGTGCGCGCTGTCCCACTCGGTGACGGCGTCGAGCGCGCCGAGTGCGGCGTCGAGCACCGGCACCGCGTCGGACCGCAACTCCTTGCCCGCAGATTTCTCATCGAGACCGAACGCTCCGTCGTCGAGGAACTTCAGCAGCCCCCACGCGTCACCCAGCACGACGATGCGGGTCTGCACCAGATCGGCGGCGACCGCGAAGCGTGCATCGTCCAGGCCGGTGTCGTGGCCGTGGGCGGCGAAATACGCGGCCAGCCGACGGGTGAACTCCGCCGGCTCGAGCAACCGGATGTGCTCGGCGTTGAGCGCGTCGGCCTTTTTCTGGTCGAAGCGCGCCGGGTTGGAGTTGACGTCGGCGACGTCGAACGCGGCGATCATCTCGTCGATGCCGAACACGTCGCGGTCGTCGGCGATCGACCAGCCCAGCAGGGCAAGGTAGTTCAGCAGCCCCTCGGGGATGAAGCCGCGATCGCGGTGCAGGAACAGGTTGGACTGCGGATCGCGTTTGGACAGCTTCTTGTTGCCGTCGCCGAGCACCGGCGGCAGGTGCGCGAACCGGGGGGTGGCGTCGGCGATGCCGAGCCGCTCCAGGGCGGCGTAGAGCGCCAACTGGCGCGGCGTCGACGGCAGCAGGTCTTCCCCGCGCAGCACGTGGGTGATCTTCATCAACGCGTCGTCGACCGGATTGACCAACGTGTACAACGGTTCTCCGTTGCCACGGGTCAGCGCGTAGTCGGGGATGGACCCGGCGGGGAACGTCGTCTCACCGCGCACCAGGTCGTGCCACGTCACGTCGGTGTCGGGCATCCGCAACCGGATCACCGGCGAGCGACCCTCGGCCCGCAGCGCCGCGCGCTGCTCCTCGGTGAGGTCACGGTCGTGGTTGTCGTAGCCCAGCTTGGGATTGCGCCCCGCCGCCAGATGCCGCGCCTCGACCTCCTCGGCAGTCGAGAAGGCTTCGTAGGCCTCACCGGCTTCCAGAAGGCGGCGCAGCACGTCGGCATAGAGCTCGCGGCGGCCCGACTGCCGGTACGGCTCGTAGGGGCCGCCCACCTCGGGACCCTCGTCCCAGTCCAGGCCGAGCCAGCGCAGCGCGTCGAGCAGCGCCAGATAGCTTTCCTCGCTGTCGCGCGCGGAATCGGTGTCCTCGATGCGGAACACGAACGTGCCGCCGGTGTGCCTGGCGTAGGCCCAGTTGAACAGCGCGGTGCGGATCAACCCGACGTGCGGCGTGCCGGTCGGCGACGGACAGAACCGCACGCGCACGGCGTTTTCCGGAGTGGTCACGAATTTCCTTTGCGCACAACGGGATTGGTGAGAGTGCCGATGCCCTCGATGCTGATGCTGACGGAGTCGCCGTGCTCGAGCGGCCCGACACCCTCCGGGGTTCCCGTGAGGATCAGGTCACCGGGCAGCAGTGTCATCACCGCCGAGATCCATTCGATGATGGCGCCGATGTCGTGGATCATCAACGACGTTCGGCTGCGCTGCTTGACCTCCCCGTTGACCTCGGTGCGGATCTCGAGATCGGATGGGTCGGCGTCGGTGACGATCCACGGGCCAACGGGGCAGAACGTGTCATGCCC
>Ga0247757_10001381_pt1 | contig 16346 bp, 13 predicted proteins | sample UWRJL126311R4_FD_180929 | JGI IMG/M metagenome (GOLD analysis project Ga0247757, IMG submission 180929) | Plant litter microbial communities from Arlington Agricultural Research Station in Wisconsin, United States - UWRJ-L126-311R-4 | ecosystem: Environmental > Terrestrial > Plant litter >... | reverse complement strand
AAGTCCGGCTCGCTGCCCGTCGTCCTCATCGACTGCAGCCACGGCAACAGCGGCAAGCAGCCCGACCGCCAGCCCGCCATCGCGGCGGACGTCGCCACGCAGGTCGCCGGCGGCGCGCGCGCCATCATCGGCGTGATGCTCGAAAGCCACCTCGTCGCCGGCGCCCAGAAACACGAGGCCGGCCAGCCGCTCACCTACGGCCAGAGCATCACGGACGGCTGCATTTCCTTCGCGGACACCGTGCCCGTGCTCGAGAACCTGGCCGCGGCCGTGGTCGCACGGCGCGCTGCCCGCTAGGACACCATGCCGCCTGCGCCACACACCCCGGCGCTACGCGCCACCCCTCTTGCTAGAGGGGATTCAAGCCACCCCGCCAAGGTCCCCTCCATCAAGAGGGGCCTGTCGTCCATAGCCTCGGCGACGGATGATGCCCGATAGGGCGGGGTGTGTTTCTGGACGAACTCCCAGGAATCCCATGCGCTGTCTCCTCGCCTTCGACAAATTCAAGGACGCGCTTTCCGCCCGACGGGCGTGCGAAGTGGCCGCGGCGGCGTTGCGCGAGCGCCATCCTGACTGGACGCTCGACCTGTGTCCGCTGACCGACGGCGGCGAGGGTTTCGCGGAGACGCTGACCGGGGCCGTCGGCGGACGCCTGGAACTGACCGAGGTATCGGGTCCGCGCGGGCTGCGCCTCCCGGCGCCCGTCGGGTACCTCGATTGCGCCCGCATCCCCGCCGCCGCGCGAGCCCTGCTACCCGGAGTGCCGGCGGAAGGCCGGGCCGCCGTCGTCGGGCTGGCTTCCGCCAGCGGCCTCGAGCTGTTGCCGCGCGACCAGCGCGACCCGTGGCAGACGACAACCTTCGGCACGGGCGAACTCGTCGCCCAAGCCGCCGCGAAAAAAGCCGCGTTCGTCCTCCTCGGCGTCGGCGGCAGCGCCACCAACGACCTCGGCCTCGGCGCGCTGGCAGCACTCGGGTTCCGTTTCCTTGCCGCCAACGGCACGCCCGTCGCCGCACCCGTGCCTGCTGAGTGGACGCGCATCGCCCGCATCGAGCCGCCGGCGCAGGCCTTTCCGCCGATTTTCATCGCCTGCGACGTCACCAACCCGCTGCTCGGCCCGCGCGGCGCCACCGCCATCTTCGGCCCGCAGAAAGGCCTCGCGGCGGCCGACGTGCCGCAGCTCGAGGCGGAGCTGGCGCGGCTGGCGGCGCTCCTCGCCGCTGCCTGCGGTCAACCCGCCGCGCTCGCCGCGATACCCGGCACCGGCGCGACCGGCGGACTGCCCTTCGGCCTGATGGTCGGGGCCGGCGCCAAACTGGTGCCCGGCTTCGAACTCGTCTCGGCCTGGCTCGACCTGCCCGCGCGCCTGGCCGCCGCGGATCTCGTCCTCACCGGCGAAGGCCGCTTCGACGCCACCTCCCTCGGCGGCAAGGGCCCGGGCTCGCTCGTCCGCGAAGCCCGCCGGCTCGGGAAGCGCGCGCACGTCTTTGCGGGCAGCCTCGGCCTCGAGGAGGCTGGACTACATGCGATCACGCCGGCGGGCCTTCCGCTGGCGGACGCGCTGCCGCGCACGGCCGAATTTCTCGCCGCTGCGGTCGGAAAATTATAGGCCCTATAGGTCCCATAGGACTCATAGGCCCTATGTGGCCGGCTCACATCGACCCTTAGCACCCTCGCTTCAGATCGAGTGCGCGCCTGCCAACCCCTCCTTTCTCCTCGCCAATCCGCGCGGGCGTTTCCACAACTTCGCGCAATGACCCGCCGGTCGCTCGCGCCCCTCTTTTTTTCCGCCGCCCTGCTCGCCGCCTTCGGCCTGCTTGCCAGCTGCAGCAGCCCGCCGAAGCCCGAGCCGAAGCCGCCGGCACCCAAGGTCACCCCGCCCCCGGCGCCGCCGAAGCCCGAGCCTCCGCCGGAAAACCTGCCGCCCGTCATGCTCGGCATCGACGTGCTCGAGGCCGACGGCTTCAAGGCCATCGCCGGCAAAAAACTCGGCCTGCTCACCCACGCTGCCGGTATGAACCGCCGCGGCGAAAGCACGATCAACGTCCTGCGCCGTGCCCCGCAGTCCAAGCTGGTCTGCCTCTTCGCCCCGGAGCACGGCCTCGAGGGCCAGATCCAGGCGGCCACCAACTTCGGCGACCTCGTCCACACGCCCACCGGCCTGCCGATCTATTCGCTCTACGGAAAGAACAAGCGCCCGACGCCCGCGCAGCTCAAGGGCCTCGACGCGGTGGTGATCGACCTGCAGGACATCGGCGCCCGCTCCTACACCTTCATCAGCTGGATGCGTTACACGATGGAGGCCTGCTTCGAGGCCGGGGTCGAAGTGATCGTGCTCGACCGCCCCAACCCGCTCGGCGGCCTCAAGGTCGGCGGCCCGCCGCTCGATCCCGAATGGATGAGTGACGTCGGCGCGTTCCGCGTGCCGTACGTCCACGGCCTGACGATGGGCGAACTCGCCACCATGGCGAAGAGCGCCCCGCGCGTCCTCGCCGTCACCGAAAGGGTCCGCAACAAGGGCAAGCTCACCGTCATCCCGATGCGCGGTTGGACGCGCAAAATGCTCTGGCCTGACACCGGCCTCAAGTGGACGGCGACCTCGCCGATGGTGCAGAGCTTCGATGCGGCGGTCGGTTACTCCCTCGTCAACCTCGGCTGCCAGAACACCGACTGGTTCTCCGGCATCGGCAAGGACTACGTCTTCCATTCGATCGGTTACTCCAAGAACCCCAAGGGTCCGAAGAAGAAGCCCGAGGAGATCATCGCCGCGATGGAGGCCTACAACATCCCGGGCGTGCGCTTCGTGAAGCGCGACGGCCGGTTCCCTGACGGCAAGCCCGCGCAGGGGGTGTACGTCGAAATCTCCGACTGGGAGAAATGGAATCCCACCGAGTTGTGCTTCTACATGCACAAGCAGGCGGAGAAGTGGTCGACAACCAAGGTCTTCGCTTCCCTCAGCGGCGCGGACCAGAGCTCGTTCCAGAAGCACGTCGGCTCCACGGCGTGGTACGATGCGCTCGCCCGCGATGGCATGCGCGTGGACGTCGCCGCGTTCGTCAAGAACTGGACCGACCGCGCGCTGGTCTACCAGCAGGCGGCCAAGAAGTACTGGCTCTATCCCTGACGGTCGGGCAGCTTTCGGCGTGTCGCACGAGTGGCTCATCCTCGCGATCGCCGGCGTCCTCGGGCTCGGGCTCGCCTCCCGGCAGGGGGCGCTGCCGCCGGTGACGCGCCTCGCGCTCGCCGCGCTTCCCGTCCTGTTGGCGGCGCTCGTTTTCGTCTACCGGGAGGCCGCGCTGCTCAACACGTACTGGGTCTGGAGCGGCTGCCGGCTGGCACCCGCGCTGGGCTGGCTGCAGGGCTATCCGCTTTATTCGCCGGTCGACGCCGGCCCGGTCAACGGCTGGCTGTATGGGCCCGTCGCGGCTGTCGCCTGGCTGCCCGCCGCCCTTGCCCGCTCCCCTGCCCCGGCCCTGCTCATCGCCGCGGTCATCAACCTCGCCTTCCTGTTGCTCCCGATTTTTGCCGCGACGCGGCGCGCCACGCGCGAAGCGCGAATCGACGGCGGGCTGGCGTTCGCCGCCGCCGCCGCCGCGCTGCTGCTTTTTTATCCGACGTGGTACATGGCCGCGGCGCTCAGCGTCGACGCCGTGGCCGCCGGCCTGGGCGCGGCCGCGTGCGTCGCGCTGCTGGGACCGGAGGCTGGTCCGCGCCGGATCGTACTCGCCGCCCTGCTGGCCGCGCTGGCGACCTGGACCAAGCAGGTCGAGGCGCCGCTGGCGCTCGGCCTGGCGGCGTGGCTCTGGTTTCACCGGCGTAGCCGTGCCGCGCTGGGCTTCGCCGCCGCCCACGCCGCCGCGCTGCTTCTCATCGCCGCGCCGGTGTTCACGCTCCTGTCGGCGCGCGACGTCGTATTCAATCTGTGGACCGTCCCCGCCCACCATCCCCTGCCGGGCGGCTGGTCCACCGCGCGGGTGGAACTCCTCGAACTCGTCCGCTATTCCGCACCGCTCTGGATCCCGTGCGCCGGGGCGCTGTTCCTCGCCCGGCGCGGCCGCACCGCCTGGGCGCCCGCCGGCGCCAGCGTGTTCCTTGTCGCCGCACTCGCGGTGCTGCCCACGGGCGTGCTCGCGGCCATCAAGCTCGGCGGCGACCGCAATTCCCTGCACTCGGTCTATTTCCTCGCGATCGCCACCGCCCTGGCCCTCGCGGGCGAATGGCCCGCCGGACTGCGCCGCAGCCGCGAGTGGCGCACGGCGGGGTTGCTCACGGCGGCGGTGCTGGCGACGACCTTGTCGTTCCGGCAGACGGAGGCACACGCACGGCTTACTGCGCTACCCGCGCAATGCCTGAGCCAGGAAGACTGGGCTTTCGCACGCACCCGTCCGGGCGAGATTTATTTCCCGTGGGATCCGCTGGCGACGCTGCTGGCGGAAGGAAAGATGTACCATTTCGAATACGGCGTTTTCGACCGCATCGCCGCCGGACGCCCGCTCACCGCGGCCCAACTCGCGTCAGGCCTGCCGACGCGGCCCGCGCTGGTGATCTACCCGAAGGCCGACTACCCGCGCACGATGCTGGCCGGTTTTCCGGGATACGTTTTCGATCGCACGACGGACGGCTGGATCGTTTTCCGCGCGCCACCGGGGGCAGCGCCTTGACCCGCTGCGGCGGGGCGCAAGCCCATTTCAAAACCTGTCATTGCGAGGCATCCGGGCTTGGCCGGATGCCGAAGCAATCCAGCTGGATCGCCACGGCGCGCTTCGCGCCCCTCGCGATGACAAGTCGTTTTGAAAAGAACCCCTCACTTCGCCGGCGTCGTCGGGCCGCGGGACGCGACCCACTTGTCGTACTCGGCGCGCGGCATGAATTTCAGCGAGGCGGAATTGATGCAGTAGCGCAGGCCGGTCGGGTCGGGGCCGTCCTCGAACACGTGGCCGAGGTGGCTGCCGCACACCGCGCAGTGCGACTCGACGCGCATCATGCCGAAGCTCACGTCGCGCTCCTCGCCGAGGAACGCCTTCTCGAGCGGCTGCCAGAAGCTCGGCCAGCCGGTGCCGGAATCGAACTTCGTGCGCGAGTCGAACAGCGGCGTGTCGCAGCCGACGCAGAAATACACGCCGTCGGCGTGGTTGTCCCAGAACTCGTTGCGGAACGGGTACTCGGTGCCCTGCTGGCGGGCGACGCGGTACTGCTCGGGCGTGAGGCGCGCCCGCCACTCGGCGTCGGTGCGCTGCACCGTCGCCTTGCTCATGTCGATCACGACCTTGGAAGGCAGGCCGCAGGCGGACTTCTGGTCGCCCGGCGGACAATACGCGGCATCGGAGGAAAGCATCGAAGGTTTGGTGGATTTCATAGTCTCGGAAAGGGCGGAAGTCGCCGCCAAAACCGCGACGGCGGCCAGGGCAAGCAGCGGGAACCGGATTTTCATGGGGAGGAAGCTAGCGGTCGGGAGTGATTTCGCAACCGGCGCCCATGAGAGACGGCGGCGGGATTTTTATTCCGAGAGACGCCCCACACCTCCCCCGTCATCCTGAGCCGTGCGAAGGACCCAAGGGAAAATCGCCGGGACGGTTGGCGCGACAAGTAGTCTAATAGACTACTTGATCCTCGCGCCCGGGTCCTTCGCACGGCTCAGGATGACGGTAGCGGGTGCTGACATTCCAGATTCTCGATTCCAGATGCCCGATTTCAAGATCTCTGCTCGCGCGCTTCAGCCCGCGTCCACCCGCACCTTCACCTTTCCATCATGGAATTCATTCACCAGCGCCTGCCCGGGCTTCGTCGCCTTCGCGCGGCTGACCGGCCGGCCGGCCTCGTCGCGCACGATGGCGTAGCCGCGTTTCAGCACGGACTGCGGGCTGGCCGACTCGAGGCGCTTCCAGAGCGCCAGCAGGCGGTGCGACTCGAGCTCGACGCGTTTCTGCGGCGCGGTGGCCGCCAGCCGCGCCTGCGCCGCGCGCAGCGCCTCGCGGCGCAGCTGGGTCGACGCGCGCAGCGCGGAACCGAGGCGGTTGCGCAGGTCGTCGAGGCGGAGATGGTTCTGTTCGATGGCCGCCGCGGGCGACAGCAGGCGCAGGCGACTGCGGGCATGGTCGAGGCGCTCGTGCGCTTGCGCCACGGCGCGGTCGAGCACGTCGGTGATCACGGCACCCGCGCGCGTGACACGCTCCACCATGGCGAGGTAGTTGCTCGAGATCAGTTCCGCCGCGGCGCTGGGCGTCTCGGCGCGCACGTCGGCGGCGAAGTCGCACAGCGTGAAATCGATCTCATGGCCGACCGCGGAGATGATCGGCACGGCGCAGGCCGCCACGGCGCGCACCAGCGGCTCCTCATTGAAGGCCCACAGATCCTCGATGCTCCCGCCACCGCGGCCGATCACGAGCAGGTCGAAGAGCCCGGACTTTTCCGCCCACGCCAGCTGCGCGACCATCTCGGCCGCCGCGCCCTCGCCCTGGACGCGCGCCGGCAGCACGACGAGGCGCCCGGTCCAGCCGCGGCGCGAGAGGATGCGGATGAAGTCCTGCACGGCGGCGCCGGTCGGCGACGTAAGGAAGCCCACGGTGCGCGGCCGCAGCGGCAGCGGCACCTTGTTCTCCGGCGCGAACAGGCCTTCGGCCGCGAGCTGCTGCTTGAGACGCTCGAGCTCCTGCTGGAGCCGGCCGGCACCGTCGTCGATCAGCGCCCGGACGATGAACTGGTACTGGCCGCGCGCCTCGTACACGTCGACCTCGCCGTACGCGACCACCTGCAGGCCGTCGCGCAGCTTCACGCTCTGCCGCGCGGCATCACCGCGGAACAGCACGCTCGCGAGCTGCGCCCCGGCATCCTTCAGCGAAAAATAGACGTGGCCGCTGGCCTGCGCGCGGAGGTTCGACACCTCGCCGCGGACCCAGCCCGGCGGCAGGCCACCCTTGAGCAGGTCCTTCACGCGCCGCGTGAACTCCGTCACGGTCTGCACGCGACCGGACTCGCCCCCCATGAGCTCAGGCGCGCTTTTTGCCATAATGCTTCCGCAGCAGCGCGGTGCCGACCAGCAGGACGGCGATCGCGCTGATGCCGTAGAAGGCGACCTTCCCCTTGCCCTGCAGGAGTGCGTCGCCGAAGACGATGAACGCGGCGTTGAGCGGCCCCTGGATGGACATGGAAATCAGCAGGTACCGCAGGAACCGCACGCGGGCGAGGCCAAGCAGGTAGTTCTGCACGGGAAACGGGATGCCCGGCGTCACGCGCAGCAGCACGATCAGGCCGGTCTCGTCGCCCTGCTGCACTTCCGGGATCTTGTAGTCCAGGCGCTTGAGCAGCGCCTGCAGCAGCGGCCGCATCACGCGGCTGGCCATCCAGTAGGACAGCACCATGTTGAAGAGCATCGCGAGCAGCGCCAGCACGACGACCGTGGGCATGCCCAGCTGGCCGCTAAACAGGGAGCCGGCCGTGAGCGTGAACGCCATCTGGGGCGCGCCGAACGCCGGCAGGATCGCCATGCCCAGAAAGAAAATCCCCGGCCCCGCGCCGCGCACGAGCGCCAGCCCCTGCGCGATCGCGCCTTTCACGTCGTAACCGCGCAGCGCCAGCACGACGCCGACCAGCAGCACCGCGGCGACGATGCCCAGCTTGAGCAGCTGGAAACGGCGGCGCGCGCTGGCGAGCTCGGCGGAAACGGCGGGGACAACGGGTTCGGACATTGCGGCACGATGCCCCGCGGCGGCGGAAGGCGTCAAGGGCGGAGCCCGGCGGTGGGGTGACCACGAAACACACCAAATACACGAAAGGTTCCGAACCGGCGATGGGGCCGTTTGGTGGAACCTGACCTCCGGGCAGGTTGATTGAGTTCGGAGTTCCTGCAGCCCGCCCGGAGGTCGGGCTCCACCGGCGATGCGAAAATCGAAGCGGACCCACGATCCCAAGCCCTCCCTTTCGTGTATTTAGTGTATTTCGTGGTTAAACTACCTCGCCCCACCGGCGCCCAAATCAAGCTCGCCGCACCCCGCTGCCCCGGCTGTCATGGCGGCCGCCGCGCATGCGCCCTGTTCCCCACGACCCCACCCAGCTCCCGGTCAGGCTTCTGGCCTACGGCGGACTCGGCGGACTCGCCGTGCTGACGCTGATCAACGACGGCGCCACGCGCATGTACGCCATGCCCTGGACCGCGCTCCTGGCGTTCACCTGCGCCGCGCCGGTACTGGCGCTGGCGTTGCGGGCATTTTCCCCGGCCAATCCCCTGCGACTCCCGTCCGCCGGCTGGCTGGCTGTCGCTGCCGCCACCGCGCTGGTGCCCCTGGCCGCCGCCGTGCTCAGCCCCTACCGCGGCGCGAGCCTGCTGCAGGCCGCCCTGCCGGTCGCCGCCGTCGCGTTCTTCCTGTTGCTGAATGATTGGATCGCGCAGGACCCGGCCCGGCGCCGGCCGGGACTGGAGCTTGCCCTGGGCGCCGCGGCGGCGTTGATCGTCGCGGTCAGTTTCGGCGAATGGGTGCGCGTCACGCTGCGCCTGCCGAGTGCGGAGATTTTCTCCCGCGCGCTGTTCGAGCGCCGCAATTTATTTCCCCTCGGCCATGCCAACTACACGGCGGGACTCATGCTACTCGCCCTGCCGTGGTTGTTCGCCGCCACCCGGCGCGATTCGCCGTGGCCGCGCGCCGTGATCGGGCTCGTCCTGGGAGTGGCGCTGGTGAACCTGTTCCTCAGCGGCAGCCGCGGCGGCATCATCGGCCTCGCCGCGCTCGGCGCCGTGGGCCTGGCCGTCGCCGGGCTGGGTTGGAAACGCTTCCTGTTCGCGAGCGCCGGCGTCGTCCTGCTCGCCGGCGCACTCGCTGTCGCCAATCCCCGGATCCGCCAGCTGCTCGCGCCCGCCGATCCGGCGGCCGCGCCCAGCATCAGCTCGGTCCAGCGGTCGGCGATGCTCCAGGCGGCGGTGGGCATGGGCAACGACCGGCCGCTGCTCGGCTGGGGCCCGGGCACCACGCCGCTGGTTTATCCGCGCTATCGTCACTCCCTGGACGGCGGCGCCGAGAACGTCCTGCAGCTGCACAGCACGCCCGCGCAGCTCTGGGCCGAGACCGGCGCTGCCGGCCTGCTGGTCGCCGCCGGTTTCCTCTTCCTCGCCCTGCGCGGCTGGCGGCAGGCGCGCGTGGCGGCGGCCGCCCTCGCAGGCTACGCCGCGTTCGCTTTCACCGACTACCAGCTCGACGTGCCCGTGTTCTCCGCCGCCGTCGCCGCGCTCGCGGCGCTGCTTGTCCCCGCGGAATCACCCGGCGCCGCTGCCGCCGGCGTTCGGCGCATCCTGGCGGGCGCAGTCCTCGGCGCCGCCGGCGTGATCGCCGTCTTCGGCGCGCGCGACCCGGCGCCCGCGCTCAACACCGAGGCGCTCGCACTGGCGCGCAACCCGGCGCAACGCGACCAGGCCGTCGCCCTGCTCCGCCAGTCGCTCGCGCTCAATCCCGACCAGGAAATCGCCCACTTCAACCTCGGCTGGCTGCTCGTCATGCCCGACCCGGCCGCCGCGGAAAAGCACTTCCTCGCCGCCGCACACCTCGTGCCGGACAAGGGTGGCGTCTATTTCGGCCTCGGACTCGCGCGCCTCGGGCTGGGCCGGACCGACGATGCCGCCCGCGCCTTTGCCCTCGAATGCCTCAATGAGCCCTTGTTCCTCGCCTCGCCGTGGTGGAGCGAGCCGGCCATTGCCGCGCAGCGAAAACGGACGATCGACCACTTCTACGCCTTCCTGGCGCGGGCCACCGGGCCGGCTTCCCCCACGGTTGCGACCTGGTGGGATTTCCAAGTCCCCCGCCTCCGGTCGCTCGCCCCGCGCCTCGGCCAGCCGTCCGCCGGCGACGAAAAAGCCTTCCAGCGCGACCGCCTCGGCTACCCCGTGCTCATGCGCAACCTCGACCTGCCCGTGCCGACCGACCTCTACGTCGTGCGCGAGGATCCGCGCTTCCCGGCATCGGTGCCGTTTCCCTTGCCCAGCAAAGGCTGGCTGCCGTCGTCACGCTTGCTCAACCTGCTCGACGCCTCCGCCCCCTGATGCCGCGCGCCACCCACAATCCCCTGCGTGAAACGACCCTGCCGGGCGTGCTGCTCCTCGGCGACGCCGCCATCGCCTTTGGCGGCCTGGTGCTCGGCTACTGGCTGCGCTATCGCTCGCCGCTCGGTGCGCTCGGCATCGACGTGCCGGACGCCCGCTTCAACGACTACCTGCCGCTGCTGCTGATCGGCGTCGTCTTCCTCGTCGGCGCCTTCGCGCAGCAGGGACTCTACGACGGCCGCATGCTCCTGCGGAAGCAGCACAGCCTGAACCTGCTCGCGCGCGGCACGCTGTTCTGGGTGCTCGTCTACCTGGCGTTCTCGCTCGTCATCAAGTTCGACCCGCCGATCTCGCGCCTCTTCGTGGTCATTGCCGGCGTCGTCACGCTCCTGCTGCTCTGGCTGTGGCGCGAAATTTTCTACCGTGTCATCACCGGCGCCGCGTTGCTGCCGCGGCTCCAGCGCCGCGTCGCCCTGCTCGGCTGGAACCCGGCCGCGCAGAGCCTCGTGCAGGAGGTCCAGAAAAGCCCCGCCCACCCCTACGCCATCGTCGGCAGCATCGACGACGGCACCCACCCGCCGATGAACCCGCTGCGCGGGCTCGGCTCGATCGACGAACTCGGCACGATTTTGCGTGAGGAGCAGATCGACGTGCTCATCGCCGCGCACCTCGACATCCCGCCGGACCGGCTCCGCGCCATCACCGCCGTCTGCGAGCACGCCTACGTCGAGTGGAAGATCGTGCCCGCGGCGTTCCCGATCTTCCTCACCGGGCTCCGGCTCCAGACGGTGGGCAGCGTGCCGGTCATCGGCGTCGAGGACCTCGCCATTTCGCGCCTGTTCAACCGCGTGGCCAAGCGCCTGCTCGACGTCGCCGGCGCCGTCGTCGGCCTCGTGGTCTCGGCGCCGGTCATCGCCATCCTCGCCGCGCTGATCAAGGCCGAGTCGCCGCGCGGCCCCGTGTTTTTCCGCCAGATCCGCGTCGGCGCCGGCCACGAGCCGTTCACGCTCTACAAGCTGCGCTCGATGCAGCCCGAGGCCGGCGCGAGCGACGATGCGCAGCAGAGCACGCCGCGCGGCGACCCGCGCCTGCTGCGGATCGGCGGCTTCATGCGCCGCTGGAACCTCGACGAGCTGCCGCAGTTCTGGAACGTGCTGGCCGGCGACATGAGCCTCGTCGGCCCGCGCCCCGAGCGCCCGCACCACGTCGACCAGCTGTCGACCGTGATCCCCCACTACCTGCCGCGCCATCTCGTGAAGCCCGGCATGACCGGTTGGGCGCAGGTCAACGGCCTGCGCGGCGAGACCGACCTCGCCGAGCGCATCCGCTACGACATCTTCTACATCGAGAACTGGTCCCTCTGGCTCGACTGCCAGATCATGCTCCTGACCTTCGTGCGCTGGAAGGCGAACGCCTGAGGCGTCTGGAAATCCTGCAATCGCGGGCGAATCGTGGAGGGCCCGGGTCCCTCCGGGCCGTGGGATTCACCACGAACTACACGAAACCTCCGATCCGTTTAACCGCGAAGGTCGCGAAGCGACGCGAAGGGCCCTCGGCCCGGTCGTTCGGATTACGAACCCCGATCCAGTCAAACGCGGAGGTCACGAAGGCGCGGAGGTTACGATCGGCCGGCGGGGCGATTCGCGGCGGCGGAGAAATACACGCCGCCAAACGACTCGCCGTTGGGAGCGGGATAAAAGCTCACGTGCGGGTCGCCCTCGTAGGTGATCTCACACGACAACTCGAACGATCCGTTTGCACCCTCGACCGGCGCCATCTGGGACGGCGCGTAGGGGTCGGCCCCCGCCTTGGCGTGATGCGTGACAAAGAGCCCAAGCCGCGCCTTCGCCGCGCTCGCCAGGCGATAGTGGCCGCGCACGACCACCTTGGCGCCCACCTCAAGCTTCGGGGAGGTCGCAAGCACCTGGTCGATCACGATCGAATCACCGGGCTTGAACTGCTGCTTCCCGACCACGAACGAGACCGGCGAAAGCTCGGCGTGCGCTGAAGCGACGCAAGCCGCGAGACTCAAACCAACCAACAGGCGGAGGAGCGTTTTCATGGGGGATTCTTGCAGAACGATAAAAATCAGACACGTGCGGAAGGCGTTCGTTCAGATCTCTGGTCAGGTCTCCCTCCGTTTTCTGAGCAAGCGATAGGCATGTGGCAGCACGGCCCCCACCCCGCAGCCGATGAGGAACGGTCGATAGCAGGCTTCGTACGGGGTGCGGTAGTCCGACATGATTCGTCGTTCGGTCTGTCTTTTCCGAAACGAAGAACTTGAGAACGATCCGGCAAAGCCGCCCCAGCAATAGGCGGCCATGAAACCAACCACGAGGGCGGAAATGAGCGTCTGGCCAACCACGCCCATAACCTTGTCGGAGATGCTCAGCTCCGGGGCCTCCGGTCCCAAGTCCCCTTTGGCCCACATGATCGACTCGATTTCCATCTCGTTAAACCCGGCCTTGGCCAGGATCGCGCGCAGCCGCTCCGGTCTGCCGGCCGCGAAGGCAGACTCGTACTCAGCCAGAAGCGAGGCCTCGGAGAGCTTGCGACGATTGCGGTTCATATCGGCTCACCCGTCGCGAGCATCACCTTTGTGCCAGTCGGCAGGAGCCAAAGGGGAAGCATTCTTTGGTCGGCGATCGACAGTTCATACAACGAACGAACTTCAAGCGATCCTTCGTCATTCATATCTTTCTCCTCTTTTCCTACACCGATGTACCATCCTGAATCGTTTTCTCCGCTCGGTGCCTGACGCTCGACAAACGCATCCGCGCGCTGTGGCGAATAACTGCGCGAGACGAGCGCTGTCTGCAATAGGGTGCATCCTTCTGCTTCAACTTGAAATCGCTCCAAAGCCTCAGTCTGGAGAAACCGGATCCTTTCAGCTTCGGAAAAGTCCGGGGTAAACGATGCCATCCTCCGAAAATCGAGCGACTCAAGTTCCGGCGGAACAGAGGCATCAGCGATGCGAAAGATGAACCAGCCAAGCTGCACTGTTTCGCCAATCTTGTAGGGAGCGGTCGCCAGATAGCGTTGAGCAAGCTGCTTTAGCTGCCAATCGGCGGGGAGATTAACAGAGGCGGTCATCGTTCTCTACCCATCAGTGCAATCATAACTGCGTAGAAAGCCTACGCCGGCTTGGCCCGCCGTGAAGTGAAACTGGGAGCACGAAATTGGGGTTCAACCTTCAATTTCTGAGTGCCGGCTTCTGTGTGTTCCGTGTGTTCCGTGGTTAAACGGATCGGTGGTTCGCGGTTCGTCCAAACGGCCGGTGCGGAGATCCGCCATCACCAGGCTCTGGCGAGGGGACCCGGCTCTCCCCGCTCGTCCGGAGGACTCGCCCTACCATCGGATAGAAACCTTCGCGTGGCTTCGCGTCCTTCGCGGTCAACCGGATCGGCCTTTCGTGTATTCCGTGTATTTCGTGGTGAAACAGATCGAACGATCGGGCCCTATTTCTGCCCGACCAGCTGGATCAGCAGCACCTCGACCTTGGCGTCGGTGTAGTCACCGCTGATCTGCCAGGTCTCGAGATGCTTCAGGTCCAGGCCCGGCTTCTTGCCCGGCTGGCGCACGTCGACCGCCTTCGTCAGGTCGAGGCGCACCTTCTGGTCCGTGCCCTTCGGGAGTTCGCCCAGCGGGATCTGCCAAGCCTGGTCGGTGCCGTCCTTGTCGATGAGGATGAAATTGATCGCTCTTGCCTGGTTGCCGTTGCCGATGACGAAGCACAGGTCCACCTGCGGGGTCTTGTCGAGACGGAGCGACGTGCTGTCCTCGCCCAGCTGGCCCTTGCCGGAGGGCGCCTTCACGAGCGCCCCCTTGCCCTTCAGGTCGATGACCTTGCCGTTGCCCCACTCATTGTAGGCGTACTGGTAGCACTTGAACTCGGTGCCGTCGGGATCGTGGGTGAAATGCTTGAAATCGAGCAGCACCTCCTCCTTGGCGGCGAGCGCCGCGGGCAGCAGCAGGAACAGGGCAAGGCGGGGCGACAGGAGGAAACGGGGAATTTTCATGACCGGGGTTGGGGTTGCGGCGATGTTGCCAGAGACATCCGGAGGTTGAAGCCGAAAGTCGGTCAACCATTTGAGCGGGCGGGCTTGGATGGGAGCTGAGAGCTTAGGGCTCAGAGCTGAGAGAGGGACACCCTGGAGGCCTCCCTGCCTTTCTTTGCCACCCTTCGCGATTCACCTGCCTTGGTCCGGAGCCTGGCTCTCAGCTCTGGGCTCTTAGCTCTGAGCCCCGATGCCTACCGCCCCAGCAGGTCGCGCGTGGCGCGCGAGAGGGGGCCTGAGGGCCGGTCCGGTTGCAGCGATGGCGGCAGGCGGCCTTGCAACCGGGGGTCGTGCAGGACGGCCCGCACCGTCTCCGGATTGGGATGCGGCACCAGCAGGCGCGGCTGGCCGGCGAAGACCTCCGGGTTGCCCGACATCTGGAACGCCTGCACCAGCCGCACCGGCGCGTCGCGCTCGCGCAGGCGCGGCCGGAGGATGTTCTGCCACGCGAGCAGCACCGCGCCCCACCACCCGAGCAGGAGGAAAACCAGCCACACGCCGCCGAGGAGACGAACGCGTCCTGCGCTCCCGCAGGCCAGGACCACCACCGCCCAGGCGTTGAGCAGCGGCAGGAGGACGACGAAATCCACGTAACGCGACGGCACGCCGGCGGCGAATTCCGCGCTGCCCCCGCGCGACCACGCGGTCACCGCCAGCGTCGCCACCACCCAGCCGGCCGCCAGCCACACGAAGTCCTCCGCCACCACCACGGCCCGGCGCCGGCGCACGCGCAGCCCGGCCAGCAGGAGCAGCGGCAGATTGAGCACGAGGCCGACCCACGGTTGCTCCGGGTACGGCCAGGCCAGCAGCCGCAGAAACGCCCCGCAAAAATCCGCCACGGAGCCGGCCCGCAGCGCCTCGTGCGCGGGGACGTCCGCCCGCAGCATCCACGCCACCGCCGCGAGGATCACGACGGGGATCGCCCGCCGCCCGTCGAGCTTTCCGCCGAGCCCGCGCCAGGCGATCCCGCCGAGCAGCACGAACGGCACGAGCAACCCCGCGCCCATGGCGAACATGGCGGCGAGCGCCAGCGCGCACCCGGCCGCGATCCGCAGCGGCGGACTCCCCGGCGGCGCCAGCACCGCCAGCGCCCCGAGCGAGAAGAGCAGCACGAAATACACCTGCGACTGGAAGCCCCACAGCGCGTTGTGCCAGGCCGCCAGCGGCAGGCTCAGCAGCGTGATCGTCCCGGCGAGGATCCACGCCGGCACGGCCAGCATGCCGCGCGTGAGGAGCAGCACCAGCCCCGCCGCCAGCAGCGCGTGAAGCCCCGCTCCCACCACCAGCTGCACCAACGGGTCCCACTGGCCGTCGGCGGAGAACAGCGCGAGGTCGAGCAGGCGCGTCCACAGGATGCGATGCTCGTTGTGCGGCGAGAAAAGGTCGCCGGCATGCAGCGACCCGTCGACCCACGCCGGGTACAGCCCGCGGCCCTCGCTGTCCCACTGGTCCTGGAACGGAATGTCCGTGCCCGCGCCCGCCACGAGCCCGAGCTGCGCGCCGCCCACGAGGAGCAGGACGATCGCGGCAGTCAGCCAGCGCAGGCGCAGGGATCCGGTTCCGGCCGCGGGCGTCATACCGGCCGCACGGCGCGGTGGCCGCGCCATTTCGCGCGCAGCAGGGCGACGCGTTTCCACAGGCCGAACATCGCGCGCCACTTGGCCCGCGCGAAGGCCGATTGCCCGAAGTGCTTCAGGTAGACGTCGCGGTTGGCGTCGAAGATCGCCGCGGACATGCGCTCGAAGTCCTTGGCCACGCTCAGGCCCTTGAGGTGCGTGATCGCCACGCGGCCGTCGTAGACGACGCGATAGCCCGCGGCCCGCATGCGGATGCAGAGGTCGAGGTCGTCGCCGTACATGAAGAAGGCGTCGTCGAAGCCCCCCACTTTTTCAAAGACCGCGCGCCGGCCCAGCATGAACGCGCCGTTGATCGCACCGACGTCGTACGTGCCGTCGTCCGGCAGGTGCGTGAGGTTGTAACCGGCGAAGAGCGCCGTGCGCGGAAACGCCGCCGCCAGGCCGCTCGCCCGGCAGAAGCCGTCCCACAGCGTCGGGATCGAGCGCCGGCAGGCCAGGTCCATCGCGCCGTTCGCCTGCACCAGCTTGGGCGAGAGCAGGCCGAGCGCGCCCTCGTCCTCCACCCGCCGCACGCAGTGCTCGAGCGCCGCGGCGTTGCTGATCGTGTCGGGGTTGAGGAAGAGCACGCAGTCGCCGGACGTGTTCGCGAGGCCGAGGTTGTTGGCGCGCCCGAAGCCGAGGTTGTCA
>Ga0247757_10001380_pt1 | contig 16353 bp, 13 predicted proteins | sample UWRJL126311R4_FD_180929 | JGI IMG/M metagenome (GOLD analysis project Ga0247757, IMG submission 180929) | Plant litter microbial communities from Arlington Agricultural Research Station in Wisconsin, United States - UWRJ-L126-311R-4 | ecosystem: Environmental > Terrestrial > Plant litter >... | reverse complement strand
GAGATACCGGCGGAGCGGTAGCCAATAGGTTTTTAGGTGTGGAAGGAGTAGAAGTAGTGATCCTGTATCCGTCGGGGAAAGTAAGTCCCGTGCAGGAATTGCAATTGACCACCTGCGGACAAAACATCACTGCGCTCGAAGTAACAGGGAGCTTTGATGATTGCCAGGCAATGGTTAAGGATGCTTTCATGGATGCTGACCTGCAGAATAAATTGCAACTCACTTCTGCAAATTCAATTAATGTTGCGCGGTGGTTGCCACAGCAGCTGTATTATTTCTTCGCCTGGAAACAGTGGAAGCAAAAAGAACAGCCCCCGGTGATCGCAGTACCAAGCGGTAATTTTGGAAATATCTGTGCGGGATTACTGGCCCATGCCAGTGGCTTACCCATTAAACATTTTATTGCCGCATGCAATGTAAATGATGCCGTGCCCGATTACCTGCGTAGCGGCCACTATTCTCCAAAAACAGCCGTTCCAACGATCTCCAACGCGATGGATGTGGGCAGCCCGAGTAATTTTATCCGGATACTGGAATTGTTTCGTAATAATTACGAAAAGATCACTTCGAAGATCACCGGCTTTACCGTTAGTGATGAACAAACCAGACAAACGATCGCCGAAGTATACCGCTCACACAACTACATACTGGATCCTCATGGGGCAGTGGCTTATTATGCCCTGCAACACTACCTCGAAACGCATCCAACAGCCAAAGGTATTTTCCTCGAAACAGCCCATCCGGTGAAATTCCCCGAAACTGTTGAAGCGATGACCGGGCACAAACTTGCGATCCCGGCCAGCGCGCAGGAATTATTCAGTAAAGAAAAAGTAAGTGTAAAAATGGGCAACGATTTTGCCTCTCTGAAAGATTGGCTCATAAACCATTAACAGTCTCCAGCGTTTATAAACCCCTCTGTGTTCCTCTGTGCGCTCCGTGCCTCTGTGTTGAAAAAATACCTGCACTTTCAGCAATTGTTCAATAGAGACACAGTTTCAACACAGAGGCACGGAGACACAGAGAACACGGAGGATGTTATACTTTCCAGGGCCCACGCATTTTGGGCATCAGCAATGCGTTGGCTTCGCTATCGTTTTTGAACTGCTCTTTTTCCGGATCCCATTCCAGCGGTCTTCTTAACCAGTAAGCGATATTGGCAAGCGCGCAAACACTGCTGCTGCGATGGCCCGTTTCTACATCACAGATCGGCTGTTTATTATTTTTGATTCCATCGATCCAATCCTGGTAATGGTTATTGCTGTAATACACTTTTCTGGCATCGGCATTCAATCCCGCTGTTACGATGTTACCGGGATTGCTGTCAAGAAATTCGCGGCTTACATCTATCGATCCTTTTTCACCAATGAACCGCACTGCATATTTCCTTCCAAAATCCACATGCTTCATTACGATACCGTTTTTGTAAGTCATCGTTAATCCTTTCACGGCATCACCAGTTGGGGGATCAAATTTTACCGGACCGCTTCTGTCCATATCCAGTCCCCATTGCGCGATGTCGAACATGTGCGCGCCCCAATCACTTAATAAGCCACCACCGTATTCTTTGTAATTACGCCAATGTGGGTAGATATCCTGTTCCAACGGTGGAGAGAGCTCGGTATTGTATGGGCTTACAACAGAAGGGCCGATCCATGCATCCCAGTTCAGGTTGGCTGGCACAGGCATTCCCGGCAGGTTAAAAGGAATGGCAGGGTCGCCAACAGTTACCAATACTTCTTTTACCTGTCCTATCACGCCATTGCGAACGAGATCAACGGCATTGCGGAATCGTTCAGAAGAACGTTGCATGCTGCCGGTTTGCATGATCACTTTATTGCGTTTCATGGCGTTTACCATGGCGCGTCCTTCACCAACACTGTGCGCCATTGGTTTTTCGCAGTACACATGTTTGCCTTTATCGGCAGCCATTACGGATTGAACGGCATGCCAGTGATCAGGTGTGGCGATCACCACCGCATCAATATCTTTTCTTTCGAGCAGTTCCCTGAAGTCGGCGTAAAGTGTTAAGCCTTTATATGTTTCAGTATCTGATTTATCGGTAGCCAGTTTGTTGGCCAATTGCTGAAAACTCTCGAGTTTCCTGCTGTCAACATCGGAACCCGCCAATACACGTGTTTGGGTATTCTTGTTGAAATAGCCAAGCAAAATCTTTCCCTGTTTACCCGTACCGATAAAACCCAGTGTAATACGATCGCTGGGAGCGGTATAACCCCGGCCCAATACAAACCGGGGAACAATAGTGAAGGCGATGCCGGCCTGCAGTGTTTGTTTAACAAATTTCCTGCGGCTTTCCTGTTTGGCAAGACGTTTTTCCATGGAAGCAATGATTTGGTTGTTGTAATTACGGTAACGAAATGTACGATTTTATCTGCGTGATTTGGCTAAGAATTAGGAACTTGAAGGGAATATGCGTTACCTGATTGCTTCTCTATGTATGGCGTTATTGCTGCATGGCTCTGGCCTTGCGCAACAAAGAACCTATTGCAATCCCATCAATATCGATTACGGGTATTGCCCGATTCCCAATTTTACCGAACAGGGAAAACACCGGGCAACAGCTGATCCGGTGATCACCGTTTTTAAAGGCAATTACTATTTGTTTTCTACCAACCAATGGGGTTACTGGTGGAGTGCCGACATGCTCAAATGGAATTTTGTACCCCGTAAATTTCTAAAGCCCTGGCATAAAGTATACGATGAACTCTGCGCACCGGCTACTTTGGTTTTGGGTGATACGCTGCTGGTGATAGGGTCTACGCACGAAAAGAACTTTCCACTATGGATGAGCACCAACCCACAAAAAGATGAATGGAAGGAAGCGGTAGATTCTTTCCAGGCAGGCGCCTGGGATCCGGGTTTTTTTGTGGATGATGATAAGCGGGTCTATCTCTATTGGGGGTCAAGTAATTTTTACCCGTTATACGGGCAGGAGATCGATCGGAAAACATTGCAACCCATTGGTGAAAAAAAAGAATTGATTCGGCTACATGATGACCAGCACGGCTGGGAACGTTTTGGAGAACACAACGACAACATTTTCCTCCGCCCTTTTATGGAAGGTGCATGGATGAATAAATATAGCGGAAAATATTACCTGCAATACGGCGCCCCGGGAACAGAATTCAGCGGGTATGGCGATGGGGTGTATATCGCAGATCAGCCGCTTGGTCCTTTTCGTTATCAATCCCACAATCCATTTTCTTATAAACCTGGTGGTTTTGCAAAAGGGGCAGGACATGGCGCCACCTACCAGGACCTGTTTGGACAGTGGTGGCATGTATCAACGATTGTTATTGGCACTAAGAACAATTTTGAAAGGCGGCTGGGTATCTGGCCTGCTGTATTTGATAGAGACGGCATTCTTTCTGCCAATACTGCTTATGGTGATTATCCGCATTGGCTGCCCAATCAAGAGGCAGCTCATTCAGAAAGCCAGTTTACCGGGTGGATGTTATTGAATTATAACAAGCCGGTACAGGTATCCTCAACGCTTGGTGGATTTAATGCTAACAATGCTGTTGATGAAGACATCAAAACATTCTGGAGCGCCAGAACCGGTAACAAAGGCGAATGGATACAAACAGATCTTGGCGCAATGGATACGATCAAAGCCATTCAAATCAATTATGCCGACCAGGATGCAGCGTTTATGGGCAAACAACAAGGCATCTATCATCAATACAAGGTCTATTATTCGTCAGATGGGAAAAATTGGAAGACGGCCATCGATAAAAGCAATAACCGAACCGATGTACCTCACGAGTATGTTGAATTAGCCAAACCCATTGTTGCGCGGTTTATCAAACTCGAAAACATACACATGCCTACAGGAAAATTTGCCATCAGTGGGTTGCGCGTTTTTGGTAAAGCCGATGGCGCATCACCGGCTGAAGTACAGCATTTTGTTGTATTGCGTGGTGACAGCGAGCGCCGCAATGCCTGGCTCAAGTGGCAGGTAAATGAAAAGGCTACTGGTTATACGATCTATACCGGAACAGCACCGGATAAATTATACAATTCCATTATGGTCTTAGGTAAAAATGAATACTACTTCACCGCCATGGAAAAAGATCAGCCCTATTATTTCCAGATAGAAGCGTTTAATGAAAGCGGGAGAGGCAAACGAACGATGGTGGTTAAAGCTGAATGAATGTCGAATGTCGAACAGGGAATGTCGAATATCGAGGGGAGGTGAGAAATGAAAGTGTAGAATGGGGTTTTATTTTACTCAAACTTCACTAATTCCCAATTCCCAATTCCACTCGATATTCCCTGTTCGACATTCGATATTCAATACCCTGCATTCCGGAAAAACGCTTCCAGCTTCCCGGCATCTAATCGTCCATCTGTTCTCACACCGCTGCAGAGATCCAATCCGTAGGGCTGTACTGTTTCGATTGCCTGCTGTACATTGTCTGCATTTAGTCCACCGGCGAGGAATATGGGAACCGGTGATTGTTCAACGATTTTCCGGCTGAGTTGCCAATCATGTTGCTTACCTGTTCCGCCAAGCACTTTTATTGCAAGTTTTGGATTGCCGCTATCTAGCAGTATGGCATCAACCGATCCTGCAAGCACCAATGCTTCTTCTATGGAACTTTCATCAATCACGTGGATCACTTGTACGAGTTTGATGCCGGGTAATGCATCCCTGATCTGCTGGTAAGTTCCTTCCGCTAATGCATCAACTATCTGTATGGTATTGGTAGCAACTTTTTGTTGATGTGAGATGATAGATGCAGCAGTTGTCTCGCTGGTCAGCAGGAAGGTGCCGATTGGTGGGGGCACTTGTTTAGCGATCGTTGCGATCAACTCGTCGGCAATAACACCGGGTCCACTGGGCATATTGCCTACCAATCCCAGCGCGGAAGCGCCCTGGCTGATAGCCATGCTGGCTTCTTCCGGTGAACTGATACAGCAGATTTTAATTTTTGGTAACATAGGGGGTGAATATTGAATATTGAACAGGGAATGTCGAAGTGGAATTAGGAATTGGGAATTTGATCCGCTTCGCTCCTAATTCCCAATTCCATTCAATATTTTCTACCTGTTTTTAAACACCAATCTATCCACCGAATATTTCCCGCTGCCCAGTATTGCGGTGATGATGGACAGGAACATGAACAGGAAGGATAATTCTCTTACCTGGAAATCTGCGCCGGCGTGTGCCACGAAATAAGCAACGGCCATGGTGACAAAGATCGGGATCACAGCGAGCCTTGTTAAAAATCCGATCACTACCAGGAATGCGCAGAAAAATTCCGCAAATATCACGAGGTTAAAAGACAGTTTAGCGCCAATGCCGATAATGTCGGTGAACTGGGGAAGAATATCATTGTAAGCATTGATCTTTCCATAGCCATGATAGAACAAAAACACACCGCCAAATACCAACCGGAGTAAAAGGCTGGCCAGGTCGGTATTCCAGGGGAGATAGCTGGTGATCTTTTTCATAAGAAAGGATTATTGGTTAAGGATCATTGTTGAAATATTCCGAGGACATTGCCTGCAGGATCGCTGAACCGTGCTGTGATCTCGGGCGCATCCATCCCAACAGCCTGCACGATCTTTCCGCCATTCGCTTCGATCTTTTGTATCGTGCTGTTAATATCGTCTACCATAATATAAATTAACATGCCCGGACCGGGAGATGCCTGATGCCGGTTGGTCCATATACCGCTTACTTCGCCCACACCGTCATCAAAAGCCAACGAACCATCGCCACGTTTGCGTGTCATCCAGCCAAATACTTCGTGGTAAAAAGCAGCTGAGGTGGGGATATCGATGGCGGGCATTTCTACGTAACAGATCTTGCCATTGCCGAGAGTAGGGTGTTTATCGGAATTCATGACAGAGGGTTGAGATACTAAATTTACAAAGCTTTTTTAACAACATCAGCGGAAGACTTTATTAACACAGAGGCACGGAGTACACAGAGAAACACAGAGGGCCTCCGTGCAACTCCGTGTACTCCGTGCCTCTGTGTTAATAAAAATTAGTCAATCGAGCACCCAACACTCATACCCGTTTTCCCGCAGCAGGTGAACCACTTTTTCAGGAATAAGACCTTGTTTGTCAACGCGGAGTATCCTGTCGCAATCCTGCAGGTCAAAGTTGATCTTTCCACCAGGAAAATGTTCGAGCAGCATAGACACCAACTGCTCTGCATGCCTGGGTTCGGCTACATTGGTGCGGAATACTTCGATCATGGAAAGGATTTTAAAACACCACAGTCAGTACAATACCTGCGGTGATGAAATGATGGTATGATTATTTTTCCAGCAGTTGTTTCAGCCTGCCCAGTCCATTTTGCAGTTCTTTTCCCATTTGCTTATTCATGCCAAATGCAACGATCATAAAATTCATCGGATACGGCATCTTGCCACTGATACCCCAGGAAGTTTTTGTTTGTCCGTTACCGGTGTTTTCCGTAGTGAACCATGCAGGTGATATGGAATTAAAAGGTTTGATAAAACGTAGCTCCACATCGAGCCGTTCGCCTTCTTTGATCTGTTTGATTTCCTGTTCTCCTTTTCCGGGGCCTTTGGGTTTATGACTATCCCAGGCAGATACAAATCCCACCGTGCCATCGGTGCCGGTGTAAGTTTTCTCCATGTCTGGATCCATCATCGACCAGGTATTGAAATGGTCCTGGTTTTTGATGTGTTTGAGATAATCAAAAACAACTGTATTCGGCTGGTTAATGATGATGCTTTCTTCCAGTGAAAAACTTTTGGTCATCAAAGCAGGTATCAAAGCAAGTACGGCAATGATGATGAGAATGATCAGTAGGGTGCTCATAAGTGTTGGGTTGAGGTTATGGTATGTTGCGGGTTAATTTTGAATTTTGAATTTTGAATTTTGAATTTTGAATTTTGACTGAAACAGGTGGTATAGCAAGTTAATATTTCTCCGTCAGATCTTTAATTCCGCATTTCCTGTTTCTGGTCATAATTCAGCATCCAGCGGATACCGAAACGATCTGTGAATACACCAAAAATGGCGCCCCAGAATTCGGTATGTAAAGGATGGATCAGTTGACCGCCGGCAGATAGCTTTGCATAAAATTCCCTGATCTCTGCTTCACTCTCGCAGTTAAGGCAGAGGGCCATATTATTCCCTTTACTGAAGCCATCAGGCCCATTCATATCCGATCCCATCAGCAGCAAACTCCCTTTCTGCAAAGTGGCGTGCAGGATATGGTGTTTCATGGCCGAGGGACATTGATGTTCCATCGCTGATCCCTCGATCGGTTGTAATACCAGTTCCGCATCAAGACTGTTTTTGTAAAATTCCATCGCTGCGCGACAGTCGCCATTGAAATTGAGGTATGCATTGATCAACGCCATAACCGTGATTTATAACACAAAACTACCAGCCTTGCTTTTTTGTAAAAGGGTGTTAAACCGCCAATAAAAGGGGTTGATTGCGACAGGGGATTTGATTAAATTTGGATCATAGATTTGGGGATTCGGATCACGGAGTTGTGGATTTGAACGGGGATTTCAGTGATTTTTGGATCGCGGAGTTTGAGGGATTGAGATATGGTGAGTTACTTTAACCTGACTTAATAACCTGATGATATGAAACATGTTTCTATTCTTGTGCCGGAATCGGCAGTGTTGGCAAGTGTAGAGGACCCGAGGCATTTGTTTGCGATGGTGAACGGATTATGCCTTGCAGCCGGACGGGAGCCCGCATTCAATGTACAAATGGTTGGTGCATCGCGCGAAGTGAAACTGCATGATTCGCATTATACCGTACATACGGATGCGTTGCTGCAGGAGATCAAACGTACGGATATGGTGATCATCCCCGCACCCAGCGGTAACCTTGACGAAGCGCTTGAAAAGAACAGGGCATTGATCCCCTGGATCGTTGAACAATACAGTAAAGGCGCAGAACTGGTGAGTTTGTGTATTGGTGCTTTTTTCCTTGCTTCAACCGGTTTACTGAATGGCAGGAAATGTTCCACGCACTGGCTGCATTCACCCAGGTTCCGTGAAATGTTCCCACAAGTGAACCTGGTGGATGACCGGATCATTACCGAAGAAGATAGGATCTATACAAGCGGCGGCGCCACTTCTTACTGGAACCTGTTATTGCACCTGGTTGAAAAAAATACAGACCGCGAAATTGCGATACGCGCTTCCAAAGTATTTGCGATTGAGATTGAGCGCACCACCCAGTCGCCCTTCATGATCTTTAACTCTCAGATCAAGCATAGCGATGAACCTGTAAAAAAGGCGCAGGAGTTCATTGAAAAGAATTTCGAGGACAAGATCACGGTTGCGCAACTGGCATCGATGGTATCCATTGGTCGCCGCAATTTTGAGCGGCGGTTTAAAAAAGCCACTTCCAACACGGTGGTGGAATACATGCAACGCGTAAAGATCGAAGCTGCCAAAAAGAACTTCGAAACCAGCCGGAAAAATGTGAATGAAGTGATGTACGATGTTGGTTATTCTGATATCAAAGCATTCCGTACGATTTTCCGTAAAGTGACCGGGTTATCGCCGATTGAATACCGGAATAAGTATAACAAGGATGCGATGGCCTGATCGAAGCGAAGGTTTCACGCAAAGGTGCAAAGGAAAAATACAAGGCGCAAAGGGAGGTGTCAGATCACAACCCTTTGCGCCTTTGCTTTATTTGCGTCTTTGCGTGAAACAAATCAGATCTTTCGTCCGGTATTAATCACGTTCACTCCATTAAATCTCGTTGTAGCACAGCCGTGCGATACCGCGCTTACCTGAGAAGGCTGCCCCTTTCCATCAAAGAAAGAACCACCTAAACGATAATCTTTCTCGTCGCAGATCGCGGCTACCGAGTTCCAGAATTCCTGGGTATTGGATTGATAGGCCACATCTTTCAGCAAGCCGGCAATCTGCCCGTTTTTGATCTCATAACACAATTGCCCACTGAACTGGAAATTATACCGTTGCTGGTCGATCGAATAGGAGTTGCGGCCCAATATGTAAATGCCTTTCTCTACGTTACGGATCATATCCATGGCACTCATCGCTGTTTTGCCTGGCTGTAATGAAACATTCGGCATGCGCTGGAACTGGATCTTATCCCATCCATCCGCATAAGAACATCCCTGTGAAGCTGTTTCGTTTAGGATATGTACCTGGTCGCGGGTTGCCTGGTAGTTTACGAGGATGCCGTCTTTGATGATATTCCATTCTTTTGTTTTCACACCCTCATCATCATAACCAACAGCGCCCAGTGAACCCGGCTGTGTTTTATCCGCCACAAAATTGACATGTTGATTGCCGAAGTTGAATTTCTTTGTCTTCCATTTGTCAAGTGTGGCAAAGCTGGTACCCGCATAGTTGGCTTCATAACCCAGCACACGATCCAATTCTGTTGGGTGACCAACCGATTCGTGTATGGTAAGGAACAACTGGCTCGGATCGATCACAAGATCATATTTACCAGGTTCCACTGGTTTTGCTTTTAGTTTTTCTTCCGCCTGCAGCGCCGCGAGCCGCGCATCTTCCACCATATCATATCTTTTCTTATAGAGGGAGAAATGCGCGCTGATGGTTTCGTTTTTATCCGGCGTAAGGAATTCATAACCCATACCCTGCGGTGCACTGAGCGCATTACGGGTTTCAAAACGGCCGCTTTGTTTGTCGGTTTTGGTTACAGTAAATGTGGGCCATAAACGATGAATATCCTGGTCGATATAAGAGCCATCGGTAGAAGCAAAATATTTCTGCTCATTCACCTGGAATAATTGTGAGTTCACAAATGTAGCGCCGTTTGTTAACGCTGCATTGTTTACTGCCAGCAGCATATCGATCTTTTCACGGATCGGGATCTCAAATGCGTCTTGCAGGATGGGTGTTTTCCAGCTCACTTCTCCATAACCTTTTTGTGGCGCCAATTGAACGGGTTCGTCAACAAGTTTGGAATTCACTTTGGCGATCTGTACCGCAAGTGCGGCGGTCTTGGCAATATTATCTGTAGTGAGTTTGTCTGTTGCGGCAAATCCCCAGCAACCATTGGCGATCACGCGGATGCCCATGCCATAGGATTCGGTATTGGTCACATTGTCTACCCTCCGTTCACGGGTAGTAAGAAACTGGTTAAGATATCTTCCGATGCGCACATCCACATAAGTAGCGCCTTTCGATCTGGCAGCATTCAGCGCGGTATCTGCCATTTGTTTTTTGAGCGCGGCCTCAACCGGAGTGAGCGCCTCTTCAACAGAAATATTTTTGGCAAATGCAGGTAAGGCGGCGGCACTGAGTCCGAGTGAACTAAGGTGGAGGAAGTCTCTTCTTTTCATGAGGGGAATTTACATTAAAAAAACAAAACAACTCACCCCTACTTCTCTTCGCTGGTCACCCCTCTCTACAAGTAGAAAGGGCTTGGGGGGTGAGTAAAATAAAAACCCCTCTTTGTGTTGCAGAGAGGGGTTGAGATGACTTAATGAATTTAAACGGCGTCTGACAGTGAAGTAAAAGTAAAATCCCTCACTTTCAATGGCGGTAATAAATAGTGCGCATTGGATTCACCGCTTACACAGCGTTCCGGGATGCCCATCGCTTCAATATTGTTGAGCATGATGATCGGGCTTTCGTTGAAACGGAAATTCTTAACCGGGAATTTGATCTCGCCATTCTCGATATAGAAAGTTCCGTCGCGTGTTAAGCCGGTAAGTAACAGTGTTTGCGGATCAACGGAACGGATATACCAGAGTCGTGTAACAAGTACTCCTTTTTCTGTGCCTTTGATGAGTTCTTCGAGACTGGCGCTACCACCCTCCATGATCATTGCATCCGGGCCGGGAATGGCTTTTACCCCTTTCTGCTGTGCCCAGTAACGTGAGTAGGAAAGATTTCTTACTACGCCTTTATCAATCCAGGTGATTTTTTCCTGCGGGCGGCCATCGCCATTCCAGGATGCTGTTGGAAGAAGCGGGTTATGCGGATCGGAGTAAATGGTTACTTTTTCGTCCACGATCTTTTCGCCCAGTTTGGTTTTGCCACCGGGTTTACTCAGGAAGCTGCGACCCTCATCCGCCTGTCTCGCATCCATGGCAAACAGCAGGTTTTCCAGTAACACAGAAACGGCTGCAGGCTCAAGTATCACCGTGTATTTTCCCGGTTCAATGGCTTTCGCAGTTACTGACCCGGTTGCTTTTTGCGCAGCAATACTGGTTGCTTTTTTTATATCCAGCTGTCTGATGTCGTTATACCCTTTCGATGCATACCCGGAACCTTTGCCATCTTCTGTGCGCAACGTAACATTGAATGCAACACTGGTAGATGTATTGTAGGCAAACAATCCATGCGAATTCATCATCGCCCCAAAATTGGTGCTGTTTTGCAGGAACCCGGCCGCAGTAAGATGATTGTCTTTGGAGATCTGCAGGCTGGCAGCAACAGCATCGGCTCTTTCTTTAGGAGAGATGGCGGCGGTGGCGTCTACATATTCTTTTGAAGGAGCCGAATATTGCTGTGGACCAAGAAAAGAAACAAACTCCGGATTTTCCGGCGCGAGCCTTGCGAGGTCTTCAGAACGGCGCACTACTTTTTCGAGTGATGCATCATCAAACTCATTGATCGTAGCCACACCGGATCTTTTTCCAAAGGCGGAGGATACCACCAGTGTGCTTTGTGTAACTGCGCCACTGGTACTAACGGCATTGCGCGCATAACGGATATTGCCTCCATCAGAACCATTCAGGTTCACTTCACATTCATCGGCTTTAGAATAACTAAGCACTTTGGTAAGAAGGGCTTTTGCTTCTGCTTCTGTAAGTATTGGCATTTGTATCAGTTGATTAATTATTTGTTGATTGATTTCAATGATCGGTACTATATTTTTCTTCCGGTATTGATAACGTTCACGCCATTAAAACGTGCGGTGGAAGAACCGTGCGAAACAGCGCTTACCTGTCCGGGCTGTCCTTTTCCATCGAAGAAAGAACCACCTAAGCGGTAATCGCTCTGATCGGCGATGCCTGTGCAGACATTCCAGAACTCCTGTGTGTTCGACTGGTAGGCCACATCTTTCAGCATGCCTTCGATCTTGCCATTTTTTATTTCATAGTAAAGCTGTCCGCCAAACTGGAAATTGTAACGCTGCTGATCGATAGAGAATGAGCCATCGCCAACGATATAAATACCTTTCTCCACGCCCTTGATCATGTCTTCCACGCTTTTCTTTTCCTTGCCTGGCTGCAGCGAAATATTGGCCATGCGCTGAAACTGAACACTGCTCCAGTTATCTGCGTAGCAACAGCCTTGTGATGCATTCAGGCCCAGTATATGCGCCTGGTCGCGTATCACCTGGTAGTTAACCAGCTTGCCTTCTTTGATGATATCCCACTGCTGGGTGCCTACGCCTTCATCATCATAACCCACGGCGCCGAGCGAACCTTTCTGTGTTTTATCTGCCACAATATTTACCAGGTCACTTCCGAATTTGAAATTTTTAGATTGCCATTTGTCAAGCGTCAGGAAACTGGTGCCGGCGTAGTTGGCTTCATAACCGAGTACACGGTCCAGTTCTGAAGGGTGACCAACAGATTCGTGTATGGTGAGCCATAAATGGGATGGGTCGAGTACCAGGTCGTATTTACCAGGCTCTACAGATTTAGCGGCCAGTTTTTCTCCCGCCTGTTGCGCTGCCAGTTTCGCATCCTCCAGCATATCATACCTGTCTTTATACAAGGCAGTGACGCCATTGATCTTGCCGGCTGCATTGGCCTGCAAATATTCATAACCCATGCCGCGAGGTGCACTTAATGCATTGCGTGTTTCGAATTTGCCTGTTTTTGGGTCGATGCGGGTAACAAAGAATGTTGGCCAGATCCGATGCACATCCTGGTCGATATAAGAACCATCGGTTGATGCAAAATACTTCTGTTCATTTACCAGGAACATGATCGAATTGATATAATTCGCGCCGTTTTTCATCGCTGCATCATTCACACTCAGCAACAGGTCTGCCTTTTCTTTGATCGGCACTTCAAATCCATTTTTCTCGATCGGTGTTTTCCAGCTCACTTCTCCATAGCCTTTTTGTGGAGCTAATTGCACAGGTTCGGTGAGCAGTCTTGCATTTTCTTTGGCAACCTGCACTGCCAATGCGGCGGCATTCGCAATGCTGTCTTTATCGAGTTTATCGGTAGCTGCAAATCCCCAGCTTCCATTAGCGATCACACGGATACCCATACCATAGGATTCGGTATTAACGGTATTCTGCACTTTGTCTTCCCTTGTTACCACAAACTGGTTCAGGTAACGGCCAATGCGTACATCGCAATAGCTTGCGCCTTTCGAGCGGGCGGCATTGAGTGCCGTATCGGCCATTTGTTTTTTAAACGCGGTATCTACTGGTGTCAACGCTTCTTCAATGCTGATGGGATTGCCAAATATGGGAATATTCGGCAGAAGCGAAGCACCCAGTCCCATACCGGTTAGCTGGAGAAAATTTCTTCTTTGCATAAAAAGATTTAGGAATAGTAAAATACGGAAAAGACGAGAGATAGCAAGACCGCTCATCCAATCATTTTAACTCACCCCGACTTTGCTGCGCTCGTCGCCCCTCTCTATGTTTAGAGATGAGTTGGGGTGAGTAAAAAAAAACTCCCTGTTTCCAGGGAGTTTGAATTTATTCTTGATGATTAAACCGCATCTGAAAGGGAAGTAAAAGTAAAATCCCTGATCTTCATCGGTGGTACGATCATATTTTCTGTTCTTTCCGGTTTGCCCAGCTCTTCTACGTTGTTGAGCATGATTACCGGGCTTTCGTTGAAACGGAAATTTTTGATCGGGAACTGGATCTTGCCGTTCTCGATATAAAAAGTTCCGTCGCGGGTGAGGCCGGTGAGCAACAGGGTTTGTGGGTCTACGTTACGGATATACCAGAAACGTGTTACCAATATGCCTTTCTCTGTGCCTTTGATCATGTCTTCAATTGAAGAGGTGCCGCCTTCCATGATGATACGGCCGGGAGGTGGTGTTGGTTCCGCGCCTTGCTTCTGTGCCCAGTAACGGGTATAGGATAATTTCTTTACCACGCCTTTATCTACCCAAACAGTTTTCTGCTGTGGTCTTCCATCAAATGAGAAGGGTGAGAAGGGCAGATCGGGATGTAATGGATCAGAATACAAAGTTACTTTCTCGTCGAATAGTTTTTCCCCAATCCTGGTGCCACCGCCTTTCTTGCTCATATAGCTGCGGCCTTCATCGGCATTACGTGCATCAAAACCGCCGAACATATTTCCCATCATATCACTGGCAGCCAGTGGTTCGAGGATCACCGTGTATTTACCGGGTTCGATCGCTTTGGCGCCAACAGAACCACTTGCTTTAGAAGCAGCGATCTTGGTAAGCGCGAGTGTATCCAGCTTGCTGGAATCATTATACGCTTTGCTGATATAACCCGATCCTGTTCCATCCTGTGTACGCAATGTAACAGAGAAAGAAACATCGGTAGAGCGGTTATAACCAAACAATCCTTTCGAATTCATCACAGCATTAAAACCTGCTGAGTTCTCGAGATACCCTGCCGCTTCGAGTTTGGCATCTTTTGATACTTTCAGACTTTTAGCCACATCATCTGCGCGTTTATCGGGATTGAGTGCTGCTGTACTCGCTTTGAAACCTACTGACTCGAGATAGTTCTGTGGTCCGAGTATCGGCATGTATTCCGGGTTCTCCGGTGCAAGTTTCGCCAGTTCTTCGGCGCGTTTGATCACTTTCTGGAGTGATGCTTCATCAAATTCATTGATAGTGGCGCTGCCGGATCTTTTGCCGTAAGCGGATGTAACACCCAGCGACATCTGGCTCACATCACCAGCTGTAGAAACCGCATTGCGCGCATAACGGATATTACCACCTTCGGAACCGCTGAGCGTAACAGTGCATTCATCGGCAGTGGAAAAGCTCAGTGCTTTTTTGAGAATAGCCTGTGCTTCGTCTTTGCTTAGTATTGCCATTGTATTAGTTGATTAATTTACTTGTTTATTGGTTTATTAGTCGGACCATAACTGGTTACAGCTTTCTTGCAGTGTTGATCACGTTTACACCGTTGAAGCGTGATGTAGGACTGCCATGTGATACTGCGTTCGATTGTGAAGGTTGTCCTTTACCATCATTGAACGCACCACCCAAACGATAATCGTCTTTGTCGGCAAGGTCTACCAATGAGTTCCAGAACTCCTGTGTATTGGCCTGGTAAGCCACATCGCGCAGCATACCTACGATCTGTCCGTCTTTGATCTCGTAGAATGTTTGTCCGCCAAACTGGAAATTGTAACGTTGCTGATCGATAGAGAAAGAACCATCGCCCACGATGAAAATACCTTTCTGTACACCTTTGATCAGGTCTTCTGCGCTGCGTTTCTGTTGACCGGGTCTCAGTGAAACATTCGCCATACGCTGGAACTGCACATCGGCCCAGCTTTGTGAATAGCAACAGCCGTTGGATTCTTTTTCGCCGATGATATGTACCTGGTCGCGGATGGCCTGGTAATTTACCAGTGTACCGTCTTTGATCAGATCCCATTGTTTGCATTTTACGCCCTCATCATCCCAACCCACAGCGCCGAGTGAACCTGGCTGTGTTTTATCAGCAACAATGTTCACCAGTTTGCTGCCAAAGTTGAAATTCTTTGTTTTCCATTTATCCAGTGTAAGGAAGCTGGTGCCTGCATAGTTGGCTTCATAACCCAATACACGGTCGAGCTCGGTGGGGTGGCCCACTGATTCGTGTATGGTAAGCCAGAGATGCGAAGGATCGAGAACCAGGTCGTATTTACCGGGCTCCACAGATTTCGCTTTGATCTTCTGGGCAACATCTGCGGTGGCCGCTTTCATGTCTTCCATGATATCATAGCGGTTTTTGTAACGCGTAACAATACCGCCTACTTTTTCGCTGGCCAGTGGTGTCAGGTATTCATAACCCATACCTACCGGCGAGCTGAATGCGCGTCTTGTATCGAACTTGCCATTGGCCTGGTCGATCTTGGTAACGGTAAATGTGGGATAGATACGATGGATATCCTGGTCGATATAAGAGCCATCTGTAGAAGCAAAATATTTCTGTTCGTTCACCGCGAAGATCACGGAGTTAACAAAGTTGGCGCCGTTCTGCATCGCCAGTGCGTTCGCGCCGAGCAGCAGGTCAACTTTTTCTTTTACCGGAACTTCGAAAGCATTTTTTTCGATCGGTGCTTTCCAGCTTACTTCACCATAACCTCTTTGCGGGGCCAGTTGTACCGCTTCGCCCTGTATTTTGGCGTTTGCTTTGGCAACAGCTACCGCACGTTCTGCAATTTTGGCGATATTCTCTTTGGTGAGATTA
>Ga0247757_10001379_pt1 | contig 16360 bp, 22 predicted proteins | sample UWRJL126311R4_FD_180929 | JGI IMG/M metagenome (GOLD analysis project Ga0247757, IMG submission 180929) | Plant litter microbial communities from Arlington Agricultural Research Station in Wisconsin, United States - UWRJ-L126-311R-4 | ecosystem: Environmental > Terrestrial > Plant litter >... | reverse complement strand
AAGAAGCTCTCCGGCCAACTTGATCCAAAGTAGGCGTAGGGCTCAAACCAGGCGAAGTCCTTCCGATTCTTGTTTTCGAAGCGCTCAAAGAATTCATCGAGGGCTTGCTTGAAAGATTCAGAGGTGGACCGTTCTCGGAGGGAGGCGGCAAATGTCGGTCGGGCCGTGGGGATCTTGACGGAAGTTGTGTGACCTCATTGTTGCTGGGGCGCTTGTTCAGCCCGACCCTATCTCTGATCCCTAGACCTGTCAATGTGGGCCCTTTGTCCGGTAATCGCATGGGCTGAGATCTTGCTTTCCCGGTCCTGAGGAGTTCAAGACCAGACTCCAATTCCTCCCGGAGCGATGTGAAGTTCGCATCCCAATGAGGAATGACCTCTTCGGGTTCTGGAGGCGGATCGGGGTATCCCTGCTCGCGTGAATACTCATGAAGCACAGTGTAGAGATTGCCGATCAGATTATTTTGGAGAATGATCTGGTTTGCAAGCAGGTGTGGAAGTAGCGAGAAGGTAGCAGCGTTTAGCCTGGGAAGTTGGGTGCGAAGGCCTTCGTCGGCATATTGGTATTCATGGACAGCACGCTCAAGGTCGGTCTCGTGCTTCATGAGGGCGGTATTCTCTCTGTCGGAGCGGGTCTTCTTCTTCTGCAGAGCTTCGGCGCGGCCTTTGTAGCGTTCGTAGTCAACCTAGTCAGAGCAATCAGCAACAGGGCCGCAATTGGCTCGGTCTGCGGTACCTTCTTGTCCTCGCGCTTCTTGATTGCTTTCTTCATTGGCTTCAGCGCGTCCCTGGCCAGCTTGGCAGGCAGTATCAGCTTCTTGTCGATGTCCTTGACTTCCTCCATCATGTCCGTCTTGAGCTCGGCGAAGGCCTCCTCCAGGCGGACGCAACGTTCCATGGTCTCTGTGGGGGTATCGGCATAGTCGCGCGTGGAAAACTCGCCGCCCTTAGCACCGAGGGGTTTGTATATGCTGTGAATATGCTCGATGGAGGCCAGCTGGTGGTTGAGGATGTTGGTCCACGCGTCGCGCCATTGTGCAGCGGCCGATTCAATCTGGGGCCGTTAGCGGTGCGATTCGGATAGCAGAAAAGCGAAGGTGGAAAGCACGGAGGAGCAAGTGCGCGGCAAGCGACTTACCTTCTCCAGCATTTGATCGCTGTCGTTGAAGTCACGGAGCATAGCCTCAATATCGGCCTCATTGGGGGTCCGTGGCATGAAAGGCAGGCGCCCAAACTTCCTCTGCATGCGCTGCATGGCGACGGTGGGTTACGGGCGTGTGCAACGCACAAGGTGAGGGGTAGGAGGGGAAAGGGGGTCAGAGTGGGAGGCTCAGGGACAAGTGAGGATGTGGACAGCGATGCGGCTTACCGGCAGGCAGGGCAGCGTGCGCGGAAGTGGGCCCGTAGAGCGGCGGCGCTTGGTGGTGAGAGTGCGTGCGAAAGTGGCATAGGCACGGGCATGGGGCATTGGGAGGGGGGCCGCAATCGTGACAGGCAGCAACTCGTTTCAAGCGACCCACAATCGGCAAGGAGCTGCGCAGCGGGCGGTGCATGTTTCAGATGGTTCTGTTCTGTCACGGAAACGAAAATTGGAAGCAGGAAGCTACTGCTATTTTTAAAGAGCGTTCGGGTAAGTGCCTCTACAGTATGCTGCGCTTTGCTTCACCGATGCCTTTCAAGCCCATTTGTTCACAGGATACAACACATTTTATACTGGTGGGCAATAGAGACATTTGGTTCTGGTAGGCGGCCGTAAATGCTGCATAATAGGGAGGATTAGACGCCACATGCTGACGCCACACTTGTTCGCTGTATTTATGATCACGTGATTGTGCTTTAGCACTGGATCATGATTTAGTTATCTAGAGCATTTACCAGGCAAAAATTATTACATACCACATCGTCAGCCTTACCTTCTAGAGCCCTTTGGGCAGACACAATCCTGCTCCCTGTACGACACACTGCTGCCAAGAACCTCCATAGCCCAAGCAAACGCCATGGCCGGACGTGGGCTTAGAGAAGCTTCTGTGGTCCAAAAAGCGTTCAAGGCCACCCACGCGTGGCTGAATGAAATATCCACTTCAAAGAAAGCCACTACTGCCTATCGGTCGGAGAATTGCGCGTCCTGCCGCCGCAGCCATGGCCTCAAAGAACAAGACCATGGCACCTGCCAATGCCGCGCCAATGTGAGACGCCAACCGTCGGCTCCTGCAGGGATGAAGCATGTACTGCCGTCACCTTGCATGCCTTTCGCCCTGAATCTTCATACCTCAACCACCCCTCGACCTCCACCGCACAACAACCAGTCCTGGACGCCTCTCGACCCCACCACCAATGTACCCACAACATGGCCTCGCACAGAGACCACTTTGGACTGTTGCGGAAGCGGCTGGAGTGTGAAAGCGATGCAAATGAGCACGAGAGAAGTAAGCTGCATACCCGCATTGTGCCACCAGCACGGCTTGCTGACGCTGTCCTAGTCAACGAGGAGCCTTTGTGGAGGAACCTCACTTTTCACCATTTTGGCTTGATTCTGTCCGCCACCTTTGGCGCCCTTGCCGTCGCCATCGCTTTTTTTCTTATACTGCGCCATGCCACCCACTATCTCAAGCCCTACGAGCAGAAACAGTGCGTGCCTCTGGGCTCAGTCTACACCGCCAGCAACGCGCTAACAACCACAGCATTATACGTATCCTGTTTATGATACCCATATACGCCGTGGTATCCTTCCTTAGCTACCTCTATTACCGTAAAGCCGTCTACTTCGAAGTCCTTCGTGATTGCTACGAGGCCTTTGCCATCGCCAGTTTCTTCACGTTGATGTGCCATTACATTGCGCCGAACCTGCACGAGCAGAAAGAGTACTTTCGAAACGTACAGCCGAAGAACTGGGTGTGGCCGTTGACGTGGATGCAAAAGTGCACGGGTGGCCAGGACAAGGGATGGCTCAGAAGGCCTCGCAGCGGTCTAACCTGGTTCAATATTGTCTGGACCTCTGTCTTCCAATACTGTTTCATCCGCCCCTTCTTCACTGTCGTTGCTGTCATAACACAGCACTTCGGCCGATACTGCGCAAGTTCCAAGGATCCACGCTTCGCTTACATATGGGTCGCCGGATTCGAAGCCGTGTCTGTTACCATTGCTATGTACTGCTTGATTCAGTTTTATATCCAGCTAAAGGACGATCTAGCACCCCACAGACCGTTTCTTAAGGTACTTTGCATCAAACTGGTGATATTCTTCTGCTTCTGGCAGAGTTTCGTCATTTCGCTGTTGACCACCGACAATGGTCCCTTGAAAACATCATCTAAAGTTGCTGGACCTGATCTCCGCGTCGGTATCCCCTCGATGCTGACTTGTGTGGAAATGGCCATTTTTGCCGTGCTACACTTGTGGGCATTCCCTTGGAAGCCCTACGATCTCGGACGGCGGCACGAGCCGCTCCCGCAGTTGGGTCATGACGCTGCTCCAGAGGCACACAAAGTTTACGCATATGGTCCTGCTCGCGCTCTGCTCTCCGTGTTTAACCCCTGGGACATTGTGAAGGCTTGCGGGCGAGGCTTCCGATGGCTTTTCGTGGGGGTTCGCCACCGCAAGAGCGATCCATCCTATCAGATGTCCAATGACACGAGCTACCACCCGCATACTGACGGAGCCGAGCCATCTGTTCCAGCGAAGAAGCTAGGGTCTGATGACTCTGATGGTCTTCTATCGCACGCTCAAGCTAATCCAGTGTCGAGACAGGACTCGTATACGTACCACGGGGTGTACGACGGATATCGACATGCAGACAGCCTTCCAGCCGCGCCTACGCCAGGGCAGGAATACGGTGTAGTCACCACAATTAGATAAGATTTAGTACATGACATTCAGTTACCGTTTGCAATGACTAGACAGTGTGCTGCACCCAGCCTACATGAATCCACCGGCCCCATGGTCCCACGCCGCAAACAGACTCACCGGGAACAGATCGGCCAGCCTCTGGTAGCCCTTTACATTCGGATGTAGATAATCGCCCGAGTCGTAGTCCTTCTGTAGTTGACTCGGAACCGCAGGATCCGCCAGCATCTTGTCGAAATCCACGACGGCATCAAAGGTGCCACTCTCCCTGATGAACTTATTGATCTTCTGACGCGTCTTCTCGCGCTCGGGGTTCGAATACGGCTGCCCGGTGAAGTTGGAGGGGGCGGAAAAGGGCGTGATGGTGGCGCCGAAGACGGGGATGCCGAAGGCGTGGATGCGAGTCACCATTTGTTGGTAGGCCTGCGTCAGACCATCGTAGACGATGGCTTGTGCGGCTGGAGTAGTGTCGGCGGTGCCAATGTCGTTGACGCCTTCGAAGATCATGGCGTATTTGACGCCCGAATGGCTGAGAACATCTCTTTCTATGCGCCCTAGTGCATTGGGACCCAATCCATCTGCTAGTATGCGGTTGCCGCCTGCGGCCAAGTTTGCGACTCCGATCTTGGCTGTGTTGGACATCTTTTGTAGCCGTGCTACGAGGAGATCTGGCCATCGGTTGTTCTTGTTGGTTTCGGAGCCGCGGCCGTCGGTAATGCTGTCTCCAACAACAACAAGCGTGCTGTACACTCGTGGTACCCAGGCTTCGACAGCGGATAGGAAGTACCAGTGAGCTGCACTTTGCTTGGTAGCATCGGTAACGTTGAGAGAGGGCGCAGACACGGCATTGCCGAATTGCCACCAGCTAGTGGTCCGACTACCTGGGTGACCTTGGCTTGAAGTCAGTATCCAATGCATTTGTTTGGGCTGCGAGAGCTCGGTTAACTAACTTGTGATGCTGTTTGTCGTCTGTCCCGTCTGAAGATACATTGTGACGGTCAAACTGCTCTGAGGCTTGATCTCGAACTGCAACGGGTCCGACACAACGAGAGCGCCGTTTGGGATGGAAATGGAGTCCTTGCCGGAAAATGTGACTTTCTGTACCGTGGATGACTGGATTTGATGGATGCCCGAAGTACCGTTCTCAGGCAACGCCACCGTCACAGCCGTGACCGGTAGACTAGTCACACCAAAGGCATTCGAGATCTTGAGACGAATTTGGGAGGCACCAACCGACATACGCAGCGTTTGACGGACTGTCGAGTTGACAAAGACAGCACCGCTTTGGTTCTTTACTAGTCAGCAACTGGACCGCGAAGCAGACGATGGTGCATACAAAAGGCACAGGTGGCAGATTTGCCGGTTCTGTAAGCTGGGGCATGGAGGCCCACGTATCGATCCAGTGGCCATTCGGAGGATTGGGCTGAACAGCACGCCTCGGAATGCTCAGGGGATCCAATGGTTCAGCATGCGCCGATGTCGCTGGTGAAGCTACTATCCATAGCAAAGGTAGCAACAATGAGGCATACATGTCGAAATCACGCCCCACTACTGACTGGCAGGCCAACAAACGCAGCACCCAAATCCCAGGAGCAACATGTGGAATATATAAGTGTTAGCGGCATGCATAGCTCGCAGCGGGCATGGGGAAACGAAAAGACTCTAACGCAGCTAGATAGTAACTAAAGAGCTAATCAGGGAATGCTTCTCAGGAACGATGTGGCGATGGTTCCTGATGAGCTGCAGCATGCGGGGATGTGCAGACACTGGCGGATAAATTGCTTTACGTGGGGGTCCTGGTTGGTGGAAGGGTCGGAGCCTGGTAGCTGGTCAATTTATCCATCGGCCCTTCAAATACATGCTACTCGAATAGATCCGACATGCCGGATGACAAGCGGGATGGAGATGAGGCTGAAGGTGTTTACTTGTAGTGGCTAAGCTCGGTAAAGGCGGTGTGGCGTAAAGGATCCGATGCATCGGAACGTTGGAAACAATCACGACAAGACATTATCACGAAAGGAAGGAAGAGAGAGAAACAGAGAAATGCAAATCGTATTCATTGGTATCGCCGCTCGTCCGTCCGAAACAAATCCTTGCATGTAGTTAGAAAGCGTCCATGAGGACAGTGGACAATGCACACCTGCTCAAGGCCACGTCGCTTTTGACGACCCACAAGCATGCCGAACCACGGAGGGTTCATGGCGTGAAGTCGTCATCAGAAGCCGTCGAGACAACCAGGGCTAGCGAAGAACATTTGCGGGCATCGATAGTGAAGAGGATTTTGTTTGTTTGAAAAACTTGGGTATCTCAGCAAGGGGGGGTAGCCTCTGTGCGATGGATCTAGTCCAGCAAGGCATGGCCTCGGAAGCGAGCTGAGCTCGCGTGAGGATTCATTCGTCATACATCATGTTCTCGTGCTCATGGCTCAGAAATCATCGTCGTCGGCCTTCTTCTTCTTCCGACCGGACGCCTTCTTCTTCTTGCCGTCCACGTCCATTGCATCCCCCTCAGCACGGTCGGCGGCGGGGGCGTCGGCAATCTTGGCTATGATGTCGCCGAGGAAGTCGAATTGCTCCTCCTTGGTGATGGCTTGCTTGAGGTGGATGGCAGCGACGCGCTTGGAGTTGCGGGCTTTGGCCTCGGCGGCGGCCTTTGTGACGAGCGAGATCATGAAGAGTTCGAGAGCCTTGGCTGGGCAGGAGGGTTAGCAATGGCAAGGGGGAGCGGATGAGTGCAAGATGGCTTACAGACGACAACGGGCGTGACCTGGGCGACCTTGCCCACGTCGTCGTCGGCCTGCATGATGCGCTTTATGCGGGCGACGGGGAAGTGCACGGTGATGTTGACATTGTCTTGGGCGGCGGGCGGGGCGGGGCCCTCCTTCCTCTTGCCGCGCATTTTGTCGGTCATGGGCTGGGGCGCGTCGGGCACGTAGTCGGCATCGTGGATGCTCTCCTCCTTGGGGAGGCCGCGGGGCATGCCGGCAGGAAGAGTCGGGCTGGAGGCGGGCGGCGAGTAGGGCAGCGAGTGCGAGATGGAGCCACGGTAGCCCTGGTGCTGGGGATGGATGGGCTCGTTGTCGTGCTCGTGGTGGCTTGAGAGATTGGGGGATTCGGGAGCCCAGGACGCGTCGGCGCTCTCCATTGGCTGCGGGCGGGGAGGGGATATTTAAGGACGAGCACGCTTGCGGATGGCGAGGCGAGGCGGCGGCGGCGATTGGGCAGCCAAGCGACGTCAGCCGTCTTTTTCTGGTTTCTTTTCGCTGCGCCGGCGGTTTTTTATTTTAAGCTCAGGCGCGGCGGCGGCGCTAGCGGGCTGGCGGGAAGGCGGTGGAGCGCGGCAGAACCGGGGCAGCGAGGGCGAGGGCGAGGGCGAGACGAGCGAGATGCTTTGAGCGTAGGGGGCTTTTAGTCGGGTGCAACTGCGGGGGCCTGGGCACAATTTATGGGAAAAGCGTCACGGTCGCCGTCGAGCCAAGCCCTTGTCTTTATCTGTCTCTTTCTGCCCACCACTACCACCACCACCACCACCACTACCACCCATTCTTCCTCCTCCTCCTCCTCCTCCTCCTCCCGCATCTTCCGCCGCTGCGCACGCCCGCCCGCGCTCGCCCCGGCGGAGGTCGCTGGCACCGCCGCGCACTTGACTACTGGCTGGGTGACGAAAAAGAGCTGCCCGAGACCCAACACGCACGACGACACAGGGGGCATGCTCGCCGTCGCTGCCTGCCCTGCGTGACGAAGCCCTCCCCGCCGCTGCTGCCTGGTGGCTGCCGGCTGGTTGCGGTTCTGTCGCGCGCCCTTCAGCCTTGTGCTTGCTGCCCCGTTGTCCTGCCGTCGCTGAGGGTTATAAACTTGATCTAATCTGACAGCCTAGTCGCGCACCAGTTTTTCTTTAAAAAATAAAAATAAAAAAAACTCAATAGTAGTTTGTCAGTCCGATAAATGTGCCTTTCTTCCTTGCCCGTGGGTATAGCTATCGTACACGCATCTCACGTGTCCTTTGTCCAGCTCCCGTCTTCCTTTCTGCCTTCTCTCTTTGGCCCTTCTTGTCTCCACGTCTCAGCGAGCCCGCTCTTAGCGTCTTCGTCGGCGTGGCCGTGCGATCGTCGAACGGCGAGGACCGCCGCTCGCACCCGCATTGTGCACTCCTTCCGGAGCCGCACAGCCTCATCAGAATACTGCAGCACCTCGTTGAGCACCCCGACCTCCAGCTTGCCGTTTTTTTGCTCTTCCCTCTCGCGCATCTGCTTCCATCGTTCGCGCAAGTCCCCAAACACCTTCTCTGCGTCTAATCGCTCGCCAAACGTTATGCTGACATTCTTGAACGGCCGTGGTATGAAGCGCGGGAATGTGCGTGCCTCGTCCATCACGTCCTGCGGCCCTTCGATCCACATCGGTACAATGTCTGGCAATGGATCGCTCTCCAAAATGAGCCGTGACACCCCCCACTTGAAGTAACGCATAGTCTTATCCTCTTTTTGATGTATCATGCCTTCGGGGAAGATGTGCACCCAAGCATGACGCCGAGTAAGGTATGCTGATGGGCATGGGAACGTGTCGGTCCCGTTGGTCGAGAATGTGAGATGGCCTCCGCTGAACGGATCAGACAGATCAGGGCTGCGGAGAGAGCCCGAGGGCTTCTTGCCCGCGTTGCTCCTGTCGAGAAATGGCCCCCGGCACAACAACCGAATGGCCTGTGCCATGGTAGGTTGAAACAACCCGCCGAACTGCGAATGCGCCGATCGATGGGTAGGAAGTACTTGGCCGAGCGTGAAGAACGTAGAGAGTCCCCTTGACAGGTCAGCTGCCATGCTACGCGATAGACCAGGACATGTACTTGTTCGTGAAACACAGGTCATAACTTCCCAGCCCCCACCGCAGATTATCGGGATTAAACATGTAGGATATGGGGAGTATTCCCCAGATCATGGGATCGTCGAGGCTGTCCCATGCATGATGTATGAGCAAACATTCTTCCCCGTTGAAGTTTGCAAAAGGGTCGGACGTACGTACACGGAGACATGATTGGACACTAGCACAAGAGTCAATTGCATCCCAAGCTCCATGTACGCCGGTCGCCTACCTGTAATTAATCCTCTCTGTCTCTCCTGGATATTTTCCCGCTCATCCAAGAGCTTTAAAAAACGATCCAGGCCATGCGCCTCGGTGTTGCTCAATCCCAGCAGGAACCCACGGCATAGCAACCCCACAGCACCCATGGTGAGAGCCGAACCGAACCGCCATGGCCCACTGGGGGCCGCAGGCTGCTCGTCGGACTGCATTGAATCGGCAATGGAGTGTGGTGGTAGAGGTAGAGGCAAAGTATCGGCCAGCCCGGCGAGCGGAAACAAGCTCGGAATTGATGGAGCTTGGACCCTGCGCCACGTGCACCATCGTTTGGCAGCATGAAGCGCAGACGCCTTCGGCTTAGGCCTCTCCCACATAGCAACATCATCCTGTAACTCCAAAACCCCAAGTCCACGGCGCATCTTGGCTAGATTCGCGATCAGACCCACTGCTGGACGGAATATTTAGTCTGGGGATGAGCCCGGCGCAGAGATGCCGCCACCCAAAACGATATTCACATCCCACGAGCGCAACTCTCTTAAATCAACATGGGGCTCGCAGTCTACTCGCCTGACCCGTGACTCCTTCCTCCCCTTCGGTAGCTGCCAACTCTGTCTTCTCCCAGTCGAAGACCCTGTATCTTGTCCGTCAGGCCATCTCTTCTGCCGGGAGTGTGCAATGACGAATCTGCTCGCCCAGCGTAAAGAGATCAAGCGGGTAGCTAAGCTGGCTGGGCGCCAGAAGGAGGAGGAGGAGGACCATCGAGCGAGGGAAGATGAAGAGGCACGGCAGAAGACTGTAGCCGAGTTTGAGGCCGTTCAGATGGGCTTGCAGGCCAAAGTCGGCCCCGGTTCCAAGGTAGTGGGCAGGAGAGGTGGGAAGATTCTTGCGGAAATAGAAGACGAAGCCAAAGCAGGGGAGTTGAGAGGCAAGAAGCGGAAGTTTGAGATCGATGAGGAGGAGCTCAAGAGGATTGCCACTGAAGAGCGGAGTCGCGCGAAGCGGGCGCTGGAAGAGGAAAGGAAGGCCGCACGAGGCCACTTACCAAGTTTCTGGGTGCCGGGCGAAACGCCAGATCAAAATTTCAAGAGCGTGGGAAAAGTCAGACAACATCCTATATGTCCTTCGAGCGATCCGGAAAAGCCGCATGCACTGTCCCTAAAGGCGCTCGTTACCGTCAATTTCACCCAGCAGAAGTCACCGGAGGCTGGAAAGTCTACAGCGACTTGTCCGAGCTGTCAGCGCGCGCTTTCTAACGCTACCAGAGCCATGATTGCGATACCTTGCGGTCACGTCCTCTGCAAGCCTTGTGTAGAGAAGTTCTTGAAACCTGAACATAGACATCATCGTGATGCGCACGATGCTGAGCCAAATCCGGAAACAGTGCATTGCTTTGTGTGCGATGCAGATCTGACAACTGTACCGGTAGAGAAGGCGAAAGGAAAAGACGGCAAGAAGAGTAAAAAAGACAAGGAAACGACATTAACGCCCGGGCTCGTAGAAGTGCAGAGTGAGGGGACAGGGTTTGCTGGTGGCGGGAAAGCGATTGTCAAACGGGAAGGTGTTGCATTCCAAGTATAATCTTTTTGGGCCATTCCCCTTTTCTGCTTCAGTGCAAGAAGCAACAGCCCTTATATATAAGCCTTGATTTAGGCTCTCAAACTTTGGATGCCCCTCTACGCTATCCCATGACAAACCCGTAGTCATGGAAAAGGCGCGGAGCCTCCTGGCTTCTACTAGACATAATCATACAGCCGACCAAGGACGTTTTCAGTAAGTACTTTCGGCAGACGTGTAGAATTTTATACTTGTTCGTACAGAAATTCTACCCACCATTTGCCTTCCCTTATTCTGGTCCTAGGAACGGGTCTTAGGCTGATAAATTACCGGCTCCGGCTGCACGATACCTAGTAATTCTAGAAGACAGGCTAGAAGACAAGAATTGATCGAGCGTATTAGCTTACGTGCACTAGAGATCCCTTGTATAGCGACTAGTGGCAAGCACTATATGAAAACATGCAGATAAATGGATGAATTACAAAAGGTATTTGCAATATTCAGCCTTGATATAGAAAAATTGTAGTGCGGGCCTAAGCCTCTTATGCGTAATCGATTTTCTTTCGCAACGTATGGTGCAAGTAAATATGTAGAAAATAGCGGAACGATTTCAAGGACTCGCGGCAATCCAGATACTTCGGCAAAGTCAGGGCTCGTTTCTAGCTGCATCTCACGTCCCCGTAACTTCGTGTTAGATTCTGTGCGCATGTAACCCGAACAGAGTCTGTATGGTTTAGTGCTGTTCCTTTGCGCTTGATGTGTTGAGTGCCTGAGTCTACGCTGCATTCTCCGGAATCCGCGAATTTGTGACCACCGGCCGTATCCTGATTGTGCCGAACTGTTTCACAATCGATCGCATACTGTAAGGCGTGGCTCAGAACGCCGCTGAATCCGACAGCATAGCTTATGTCCTTCATTACCATTTTGTCCTCAGTTTTTACGCCTGTCTTCAAAATGAATGACTCCCGACGGCGTTCGAGGACAGAACAGTAGACATAGAAATCATGCTTGTGGCTTTACAGTCTCAGGTGTTTGAGGCTACATGGGACTCGGTTGCACTCGGTGCTTCTTCAGTCATGCCTTCTTGGCCGAAACCATACAACGGCCCTTTCAATACTACAAATGACGCATATAGTTGCGATGTCTCCCACTCATGGAAATCAAGAGTCCGGTGCTCTAGTCCTTCTTTTACCCCATTGCTGTTAAATTGCTATTGCCTTTTTTTTTTTCCATACGACCATGTCGATTCGTTCGTTACTTTCAGCTTCGGGGGTTATCTTTGTCGCTCACGCGGCTATTGTGTTTGATGGCCGAGTGCCTGCCAGTGCCAGTTTAGCAGATTTCGATTCTGCTACCAGCATATTCAACCCGGATTTTACGAAAGGCCAGAGTAGGTGGTAAAACTTCTTCCTCAGAGCCTTTTTCTGACATGTATAGACGTGAGCTTCAGTCAGTTGATCATGCTTAGCGGTCAGACATCACTGGTAATGCCCTTCGAGTGAATGAGAAGGCCTGTGCATCTTTGTTAACAGGATTAGTTTGATGTGGAGGTGAAAGCGCAAGCATTTGAAATTACTATCAAGTGAGTTGCGTCCAGCAAGGACTATCGGATCTTCTCACATCTGTCAGCGACAAATCCATCTTCGCTCCAGGCGGTTCGGCACCGCAAACGGCCGTACGTCGTGCTGAGTTGTCGCCAAACCCAGCGAAAATTGTAGACAATGCAACGACGTCAGGAATCAAGGCTCTCCACTTCTCCATCATGCCCAGCACTCAACGCCCACTCAACCTCAGCCATGAGTATCTCATAGTATTCAACGAGAACGCAGACTTCTCTGCCAATCAGTTTTCGCTAAAGACAGGAACATTGATAGGTAGTGATGGTTCCACGAAAAATGATTTGTTGTTGCTGGGGAATAGCAACGATGGGAGCAAGGTGTTGTTCAGTACGCCTTTTGAAGAGGGAGTTTTCACGAACTTTGCGCTTGCAATGGACTTTAATCAAAAGTATGCGAATCTCGCCTCGGCATTGCTCGTTGGATAGGAACACGTTACTAACTGGGCTCCAGTACAATCCAGGTGTTCCAATCGACAGGTACGGACGGGCTTGTACAGAAGACGCAACCTCTTGCAAATGACCTTAGTGGCAATGGCCAGCTACATTTCGGGTTGAACAAGAACCCTGTTAACCCTGGCAAGGATGTTCTTCGAGAGGGTTTTCAGGAAGCTGGAATTTTGGAAGGCCTGGTCTTTGGCGGCATATTCGTCGAGGACGGTGCGGGTGGACTGGTGTGAGATCCGATAGTAGATTGAATTAGGTGAAATCAGTTCAGACGTGCTGGTAAGAAGGAGCAAAATAGTTAGGGAGCGCTGTATTTTGACACACTCGAGACTAAATCCAAATGGGGGCGTGGCTGCAGATGCCGCAGATCACTATGGCACAGTGCGGCGCATGGCTCTTCCGCTAGTCCCAAGCGGATTAGCGTACCAAGAACGTGTGCGCTCCTTCCCCCAGCTTTCTTTGTAAACGACAAGCCGCAACCGTCACTGTCTGAGTTTCCCATTCCACTTCGCATACCCAAGGTATTCTTTCTTCCGACCCATGGGTCCTTGAGCTGAGTCTTCACGGAGATCGCCTGTCTCTATGAGACCGCCATAACTCCAGGCAAATCAGTCCAATTACCAAAGTCGCAAACCATGACAGCCTACAGTGACCAGACGGTCGCAAATCTGCGCCAGCTGCTTAAAGAGAGAGGCATCCCGAGCACAGGACTGACTAGGAAGGCGCAAATTGTAGAGAGGCTCGAAGAATGGGACCAAACAAATAATGAAGAGAGTGAAGCCGAGCGCGAGGTGGAGGGCAGTCGCGCTGCAACGCCGCCTGAGGGTTCGCTGCCCGATGCAGCTTCAGTAGGTAAGTTCAATCCGTAGGTGCGCCACGGAGAACGCATTTATATCAATCAGCAGCAGCAGTACAGGCAGTACCATCAGATGAGCCGAAAGTAGAAGGCGAAGCTACAGGACCTTCTCAGACCGAGTCTGGCACTGATCAACCCGAGTTGAGTGCGTCGGAGCCTATTGGAGACGAGCATGAAAAATCTCTGGCTTCAACCAAATCGGAGCAAGCCTCGACTGCCATCCCCAAGTCCACCCCGTCACCAGCGCCAGATGAAAAGCAGTCGATCGAGAAGGCTGAAATGCCCTCAATCCCCGAGCGATCAGCGACAACGACCGCCGAGCCCTCCAGACTGAACACAGAAGAACTAGAGGCAGAAAACAAAAAGCGCAAGAGGAGGAGCCAGACACCTGAACTGTCAACGCAGGAAGTGCGTGCCAAGAAGCCGCGACCAAGTGATGATCCTGTGCACAAGACAATTTTGGCAAAAGATGATGATATTGTTATGGATCAGAGGCAGCCAGAAGAGACTGAGGCCATGGAAGCTGAACCCATCAACGGTCACAGCAAAGCTGAAGAGAAGGTCATAGAGTTAGCCGATGCGGTGTCAACTGACAACATCGAGGCTTCGTCGCCAGGACAAGAGCATGATTTGCTACCTGAGAAGAAAGGTAAGGCACCGCGCTACCGCGAGCTTCTCAAGCCTGTTGAGGACACCCTATCAACACACCCCGACACTCCATCAAATGACCGCCCCGTATCGCCTGCCCTTCACCCCGTAACATCTGCACTCTATATCCGCAATTTCATGCGCCCCCTCCGTCCCGAGCATCTCCGAGCACATCTCAATTCCCTTGCCTCACCACCATCTTCTACACCCGACTCTTCTATGATCAAATTACTTTTCCTGGATCCCATGAAAACTCATGCTTTTGTGCTCTTCGCAAATACAAACGCCGCCTCACGCGTTCGGGCAACTCTCCATGGCACCATTTGGCCGCCGGAAGGTAACAGGAAAGATCTATGGGTAGACTTTATCCCAGAGGAGCAATGTAAAATGTGGATCAGCGAAGAAGAAGAGACTCTAGCCGCGGAAAAAGAGGCTCGGGCTTCTGGCCGCCCCATACCAGCTAAGAGATTCGAGGTTGTGTTTCCAGAAGACGTAGATGGAGTCGTAACCGCCGTATTTCAGGAAGTCGGCACTGGTAGTGTATCTACGTTCAACCCGCCAAAGGGTCCACGTCTCCCTGGGTACCAAGCGCCGCTGCCACAGGGTGTTGCGCCGGTCATGGAGCCCACTGAGGAGACACGAGAGGACATTGCCAAAAGCTTCAAGACTCTCGACGAGCTTTTTGACTCGACCACTGCAAAGCCAAAGCTCTATTTCTTACCAGTCTCTGATGAACGCTACGCAGATCGTCTCAACGATCTCCAAGCCGAGACCAGTCGCAATTGGACACCCGAGGAGCGTCGCAAGGGCCGCGGTATGCAAAGCCATGGTCCCCTCGACGTCAAGCTTCGGTATACGTTTGACAAGGAGGACAGGGTTGTCGAAGCTGGCACCGATTTTGGACCGTGGGCAAAGGACTATCGCAGCGGAGGTTTTAGGGGAGGGAGGGGCGGTGGATTTCGGGGCAGAAGTGGCAGGGTAGGCGGGTGGAGGAGTGGACCTTAATTGGTATCCTCCTAGAACCCTGTCTGCGTTTCAGATGTTTCACTCATCATCCTGATATGATTAATTGTCCCACTGGCTATCTGTAGGGAAACGGATAATCCTAGCGAAAACTCTTGCACATGAACAGCTGGGAATGGGGATATTTTAGGCGTTGGATGGGCCATCAGTCAAGAGCAAAGCATTTCGCGAACAGGACTAGGAAAGCCGCGATGGCCGAGTTGCTTTCTTACTGGGGCTCACTGGTTCAAGAATGTGTTTCACAGGTCAACAAAACGGATGCGCGGCTATAGTCCATAGAAAATGCCAAATGTAGCAGTAAGGTGGTACTTGCCAGCACATAAAGCCTAACAGTATAGAGACCTGACAAAAAAAACTCCCTACCAATGCATATCATACATATGCCTACAAAGTAAAATGCCCAAAACCCTTGTTGGGATATGTTTTAGTCGAAAGACGAGAAGGAATAACGGAAATGAGAGCGCCGTCATGCAAGTATATAAACGCCCGGGTATCGCCCATCCGCTCTAAAACCAAGGACAAATGTTCGCATCCACAAAAATGTGCACTTCTTCAGTCAAACCCAAGAAAAGAACATCATGTCTGTTTCTCTCTTGGACTCGTCGTACCCGTCTCGCGCTCTCTTTCCAATGCACGTTTCAGTGCTTTCAGTTTCTCCTCAGTCGTGCGGATCGCTTCATCAATTTGCCTCTCTTTCATAGTTTCTGCCAATCTCGATTGGAAGCCATAGCCCTGCAGCACGCTGCCACCAGTTACGGAGCTGTGCGTGCGATCCAAGGCGACACGTTCTTCGAGCCACTTCCATAGCTCCGCTTCTTCTGACTTCCATATCTCTTCGTATGCAACCTGACGCTGGGCTGTCGTCATATACCCATGTGATACTCCTGTGGGAGCCGAACGGAAGAACCATGAATATATCAATAGAACTGCAAGCAGCAGAATAACGTTTTGGGTCGTGAACACGGAATCGAAAACGGCGAGAACCGGATCGGGGAGCAAACTACGCAGTGGATCCAAGATGCCCCAGCCCTTTTGCTTGCTCTGTGATGTCGTGTCTGCGGCTGTTGGTGCCTGAGTCGCCACCGCTTCGTCGACAATCTGGGCCTTGGAACGTTTCTTAGTTTTGCCTGATTTTCCGGGGGTTTTCAAGGGGCCGTTCTTAGCGGCGACAGTTGCTCGAAGTGCTGCGCTGATACTCGTTGCGTATGTCAATTGGCCATCGTTAGCGCCCTTTTCGATGGGACCTTCCCACTGTCAGCTCCATGCCCTCCAGGGCCATTTGTAACTCACCTCTAAGCCAACTCTT
>Ga0247757_10001378_pt1 | contig 16375 bp, 9 predicted proteins | sample UWRJL126311R4_FD_180929 | JGI IMG/M metagenome (GOLD analysis project Ga0247757, IMG submission 180929) | Plant litter microbial communities from Arlington Agricultural Research Station in Wisconsin, United States - UWRJ-L126-311R-4 | ecosystem: Environmental > Terrestrial > Plant litter >... | reverse complement strand
TACTTAGGTTTATTAGGAAGTATAAGAGCTAAGAAGCTATAAATATAATATTAGGCTAAATTATTATTACTATATATAGAATAGAGCCTATATACTCCTAGTAGTTTTTAATTTAACTTTAAAAAGCTTTTTTAAAACTTTTTACTAGTTTTTCTACTAGTAGTAGTATCTTAGGGAAGTTTATACTCTTAGTAAAGTTAAACTTCTTTACTATTTTATTAATATAGGAATTATAAGCGAGAGTAATAATACGCGCTTCTCTATTATATATTATTTAAATACCTAGAAACTATTTAATAGCTCTAAGCTTATTAATTTTATAGGATTCCTTAATTTTTTCTACTATAGCGAGCGCGTTAGTAATATAATCCCTATAATAGAGAATAAAAATATTATTAATATAGAATAGAATAAGGATTTTATATTCCTTATTAAAGAATAGGTAGAACTCTTCCCTACTTACTTCGAGCCCTAGGCTTCTAAAAGTCTTAGAGAACTCTTTATACTATAATAATAGCGAGTCTTAAAGCCTATATAGTGCTCTCCTTAGCCTTATATACTTACTAAGCTATTTAAAGCCCTCTAGTAGTTAGTATATTATATCTAAATAGCCCTAAAGTAGTATATTAAGAAATACGCCTATAATATCAAGCTAGAGAATCTCTAAGTTAAACTTAGCTACTATTACTATTATAATTTTAAAAGACTAAGCTATAAGTATTACTATATAAGTAGAGAGTAGAGAATTCTTTTTCTATAGGTCCCCTTAAACTACTATTTATACTTTATACTTAGTAAAATAACTATTTTTATTAAATTTATAAGTAAATACCTACTTTAGGGGGAGAGGCTTTTTAGTACTCTTATTATAATTAATTACCTCCTAAGTACCTTTTTTTTATAGGATATTATACTCCTTATATACAGCTTATCTAAATAGGTTACTAAGAGGATACTTATCTAGCTTTTTCTAGTACTATAGCGCTTTTAGAAGCTAATCCCTATAAAGACGAGCTTCTATTATCTTTTCTTTTATCTTTTCTATAAACTTTAGAACTACTCCTATAACTAAGTTTATAGTAAAGAGCTCTAGGTTACCCTATTACGCCTTCTACGCGTATAGGAGATAGATATTTAAAAAGATATCCTATACTCTACTAATAAATAGTAGGCTTAGGGTATATATTTTTATACTCCCTATACCCCTAAGATTACTATTATTAGGGTTCTATTCTTTCTAATATCTATTTAAGCGTATTAATAGTTCCTAAATTTTTCTAGTATATTTATATTTTTTAAGTATATTAACTATTTTATATAGTACTTTAGAGGCTAGAGCTCTATATTAAATAATAGTTATAGAGCCTTTTAACTCTATAAATATTCTTATAAGCGTGTTCGTATACTATAGAATTAGATCTCTAGGGTTATTTACTCCTTTAGAGGGTATATTTAACTAAGGACTACTAGCCTAATCCTTTATTCTAAAGGCTCCTAGTTCTAGTATTTCCTTTAGTATATAGAGTCCTATATACTCCTTATACTCTATATAAATTCTCTACTAATTACTAGCTAAGCTTTTAATATATATAATTACTATTTCTTCTTCTATAGTAGCGCTAGATTAGCCTTCTAAATACTCTATATTATAGAGATTAGTACCCCTAAGTTTACCCCCTAGCTAGCGTACCTAGTAAGTTTCCTTAGAGTATATAATAGTTTATTTAAGCTTTTACTTATATAAATTATACGTAAGTAGCTCTAGCAAGCCTTTAAAAATTTCTCCTATAATCTTATACTTATTATATTTATAGAATAGGTCTACGAGCTTAATAGCTTCTTATTTTAAAAATAATAAAATATTATATTCTCCTTTATAAAAGCGTAATTTATCGAAGGTAATATTTTAAGTAATTATTACCTAATCGAGTATAGGAATCTATATTCTATATATATTTAAAGCTCTATAGCTAACTAAATAACTAATATAGCTCCTAGGGTTGACTTTAAAACCCCTTTTATCGCGTTCTACCACCTATTCCTTATTTAAGGGGTAGGTATAGTAGCTATATATATATATACTACTCTAGTTGGGTTTTAGGTCTATACTAGGGTCCCTAATTAGGTATATTATATTTTTAAACTATAAATCGAGTACTTCGAGTAGCGTTTTATAGTTATAAGCGTTTAAAAGGCTTATATTATAGAGTTAGTAAATAGCTTTTACTACTTCTAGGTAGAGCTTTCTAAGTAAGTTTATACTACCTTTTATTTTAATAGACTTAATAATTATTTCTTTCCTTACTTGTTTACTTAAACTATTAGATTTATATATATAAAATAATATAGGGAATATAGTAATTCCTTTTCCTATTATCTAAAAAATAAACCTTGTTGTTCTATACTATAAAAGAGTTACGCTCTCTCTATTTTATATAATCTCTATAATATAAAGCCTATAATACGCTCTTAGAAGCGCGTTAAAGGCCTCCTGTCGCGTAGCGTATATATAATATTTCTATAGCAAATTTGTATTCATGCGGATACCTTTTAGTCATTATACCTCCTAGACTTTTATAATTTCGTCTAGTATTTTACCCTAGAGTAGGTATATATAGATTCTACCACTATAATTATACTTTAAAAGTGTAATCTACTATTTATATAAGTATCCTATAGATATATTAAATAGGTCCTATATAACGCGCTAGTATAGCTAGGGAGGGCGCTCCCTAGGTTACTAAGAGATAACATTACCTATATAAGTAGTTATATAGTACTTATACTTAACTTAAGCTATACCTTTAATATATATATTATATACGTTTTTAACTAGTACCTATAAGGCCCTAGGTTCTAGGTAGCTAGAACGCGTGTACTAGAGCTCCTCTAAGTTAGTTCTTAGGTATATTACCTAAAAACGATATTTATAGCTACTAGGGGTTATACTTATTATAGTAGAGTAGCGAGAAATATTCTTATATTTAAGGAAGTATAAATTATACTTATTAATAAGTATTACGAGTACTATATTATTATTTAGCATTCCTACGCGTAGTATATAATCTAGTCCTAGATACTAGGCTCCTCCTTAAAGGAGGCGAGCTTCTAAGACGATATTTATATAGAATTTTTCTATAATAATAATATTTTTAAGTATTAGATCTTCTATTAAGGGTCTATAGGTACTATTTAAAATATTCTTAAGTACCCTAGTACTTATTCTAAGGACTATATAGGCTATAGTTCTAGCTTCTATATACTTTACCCTTAGGGTCTCTTTAAATAAGCCTAGAATAAGTAGATCTACTAAGTTAACTAGGTATATAATAGATCTACTATTTAGAATAGTACTCTTTAAAAAGAGGTAAGTATTAAATAATAGTAAGAATATACCCTTACTAGTATCTTTAAGAAGTAAAGGATTAATAAGTATAGTAGTTATATTCCTTAGCTATTTAGGTAGAGCTACTCCTCTTATTATAAGCGCCTTAGAATTAGTATTCTATTCTATTTTATTAATTTTTTTATATAATATTTTCTATTCTAGTTACGCGAGCTATTCCTTTACTTCCTTTCTTATATATTCTTTTATAGGCTTTCTATTAGGCTAGAAGCCTATAATTATAACTTTAATAGCTTAGTATTCTTCTACCTTCTATAAGTACTTTTTAATAGGTTTTTTATAAGGGTAGATAGTTTTTTATATATTCTTATTACTATTTTATTACTTATTCGACTTATATAGCCCTATAATAGCGAAGATCCCTATATTACTACTAGTAACCTAAATTATATACTACTAGAGTAGCCTTCTAAAGATTCTACTAACTTCTTATAAGCTAAGTAGGATCTTATTAAATATAAAGTCCTTGATTTAGCGTAGGAATATTACTCTAGCCTACTTAGGGGCTAGTTTAATAGCTACTACTTCTAGGAAGTCCTTTATTATAAGCTTACCTTCGACTTCTATAACCTTAAACACGCGTACCTATAAGAATAGCTTACTCTACTACTTATATTATACCTTAGGAGTATTTCTCCTATACTTAGCCTTCTATAAGTAAGCTCTATATTACTTATATATATAATTTACTATAAACTAGAGAGAAGGAATAAAATTACGCTTAAGCTTCCTAATAATTACCTAGAGTATTACTTTACTATTAAGAATAAGCTTTATTATAATAGGTTAGAGTACCTCTTAGGCTACTATAGCTCTAACCTAGTTTATTAGATTTTTAAGTTTTACTACTTTTAAGCTCTATTTACTAACCTAGAGTATAAGTTATACTTAGATAGCTTCCTTATTATTAGAAGGGTATTCTTTATTAATATTTTTAGCGTCTAGAACGTTTAGGTTAATTTCTACCTAAACTACCTTTTATAAAGTATATATCTAGAACTTAGTATATTAGTCTAGCTAGCTTACGCTATCGCGTAGAAGCGATATTATAGAGGGCGTAAGCTTTAATATCGTTAGGTAATATTAGAAGGAGAGAGGGGAGGAAGAAAGTAAGGATAAAGAATAAGCTTCTAAGTACTTATTTTATATAGGTAAATACTAATTATTTAACTTAAAGCTTATAGAGAATCTATATTTATAGGGAGAACCTTCCTATATTTAAAAAAGTACTAGGCTTATAACTATAGGAGCGAGTAGAAGAAGTAGAGTAAAAGGGTTAATTCTATAGAAGGAGAGCTAAGTAGAAGCTATATATAGAGGAACTAGAGCTCCTAGAGATTTAGTTTTATAGGAAGAATAAAAAATTAAAGCTCTAGTTATTTAAAAGAGTAGAAGACTAAGGTTCTAGTATTAGAATTAAGTCTCTTAAAAGGAGGAGCTAGAAGCGCGTAAGGAAGAGCTATACGCAATATACCTAGGCGCGATAAATATTTCTATTATAATCCCTTTATAGCTACTATATTTTCTTTATATTAGATTTTTATAGGGTATTATTATAGCCTATAGTTTTATACCCTTTCTTTTCTTATTATTTTTTATATTACTTATTATTAATACTAATAGTATAGCTAATTAGCTTATTTAAATCCTCTAGTTTAGTATAGTAGGCTAGATTATCCTTAATTATTTCTTTAAAACTATTATAAAATACTACTTAAAGTAGCTTATCGTCCTACTTTAGTATTATTACTAATCGTCTAAAACTAGCTATATAAATCTTTACTAACTTCGCTTACCTAAGATTTTATATCTCTTATTATACTTATCTCTTAGTATCGACTTCCCTAAATAGTATTATTACTTCTTCTTTAAAGCTTTTTTAACTAGTAAATACTCTTTTAGTATCGTCTTTAAAGCTATTTTTTATTTCTTTATAAGCTAAGTAATTATCTATTAATATTTAGAGCTATACTACTAGTACTTCTTTTATTTATATAAATATAACTAATATTCGATCTACTAGGTCGTTATAATATCTACTATATCCTTAATAATATAGTTCTAATTATATAAGGAATACTTTAAAGTTTACTTAATCTCTTTCCTATATTATAGATATTAAGACCTTAAGTTTCCTTATAGCGTCGTTTATAGCTTAGTCTACTATTTATTAATTAGTCGCTTATAATTAAGTTATTAACTATTAAACTTATAACTATAGCTATTATATTTCTATAGCTTAATTAGCTAGAACTATAGTTTAATTACTTACTAGTACGTTTATACTAGGGTATTAGGTATAACTATTTTTAATCGTTCTTCTTATAGACCTATTAAGTAGTTAAAGTATTACTTGCTAGCGTCTTACCTAAGATAATAGCTATATATATAGGATTATTTAGTATAATCTATAGTAGAGAAGATAAATAGTTACTTAATAATAATCTAAGTATTTAGTATTAAGGTAGTTATTAATTTTAGAACTAGAATTTAGATTACTAAGTTAACTATAAGGAATTAGAATTACTCTATAGGAAACCCTCCTTAAATATATTCTATACCATCCTTATATATCTAATTATATAGAAATCTCCCTATCCTAAGATTTTATAATACCTTCTATTCTTAGCAAGGTTACTACTCTTAGTAAAGATACTTTCTAGGTTATATAACCCTTAAGTTATCCTACCCTACTATTATATACTATCTAGCCTTCTATAAGGTATATTACCTATAAACGCTCCTCGCGTCTCCTTATTCGGTAATTATTATTTTATTACTATCTAATAGATAATACTAGTAAACGTAGCTATTATATAACGAGTTATATAACTTAGAGAGCTACTAATAAGCTACTAGAAAGCTATAGGCGAACTAATAATAAGTAGTTATATAATACTAGTTATATAACTTAGAGAGCTACTAGTATACTAGTAGAAAGCTACTAAAAAGCTATAGAAAAGCTGCTAGTAAGCTATAGGAAAGCTACTAGTAAGCTAAGTAGTTATATAATATAATTCTAATATAGTTAATTAGTAATATATTAAAATAATACTAATTCTAGAAAGGATATTAATATATATAACTTTTAATTAAAGATTAAATTAATAATAAAAGATTTTCTATAGGCGTCTCTTTTTCTAATTATATATTTATCCTAATTAGTAAAATCTATACTACTTATAGACTTTATTATATAATCTAATTAATAGGTTATATACTAGTTATAGACTTTATTATATAATCTAATTAGTAGATTATACGCTAGTTATAGACTTTATTATATAATTTTTAATTATATATCTAGATTATACTTAGCTTTTTAGCCTAGATCTAAGTTATTAATCCTAGGCTACTATTCATCCCTACTATTACTATCACTATAAGGCGTAGCTATAATATAGGGTTATAACGACTATTAGTAAAAAAAGAGAGTAAACTTATAAAACTATACTATTTACCTTTACTTTAGTACTAGTATATTTATATAATATACTTAAAGTATATAGTAGATATACTATAAATAAATACTATATATAGTTATTTCTATAAAGTAATATTCCTAGGCTACTATATTATAAAGGATTATAGCTAAAGGGTAAGGTTTTATAATAGAGTATTATAATAAGATTTAGTACTATAATTATACTAGCTTAAGTAGTAGTATATAAATAGAGAAATACGAGCTTAGGCTTGTTATACTCTATATTAAGCGGAGGAAGATACTGTTCGCACAGCACTTTAAAGTACTATAAAACCGTCTTCGAATCCAGCTTCGAATTTACTTAAGATCCATTCCCTATATACTCTACTGATGAGTATTTGTACCATCTCAATAAAACCTTTCTTTGTTGCTTCTACCATTATCGCGGACTTAACGTAAGTCAAACAAAATAGTGGCAAGACTAATGATATCTTTTTTCTAAAATCGATAGTTCAAAAGCAGAAAGATTTCTTTAGATAGTAATCTTCCCATGATCCTGGTCACCCTCATCCTGCACGCGACCATACGGAGGCGGACTTCCCATCTCCTCGTCTTTTCTCGAACCTACATCCTCCATTAATCCAATCTCCTCTTCGGCATCTTCCTCCGTAGGCCCATCTTCCCCATCGCCACTCACGACCCCTAGTGCTGCCAACGGTAAAGCAAAAATCAGATACAGCGCGTAAAATGGCACAGCGGCTGGCCATCCAGGATGTCCCTTCGCTAGTGGCCAGAGCCTCGTTGGATATGGTACCGTTGCACCTGCTTTTGCTAGCACGCAGTCTAACAGTGCCCGACCCCAGCTTGCGCTCGCCATAAAAAGAGGTGCAATATTCAATAAGATAAGGACTGCTGTGTTGGGTCCGTCGCATTCGTAAGCTTTGATGAGTCGAACGATGAAGAAGGTTGTTATGATGCTGAGCAATATCGACGAGATAATGAGTCGAATACCTCGTAGGAGGATAGGAGGGCCCCGGGTGGAAGAATTGGCTGGTAGGGCAATGGAACAACAGCGCGCAAGGGTGGGTGTGTGGACAATGATCTCATTGGCAATAGATAGGATGACCATGCCTTGGGTCATGCCGATAGCCCAGCCATCATTGTGATCCCAAGGGCAGGAACGTCGCGAGTAAGGAGCGTGGAGTGAAGTCATGTTGGTTGTAAATTCGTAGATGTGAGTTAGGATCTTCGGGGTTGAGGCATATGGGAATATGTATGTGAAATCGTTACCGGGCTGTGTGAGTGTTTTGAATCCTATCGCAAGGCAGACATCAGGCGGGCTAGGCGGAAGGATCCGGATGCGGCGGAGCGCGAATAGTATTTTGGCGAGGGTTGCTATCCCACAACAACCAAAGGAACTCCCCGACGTTTATTATTCCCCGAGACCCGCTAGCAATCAGTCTTAACTCTCAAATTATGGTCTCGCTCTCTGTCTAATCAGAAAACAGTCTGATCTCAAGTTGATAGCGGTAGTGGTAGTTCGCAGGAACCGGACTCCTTCGTTTCAGGCAATGTGTGGGGCAGTGCATGGGTAGGGGCCAAACAGGCTGGGAAACGATAACAGTCAGGCAACGGACATGTGCCGAGTTGGCGCTTGGCCCAACTAAACTACGTATATGTTGGAGAAGAGGCAGAGTATCTTTTTATGCGGTACTTGTTAGTGTGCAACTATGAGATAGGATAACTGACCAAAAATATTCGTTGAAGCCATAGAATTACAGTATCTATACTCTTCCTTAAAAAACTCTAGAAAAAATGAAAAAAGAGGTACATGAGTTTTCAATATACACCTACAGGCCTTGTTTCAAGCGCCACTTGCACTGTAGTATCAGTCACCACGACGCTTACCGATGGCAGAGCGCTTTCATTTGTCGTCATACTTTTTGTCGCGTTGACCTGCACGGTGTTCAAAACTTTCGCTTCTGGAATCGATGGAGTTGGATGATGAGTGTCAGCCTTTGGAGAGACGCTATACTCAGAATTGGCTTCCACTGCATCTTCAGGATTACTTTTCGCATCATGCTTCAAGTCAACTATCCTATCCGTACTTTTATTTCCCCGGTCTTCTTCCTTTGAGTGCTCCGGACGTCGCTGCTCTTGCACTGCTGCGTTCTGGTTCAAAAAATCATGGCACACATTGCCAGGATCGCGACTGCGCTCATCAGTCTTCTTATCATTTGAGTCTTCTTTATCAAGATCCTCTAGTCGTACATTTGGCGGATCTGAATCGCGCTTATCGGCGTCTTGCTCACGGGGAGACTGATTTACTTTGTCTTCCTCAGACGACTGGGTATACGCATCGTGTTCTTCGCTAGTATTATGCTGTGCGGGCTCATCTTCACCAGACTCGTAGCCGTCCTCAAGATTATTTTTCACTGTCTGTTCCGGCTCGCGCCCCGGCTCAACATCCGGGCCATGGAGAATTTGCTGCTCGATTTCCTTGAGTCTTGGATCCCACTCTGGCTCGCGGTCGTAGTCGTTGTCAAGACCTTGTAGCCAGGATTTTTTTGCGTCGGGTGTTTGTTCCTCATTAACCTCTTCTTCTGGATACTGATTTGTTGATTGTTGTGGACTGGGAAGCCTTACTATGGGGCGCCGATACGTTGGTTTCTCCGTATTACGTTGCTTATATGGCACTGCCCTTGTTGGTGGGCATAGATCTTTGCGCGGCACTTCTTTTGGTACTGCATTCCGATCGCCCGAAAATGATACAAACCCTGCGAGGTTTTTTGTCGGGTGTGAGTCAGATAGACTGTGTGCTTTATCCGCAACTGATACCTTCTTCGGCGTGCTGTTCCCGTCTGTTGGTACCGCAGCCTTCGAAGGTGTATTGATCGTGAATGTCAGTGGATTAGATTCCACTGCATTATATGCCTTGGGGAATAGGGTTGACGAAGCGTCATTCCGAAACGAGGACTTTAACGGTCCTGCAAATCCTGAGTCGGTACTATTTCTCGAGAACAATGGCTTGGGATCAGAACTAGGGGAAGTTGCGAGCGTTGACTGGCTATTAAACAGCGATTGAGTCGCTGGTTTAGTGCCTAATGCTGCCTGCTTATCAGAAGATGTTGTGAGGAATGCGAAAATAGACGAAGAGGCTTGGAATGCTGCTTTGGATTCAGAGGAAGGGAATTTTGATCCGAACGATGAGCCGGACGCCAAAAATGTGCTCTTCGTGCTGGATTCAGAATTAGGACCAGTTCCAGAGTTTCCGAAATTTGACCGAGCCACGAATGCTCCTCTTGATTCAGTTGCCATGGTGGATCTTGTTGTTGATTTCGATTCAAATGGCGAGGAGACAGCATTACTGAACGCCCCAAAAGGTGCACCTGTACCGAATGCCGAATCTCCTAAAGAGCTTTTAGAAACACCAAATTCAGTGCTTTTACCAAACAGTGGGCTTCCTAGAGAGCGACAAAAGACGCTGGACTTGGTCGATGAAGTGTTGTTCTCAGAAAGCAGAAGACCCGATGAGTTGTCAATGCCAACAGTATTGGAGGATGAAGTGCTGGAGCCAAACCGTAAGACCCCACTGGATTCCTTTTCTATAGAAACCAGCGTTGAATCATTCTTCTTCTTCTTCTTCTCGGTTGTAGACACTGCGGTCCTGGATATCGTCACTTCCTTAGGTTTGACACCAACCAGGTTCTTAGAACTTGCGGCTGTTGTCTGGCCAAATAGTGGTTTAGACTCTGGGGTGGGTACAGCTTTGATTGCCGTGGGAATTTCACGAGATTCGTGTGGTTTGGGAGACTGCTGTGACGGGGTTATAAAGGGTTGAAACACTAACCCTTCTGTTCTGTTGTATTCTTTGGGGCCAAGTTTGGTTAGTATGGATCGTGGCTTGACCTTTGGTCTCCTTCGAGGCGTCGATTCTCCATCGGAGGATGAGTTACCTATCGACGCGGATCTAAATACGACTGGGGGCTTTTCAGACATTGACTTTGGGTTCAATTTCGCTGATAGGGAAGGCTCTTTCTCTTTCGGTGAGGGAGCTGAAAGAGTCGACCCTAGGGTAGTATTTGGTATTGCGGAGGTAGGGGTTCTCTCGAGTTTGATCTCAAATTTCGGAGCTGTGACTTCTTTAACAACAAGCTGAACGCCACCCAAACTTCCTGTTATTTCCTCATGCTTAACTCGGAGCTGTTCCATCATTCCTTCTTGAGTTACCCGTAGTTCTTTAAGAAACTCTTTATGTGCCTGTGCCGATTCTTGCGTGAACACATTAAGAGTGGTGCGAATTTCTTGAAGGACTTTGGCCAAGTCGTTCGGGTACGCCTTCGCTGGCTGTTCTACGAAGCTCTCTTGCTGGGTAGACTCCTTCTGGGGCATTGGCGTGCTGACGGGTATAGTCGTGGATTTTGCGCCGACAACCGCGACCGGCACTTGGGCCTCGTTCTGTCGCAATTGCGATAAGATCTCGTCGCGCCACCTTGTGGCTAATGGCCTTAGAAGACGTAGGGTACGAATTTTAGTGCGGTGCTGCGCATATCCGCTAGTGCAGCAATTGCACAAGATATACTCTTCTATGACACTGATAGAGAGACTCCGGCTTGTAGCAGCGAGAATCTCTTGGCGTAAGTTAATCGCTTGTGCATTGTCATCGGCGTCCCAGGAACATCTCGGATTTCCAGGATTCCTGGTGGGATGGATACACTGCCTGTCCTCCGTAGGGTCGAAATCATAAAAGCTGTCGAACCACTTTACACCCGGGAAGGGATCCATTTTCCACAGTGCTGAGGACGATTGTTGCGAAAGAATGAGTGTAGACCAGTATAAGTGCCTAATTGTTCCCCGGTCACAAGGCACACACGGGGTTGGTGGCATGCTAATCGTTCCTACATTGGGCTCCTAAGCTCGTAAACCTTCTCGGCGTAACGAGCGCTTCGCTTGTTGAAGCGCTGCGGCGCCGTACACAGCCAAACACAGCACCGCCCTGAAGTTAGGGCCAATGATTTCATGCGAATTGTACTTATATTAGAACGTTAAAAATACCTTAACGTGTTCGCAAACCCCATGTGATAAACATAATCGGAACTGACAAAAGCATGATTAAACGGCCGATATTGCATGAACATGGACAAGAAACTGTCTGTCTGGCATCTCTTTGCTCGGATATCGGGTGCTGGTTTCATCATTGTTGCCTAGCCTGCGCCACAATCCAACAATATGCTTTCACGAGCTAGGTCGAGTGACTTTGCACTGATGTTGCCTGGTCGAGACAGATACTCTACGGTCGCTGGCTGCTTCGCTCTGTTTTTTCCCTGTAGTCTGAGCGGGTTTGAGCTAGCGTTAGAATTTTTAAATACATGAACAAAAGACAACATGGCAATGCTGGTGAGTCTCAGCTCATAGGCGCTGAAAGTTGCAGCAAAGAAGCCCGAAAATACGTCCCACTACTTTCTCACGTCTGAACTAACATTCCTGCGCCTCCTTATGAAAATGTGAATGCTGGTACATTATAGCATTTTCAGTATGATATCGAAGCCTTAGAATTTATTTGTGAAAAACAACCCCAATACAGCAGATAGAATATGTGCCCACTGTTCAATCTCCAAACCTTATAAACAATGCTCAAGCGTGAGGTGAACCTTTCTACACTGTAAAAGACTTCACCACCATCCATTATGAACTTATTCCCCCACGGACTTCACATCACCACAAGCGAGCAAAGAAGAAAAAAGGCGCGAAAGTCTCCACAGTGGGGCCCTCCCTTGTCCTAGCCCACATCGCACTCAACGACATCACATCACCTCACCTCATAAAACACACAACGCGACAAGCAAGCCACCTTCAGTGACACAAATCTCCATTGCCATGCACATGCCACTAAAATACATTTAGATATCAAACAGAGGCCGCTCACCACGAGCATTCAAACCCCCTTCTCTCAAGACGAACAGGAAGGACAACCCCACGAGAAAACACCCCGCCGCGCCTCCGCCGAAAGAAAACGCACCAGAAAAACGCACAGAATAGCATCTAGCGCCTGCTCGCCCATGCCTGAGTTCGCAGCGCGCGGTCCGCCACGCGATATACATAGCACATCATATATCCGACAGAAGAAGCGACCGACAGGAGCTCTCGCTCTTCCCTATTGTGAGCCCATCTACCGGTGTGTCCCTCGGAGACGGGAAACAGAGTCCGTCCGAGTACCTCCGCGGTCAGCCGATGCAAAGGAGGTACAGAGACAGGACCACCCTGCTCCGAGGGAGCATGCTGTGAAGTAAAGTCGAGAATGGAGGGAAGACTTGCGGGGGGCGAGTCATTCATTACTCGTCACCGCCCTTCTTCTTCTTCTTGGACGGTGCGGGTGCGCCCTGGACAATGTCAACATGGTTGCAAAATTTTAGTCTGGAACCATTACCTCTTTCTTCTGGTGTACTACGAAGCGGGTGTAGCTCTCTTCAGGATCCCACTCAAAGCCAGCGAGAATGGGTAGGTCAAGCTCATCGTCGGCCTATCCGAGCGTGTCAGCGAACTCCTCACAGTAGCGAGATTATCATTGGCGGCGACTAACCTTCTTCTTGAATTGTTTGTAGATGGCATCTAGCGCATCTTTGATGGTAACACCCTTGAGGTTCCGTGCCGTGACTTCGAGACCCAGTGGGAAGTGCAAGTCGACCTTGCGGACGAGTGGTATGCACAGCGGCTTCTTGAGAACGTCCTTGTCATCCAGGGATGCCGGCGACGTGTTCAACTTCCTGTTACAACACCCGTTAGTCTTTTCACCCAAGCAACACACAAGGGCCAGTGAGGGGGATGCCGAGCGACCCGAAGCGAGGACGACAATGAACCCGCCGGCCGACGGCGGCATCGAGATAGCCTCGTCCTCCTCGGAATAAGAGGAAACGCGATTGACTTACCAGTTAAGCTTCTGCGTCTCGGGCGCAATCTTAATCTCCTTCTTCTCCTTTTCTGGTGCCTTGGGTCAGCCTTCAGCCCCGCACTGCACTGCACTGCCCGGCACGGGCCCCTCCCCACTCGCTGCTAACAAGGGCTGGTGGCAGCGGTAGGGAGAAGGAGAGCCGGGAGAGCTAGGCCACTCACCTAGGTCGGCCATGTTGAAAACGTCTGCGTGTAACGAGCTTCCTCTCCGCTTGGTGGGCCTCTCCTTTGGCTCCTCGACGTGCGAGTCGACCTTGGAGAGGGCGTTTTGCGTGTCAGCGGCCATTGTGAATGTGCGGCTGCTCCGGACAAAGAGATGAAGAAGAGCTAGTGAAGCTGTACGAGTAGAGGCGTGGGTATAGGATTGCAAAAAGAGATGAGGGAGTCTCTGAGGCTGGTAGACGAGAGCGAGGATGAGAGGAAGAGAGAGGGAGGAAAGGGCGCAGTAGATGAGGGGTCAATCACCCAGCGGGCCGGGAGGCACAGGAGACGGGATCACTTGACCGTGGTCCAATTGGGCTGGGGCCGCCCGTACCTCGTAGCACATAAACCGCTCAGCCCGTGGCAGCTCCAAGCCCACCAGACGGACAGGCGCGCACGGGCCCGCTTTTCTGGGGTAAAATGCGGGGGTGGGTGCGCTGCCCGCTTCGAGCGTGCGGGATGGCGCATTGCTGTTGCGTAAAAGCCGCTTTTGCCTGTCCGTTATTGTGAGCGTCTACGCTGCTGTTTCTGCTGCTGCTGGTGCTCGAGAAACCGTGCTCGGCCGTGGCTGCTGTGGCTGCCGTGGGTGCGCAGGACGCGTGGAATGCTCCTGCCGTGAGGGTCAGGCCATCGTCGGGGGCTACGTCATCCGTCTCCGACCGAAGCAGCCCCTCTTCTTCCTGGCGGATTGTCCGTTTCAGCCAGCGAGCGTGATCTTCACACCAGTCGCATCAACATGAACCCATGGCTCACTATTGTACATACTATTCATGTCTGCAAGCAACCTGCTCTCGAGCACCAAGCGACCCGCCATCTTCGGGCCTGCTTTCTTTGGGCCCGCTTTCGTAGTCCCCGCTATGCATCTTCGTACCTGAGATGGTCAGCTGCCAGCTGCCAGACCGATCGCGTGACAGCTTCCGGCGGGAACCATGCCAACATGGTTGGTTGCATACATACGGCATCCTTCTATTCTCATAAGTAGACTTCTGTGATTTGGTACTATACTAAGGAGATGACGAGACATAGGATTGATCGCGCGGCTCTATGCAACGGAAACCACCGCTATTCTCCATCTACAGCGCACTTCTGCCCACCCCCCTACGAATGCCCTACAATCGCCCTCGGCGTATACGGCTCTTCCAAATACTTCTCCTCCTCGTCACTCAACACCTTCCCCCTCGCCTCGAGTGCCTCGTCCATGCGCTTCTCGCTGCTGAACCCGATGATGGGCGACGCAATCCGCTTGTTGATCCACGCCAGCGCAACTGTGCTCATGCTCCACCCATGCTTCTTCGCGAGCTCCTCAACACGCTCGATTGTCTGCCTGTCGCTCTCGCTGTGACCCGTCGTGCTGCCGCCCTGCTTCTTCTCGCCCTCGGACCGGATCGTCTGCCCAAACGCGGATGCCGGACGCGCGAGGTGGCCGCGGCAGAGGGGCGCCCACTATGACTCGTCGTCAGCTCCAATCCATCCATCCATACGCTTCCACACATGCACATCGATATACGCACGGAGTGGTGATGGGACGTAGGAGGGAAGAGGGATATACATACCGGAATTAACCCCACCCCCGTCCTATCACAGAAGCGATTCATCTCCCTCTCTTCCTCGCGATATAGTAAATTATAATGGTTCTGCATGCTGACAAACTTCGTCCACCCTCTCTGTTCCGCCACGAACTGCATCTCCGCAAACTCCGTCGCCCACATGGAGCTCGCACCGATATACCTTACCTTCCCACTCTTGACCAAATCGTGCAGCGCCTCCATCGTCTCTGCGACGGGCGTCTCGGGATCGAAGCGGTGTATCTGCAGCAAATCGATATACGGCGTGTCAAGCCGCTTGAGCGACGCCTCGACGGCGTTGAAGATGGCTGCCCGGCTGAGCCCGCCTTGGTTGGTGTAGTCGCGTAGCTGGGGCATTTCTTTCTTGTATAAGATGGAGCGCACGTCCGGCGTTTCGCCTGCGTAGCCGTAGCATTTGGTTAGGATGACGAGCTTGTGTCGTGGGAGGTTGTATTTCTTGATGGCTTTGCCGATGATATCCTCGGACACGCCGTTGGAGTAGACGTTGGCTGTCCTTTTATGTCAGTCTGTCCTAGCATGCATGTTTTGCGAGAGCCGCGCACCTGTATCCCACGTCGTGATACCTTTATCGTAAGCGGCCTTGAGCAGCGGGAGCGCTTCTTCCTCTTCGATGACCCAAGGTTGCCTGCCACGCGCGAGCTTTAGCTGTCTGTTCCATCCATCATGGCTCGAGACAAAGACACAACACCTACCATTGCTTGGACCCTATGCTCATGGCACCTAGGATGGGCACCGAGACACGCAGCCCGCTCTTGCCCAGCTGCCTGTACTCGGCCTTGGACTCCTTTAGCAGCTTTTGGATGTCCGTCA
>Ga0247757_10001377_pt1 | contig 16380 bp, 16 predicted proteins | sample UWRJL126311R4_FD_180929 | JGI IMG/M metagenome (GOLD analysis project Ga0247757, IMG submission 180929) | Plant litter microbial communities from Arlington Agricultural Research Station in Wisconsin, United States - UWRJ-L126-311R-4 | ecosystem: Environmental > Terrestrial > Plant litter >... | reverse complement strand
CAACAGACACCCAACAAACTGGCATCCAAAAAAACACGCCGCGCCCCCACAAACGGGAAAACAAGAGACACGACAAAAAACAACAAACAAAAACCACCAAACACACTATTGAGTTCTCAAACAACAGCCCCGACTGACCGCGCACAGATCCCGCGGCTAAAAGCCGCGATCGCTACTGCGGGCAGATGAGGACTCTCACCGAAGTGAGTGACCCTCTGGGAGTCGGCCGCGCTCTCCGGGTTTTTGGCCCGTGTCGCAGCGACTCGGTAAAGTTACGTCAGGGATAACGCCGAGTCAAATTGCCTGCTAGATCGGGTTTTTGGGACCTGATGCCCAGCGGGCGCACGACACGCGTGCTTTGACTTCCAGAGGGCTCAACGCCCGGGCGCGCGCTGTTGTTCCCGATGGGCCGACCCGTCGTGACCAGAGCTTTCGGCCACGATCGTCACCCGACCCGCTGGACCCCGGCGATGTTCCGCTTGCCCCGACGCAGCACGAGCCAGCGACCGTGCAGGAAGTCCGACTGCTCGGGCGCCCACTCCTCTGTGGCGATCCTCACGTTGTTGACCGAGACCCCGCCCTCGGCGATCGTCCGCCGCGCGGCCCCCTTGCTGGCCGACAAACCGGTCGCCACCAGCAGGTCGACGATCGAATCCGCTCCTGCGGCAGGCAATTCCGCGACCTCGTTGCTACTGGCTTCGCGCAGCGCCGCAGCCAGGGTGCGCTCGTCGAGGTCGGTCAGCTCCCCCCTGCCGAACAACGCCTGACTGGCGTGTTCGACCGCATCCGTTGCGGCCTGACCGTGCACGAGTGTGGTGAGTTCACGGGCCAGCCGGCGCTGAGCGGCGCGTTCATGAGGTCGCTGCGCCGTGGTCTCCTCCAGTTCGGCGATCTCCGCCGCGTCCAGGAAGGTGAACCAGCGCAGGTATCCGATGACATCCGCGTCGGCGGTGTTGATGAAGTACTGGTACCAGGCGTACGGGCTGGTCATCTCCGGGTCCAGCCACAGACTTCCGCCGCCGGTGGACTTCCCGAATTTCTTACCCTCCGAGTCGGTGACCAGCGGCGTGGTCAGCGCGTGCACCGCGGCTCCGTCCTTCTGGCGGACCAGCCGGACCCCGGCGATGATGTTGCCCCACTGGTCGGAGCCACCGATCTGCAGCGTGCAGCCGTATCGCCGGTGCAATTCGACGTAGTCGTTGGACTGCAACAGCATGTAGCTGAACTCGGTGTAGGAGATGCCGTCCCCCTCGAGCCGCCGCCGCACGGTGTCCCGGTCGAGCATGACGTTGACGGAGAAGTACTTCCCGACGTCGCGCAGGAATTCGATGGCCGACAGTTCCGAGGTCCACGACAGGTTGTTGTCGACGACGGCGCCGCTGGGCGAGTCGTCGAAGTCGACGAAGCGCTCGAGCTGCCCACGGATCCGGTCCGCCCAGTCGGCGACGGTATCCGCCGTGTGCAGCGTGCGTTCCCCGACGTCGCGCGGATCGCCGATCATTCCGGTCGCGCCACCGGCGAGCACGATCGGCCGATGTCCGGCCCGCTGGAACCGCCGCAGCGTGAGCAACGGAATCAGGTGCCCGGCGTGCAGACTCGGTGCCGTGGGGTCGAAGCCCGAGTAGACGGTGATGGGTCCGGCAGTCAGCGCGTCGGCGAGGGCGTCGCGGTCGGTCGATTGGGCGATCAGCCCCCGCCATTCGAGTTCTTCGAGGATGTTGCTCGTCACGCCCCTGATCTTCCCGCACTAATCGCTGCGGCCGGGAGCCGGTGCCCGCGGGCTGCGCCGATAGGGCGACACCTCGGGCGCGCCGGCCACCCAGAATCGCCACGGCCGGTCGGCGGCCTTGCTGACCCCGGTGCGTGGCCCCGCCTCGGCGCGAACCGGACGTCGCAGCGAAAGCCGGACGGGGGCAAGCGGATCGAAGAGATCGATGCCGTTGTGGGTCATCTCGATGCCAAGGGCCGCGCACAGGTTGCCAGGGCCCCGCGCCAGCGCCGGCTCGGCGACCCGTTCTCCCCGGCGACGTCGCGCCTGGTCGGCGCCCGTGCGGACGACGGCCGCACGCAGCAGCACGGCACCGGCGACGCCTTCGGTGGCGCACACGACGTTGGCGCAGACGTGCATGCCGTAGCTGCGATAGGTGTACAGCCGACCGGCCGGACCGAACATCACGGTGTTGCGCCCGCCGCGACCCCGGAACGAGTGCGACGCCGGATCGGGCCACGGCCCGTCAGGCGGTCCGCCATAGGCCTCGACCTCGACGATGTCGGCGCTGACGTCACCGCTGGTCAGCGTCGCGCCCAGCAGCAGTCGAGCCGCGCCCACCGGATCGACGGCCAGATCCTGGCGGCCGATGTCGGAGGTCATCGGCGCGATTCTAGCGACGACGTCGGGTCAGGACTCCCCGGCCGCGGCGACCAGCCGCCGGTGCTCGTCGTCGGCGACGGCGACGGCCTCATCGACCAAAAGAACCGGTATGTCGTCCTCGATGCGGTACTTGAGGTGCAGCCGCGGGTTGTACAGACAGCCGTCGACATGGAGCAGGGCGCCCCGGTCCTGTGGGCAGACCAGCAGCGCGAGCAGTGTGCTGTCGAGGGTCATCCCGTCCGGCCGGGCATCGGGAAGATCGTGTCGTCCGGATCCTGGATCATCGGGTTGCCCGGCGACCAGCCCGGACCCATCGGATCCTGCGGGATGCCCGGGGTGGCCGGCGGCACGACGGCCGGCTGCTGAACCCGGTTGGCCGACTGCATCTGCTGCTTGCGCTGGGTGGTGAGCGTCGCCTGCAGCGCCTCCACGAGCGGACCCTGGTTGGGCCGTTTGTCGAGCGCGGCGACCAGCGCGTCGGAGTTGGCGCGCGACGGGCGGTACCCCTGCATGCGCAGCGTCATCACCTGGTCGATCAGCTTGGAAACCTGCCCACCACCCGAACCGGTCGCGTACTGCTGATTGATCAGCATCAGCACCTGGTCGGGTGAGACCGGGGGCTTGGCCTGGTCCGTGGAGGGGGTGGCCGCAGGATCGGCCGACGCCGTCGGGGCCGCCAAGCCCGCCGCCAGACCGCCCAGCAGCGCGGCACCGGTCAGCGCGCTCGCCGTGGCGCGGCGCCAATTACGTTGTGACATCAATCCTCCTCGGAATCGCCTGCGCGAGCCTAACAGTGTGGCTCGTGCCGGGCATCACTGCCGATTTCCCGCGATCTCACTGCGTATGGCAGCAGTCAGACGCTTGTACCGATGGCTATCGGCGTCCCGGTACCACGCGTTACGCGACGCCTTGGGAACGCCGTCTTTCTGCAGCGGACCGGGCAGCGGGCGGTAGGTCGCCGTCAGCGTCATCTTTCCGACCACGTGCACGATGTCGGGTGCGGCACCGGCGGGCAGCGCCGCGAGTGCTTCGGACAGATCCGCGGGGGTGACGCTGCCACCGGGCCGCAGCGCGAGTGCGGTGACCGCCAGGGTCTCGTCACCGACGGGAACGGGATAGGTGACGGCCGTGTCGACAGACCCGAGCCGACCAACGGCGTCGTTGACGGTCGCGGCGAACACCGGACCGCGCGCGGTGTGGATGACCGAGGCGCGCATGTCGACGAGCCAATAGTCACCGTCCTCGTCGCGCCGGAACAGGTACTCCGTCGACACCCAGGTGTCCGCGGGGGCGAACACCCCGCGCTTGACCGAAGCCAGCGGGTCGACCGGGCCGCGCGGATGGGCAAGCAGGACACCGACCTCGTCGATGTCCGCCCGCCGGACGAATCCCTGCTCGTCCTCGAGGATCAGGTTGTCCTCCGCGTCGTAGGCGGCCAGCGCGATCTCTCCGCCGCCGGGCAGCGGCCTGCCCTTGCTGCCGACCTTCGCGCCCGCGACGTTGGCCAGCACGGCCTGGCCGTCGGTGGTGGCGAAGAACTCGACGACCGTGGCCGGTTCGAAGACTTCGACCACCCGCTTCCACAGCCCGACGGGCATACCGGAACCGATGAACACCCGCACGGGATGGCTGCCGGTGAGCGAGAATGCGGGGTCGTCGATCACCTCGCGCAGCATCGTCCATGTGTAGGACACCACGGTGACGCCGTACTGGCGGATCTCGGCCATGAAGCGGTCGGGGCGCAGACCCCGCGACAGCGCGATGCGTGCACCGGCGACCACCGCGCCGCCGAGGCTGACGAGCAGGCCGGACTGGTGATGCAGCGGGGTGAGGCAGTAGACGGTGTCGTTGCTGCTGAGGTTGGCCGCCGAGGCGGTACCGAATGCTGAGAGCGCCCAGCGGTAGTTGGTGATCTGGCGGGCGATCAGCTCGCCGCTGACTGTGCTGAACGCGATGAACGCCAGGTCGCGGGCCAGCCCCGGGTTGGGCCGGTACCAGCCGGGCAGCTCGACCTGGTCGGGGTCGATCCGCTCCATGTCCACGACCGCGGTGGCCTCGGCGTCCTCGGGCACATCCAGGTCGCGCACTTCACCGCCGCCGAGCACCAACACGCGCATCGCCAGCGCGCCGGCCGCGTCCAGGCTCGTCGGATCGGCGATGATCTCGGTGACCGCGCCCAGCCGCGCGGCGGCTGCCAGGTCGGAGTCGGGCGGCATCAGCACCGCCACCGCCCCGAGCCGGGAGAGCGCCGCGATGGCGACCAGGGCGCTGGGTCGGGTCTCCATCAACACCCCGACCCGGGTGCCCTGGCGCACCCCGACGTCGATCAGCCCGCGCACCACGTTGTTGATCCGGCGGTCGACCGCCTCGTAGGTGTGGACGCGTCCGTCGAACAGCAGTGCCTCGCCGTGGGGGTTGTCGCGGGCCTGCTCGCTCATGATGCGGCCCAGCGAGATGCGCGTGTGGTCGTTGACCTGACCGAGCCGGGCCAGCCGCGGCAGGGTCCGCGCGGTCTCCACGGCCAAGGTGCGCGCCGAGCGGTTCGCCGCGACGAATGCGCCGGCGGCCGACCGGGCCAGGCTCAGCGCCATCTCGGTGGCCGCCGCCGTCCCGTGCGCCAGCCGCGACGTCAGCGACACGCCGCTCTCGGTCGTCTCGGCCGGCTTCAGCGCCATCGGCACGACACCCTCGGGCATCGTCGCGCCGCCGTCGAGCCAGCGCACCCACTCGGCCACCGCCGGCCAGGTCTGGGTGGCCGCCTTGGAACCCACGACGAGCCCGAAATGTCCCGATCGGATGAGGAATTCGTAGACGTCCGCCTGCGGGGCGGCGCGTTTGATGCCGCGCACCGATGCCGGCTGACCGATGTCGTCGACCTCACCGATGACGGCGAGGATCGGGCAGTCGATGTCCGACAGGGTCACCAGGTCGCCGTGGATGGAGAAGCCGCCGGTCATCATCCGGTTGTGGGCGATGAACTGTTTCAGCAGTTCCGAGATCGCCGGGCCGGACCAGGCGATCCAGCCATCGGAGGCCAGGAACCGGCGCTGCTGCTCGCGCGGCAGCAACGCCTCGCGGTCGTGCAGCTGCAGCAGGAACTCCAGCCGTGACTGCGCGGTCTTGATCGGGTCGAGCATCTGGAATCCGGTGCGGGCCAGCCAACCGGGCACGTCGATGCGGCTGAACACATGGTCGGCCATGAAGTCGGCGGCGACCGGGGCCAGGCTGGCGGGCAGGTTCATCGGCAGCGCCGCCAAGGTGTCGACCGGGGAGCCGAAGGCGATGATGCTGGCCAGGTCCTTGGACCGGCGGTAGGCGGCGGACTGGTAGGCGAACATCCCGCCCTGGGAGTAGCCGGCGAGGTGCACGTCGCGGCCGGTGACCTGTTTGACGGTGTCGACGGCTTCGCTGAGCGCGACCACATGGTCGGCCAGGTTGCGCTGCATCCCGCCCTCGACCTGGTCGGGCGAACCGAAGTCGATCACCCACGGGTCGACACCGGCGCGATGCAGGATGCCGACGGCCCCGTCCTGCCGGGTGACGTCCCACATGTCGGCCGACATCATCATCGGGTGCACCATCAGCACCGGCGGTCCGGCGGGCCGGGCGCCCGGGCGGGTGTCGGGCGGGAAATACCGGCGCAGCCGGTACATCGGAACGCTCTCGACGATCTGGAAGGGCGAGGGCACCGACCCGGTCTCCAGGCCGCCGTATCGCAGCACCTCGAGACCGTTCTGTGCGGTGGCGACCAACCTGCCCACCGGCCGGGTGATCGCCGACAGATCCACCACCGCGCGCTCCCCTATCGCTGTGCCCGTCTCGTCCGATCCCCGACCGCAGACGCCATCATGGCACAGCGCCCGCCTATCATCGGCGCCTGATGGCAAACCTGATCAACCTGGAAAAGGCGACGGTGGGGTACGGCACCCGCACCCTGCTCGACGCTGTCAGCCTGGGCGTCGAGGAGGGCGACGCGATCGGCGTCGTGGGGCGCAACGGCGACGGAAAGACGACGCTGCTGAAGGTGCTGACCGGCACCCAGGCCCCCGATTCCGGCCGCGCGACCCACACATCCGGCCTGTCCGTCGGCTATCTGAGGCAGGCCGACGACTTCGCCGCAGACGACACCGTGCGCGGGGTGATCGTCGCGGGCAGGCCCGACCACATCTGGGCCGCCGAACCCGACACCCGCGCCGTCGTGGAGCACCTGCTCGCCGGTATCGACCTCGACGCCCGCGCCGCCTGGCTCTCCGGTGGCGAGCGCCGCCGCGTGGCACTGGCCGAGGTGCTGCTGGCCGGCCACGACGTCTTGGTACTCGACGAACCGACCAACCACCTCGACGTGGAGGTCATCGGCTGGCTGGCCGATCACCTGCGTACGCGACCGGCGCGGGCGCTGGTGGTGGTCAGCCACGACCGGTGGTTCCTCGACGCCGTGTGCACCAGCACCTGGGAGGTGCACGACGGCATGGTCGACGCCTACGACGGTGGCTACGCGGCGTACGTGCTCGCGCGTGCCGAACGGATGCGCACGGCGGCGGGCACCGAAGCCCGGCGCAGGAACCTCATGCGCAAGGAGCTCGCGTGGCTGCGTCGCGGCCCGCCCGCGCGCACCTCGAAACCGAAGTTCCGCATCCAGGCCGCCAACGACCTGATCGCCAACGAGCCGCCGCCGCGCGACTCACTGACGCTGCAGCGGTTCGCGACATCCCGGCTCGGCAAGGACGTGTTCGACCTGCACCGGGTGTCCCTGACGGTCGGTGATCCGCCGCGCACGCTGCTCGACGGCATCGACTGGTCCATCGGGCCCGGCGCGCGCATCGGCCTGGTGGGGGTCAACGGCACCGGCAAGACCTCGGTGCTGCGACTGCTCGCAGGCGAGCAGTCGCCGACGTCGGGCACCGTCAAGCGTGGCGTGACGCTGCGCATCGGTTACCTCAGCCAGGCGCTGGTCGAACTCGACGGATCGCAACGGGTGCTCGACGCCGTCGAGGACCGCCGCCGCGTCACCGAACTCGACGGCGGCCGCGAGATCACCGCCGACACCCTGCTCAAGGACTTCGGGTTCACCGGGGACAAGCTGACCACCCGGCTGTCCGAACTGTCCGGCGGTGAGCGGCGGCGGCTGCAGTTCCTGCGGCTGCTGCTCGACGAACCCAACGTGCTGCTGCTCGACGAGCCGACCAACGACCTGGACATCGACACGCTCACCGTCATCGAGGACTATCTGGACGGCTGGCCCGGCACCCTGATCGTCGTGACACACGACCGCTACTTCCTGGAGCGGGTCAGCGATGTCACCTACGCACTGACCGGCGGCGGGCGGTGCGACATGCTGCCCGGCGGCATCGAGCAGTACCTGGCCGGGCGGTCCGCCGCCGCCGCGGCGCCGGTCCGGGCCGAGCCGGCCCGCCAGGAGACCGCGGCGGCCAGGGACCGCCGCACCGGGAAAGAGCTGTCCCGCATCGAGAATCAGCTCGCCAAGATAGACGACCGGATCGCCGCCCTGCACGATTCGATGGCCCACGCCGCCGCCGACCATGTGCGTGCCGGTGAGCTCAACGCCGAACTCACCGACGTGCTGGCCCGCAAGGACGAACTCGAACTGGCCTGGCTGACGTTGGCCGAGGACCCCGGGTGACCCACCTGCGGCGCCTGGGTGCGGTGTACCTGCGGTACTGGCCGCAACTGGCCGCCTGCTATCTGCTCGGGCTGCTCGGGCGCCGCGGCGCGATCGAACTGGCCGCCTGGGCGGGCCACGACAACGACCTGTGGGCGTCGCTGATCATGCCGCTGGCCGGCCTGGCCAGGTTGGGGTCCTATGTGGCGATGTTCTTCGTGCTCCGGCAGGCGTTCCCGGCGCTGGCCGCCCTGCCGTCCCGGTCCGCGCGGCGCATCGACGTCTTCGCGACGGTGATCGTGCCGTTCTTCGCGATCTACCTGGCGTGGAAGCTGTTCGCCGAGGACTGGCTGGAGTTCGAGGCACGGTCGCTGACGTATCGGATCGGCGAGGCGATGACGCCACCTGGCACGGTCGAGCTGCATCCGGACTCGGTGCCCATCGGGACGGTGACGTGGGTGTTGATCGGTGCCGCGCTGGTGGCGCGGTACGTGCTGAGCCGGTTCAAGACCGCGCTGCCGAACTGGGTGATCGTCGTGCGGGTGTACGTCGACGCGCTGTGGGTGTTCCTCGGCGTCAGCTTCGCCGCGAGCCGGGATGTCACGTTCTTCCTCAATCCGGCCGGCTGGCTGGCCCAGCGCCGGATCGTGGTGTGGTTCAGCGAAACCCGCGCGGAGTTGTTCTCCCACGTCGCGCCGCTGGAGAAACTGTGGGACACGCTGACCTGGGCGCTGGGCACCCTGTTCGGGGGTGCGACCATTCCGCTGCTGTGGCTGGCGGTGGCCGCGATCGTCTACGGCGTGGCCATGCCCGCAGACTGGCGCGGTGCCGCCCGCCGGCTCGCCGGGCAGCGCGCCGACCGGGTCTACGAGCGGGCCGCCGCGCGGCGCACGCAGGTACGTGCGCGGTGGTCACGGCTCTCGGAGACCCGCCGCGCGGAAGTCCGTGACCTGGCGCTGGCGCGCCTCGGCAACTACCGGCCGATCACCGACTCGGCCCGGCTCATCCTGCACGCCGGCGTGCCTGCGCTCGCGCTGTACGTGCTGGCCTACCTCGGGCTGGCGTGGCTGGACATGGCGGGAGCCTTCTACCGGCCCGAGGTCGAGGCCGGATATCTGTTCCGCGGTGCGGCGACGCTGCTGGGCCCCCACCCGCAGGGCTTCTGGGATGCCGTGCGCCCGGTGCTCGTCTTCGTCTCCCATCTGATCGTGGAGCCGCTGCGGATGTGCCTGGTGGCCGCGACCGTGGCCTACTGCGTGGAACACGTCGGGACACCCTCTGTCACAACAGCATCCGCACCGTGATCTGGCCGTCGCGCATGATGTCCAGCGCGGTCGGCACGACGTCACCGGGCAGCAGGAACGCGAACTGGACCGGGCCGGGTTGGTGGCACAGCGGGGTCACGCCGTCGGGTGGGATCGGACTGAACCCGCCGATTCCCTGTGCATCCCAACGCCTTTCGCCGTCGGTGAGGACGGCGCTGCAGTAACCCTGCGGGGGCGTGCCGGACCGGTCGACGTCGATCAGGGTCAGCACCGTGCCCGGCGGCAATGGCGGCCCGAACCGGACCGGGCTGCGGTTCGTGTGCCTGACCGATGTCAGCCGCCATGTCTGCGCCTCGGCCGTGCCACTGTCCCCCTTGCCGATGACCGTCCGCGGGGTGGATTCGTGGCGATAGGCCGACCACTGCGGCCCGAAGTCGATGACGACGTAGACCGCCACCACCGCGGCGATCGCCACGACGCCCAGCAGGTTGCGCTGCCACAGCTTCGCCATGCGGGTCACCGCGCGCTCTCCTCCGGCGGCGTCAGTCCCGCCGCCTCGGTCCTGCTGATCCGGGGATCGTCGGCCGGGATGCGGATCACCAGCCGCGAGTCCAGCATGTCGCCACCCACCCACACCCGAAGGGTGAGGGGCTCGCGGGCGCCGGGATCGACCAGCGGCGCCGCGACGTCGAACACCCAGCTGCCCCGTTGAGTGATGCCGGGCGCCAACGGCTTCCGCAGGGTGTCGAAGAAGAACCGTTCGGTCGGCGCGTAGGTGTTGGGGCCGACGAGCAGATCCGCGTGCGGCAGCTCGGTGCTGTGCACCGCGGCCATGGTGGTGTCGACGACGACCCACCGGCCGGCCGCTGCGACGGCGTCGACCCGGGCCGCGATGCGCACGGACGTGACCGTGGCGGTGATGGCGCGGCCCCTGGCCTGCTCACCCGCCGGCGCGTCGACGTCGAAGGGGCCGTAAAGATCGGTTGGCGATGGCAGGTCGTGCCAGACCACCGCGGCCGCGGCGATCACCACGGCGACGAGAACCACCGACAGTGCCCGGCCGAGGTGTGGTCGCCGGAGTTTCACGTCGACTCCTTCACGACCACGTCGGTGACGCCGTAGTCGGTGACGCTGTCGAGCCACTCCTTGCCGCCGTAGGCCACCATCAGCTGCCGGTAGGTCTTCTTCCAGACCCGCACGGTCACCGTGTCGCCTGCGGTCACGGCATCCTCGGGAACCACCCAGAGGAACACCAGCTTCTCGGTCAGCCCAGGCCCGAGGTTCTGGATCTGGGAGCCGTCGCGGTAGCGCCACACGCCGAAGAACTCCTTGCCCGGTACGTCGCGCAGGTCGATTTCGTCGCGCAGCCGTCCGGGCACGGTTCCGTCGTTGCCCAGCGTGGCGACCACACCGAGGTAGCGCTTGCCCGGCCGAACCGGCCCGAGGGTGCGTCCGCCACCGCGCACCTCCCGCAGCAGGCTCGCGCCGTCGACGACGACGCTGTACTGCCCGTCGTCGAACGTCTCACCCTGCCGGAACGGCGTCGCTCCGGTGTTGACGGTGTCCAACCCACCGAACAGCGCCGCGACCGCCACCGTGGCCGCCAGCGCGCCCTTCCACCAACGGCGCAGCTGATGACGCGCCAGCCAGCGCCGGAGCCGGTCACGACGGCCGGGGGCCGGGACCTGCTCTGCCGGTGGGGACGTCATAGTCGGAGATGCTAGAGAATCCGCGTCGTTCACCGAGACTGAGCGGCCGTTTCACGCCGAAAGCAGCGCCTCGCAGCAACGCTCGAACAGCCAGGCCTGCGACCGGTCGAAGGTCCATCCGTTGTCCAGGGTGAGCGTGAAGTAGCCGGCGTATCCGAAGTAGAACCACAGGGTGTCGGCGGCGTCGGCAGCGGAGACGGCGAGGGCGCCGAGCTGCTGCAACCGGTCCGCCACCGAGACCAGCGCACCCCGATAGCGCGCCGTGGATGCTGCGAGGCCCTCGGCCACCGCGACATCGTGGGGTGCGGTCACCAGGAGGATGCGCATGACGTCGCCGTGCTGCTCGCGGACCCGCCGACTCGACTGCGCAACCAGCGCGATGATCGCCCGCGGATCCGTCATGGTCGGCAGCTGCTCCGCGCTCTCCCTGAGGATCGGCGAGTCGGCCCATTGCTGCAGGAGGGCGTTGATCAGCCCCTGTTTGCCGCCCGCCACCGCATAGACCGTGGCCGGTGACATGTCCGCTGCGCGTGCGACCTGGTCGATGGTGGTGGCGAAGTAGCCCTGCTCGATGAACAGCGCCCGCGCCGCGTCGAGGATCGCGGACTTCGTCAGCGCCGCATGAGCGGCACGGCGTTGCTCCGATGTGGACGCCATGAACCCTCCTCGGTGATGCGTTAGATTGGAGACTAACTCCAAAGTAATGGAGTCACACTCCAAACTTCAGGAAGCGAGTCATCGCCGTGACCATTTCTCCCGCCACCCCCCTGTGCGACATCGTGCTGCTGCACGGTGGTTGGCACAGCAGCGCGGCCTGGGGTCCACTCGTGCCCCTGCTGCTCGCGGACGGTCACCGGGTGGTGACGCCCGATCTGCCGGGACACGGATGGAAGGCGCGCTACCCCGAGGGCTATTTCGCCGAGGGGCAACCTGGCCTGCGGACGGAACCGGCGATCGACACCGCCTCCACCCTCGACGCGGCGGTCGAGACCGCACTCGCCGCAGTGTCGGCCATGAGGAGCAGCAGCGACCGGCCGACCGTCCTGGTGTGCCACAGCAGTTCCGGTGCAGTCGCCAGCAAGGCCGCCGAACATGCCCCTCACCTGATCGATCACCTGGTCTACATCGCGGCGATCGTGCCGTCGGACCTGCGCTCGGCGTTCGAGATGGCAAGCCTGCCCGAGTACAGCACCGCGGCGATGGACGCGGTGGCCGTCGCTGACCCGATGGCGGTCAACGCCATGCGGATCAAATCCCCGATCGACGGACCCTCGGTACCGGGCACTGCTGCACCACATGTTCTACAACGATCTGCCGCCCGACGAGGCAGCGCCGTTCCTCGACGCACTCTCTCCCGATCAACCGCTGTGCTATCTGGCCGAGCCGGTCACGGTGACTCCGCGGCGGTGGGGCGCCGTCGCGCGCACGTACGTGATCACCGCGCAGGACAAGGCCATCGCTCCTGCCGTCCAGAGCGTCATGGCCGATCACGCCGACGCGATGACACCGGACAACCCCTTCCGGCGCATCACGCTCGACAGCGGCCACAGTCCCTACGCCTCGCGACCCGCGGAGCTCGCGCGGCTCATCGCTGGAGTGAACGCAGCCGGAGCGAACGCAGCCGGAGCGAACGCATGAGCTAGCGGCGCAGCCGGGCCCGCAGCCGCTCCGCGTCGGATCGCACCACACCGAGTTGCCGGGCCACCTGAACGGGCGCGGTGCCACCGCGGGCATCGCGGGAGTTCACCGAACCGTCGACGGTGAGCACCTCGCGCACGTCGGGTCCGAGTTCGGGGTGGATACCGGTCAGCTCGGCGTCCTCGAGATCCTCCAGTCCGACACCGCGGGCCTCGGCGGCGCGCACCGCGGCGCCGGCCGCTTCATGGGCCACCCGGAACGGAACCCCGCGCCGCACCAGCCATTCGGCGACGTCGGTGGCAAGGGTGTAGCCGAGCGGCGCCAGTGCGGCCATCCGGTCGGTGTCGAAGCGCAGCGTCGAGATCAGGCCGGCCATCGCGGGCAGCAGCAGTTCGAGCTGGGCGACCGAGTCGAAGACCGGCTCCTTGTCCTCCTGCAGGTCGCGGTTGTAGGCCAGCGGCTGCGCCTTCAGCGTGGCCAGCAGCCCGGTCAGGTTGCCGATCAGCCGACCGGCCTTGCCGCGGGCCAATTCGGCGATGTCGGGATTCTTCTTCTGCGGCATGATCGAGCTTCCGGTCGACCACGCGTCGTCGAGCGTGACGTATCCGAATTCTGTTGTGCTCCACAGGATGATGTCCTCGGCGAGCCGCGACAGGTCGACACCGATCAGTCCGAAGACGAATGCCGCCTCGGCGGCGAAGTCGCGGGCCGCGGTCGCATCGATCGAATTGTCGGCCGCCGCGGTGAAACCCAGTTCCTCGGCGATCGCGTCGGGATCGAGTCCCAGCGAGGACCCCGCCAGCGCGCCCGACCCGTAGGGCGAGACGGCGGCGCGGTCGTCGGCGTCGACGAGGCGGTCCACATCGCGCAGCAGGGGGTGGGCGTGGGCGAGCAGGTGGTGTGCCAGCAGGATCGGCTGCGCCGACTGCAGGTGCGTCTTGCCTGGCATGATCGCGGTGGGGTGCGCGGCGGCCTGCGTGGCCAGCGCGTCGACGACGCCGATCACGCCGTCGGCGACCCGGCGCATCGCATCGCGCAACCACATCCGGAACAGGGTCGCCACCTGATCGTTGCGGGATCGGCCCGCCCGCAGCCTGCCACCCAGATCGGCGCCGACCCGGTCGATCAGCCCGCGCTCCAACGCGCCGTGCACGTCCTCGTCGGTGACGATCGGCCCGAAGCTGCCGTCGGCGACGTCCGAACCGAGGCTGTCCAGGCCGGCGAGCAGCCCGTCGCGCTGCTCATCGGTGAGCAGGCCGGCCCGGTGCAGTACCCGGGTGTGCGCCTTGGACGCGGCCACGTCATAGGGGGCGAGCACCCAGTCGAAGTGCGTTGACTTGCTCAGCGCCGCAAGCGCATCCGAGGGCCCGTCGGTGAACCGGCCGCCCCACAGCGCACCCTCGTTGGTGCTCATCACCGCCCGGCCAGGTCACGCCGCGCCGACAGGCTCGACGACAGACCGTGCACGTGGACGAACCCCTTGGCCGACGACTGGTCGAACGTATCGCCCTCGTCGTAGGTGGCGAGGTTGAAGTCGTAGAGCGATTCGGCGCTGCGCCTGCCGTTGACCGCGATGTGCCCGCCGTGCAGCACGAGGCGGATCTCGCCGCTCACGTGCTCCTGGGTCTGGGCGACGAACGCCTCCAGCGCCGACTTCAGCGGCGAGTACCAGAGACCGTCGTAGACGAGCTCGCCCCACTTCTGGTCGGTGCCGCGCTTGTACCGGCCGAGTTCGCGCTCCAGCGTGACGTGTTCGAGCTCGGTGTGGGCGGTGATCAGCACCATCGCGCCCGGTGCCTCGTAGATCTCGCGGCTCTTGATGCCGACCAGCCGGTCTTCCACGACGTCGAGCCGGCCGACACCCTGCGCACCGGCGCGGGCGTTGAGCGCCTCGATGGCCTGCAGCACCGTCACCGGTGCACCGTCGATGCTCACCGGCACACCCTTGTCGAAGCCGACGACGACCTCGTCGGGGACCCCCCAGTTGACCGTCGGATCCTCGGTGTAGTCGTACACGTCCTTGGTCGGTGCGTTCCAGAGGTGTTCCAGGAAGCCGGTTTCCACCGCCCTGCCCCACACGTTCTGGTCGATGGAGAACGGCGAGCGCTTGGTGACGTTGATCGGGATGGCGTTCTCCTCGGCGAAGGCGATGGCCTTCTCCCTGGTCCACGCGTAGTCGCGCACCGGCGCGAGCACCTGCAGATCCGGTGCCAGCGAGGCGAATCCGACCTCGAAGCGGACCTGGTCGTTGCCCTTGCCGGTGCACCCGTGAGCGACGGTGCCGCCGCCGTGCTCACGCGCGGCCTCGACGAGGTGTTTGACGATCAGCGGCCGGCTCAGCGCCGACACCAGCGGGTAGCGGTCCATGTACAGCGCGTTGGACTGGATCGCGGGCAGGCAGTACTGCTCGGCGAATTCGTCACGCGCATCGACGACGACGGCTTCCACCGCACCGCAGTCCAGTGCTCGTTGGCGGACCACCTCCATGTCCTCGCCGCCCTGCCCGAGGTCGATGGCCACGGCCACCACCTCCCGGCCGGTCTCCTTGCCGATCCAGCTGATCGCCACCGAGGTGTCCAGACCGCCGGAATACGCCAGGATGACGCGCTCGGACATAACTTCTCCCTTGTGTTCGTACGGTTGTCAGGCTGTGGCGAGCTTTTCCAGCGCCGACCCGAGTTCGGCGCCGGTCATCGGTTCCCGGGCGATGACGAAGATGGTGTCGTCCCCGGCGATCGTCCCGACGACGTACGGAAGTGCCGCACGGTCGATCGCACTCGCGAGATAGTGGGCGGCACCGGGCGGGGTGCGCAGCACCGCGAGGTTCGCGCTGGCATCGGTGCCGACCAGCAGATCCCCGAGCAGGCGCGACACCCGCTCGGTGCCGCCGGTGACCCCGCGCACCGGGCTGCCGTCCTCGGGCACGACGTACACGCCACCGCCACCGTCGGCGCCGCGCAGCTTCACCGCGCCGAGTTCCTCGAGATCGCGGGACAGCGTCGCCTGGGTGACGTCGATGCCGTCGGCGGCCAGCAGGGTCGCCAGCTCGGTCTGGCTGTGCACCGACCGTTCCGAGAGCAGCGCCACGATGCGGGCCTGCCGACCCGCGCGCGTCATCGCGGCGGTCACTGTGCGGCTCCGGCCCGATCCAGCAGCCACACCAGCAGGGCCTTCTGCGCGTGCAACCGGTTCTCGGCCTCGTCCCACACCGCGCTGCGCGGACCGTCGATCACGTCGTCGGCGATCTCGTGCCCGCGGTGAGCCGGAAGACAGTGCAGCACAATGGCTTCCGAGTCGGCAGCGGCGAGCAGGTCGGCGTTGACCTGGAACGGCCGGAACGGGCGGACCCGGTCCAGACCGTCGTTCTCCTGCCCCATCGACGTCCAGGTGTCGGTCACCAACACGTCGGCGCCGTCGGCGGCGGCCCGCGGATCGTCGGTCAGGGTGACCGTCGCACCGGTCTGGTGGGCCCGGGTCTCGGCGGCGGCGACGAACATCGGGTGCGGTTCGAAGCCGCGCGGCGCGGCGATGGTCACGTGGACGCCCGCGGTGACCCCACCGAGCATCAGCGAGTGCGCCATGTTGTTGGCGCCGTCACCGAAGAAGCTGAGCCGCAGGCCTTTCAGTTCACCCTTGCGTTCGGCGAGGGTCTGCAGGTCGGCCAGCACCTGGCAGGGGTGGAACTCGTCGGAGAGCGCGTTGACGATCGGCACCGAGGCGCCGGCGGCCATCGCGGTCAGCCGCTCCTGGGCGAAGGTGCGCCACACGATGGCGTCC
>Ga0247757_10001376_pt1 | contig 16392 bp, 7 predicted proteins | sample UWRJL126311R4_FD_180929 | JGI IMG/M metagenome (GOLD analysis project Ga0247757, IMG submission 180929) | Plant litter microbial communities from Arlington Agricultural Research Station in Wisconsin, United States - UWRJ-L126-311R-4 | ecosystem: Environmental > Terrestrial > Plant litter >... | reverse complement strand
TCACTAAATTGCATCGATTGAAGTTGTTACTCATGAACCGGGCGTGTAGCTCAGTGGTAGAGCGCCCGCTTTGCATGCGGGAGGTCTAGGGTTCGATCCCCTACCCGTCCAGTGAATTATTTTTTTGTTGTTTTGTCCTTAAGAGGTGGTTTTCCTTAAATTTATTTTCTAGGTGGGTACTCGAGGGAAATAGAAGCCGAATCCCACTTGACGACAACGTAATAACGACACTGATATTTGATCGCGCAAACAATCCATAAACTTATAAAAGCTACTTATTGTGTAGGTGAATTTGCATATTTAATTAATCGTGAATTTAGCACGTTCTGTTGTTCGCTTTGACGGCGGGTACTGAGTCCGTGCTTTCAGTTGCATCAGGGCGTGTGGTTCGGTAGTGCGCCCGTTGCATGGACATCTCAAGCGCAACCTTGCACGCAGAATGAGAATACGCCCGAAGTCTGCACGGCAGATCGCCGTCGTGCTTTTTTGGCTGAGCCAGACAGCGTATGCATCGCTCGGCGACAGGTTACCAGACTTCAAGGAATGTCTCCAGGTACGTGAGACCCCACGAAGCGTCAAGCTATGCATGCGCTCAATCCGATTTCAGGTCTGCCAGCAAGCTAATTGCCGCGAAACGCCTACTCCGATACGTACGATGAAGTTGCCTGCGGTACCCAAGACCCTACGCTGACGCCTTCAGCTCTCCACCGGCGCATCCTGCTGTGGGACTGCCCTGCCGAGTGCGATTATACATGCCAGCACATCATAACGGACAGGCGGCTGGAGCGCGACCCGCCGTACATGCAGCCAGTATACCAATTCCACGGCAAATGGCCCTTCTACCGCTTCATGGGCATGCAGGAGCCCTTCTCCGTCATCTTCTCGCTGTTCAACTACCTCGCGCACGACTGGGGCATGTCGCAGATCCGTGAAAGGATCCCGGCCTCGTACCCGCTGCGGAAGTATTACATCCTCTTTGGGTACTTTGGGCTCGCGAGCTGGGTGTTCAGCATGATTTTCCACACCAGGGATTTCAATGTGACGGAAAAGCTGGATTACTTTGCGGCGGGCGCGAGCGTGCTCTACGGCCTGTATTACGCTCCAATACGCATATTCAGGCTGGAGAGGAAGGAGCCCATGAGGCAGTCAGTGCTGAGGCTGTGGACGACGACATGTGTCCTGTTGTACATGATGCATGTCGCGTATCTTACATTGTGGTCGTGGGACTACGCATACAACATGGCGGCCAACGTGGCAGTCGGCGTTGTGCAGAATATCCTCTGGAGCGCATTCAGTTATACACAATATAGGAAGGTTGGACGGACATGGGCTATGTGGCCCGGCCTCATCGTTGCGTGGCTCATCATGGCGATGAGCTTGGAACTATTGGATTTCCCTCCGTGGAAAGGCATGGTTGATGCGCATAGTCTATGGCACTTGGGGACAGTGGGCCCTACGGTTTGGTGGTATAAGTAAGTTGATACCCTGGGTGAGCGACATGACGATATTAATGTCGTACAGTTTCCTTCTTAAGGATGCCCAAGAGGATCTTACAGATACACGTCTTAAAAAATAAGTATAGAATCGGCGACAGTCGCTATGATCTGTTCCCCGAGGCTGCTGGATAGGTGCACACCGCCTCTTCACGGTATCTACTGAACATGGGGGATACTGGTATGCCTTCTCGAACCGTCTGAAGACTCGAGTTTTCCGTACTTAGCATAGCATTTGGCACCTTTTAGAGGCCAGCATGAGTATTGATGAAATGAAAATCCTTTAGTGCTGAACGCACATTGTCAAAAGGTATCACGAATGTCCAAAAGGACGAGCTACGTGTGATACGCGCACTGCGTCCTGAGCACCGACGTTCCCGTTTTCACATGAAAAGTCATCTTATTGTTTGCGTATACATCCTCCCATATACTTGCACGATTGACTTTATTGTCATCTCTACTTCGACAAGTTCCGACGTGGTTCCGAGGGCAATGTCGCCATACCGGTTCCTCCCCGGTCAAGACGTCCAAACTGTTGTCCCAACGAATTGATAAGCTACTCAGTGGGTCATCGATCATAACCTAATAATGCACTAAACGTGCGCTACCGTGCTACTCTGCTCGCGCCTGGATTCTCGGTTCCTGTGCACTACATGTGAACCACCCTAGGGGACGCGAATGCACAGGTACATTCATTTCCGTGCAGTTATGCACCTTAACACACACATGGCTCGCCGAGGCACTTAAGACTGATTAACGACTGTACTAATGCGTAAGAGTTGACTTTTATGAATTCTAATTACAAATACATCTGCTTAACGATAGCGGCATCTACGTCGTTCAAACCTCGAGGAATGCGCCCCAAGTGAGTGCATTTTAAATATGCATACTCAGTCCTATTGTCCATGCCAATCAAACGATTACGCCTCTATCCATAAATAGAAAGCCATGAACGTATTACTGTATCAACAAACTCTCGAAGACAGCTCCAACCAGGGATAGGTTGCCCACCCACATCTTTTTGTAGAAAACACCCGGTGTTATCTAAAACGAAGCAACGGCGACAGCGACAGCCTGGTCATCTGAGTGGCTAATGCTGATGCTAACCTTCTTCAAGCCTACTCGCTTTGCTTCCTGTTGCGCAACACCGGAGAGCTGGAACTGATGTTAGCATAGGATGAATGAAGAGGAAATAGATCATACCTTGACAACAGGTGCTCCATTCTCATCGTTCACGATCTCAATATCCTTTAACGGTGCACCGCTCCCCTGACCTTTGACGCCGAGTGATTTGAATACAGCTTCCTTTGCCGACCACTTGCCAGCGAAGCTTGACTGAGGGCTGGGAGCTTTCTGGCAGTAAGCAATCTCTTGTGCTGTGAAATTTCGCTCGATAAATGTGTCGTTATCAACATTGATAGCATTGATCCGCTCGACATCCACGCCAACCTTGGAATTGGCTGATGTTGAGGCTTGGGTAATAGATTCCAGCATCTTCTGAGTCTCTATTGACTTGCTGTCTTTCTTTGGTGCACCAATATCAAGCTTCTTTGGGTAAGTATAGCTCTTGGTCTTCGGGTCAGGCGTAACTCGGGCTCGAGGGTTAAGGAAAACCTCCTGCATCCTCTCCTCCTCATACGGTGCCTTGTCCTTGGCGCGGAACATGGTGTTGTTGACAAGGGAGTCATGGAAATATCGGTAAGCTCTCTTCTGACGAGCCTCAACTTTTTGCTTATATGTGGCGAACTCGGCATGATCAAGCGTAGCGTAGAGGTATTTGGGATGAATACCAATAGCTTGTGCTCCTTTCTGACCGAAGCCAAATGAGGTAACAGAGAAGGCCTTGATCCCATCAGTTTGTATGGTTCGGGAGGGATAAACGATGTAGTCAAATTTCTCCATGATTTTGTCCACATTGTCTGCATTACGGTTGCCAGGAACAAGACCGGAGTTGAGGACTTGCAAGCAGCCATTAAACATCCACGCACCAGCAGCGCCCTTGGGATGGCCAGTAAGGTATTTCTGGAAAATACCAAGAAGGGCATTGCCTTTGGAACGACCTAGATGACGCATCTGGTTACAAATGACATCCGACTCGTTCTTGTCATTGGCAACAGTAGAGGTGCCGTGGAACGATGCGACGCCAAGATCATCAATCGTAAGACCCCACGTGGCAAGAGCACCACGAAGAGGAGCGATTCGTGGATCTTGTTTCCAGAATGTGTTGCCGAGGCTGTTGAGGGCATCCTTTTCTTGCCGTTTCGCTTCGCGCTCAATATGGGCCGCGCGCTCTTGCAGATATGCGGATTCATCAAATTGTTCGGCAGCGTCTTTCATCGCAGCAACCTCCTCCTGGAGATATAGCAGCTCAGACTCCTGCCACTGCTTGATTTGCTTACGTCGCAGGTCCATCTGCCTCTTCCTGTACTTGATGTCCAACAAAGGCGACGGGAACTTGGAGGGAATTTCACGAGCAGTGGTCAACACTCCCTTGCCCGGAGCGGGAACAGATCGGCCAATCTTGTCGGTAGCAGTAGCAGTAAAACCGAGGATACCGTAGATAGGGACACCCATGTCAATAGCGAGGCGAGCATCCATGATGACTTGCATACCACAACCCTGAGATTCCATGAAGCCGTTTCTTGTGGTAGTGGTTGGGCGAGACATCTCTTTGGGCGTACGACCATGCGCGAACTCGTCCTCAGCATTACTCGTGGCTTTCATGTTGGCGAATTCATAAGAACCTTCCTCTTGGAAGTCGTCGAAACCACCGACAAAGCACACGCGGGCCTTGCCCTCGACAATAGTATCGTAACCGATGTCGATGGATTCCACGGCAGTAGCACAGGCACCAACAGGCGTCTTAATAGGTCCAGTGGATGACATGAGCAGCATATTGACCCAAGCGCTCATAGTGTTGATGAAAGACTCCTGAAGGATATCCTTCTGGACAGGCTTGTCCAGGAAGCGATCTTTGTACATGCCACGCAGAGCAGTCGTGCCACCGATACCAGAACCGATACAATTACCGACATCAGATAAATGAACGTATTGGTAGAATTCATACGGATCAGTGATACCGCTCGAGAGCAAACACTCGGCAGTCGAGACAAGAACATAGAGTGTAACGGGATCTACTTGGGAGATGATGTCGTCGGGAATGCCATACTTCTTTGCATCCCATCCGGTAGGAACCTGTCCTGCAACTAGACGATCGAAGCGCAACGCCTTGGGGATCAATAGCGTGGCGCCCTTCTTTAGACGCACAGTGTATTCTCCAGAATCTGGAATCTCAAAAATCTCCACCTTGTCGCCGTGTTGGCGTTTAAATTCATCTGCATTTTCTTTTGAAGCCTCGAAGGGATCGAGGTCCTCTTCCACTTGAATCTCCTGCAATAATTCCTTCTTGGTAGGATCATAGCCCTGGAATAGCTCCGGCTCAATGAGTCGAATTCCAGAGTGTTCCAGAATGTGCTTCTCGTACTTAGATTTTACGTCTTTGTCATCCACTGGTTCTCCAGACTTGGCATCGACCCAGCCTGAGTAACTCTTGCCTTTTAATGGACCGTTGTGGTTCTTGATAAGACCCATCATCCAGGCCATCTCGACGCAACCTTCAAGCGAAAATTCACCGTAAGCCTCCATTTCCCAGCGTGTCCTGGAATTGCCCCAAGGGCCAATCTCGGCGAATCCGGTGACAACCACGACTTTCTCAAGGTCGACCATGCCTTTGAGGTCATTGTTGAGGGGCTTCACTTCAGATTCCCACTCCGGCAACTTGGGGAAATCGAACTTCAAGTTGGCTCTTGGCTGAATGGTAGCCTTCTTGTAAAGATTTTCGCTTGTCTCACCGTTGACAATCTTGTTCTCAATAGCGTTCTCCTTGATGACAGCCTTGCGAACTTCGCTTGTTTCCATGTACTCTTTACGGAGATCAGTCATTAGATCTTTCAGGTTGGGAATGTACTGGAAGCCTCCGTTCAAGTCAGCCCAAACTGGCTCGATCTGACAAAGATTGACGATGGGCGGAGCCATCAGACCAAGCAAATTAAAGGCCATTTCTTGCTGGGAGAAGGTGCGGACTCCGTATTTTTCGATGCCCTCAGCAACGATATTGTTGCCTGCCATAAGGCCGGTACCACGAGTCCAGCCAATGACAGCTCCGCAGATAGTGAGGAAACTGCCCCAGCTCTCCGAGTGCCACCTAGAAAAGAGTGTCTCCAGTGCAATTTTTGATTCAGCGTACAAGCCGTCGTTGCCAAAAGTACCGTGGTTGGGTGAAAGAGGGAGGATGACTTGAGCAGGGCGTGTCTCGTATCCGTAGGCTGCCTTTTGTGTCTTGACAGCACCGAGCAATCGAAGAAGGTTCGTCAACATGATACGGTGAGCAAGCTCGGATTTGGAGTCCAGCCCATCGATTTCCCGGCCATTTTCTGAAATTGCAGCGAAAGGAACAACATAATCGAGATCCCAGCCAAGCCCGTTTTTAGCGTCATAGATGTAGTCAACCAAGGCTTCCACATCCTGCTTGCTACCTTGGTTAAAAGGTACCACGACCAGCTGAGAGCCACGAGCTCCATAGCGTGTGTACATTGATTGATAGTACTCATTGACTTCACGAGAGAAGCGTGACGTGGTGACAACAACGTGGGCACCACCGCTTATCAAGCCCTGGAGCACCTCCGCACCAATAGATCCTGCGCCAGCACCTGTCATGAGGGCGTATTTGCCTTGGAAGGTAACGCCATCCTTTGCAGCGCTCTCAAGACAGTCGAGGTAGACGCCAGTGAGTTTCTTGCTGTACTCCCAACCATGATCATCTTTTCTCTTCAAATGAAGGAATGGTATGGTCTCAACCTTGCCCTGCTTCGAAGACGCCTGGACACGACCGTTACGGCCCTTTTTGCCATTCATGGCTTTGCCGTTCTCACTAGGAATGATTTGGCCTTCGTTCATAGACAAGGAGCGGATCACGTTGCTATACAGACTCTTGATCTGCAGCTGCGAAGACTTCGAAAGCTTGTGTTGCTGTTTAATGAGTTTATAGATGCGTTGCAAATCATTTTGCACTTTGGTGCGATTGCCATACTCGGAGAGCTTGCCGCCTTCGGCCATCTCTCTTACATAATGCTCCAACTTGCGGACGCTGGGCCGAGGCACTTCACTGTAGTTCATGTTGCCTTTGGCGTCAATCTCAAGGTGGGGTGCAGTAGGAATGGCAACGTCTTTAAAGACTGGTGCTTCGTTGAGAACATCTCTGCAGTTCTCAATGAGCTGCTGGCCGAGTTCCTTGGCAAGCTGGTATGTTTCACCACGCTCGGTTGGACAATGGTCGATGTGGTACTGCATAAAGTCGAGGAGAAGGGGATTGGAGCGGTTCATGATTTGAATGCAGCGGCTAACAATCTCGCGGTCAACCGCTCTTAGGCGCCCAAAAATGATGTCGTAGAACATGCTGAGCGCATCTTGACGAGCCCAATTCCATGAAGAGTCATAGACACGAGCTTTGAGTGGTGTGAACTGGGGCTCGATGCCAGAAGCGTAGAAGTCGCCGTGCTCGGCATTCCACAGATCGAGTTGCGCTTGGAGAACGGACGAAGCCTTTTGTGAATCAAGGAATGCCTTGTCGCCAGAGCGGAGATCCATCTTCAGATAGCGCGCAAATAGCTCGAGCTGCTGCTTGAAGAGCATTCGCTGATCCTTGGTCAGAGCATCAATGGCGGCAGGATCCATCATCATGCCTCCGGCAGCTCCACCAGCATCGCCACCTGCTGTTGGTGCAGACAAGTTGATTCCGGCCTGTGCTGCATACTTATTTGCAATATCGTCTAGCCAGGCCTTTGCATCGTTCTCCGATCCAAGACGCGCGGCAGGCTCGTTCGTAAGAGCAAGCAACAGCACACCATCTTGCCGACCTTGTCCAAGTCCCCATCGATTCTCGAGGTGTTTGCGTACGGATGTGATGTTGAAGCCACCAGGCATCTTAGAGGATACCAATCGGGCAATGAGCGAAGAGGACTGCTTGCCGAGTTGGCCATTAAAAGTGGCCTGCATGGCAGCACCAAGCTCATCCAAGGGTGTATCTTCGGGCTTTTCGGGTGTGGAACCGAATTCCTTACCCAAATCTCCGAGGATTTCATTCTGGAGTGTCGACTTGCCTAGCAATCGTTTAGTAGCGGAAAGGCACGGTCGATCAGCCTAAAGAGCTTACCTCCGACCAAGTCCTTGATGGCCTTGCTGAGGGGCACATCGCCCAGCGGCTTCTTCAGCTTCTGGGCAATAAGAGCACGCAGCAGATCAGTGGCTGTCACGGGAGCGTCTGGCACCTGTGCTGCTGGGCCTGCACTGGCGGCTGGCGGTGGTGCTGCTACAGGGGCAGCCGCTGGAGCAGGTGCTGATGAGGAGGTAGCTGGGACGGATCCGCTGGGTGCAGCTGGCTCAGACTCCTCTTCAACGGGGTCTACATCATAGTAGATGTCTTTCGCGTCCTTGTTGTAGCACAGGATCTGGCGTTGTACCGAGCGTGCGGCATCGTGTGCTTCGTATTTTGAGGCAAGTGTGCGCTTCGCCATGACACCGAGGGTGTCGGCGGGACCAATCTCTACAATCCGCTCTGTGGTCTTCTCGCCGAGGACGACATCTTGCGTCTCGATCCACCTCACGGGTGAGGCGAATTGGTATGCGAGCAGCTCAATGAGCAGCGTGTGCGAGAGCTCCTGCTCGATCTCGGGACGCATAGCGGAGGGGGTTGTCTAGATGAAAAGGAGGGGTGGGTGAGTGGAGCGGCACTCAATGGGTATCTCGAGGAAGGACAAGAAGCGGGGGGTATCTCAGAGAGTATGGAGAGGAAGTAGCAGGCGGCGAGGAGAGGGCCTGACGCTGCTACTGGCGTGTTGCGGTGAGACTGGAGCTTGCGGACAGCGCTGCAGCTCCAGGGGACGAGCCACGGGCGGACTTGTAATACGGCGGACGGAAGAGGGTTACGGGAGGTTCAGGAAGGGTAGCGACCCAACGCATTGGCTGTTTATCTCTCGGGTCGAGGGCAGAGATAGCTTGGGGGGATGTTGAGGAATTCTCGGCGGGCTCGAAAATCATGGACCCCTGCGCGCGCGCCGCCGGCCGTGCGTTCGCGGGCCACCCACAGGCAGCAAATTTCGCTGGCTCCATCCGCCCCCGCTGGCGCGCCCGGGTCTGGTCGCTCTGGTGCATTCCACCACCACACAAGCTCAAAGCGGACCGGCTTGCGAGGGCGGCGAGGACGTCAGCACTGCAGGCCGCACTCAACGCACACTGGTTGACGACGCCGTCGGCTGGCTGCTCCATCGCGGCCGCGTCCCATGGGCCGGCCATTGCGTATTATTTTCTAGGGCCTGCGCTCGCCTGCACGCTCCTGCGTTCCCCTGCGCGCCGGAGCCCCAGCCGAGCCGTTGATTGTGCGCTCGTCGCTGCATCAAATCACTGGCCTGCGCTAGTGGCACAGGCCGACCCTGAGCGCCCGCCCGCGACCTCTCGAAAAAAAGTCGACTGCACGCAGCGCCAGTCGTATTTACCCACGTCCTGCTCTCCCCGCGGCCTGCTGTCTCTGTCTACACTCACCGCCCCTCCCCCTTCTCTCTCTGTGCCCGACGGCCACTCACATACATTTCTACTTGTACCGTCCCGCTGCGTGAGGGACGCCCACATTGGAGCGAGGGAGCTGCAGTCGGAGGCGCGGTTGCAGTGCACACCAAGTCCCAAGCGCATTGTCTGCTGGAGATTGGCTTCTTACGGCTTCCAATTGCTTCCAATTGCCTCGGTGCCGGTTTCTAATCCTCTGATTACTTTAGTATGTCTTCCCGGATGCCCTGCCTGTGCGGCCGCGGGGAGCTCCTTCCCACGCCCTCGCAAGCACTTCCGCATCCAGCAGCAACCACAGAAAGCTCGAGAGCTCACCACCGCCAGATCTGTCCTTTGACTCGCTCCTTCTGTTCACCGCATCAGTACGAGCTCCAGCTCACCCGGTTCGCTCTCCCCCCCTGTGGCTGCTGCCTCTCCGCAACCTCCGCCAGACACAAGAAAGAAATGCTGACGGCACCAGACGCCCGCGACCAGAACTACAACCACACCATCCCCCCTCTGAAATCCGCCTCTGAAATCCTTCGTCACGCCCAACATGTACGGCTCTGGCCCGCAGACCGGCATCTCCACGCCGCGCACACAGGCGTCGCTGCGCCCGCTCGTCCTCTCCCACGGCTCCCTCGAATACACACTTCTCATCCCCGTTGCTCTACACTACAATGCCCAGCAATTGCGAGATGTTTTCAAGGCCAGCCTTCCTGAGCCCACAGATGAATTGGCACAGGACGACGAACCCTCGTCAGTACCTGAGCTGGTGGCACGCTATCTCGGTTTCATCGCCAAAGAAGTCGAGGAGGGTGAGGACCCAGACACCTTCGAAGAGGTGCTCAAGCTGGTACTTCAGGAGTTTGAGCGCGCCTTCCTCCGTGGCAATGAGGTGCACGCGCTCGCTGCCACACTGCCTGGCATCACAGAGAAGAAAATGATCACTGTGCGGTCCTACTATGCGGCTCGTGCGGCAGCAGAGCGGCCTATCAAGTACCACGAGTCGGCATTGCTCCGTGAAGCCTCGGATGAGAATGCCTACATATACGCAATCCTCGGCGGTCAAGGCAATATTGAAGAGTATTTCGATGAACTCCGCGAGATCTATACTACGTACCCCTCATTTGTAGAAGACTTCATTGCTGCCGAAGCGCAGCACCTCCTTACTCTGTCGCGTGACCCACGCGCGGAGAAACTATACTCGAAGGGCCTGGATGTCATGCGATGGCTCAACAACCGAGACTCTCAGCCTGACACTGATTACCTGGTCTCCGCACCCGTCAGTCTGCCTTTAATTGGACTGACTCAACTGGCCCATTATGTCGTTACTTGCCGAGTCCTCGGCAGCCATCCGGGACACTTGCGAAGTCGTTTGAGTGGAGTTACTGGTCACTCTCAAGGTGTAGTCACTGCAGCCGCCATCGCAGAGTCGAAGAACTGGGAAACGTTTGAGCAAGCTGCAAAGAAGGCCATCGCCATCCTCTTTTGGATCGGCACTCGCAGCCAGCAGGCATATCCCCGCACATCTCTTGCGCCATCCGTGCTGCAAGACTCGCTCGATAATGGCGAGGGTACCCCAACGCCCATGTTGTCCATTCGTGATCTTTCTCGCAAAGCAGTTCAGGATCACATAGACGCTACCAACCAACACTTACCCCCTGAACGACACATTGCCATCTCGCTAGTGAATAGTGCGCGCAACTTCGTCGTGACCGGTCCACCCATCTCACTGTACGGTTTGAACCTGCGTCTGCGCAAAGTCAAAGCCCCCACCGGCTTGGATCAGACAAGAATCCCCTTCACTGAGCGTAAAATTCGCTTTGTCAACCGCTTCCTGCCTATCACGGCCCCCTTTCACAGCCCTTATCTTGCTGAAGCGGCAAAACAGCTCGAAGATGACCTCAAGGATATCAAAGTATCTGCTGCTGATCTTGGCATCCCAACGTACGACACTCACACTGGAGAAGATTTGAGAGAATCTTCTCTAGATAATGTTGTCCCTCGACTGGTACGCATGATCACCAATGATTCTGTTGAATGGGAGCGAGCGACCGTGTTTCCAAAGGCGACACATATCCTTGATTTTGGCCCTGGCGGCATCTCTGGTCTCGGTGTCTTGACAAATCGGAACAAGGATGGAACTGGTGTGCGAGTTATCCTAGCTGGTGCCATTGATGGCCAGAATGTTGAAGTCGGATACAAGCCAGAAATCTTTGACCGAGATTTCGAACATGCTGTCAAATATGCGGTTGACTGGGTCAAGGAACACGGTCCTCGCCTTGTGAAGACTTCTACTGGCCAGACTTATGTCGACACTAAGATGAGCCGCATGCTTGGCCTGCCTCCAGTCATGGTAGCGGGTATGACGCCTTGCACAGTACCTTGGGATTTCGTCGCCGCTACCATGAATGCGGGTTATGAGATCGAACTCGCCGGTGGTGGTTACTACAACGAAAAGACAATGACCGCTGCCATCAACAAAGTTGAGAAAGCAATCACCCCCGGCCGCGGTATCACCGTCAATCTAATATATGTCAACCCTCGTGCCATGGCCTGGCAGATTCCTCTTCTGGGCAAACTCCGCGCTGAGGGAGTCCCCATAGAAGGTTTGACCATTGGTGCAGGTGTGCCCTCGATAGAAGTTGCAAATGAATACATTGAGACACTGGGCATTAAACACATCGCTTTCAAGCCAGGCTCGGTCGAGGCCATTCAGCAGACTATCAACATTGCCAAGGCAAACCCTGGCTTCCCTGTTCTGCTTCAGTGGACCGGAGGACGTGGAGGAGGTCACCATTCATTTGAAGATTTCCACCAGCCTATTCTCCAAATGTACAGCCGTATTCGTAAGTGTGATAACCTGATCCTGGTCGCTGGGTCTGGTTTCGGTGGTGCTGAGGATACGTACCCTTACCTCACTGGTACCTGGTCTACTAGATTTGGCTATCCACCCATGCCGTTTGATGGCTGCTTGTTCGGCAGCCGCATGATGACCGCCAAGGAGGCCCATACTTCTAAGGCCGCCAAGCAGGCTATCGTGGACGCTCCTGGTCTTGATGACGGCGACTGGGAAAAGACTTACAAAGGGCCCGCCGGTGGCGTGATTACCGTACGCTCCGAGATGGGCGAGCCCATTCATAAGCTAGCTACCCGCGGTGTACTCTTCTGGCACGAGATGGATCAGAAGATTTTCAGCCTAGACAAAGCCAAACGCATTCCAGAGCTCAAGAAGATGCGTGAACACATCATCACTAAGCTTAATAACGACTTCCAGAAGGTTTGGTTCGGCCAGAACAAGCATGGACAATCAGTTGACCTGGAGGACATGACCTATGCAGAGGTTGTCCAACGCATGGTTGATCTCATGTTCGTCAAGCATCAGTCTCGATGGATTGATGAAAGCTTGAAGCGCTTGACTGGCGACTTTATTCGTCGAGTTGAGGAACGATTCAGTCGAGCTAACAAAGAATCCCTCATCCAGAGCTACGAAGAACTGGCTGATCCTTATCCTACTCTAGATAAGGTATTCAAGACTTATCCTGAGGCATCGGAGCAACTTATCAACGCTCAAGATGTGCAACATTTCCTTCTCCTTTGTCAACGTCGTGGACAGAAGCCAGTTCCCTTCGTTCCTGTTCTTGACGATACATTCGAGTTTTTCTTCAAAAAAGACTCTCTCTGGCAATCGGAAGACCTTGATGCAGTCGTCGACCAAGATGTTGGCAGGACCTGTATCTTGCAAGGCCCCATGGCTGCCAAATACTCAACCAAGGTAGACGAGCCAGTGAAAGAAATTCTGGATGGAGTCCATAAGGGTCATATCCAGTGCCTTCTTCGTGACATTTACCACGGAGATGAGTCGAAAGTACCAGTTGTTGAATACTTTGGAAGCAAGCCCCTGGAAAGCAACGAAGGATTAGAGGTAGATGGTCTCACTGTCTCCCAGCTCGAAAACAAGACCATCTACCGCTTGTCTTCGGCCCCGAACTCAACTCTGCCGGATGTTCAGCCTTGGCTTCAGCTCCTTGCTGGTAGCACTTACTCCTGGAGACATGCTTTCTTCACCACTGATGTATTCGTCCAAGGAAAGCGGTTCCAAACCAACCCAGTCTCCAGAATCTTTGCTCCAACGCCGGGGATGATTGTAGAGATCCTCCATCCTGAAGATCACTCGAAGACAGTTATGACTGTGAAGGAACCTCATCACGGCGGTAAACATGTCAAGACAGTCGAATTGAGCCTAACAAACGACGAGATTGTATTGAGTATGTTTGAAGAGCGTACTGCGTTAAAAAAGGCTGTTGCTTTGCCTTTGAAATTCCACTACCGCCCCAACTACGGCTACGCTCCAATTCACGAAGTCATGGAAGCTCGCAATGATCGTATCAAGGACTTTTACTACAAGATTTGGTTCGGTGACGAATCCTGTCCATTCGAGGCTCCTGTGACATCTAAATTCGACGGCGGTCGAGCTACAGTAACCAGCGAAGCTATCAATGACTTCGTACATGCTGTTGGCAATACGGGTGAGGCTTTCGTGGAACGTCCAAACAAAGAAGTTTTCGCACCAATGGACTTCGCTATTGTGGTAGGCTGGAAAGCCATCACCAAGCCCATCTTCCCCCGTGCCATTGACGGGGACCTTCTCAAGCTCGTTCATCTTTCCAACGGCTTCAGGATGCTTCCAGGCGCAGAACCTCTAAAGAAGGGTGATGTCCTCGACACTACCGCCCAGATCAACGCTGTTCTCAACCAAGATTCAGGTAAGATGGTTGAGGTTTGCGGCACGATCACCCGTGAAGATCAGCCCGTCATGGAAGTCACCAGCCAGTTCCTATACCGTGGCGCCTACGATGACTTCGAAAACACATTCCAGAGGAAAACAGAGACGCCAATACAATTGCATTTGAGCACCACTAAAGATGTCGCCATCTTGCGCTCAAAGGAATGGTTCAACATGGGTGAACATGACATTGAGCTTTTGAATAAGACTCTGACATTTAAGTTGGAGAGTTTTGTTCGCTACAAGAACAAGACTGCCTTCTCTGAGGTTCAGACCATGGGTGAAGTCCTGCTCGAGCTCCCTACCAAAGAGATAATCCAGATCGCTTCGGTTGACTACTCATCTGGTACATCTTATGGCAACCCTGTGCTTGATTATTTGGAACGGAATGGATCAGCCATTGACCAGCCTGTCCACTTCGAGAATCCGATTCCATTGAACAGGAAGACTCCTCTCACGCTCAAGGCTCCCGCTTCCAACGAGACGTACGCTCGTGTTTCCGGTGACTACAACCCAATCCACGTTTCTCGTGTCTTTTCCAGCTACGCCAACCTTCCTGGCACCATCACTCACGGCATGTATTCTAGCGCTGCTGTCCGCAGTCTTGTGGAGACGTGGGCGGCAGAAAACCACATTGGCCGCGTGAGGAGCTACCATGTGAACCTTGTGGGAATGGTGTTACCCGATGACATGCTGGACGTCAAGCTTCAGCATGTTGGAATGGTGTCTGGTCGTAAGATCATCAAAATTGAAGTCAGCAACCAAGAGACGGAAGACAAGGTTCTTCTCGGTGAAGCTGAAGTTGAACAGCCCACTACTTCGTATGTCTTTACTGGTCAAGGCTCTCAGGAGCAGGGCATGGGCATGGATCTGTATGCTAGCAGCCCTGTTGCTAAGGAAGTCTGGGATCGCGCCGACAAGCACTTCATGGACAACTACGGTGTGTTAATCTTGTTCTCTTCCATTTACAAATGCTAACGTTCTCCAGGCTTTGCTATCACAAACATTGTTAAGAATAACCCGAAGGAGCTTACTATTCACTTTGGTGGACCTCGCGGTAAAGCCATTCGTCAGAACTACATGTCCATGACATTCGAGACTGTAAGCTCCGATGGAACAGTCAAGTCGGAGAAGATTTTCAAAGAGATTGATGAGAATACGACGTCGTATACGTATCTCTCGCCCACCGGCCTCCTTTCCGCCACTCAATTTACACAACCCGCCCTCACTTTAATGGAGAAGGCGTCATTTGAGGACATGCGGTCCAAGGGGCTGGTACAACGTGACAGTACTTTCGCGGGTCACTCTCTTGGAGAGTATTCTGCCCTTGCCGCGCTTGCAGAGGTCATGCCTATCGAGAGCTTAGTTTCAGTTGTGTTCTACCGTGGCTTGACAATGCAAGTTGCTGTCGAACGCGATGAGACTGGACGATCAAACTACTCCATGTGCGCCGTCAACCCGAGCAGAATCTCAAAGACATTCAACGAGCAAGCGTTGCAATATGTGGTGGAGAACATATCGGAGCAGACTGGCTGGTTGTTGGAAATTGTCAACTACAATATTGCAAACATGCAGTACGTCTGCGCTGGAGATCTTCGTGCTCTGGATTGCCTCACGAATGTTACCAACTACCTCAAGGCGCAGAAAATTGACATTCAATCGCTCATGCAAAGCATGTCACTGGAGGATGTCAAGGCGCACCTGGTTGAAATCATCAAAGAATGTGCCACTCAAACCGAGGCCAAGCCACAACCTATCGAACTGCAGCGTGGCTTTGCGACCATCCCGCTTCGGGGCATTGACGTGCCTTTCCACAGCACGTTTTTGCGGTCTGGCGTCAAGCCGTTCCGAAACTTCTTACTGAAGAAAATTCATAAGACGTCGATTGATCCATCAAAACTAGTTGGAAAGTACATTCCAAATGTGACGGCCAAACCGTTTGAGCTCACGAAGGAATACTTTGAGGATGTTTACAGGCTTACGAACTCGCCCAAGATTGGTAACATTCTTGCTAACTGGGAGAAGTACGAGGAGAATGAGGACTCAAAGGCGACAACAGCAGCTTAGGAGCATCGCTTATATAATATTTCTAGCTTGCAAGGCTTTGTTTGTGTTGATCTTATATCAATTGCAAGCGGCGTTTCGGTCTATAGATGGAATCGGCAATATCCTCATATCCTTTTAGGAATTCCGGGGCACGTAGAGTATGTTATTAAGTAATTGTGTCATTTGAAAATACAATGCGGGGGTAGTGTGCCAATAGAAGCAGACGGTAGCCGCGCCCCCAAGTTTCGTTCAAGCAACTCATAAACCACCCACCTGGCTGCCCTCCAGTGTCGCAAACAGAACTTCGACTACGACACAGATAGTGGCTAACAATCACGTGACTATCGCAGAATTGCTACCAATAGCAGCGGGCTGCGCCACAAGCCTGGCACCTCCGACACTCCGCACCACATTTGTTTACAAGCAAGCGCCCGCCGCAAACGAGGTTCCGCCCAGTCACCCTCGACG
>Ga0247757_10001374_pt1 | contig 16404 bp, 8 predicted proteins | sample UWRJL126311R4_FD_180929 | JGI IMG/M metagenome (GOLD analysis project Ga0247757, IMG submission 180929) | Plant litter microbial communities from Arlington Agricultural Research Station in Wisconsin, United States - UWRJ-L126-311R-4 | ecosystem: Environmental > Terrestrial > Plant litter >... | reverse complement strand
GGTAGGTTAGCTCTATTTTAGCTATACTAAGATAAGGAAGAGAATAGGTATAAAGGTTTAGCAAGACTATATAGTATTTAAACTTATTAATATACCGATGTCTTGCTAGGGCTGGGGTTCTACTATAAGTAAAAGGTCTAATTATATAATAAAAGTAATTATATAACGAAGTAGTCCGTTACAGCTTTATATATATATATGTATACTTTAAATTAAGTATTTTTTAATGTAAACTACTACTACCGTAGTTTTAGTATATATCTTTTTCCCCTATATATAGTATATACTACGCTATGTATTTTCCCCTAAATTAGTAGTTTCTTAAACCATAGTATATAGGGCTAACGATGTCTTTAAAAGTTAGATACCACGCCCTATAGATAGCTAAAGAAGTCGCAGCCCTATTATGGTTATATCTGAGAAAGGATGTTATTCATTTATAAAAGAAGGCTCCGCGCAGATATAAAGAGGTAGTAGCGATCGTGATTCATGGATCAGATAAGGTGTATCATGCTCTAAGAAGGTATAGATATTATTCTAAAAGAAACACGATCACATAGAGTTAAAGCACATATGCTTTGTATCGTGTCACCATGCGTCTCGCGAGGTAGGGATGGACCTTAATCAAAAAAAAAAAAAAAAAAATTTAATTCTACATATTCCTTTTTACCATTTCTCTATATTCTACTAAGTGAAGTTTGGTGCGCCTGAAATACATGGTATAGTGATTCTCATGAAATGTATCTAACTAGTCTTATGCTAGAAAACGCCTCATCTACATGCAAAGGATGGTTGAACTGTATGACTGAACTTTCTTTGAAAGAGCAGAACACCGAGCAGCACTCTTTCCGTCAGCTGGGCCGTATATACAGACACGACTAACAAAGTAGAAAGCCAGAAATCAAGGTTTGAGCAACTGTTCTTTCCGAAAGAACGCGAAAAATCCGACGCAAACAAGGCACTGCAGCACCAGTGAAACCCAAAATGCGGCATTTCCCAGGCCATTTAGACTGAGTGCCAGATTGGGGAATACAGTACCTGGACCCAAACTATCAGGTGCAGTAGCGCGTGCAATGATGGTAGCAATAGAACCGACCACTTGGGCAGCGGTGAGCGTGAAAGCAACATGGAACCTCGTCATAGTCTGTAGCAAGATCATTCCAAAGCCGACCCCTTGTAATGCATCTAGAATCCCGAGCCACAACCACAAAGCTCTACCAAATAGCGCTCCAATCGCCGGACTTGCCGCCCATGGGATAAAACTACCCATACCAGAAGTACCCCAAAGAATCTGAGCCCAACGTGGTGCACCAAGCCCAATAGCGAAGATGGGCAGAATCCAACTGTGCTCAATGGATAGGTGCTGGAACACTGTGAATACGGCGATCCAGACAAAGATGAAGAATGCAAGCACCAGTATGGCAATATTCCATGCAGGAACTAGGTCGGAGCTCCAAAGATACTGCCAATTGCGGCCATAGGGCGCTGACAGAAAATAGTTCTGGATGATGACGACTACAAAAAACCATAAGATGATCTTGCGTCGCCGAAGAGACTGGTAAAAGAATGGAACACGTCCAGGAGACTGACGATAAAAGTCTGGTAAGCCTAGATAAAGTGATCCTCCAATAAGAGCTAACAAAATGGCAATTGGAGCTGTGGCAGCAGTGGCATACGGGTTCGTCGCGAACCCACCAGGATTCCGCCCAGAGGCAGATAGCGCAGAAAGATGAGATCCCCAATACCAAAGCACAGTGACATATATTTGTTGTGTTCCTTGAATCATGCATGCTCGAAATACCCACGTGTGTGCTGCGGTGCCGCCTTCTGAGCCAAAATTCAATGCAAAGAAGAGCGACCCAGAGCCTGATGCAAAAGCATACAGGCCCGTTGCCACATTCTGGATCCAACCTCGGCTAGCGATGGAATTTCCATAGGGAGCCATTCCGAGGATGAAGAATGCGAGACCGTAACAGACAAAAGGCAGGGTAATGACGTAACGAGACTGCATACTGCGGAAGAGCATCCACCATATAATTGATGCAGCTAGGTAAATGCTGGCGATAGTGTATAAACGACTAGCCGTCTGACCAATCTCCCCCGAAAGAAGAGTAATCTGGTAACTGTTTGCAGACAGAATCTGACCAAGCGCAATGAAGAATGAATACATAGGCCAATCACGAATCTTGTACTGAATTATCTTCTTCAGTCCTTTTGGTGGGACATAATCGGTCCCAAGCTCAAATTCGTCTTTGATAACAGCGCCGACCTGAATCGAGCCGCTCGAGCCGCTCTGGCCGATGCTTAGGTCGTCCGTCTGTACGTTAGCGATTTTTGAAGACGATCCTTTCACACCAAGCTTAGCATCATAGAAACGACCAAACCAATTCTTCTCAGACTTGATAAGGAACTCTTCGATGCAAAGTTCATTCGTTGACGTACGCCCATTCAAACCGTTTAGCAGTCGCTTAAACTGCTTGGTATAAACGCCATGTGAATCTGTGAAGAAGGGGTCCACCTTTTGCATGCGGTAGGATTGGTTCGCGCCCACAACCGAGCGCATGCTTAGAGGAGAAGGCCAAGCATTTAGACTTGATGGAGAAGCTGTATCAAAAGAACCCCTATCAATCTTTCGAGCTGATCTCGGAGGTGAATGCCGTCCCCCGGAAGACGAAATGGACAAGCTTGAATCTTGTGAGTTCTGGCGCGACATATGCCGAGAGACAGATGCACGACCGACACTCCTTCGCAAGTCAGAACCTGCGACAAACTCACTGTTTTGCTCTGCCCCCACGCTAAGAACAGTATGCAGAGTGTGACCAGTGCTTGGCTCGGCTGTCGGAGTATCGGTCGCCAGACTGATTGAAGAGGTGTCGAAAAGTGAAACAACCACGGAGGTAGTAGCTGAATTGGCGGTAGAGGCAAGGCTAGATGGTTCAGTAGCTCGGCCGGGACGACGCAGACGAGTGAGGGCATCCTGCAGGTTTGGAACATTAGGAATACCCTCTTGAGGCTGCCCATGATGAGGACTAGCGGCTCCACTGCCTTGGCGACTAGTGAATCGGCTCTCCATACGGCTAGAGGATCGAGTGTGTATAGGTAATACCAAGCTCGATCCTGGTATAGATTGTATTGGAGATGCGATCACAGGTGTGCTCACGCTTGAAGCCGTGGACGCGCGGGAAGTAGAAACGCGTGCATGCATGTCTATGGAGCCAGACTGCAATTTTTCCAAGCCCTCGAGCCACTGCACGACGGGAAATCGCTGTAGGGATGATCGCGCTCTCATTTCAGCGCGCGTTTCGCGAGAAGATGCCAGCGCAGCCTTGATAGTCCTTCGGAATTGGCGTAAAAGATGCTTGGTGGCTACTGATTCAATTGTAAACCACCATCCGGGCATGGTTCCTAGACCTCCAACCCGGGAGCCTACGCCAAGAGCACCTTTGCGACCGAACTCAACAGCAACAAGACCAAAAGGCTCATCGCGTGAGGGAATAAGAGCAAATTCCGCACCACTGAAGATGTAAGGAGGCAAAACTGTGAATTCTGGTTTCGAACACACCCGGCTGGGATGTAGTTCCATAAGGCGCTGCAGTTTCGAGGCTGCAAATTTTCCATAAAGGTCGATGACGGGACCAATGCAGATGAGCTGCACTTTGGAGTTCTGTTCCAAAATAGCTGGGAATGTATCAGCAATAAGGTCGATGCCTTTCTGCATCGACCATCGGCCAACGAAAATAAAGAGCTCGGCCTAACTAGTTAGAACATTAAATAAAAAGGCGAAGGGAAGCCACTCACATCAGGGTCAACTCGTAAGCCTGCCCATTCTTGGGCCTGTGTCCGAAGTAATCCCCTGCGAGCTTCCAAGCTGGCATCGATACTCACTGACTTTGGTCTCGTTTCGTTTTCATTCCAAGGCGCAAGATCAGAAGGATCTGGGTTGGGTAGTGATCCAATCCTTGTTAGTCCCCAGAAAATGGGGTATCGGGCGAAAGAACGCTTGCCGTACTTTTTAGACACGCCTACTGCGCCAAAGCCATGCTGATGGATGCGAAGATAGCTGACACCAGCATGTAGCATGTTGAAAACCTCGCCGAACTGAACATATTTTCGAATGATGTCCTTGCTCAGATTGAACACCTGGCAGATTTCATCAAGGTCTTCTGGGCGTTTGATGGACCATAGTCCTTGAAATTCTGCGTTGTGAAGGGAAAGGCAGCATGGTGGAGCGCCTTTAGCTAGCATATACAGCGGGGCTAGTGTACCATGATAGTCATTGATATGATATAAATCAATCGCCGGGAAGCGCTTCATTGTTTCAGCAATGCATTGATTCCATGCGGAATAATACACCGCACTTGACATATCGTCCATACGTGTTGGGTAGGGCTCGTTCTGGGTCTGAGTCCGAAAGACTGGGGCATCGAGAAGGACAAAGGTGATGTTCCGGAAGGCATGGTACTGCACGTTTACGCTGTGCACCTGCCCCAGAATGGTAATCTCCATAGGCTCCGAAATATGATCGATGGGATAATCGATATTTGCCACACAGGGAACGACCCATATTAGATTCTGGTGCTGAAGGTTCTTCGCCATCAGTGAAGCCATGACCCCGAGTCCGCCGATCTTGATCTTTAGTCGCCAATCCTCAATTTCATACTCCATGGTAGCAAGGAGAACAGTGCGGCGGCGACTTATTTCAGTTGTGGCGAAACCTTCCTCTTGTTGACGATTTGGCAAATTAATAGACAGAGGCCTGGAAGCTCTGAGGGTAAGACTGCTAGCGTGTCTCAAAAAAGATACGCGCGAGAAGACGGGTACTTCGTGCGAGGTCGCCATTTGGCTTTCAGATTTTCCGATTTGATTAAACTTGACATGATAGAATGATTTGAAGAAAAGCCAGATTGCAAGCGCCCCCGTCACCAAGGGAATGAGGGCAAGGAGAAGTGAAATGGCTAGCTGTCTCCATGCGGAACCAATTGGTTGGTAAGAGTAGCTCAGGTTTGCGTCGCTTGCAATGAGTCTGACACCGACATATGGCATTCCTGGATTCGTGATATTGATGACATTCTTGCCCAAACTAGTAGGAGGCAACCAGTCCAGCACGCCATCGTGATCGACATCGCCGTACAACTTAGACTTGTCGGGTTGTCCGTCCGGATTGATTCCCCAGGTGCTGAGAATCACATTGGTTGGATATTCAGTCATAATGTCGAAATGCCAATCTCCCGTGCCGGTGTCGTGCATTCTATCAGACAGGCCAGAATCGAAACCGTACAGATTCCATTTCCCAGTCACATGCATGTGTGGCCATCTTCGCGGAGTGTCAAATCCAACATCACCATGTTGTACATGTTCCATACTACCCGCTTTCTCGCTCCAGTATCGGATCATGATATGCTCTCCTTTCCATTGCTGTGCTTTTGAACCCGTCCATGGCTGTCGCGTTATGCCCTCCTCAACCGAGGTATAGTTACGCCATTCGCTCCATGAAACGCCCCAGTTCAGGCTATACTGCCACTTTTCGGCACCAGTAGCCTTATGTGTAACGCGAAGTTGTCCAGTCTTGTTATCATGGTGCAGAAGCGATTTAGAGTAATTCGCCGTTGCAGGGAATACCATAGGATTTTCGGGCTGCCCAATACGAAACATGAAGTGATCGATTGCTTCAGTGTACATACCTGTTGATTTTGTAGATATGTTGTTAAGCGTGTAGACATGAATGCCGTCGTAAACGTTCTCGAGCTCCCCCTCCAAGACCCACGCGGTACCAACTTGGCCAACGTAGTCTTGTTCTTTTTCTATTTCCACTGTGGAGCATAGCACACTTGTAATGTTTAGACGCGCGGTTTGTCCATTGACAGTGGTTGATCGAATGGAGAAATTTTGTTTGGCGACGTCACAGTTCATTTCGCTAGAAAAATGTATCGCTATGGGCACCGTTTGCGGTTCACCATCGGATACTCGTGATATGATGCGAGCATCATGCCCGGGTGTAACATGGGTAATGGTTGGTCGCGGCTCGGCAAATTCATTCTTGGGCACAAAAAGTTTGTAACTCCAAGGCTGCATCTGGATGCTATTGAGACATCCATTCGGTTCTGTAGAATTTTCAAGGCCCAGCTGGGCAGTGGATTTCCCGAGTATGATTTCTTCGTACGGGAAGAAAAGGCTCTTAACAATTGTACCCGCGGGAAATGGGGCGATGAGGCCTTCAGTATCATTTTGGCAATTGAATGTGTAATCGATAGTCTTATTCTCGTTTGAATAGATGAACCAAACACCTTGATTGCCAATATCTCCAACCTCTGAAAAGTCTTGAACGCCTGGAAAAGCGCCACGATAGACACTCCATATACCTGTAGGTGAAGGCAATCCTAGGCTACCGTGAAGGTAGATATCGTGCGTGTGACTGGAAAGAGTTTGCAGAAAAGCACCGTCATTCAGAACAGGGTATTGACTGCGAAGTTCGTAATGCCTTTTGATGATATTGCGCATGAAATGAGACGGGTCTCGGTGATCGAGGCTGACAGAGTCATCTCTGCAACCGTGTAACGCTTTCTCAAAAGGCATGTCAACATAGACCTCTTCACCAAGAGTATAGCATCCGTGCAGCTGCCACGCTCGTTGCGATGCCATTGGGGTTCTCCCGAAAACGTAGTCGGAGGCTTGATTTTCAAGGATATATGACTCTTGTTCTTCGCCCCACAGTTGAAATGGCGCTCCAGGCATCAGCAGGTTTGCGATAGTGAGCCCAAGGATGTGTCTTTGGGTTCCATTTGCCAATGCTGGCCATCGAAAGACGTCCTGGTTGGTCATGCCCCACAAAAACCTTGGATCGAAGTCGCCAGTATAGGCATTTCCCATATCGGTATGCAGAAGAAGGTTATTCCAGAGATCAACAAAGTCAACACCTTCCAATCCTATGGCGCCATCTAAGCCGAGAAACCTAGTCATAGCACCGTAGAACGGGTAATGGAACGCATCCCCATCAAGCGCTACGGATCCAAATTCACGAAGATAGTTTGTGTTGTTCTTGATACCGAGCCCAGCTACAGCCTGGAAATGGTTTTCGTATTGCATATCAGGTTGCTTCCCACGGCCAATGAGTAAAGAACCGTATGGTATCTTACTGACAACTTCACCGACGATGAGAAAATTGTCTTTACTGAACCTTTTAGCACATTTCCTCTGATAATTAGAAAACTTCGCATGAATTTCCACTGGGGTCTGGGCGGCTTTGTCCATACGAAACCCATCAAGATCCAGCATCGCGATTTGCATGCAAGAGAAGTGCATGATCTTTTCTAGAACATCCTCACGCCACGTCCGAAGTCTATCCTGTACGCCGGCAAACTTGGCAAGCTGCGTTTGCCATACTGGCACTTCACCAATTCCTTTCATATCGCCGTACTACCTTCACATCAGCTTTATTATCGTGAGCAATGGAGGGGCACACATACTTGATCGAATTCGCTATCTCGACAAGGCAGATTCATTCCATCCAGGGCTGACTGATTTCGAAGAGGATAGCCATCCTCACCCCACATTCGAGGATAGTTACACGTTGCATTGAGCGCATTCCCGTATGTGAAGTCATTATAATGGCGAGAAGACTTGTATCGTACGTCGTACTCGCCCCACCTGAATGGCGCACTGACGTTTTCACTGCCAACCCACTCGAGCAAGTCTCCCATGGTACCAAGAGTGTTGTCCATGATGACATACATACCTCTACGATGCAATTCGTCAATCAAAGCTCGCCAATCTTCAATCATACCATGATGATGGTCAAGGAGGGTGAAGTCAAGAGCTCCGAATCCATCACTACTCCACGGCATGTTGATGAATGGTGTGCCTGAGATGTATATGGCCTTAAAGCTTTCAGCTTTGCTCAGAGTGGGAATCCAAAGCACCATACCTTGATACCCATGCCTTGAATATAGTCGAGGTTATTCATCAATCCCTTCGCGTCTCCCCCAAATCGGAACTGATTGCTCGTCCAATCATGCTCAAAGGCGGTCCCATTGGCCTCATTATTCGTAGGATCACCATCAACGTACCGATCTAAGGTCAGAACATAGAATGGAAAACGCCAGCTTTTTGGTGACGGATGAAATGTGTGGTTTTCCCATTCTCCCCAATAATGCAATGGGTCAGTTGCGCTCTGGTTGAGATTGAGATTCCAGCCATCGTGATCGGGGTCATACCGAAGCGCAGAAATGGACAGAAAGAGACTGAACAGGGACAGAAAGCTACGAGTAGCAAGCATGGCCACTGATTCGGTGCTCGATCCAAGCGCAGGGACAACGGGGCGAGAGTAAAAAGGCGTGACTGGCAGTTGCTGTTCGGCCCCGGGCACATCTTAATGTCTTGATATAGACTCTCGACGCATGCAACAAAGTGTCCTCGTCGGTACGTGGTGACAGGACCGCCCTGCATTGGCCCATCTGTCGCCAGGGTTGGCCTCATCACGATTACAAGATGTCGCCCTAATTAGGAAACGCAGCGAGCGGCTGAGGGGAAAACAAAGAACAGCCATACCGAGGGTGTGGAGGGCATTGGCTTGCGCCAGGGGAAGATGTCCTGTGGCGGGTGGTAGCGCCTTGCAGCGCCGTTGCAGCAGGGTGGGGCATGCATGGTCGTGTTGAGGGCAGCGTCTCCTACACAATTCCTCTCTGGCTGAGAAAGTGTCCCTGGGGCCCGTCGGTTGAAAGACTCAATATGCAGCGCAGGAGGGGAAAGGGGAAGCGTTGAACGGCTTTCGGGTAGTGATCTGCGTTGTGACGGTTCGGCTAGCCTGCAGGCATTCTGCTTAGCCAGGAACAAGCCGAGTGGCAATTAAAAGCTTAACAGCTCGAATGCGTGGCACAAACACTTTCAACCTCCCTGAAAGATTGGTCCAAGTGCCGACCGCGCTGTCTCGGATAAATCTGCGGCGCAATTCGAGACCCCCATGCCGAAGATCAGAGGTCCGATGCTCTGAGAGCCGCGCAGGGAATGGCGCAATCTATGACCCTGCTAGCTCCGTCCAACACATCTAGACGTTGAATGAACCGGCATTGTCTGCTTCGCAATCCCATACCCAATATCGTGGTTCTGTGAAAACAATCAAGGCCCATTTGGCCGGGTCAGATCAGATAGTAGCGATACTCGCGCTGACAGCACGACAAGTCGGGCTGCCGGTACGACCCGTCCCACAATATCCAGTGGCCAGCAACCCATTTTCGCGGCTTGCGACAAGAAGCCCACCTATGGATGCTTGTTGAGGGGCGAATTATCTAGGTGCAGAGTACATCTGCATGCACGAGAGTCTTATCTCGGAATTTTGGTCCGAATATGCACGCAGAATATCACTGGCACTTCCCAAGCCTACGACATACCATCGCCCAACAAACTAGGCGCTTCATACACAGCCTTCTGCATGACCTGCAAGACACAGGACGCTCCAGTAAATCCAGCCAGTGGTTGTTTTTCCATTTCCTATTTGTTTTGTTAACAGTTCAGTAATACAAGAACATCCATAGAACGTTGAAAGCATAAAATGTCTTGAATGGTGCATGGCGAACGTAGATCATAGTCAATGCAACGGGCAACAGATGAAGACAATATGGTCACGCTTGTCATATGCACTTTGTGCGACCGCCGAACCGGCCATGCCAACGACGAACGGTAACTAATTCATCTTCATCACAGTGAGCTAACTCTGGAAACAAGGTGTGCATTACTGATATCTGAGTGGTCCCAGACAGGCCGATTTCGATGAATCACTGGCAAAATGCCGTTCCGATTTACCGCCTCCAGAGTGCATTACGACAAGACACACATTGGAGGCATGTTACAACTAATGCAGAGCGATCCAGTAATTAGATATTAGGGTCATTTATCCCCTTATAAGTTGAAAACGGTCTAGCCCGACGAGTCAAAAAGCCGTCGAGGATTTTCGTTTCTTTATTCAAGCTACGCCTCAAAGCCGTCGAAACTACACTGCTGGTGAATCTACGTTATTTGAGCCTAAACACAACCTCCGTGCTCCGGATATTTCTAATCCTTATCTCAGCGAACAACTTAGAGCGAATCTACAATCATGTACCCCTATGACGTAAATGCTACCCGTGAGATAGCGCAATGCCGGTCGATAACCATTGGAAGATCGGGTTGAAATTCTCAAGCAGCTCATCCATATCTGACTTTCCGCTTTAGAGGGTCTTTCTAACAATCGCTCCTACCGTTGTGATTTAGTTAGTATCTAAAGTTCTACGAAACTATATCACATAATCTTAGGACTTTAGATACTACAACAGAGGAGCTACTGCTATCCTTCCGGTGCTTTTTATACTCTCATAAAGTGGAACAAATACCCGCCTTTTGGCAGTTTGAATGCCACCATAGGTGATTGCCCTAAGCCTTAAATACACGCATCCTATCTCAAGATAGTCCTTTGCGAATTTGACGTAAAACCTTTACGAACCAATGACTTTAGTTCACCTGCTATGCCCAAAGTAACTCAGACTGCACAGCCAATCACCCTTTTGAAGTATCGTAAGGCAGGAATGTCAAGGTCATGGGGGATAAAATCTTGATTGCGATTAGCCTCTATTAATAGGACCTTACAAGGCCTTTGGATTCCCTTTATAGGGAAACAAGGTTTCTCTATTTGATAAGACTCTCAAATAACCTTCGTTTGTGCCATTGCATTTACACGTAACACCTCCCGAAGGCCTTTAGAGAAATTCAAAAGCCAAGTTAGCTGCAGATATAACATCTACCAAGGCGGCTGACCGCCATATCTAGCAATGAACATTCCAGCCTCGCCATCTCTCTTCCCTTCCGTAATCTCTACAATACCCTGCGCGCTGGTCTTTGAGTCACCCGCCCCCATATCCGCTCTCATCTGCCTGCGATCCGGACCGGAAAGATCCGTGACCACGAATCCAGGACAGTAGCTCCATATTTTAATACCCAAATCCTTCCAGTCATGGTACTGGCACGCAGTCATCATGTTTAGCGCCGATTTGCTCATGCGATACGCTGTATGCGGCGTATGGTAGGTGGGATGGTCAGGATCGACACGCTCCGTGATACTCCCGAGTTCGGATGTTACATTGATGATTTTCCTGCCCTTTGATGATTTAATGAGTGGAATGAGGGTCTGCGTCAAGATAACAGGTCCGAAGAGATTAGTCTCAAACGTGGTACGGAGTTCTTCCCGTGAGGGAAACTTGGTCGCGATTTCGATGCCGGCATTGTTGATCAGAACATCCAAGCAACCAAAATCTTGCTGGAGCTTGGCCGAAGCGGCCTTGATAGATGCATCGGAGGTGACATCGAGCGTGAGTAGGCTGAGGGTTCCCTGTGGATTGCGGCCTTGTATTTCCGCGAGGCACCTCGCACCCTTGTCTGGGTTGCGTACGCCCATGACTACATGGTTATCGGGGGAAGTGGCTACCAGGGCGTACGCTGTGTCGTAGCCAATTCCAGCACTAGCACCTGGGATGGTCAGCTGGTGAGGGAACAAAGGGAGAGGAAGTTGAACCTGTAATAAGAATAATTTGCTTTTGCGATGCCATATTGATAACTGGTAGACGGCGTCCGTTATAGGTAGTGGACACAGAAGAAGCGATGTGGGAAACTCAGAATACTCCCAGAGCTACTCCGGGGTTTATGTTATATTTAATAATGGAGTTTTATTAGTGTAAGACCTTAACCCGTTGAGACCAAGCTCGGTCTAGTGGGTTATGGGCTTGACTGTGTCATCCTACAGCCGGTTTGTACAGCTCGAAGTATGGACGCTATACGCAGCTAGGGCCATGTCACATGATGGGTTCTCGCTATATAAGAGCGTCAAACATGCCTTCTACACATAGACTTCTACACAGAACTACACACGCATTTAATACAATCAGTTCTACACAATTCCTACTTCTTTACAGAAGCTGCTATTATCGAAGGATAGTAGGCTGGAGCAAAATGCAATTCTTAGCGTTCTAGACTGTACGATGTACGATGTACGACGATGTACAAAAGGCATGGGCTGATACTGAGAGGCTGTACACGGTCCAATGAGGGTGCATTGTAGTTATCAATTAAACGAGTCTGTTACACAGAAAGCCACTCAATCAAGAGCGGTATATTCAAGTATATCATTTATTAGCTTCTTCCCACTTATTAGCATCACTCCAAATCTATATCACGGCAGCCGTTTGGCGCAATAACAGGATTGCATCGCGCGACCTTGCCATCCAAGCTCGCGACATAGTCCCAACCCCAGCGTGCGGCCATACCGTAGACAGGGAAGTCAGTGCTCACAATCTGCGCCCCGCTCTTAAGAGCGCTGTCACGCATAGTTGTATTCTTACTCAGCACAGTCATTATAGGCTCATCCGCACGAGTCCTCACAACGTAGCCCTTCTTAACCTGACGTTGGATATCGGCAATGTTATCACCAAGAGGATTGTTGTGCTTAACGAACGCACATGCCGGCTCACCTTCGACGCCGTTGGTGAATATAATACGGTTTTGCAGCGATTCATGGCCATTAGCTGTATATAGTTGAGCGGGGCTAGTTGGATTAATCGATGGGTCGTTATCAAAAAAGAACATGAAGCGGCCGCGAACGTCATCCAAGAGAGGCCATCCATGCTGAAGTACGCTTTCTTCGAGTGTTAGGTTCGCCTTGCGAATATCATCAGGCACAACGAGCTTGTTGCGTGGCAGGACAGACAATATCTCCGTCTCGACGTTTAGTAATCGTGGAAGAGTCCAGTTTGTCGCTTCTCCAGGACACACACCACCTAACGCGCAGGCCGGTGCATCGGTCTTCAGTTCTAGGTCGATAGTGATAGGTACGTGCCTTGGTTGAGCGTCTGACCATGCCTTGAGTTGCGACAAGCACTCCACAAACGTGTGGCATACAGCATTGGGGTCGAAGTCCGTCACGTGAAAGACTTTGATTCCAGGTTTGATCAGCACGCTGCCATCAAAGGGTGCTGTAGCGTTTGTAAGGTTTGAAAGGGTCCAGATGAGAGGCGGATAGTATAGACCGCCCTTCTCATCCGAGTGAAGGTCGAGCTCGAGCGAGCGCACTGCTTGGTACGAGAGCTGGTTTGGCAAATCCGAGTGGGAATAGTAATAATTTTGTGGGGAGATGATGTACTTTTCGAAGACGGCACGCGTAGAAAGAGATATCTCACGATGGTAGGAATTGTGGGTTCCGATCACCTGGATATGGTTCATGCGGAGCGTAGAACTACAGTCTGAGTGAGTAGCTGACACGCCATCTTTGATAAATCAGTGTCTTGGAGTGCAATAGAAAGACCTGGAGTGCATACGGGCGAGGAGCACCAGGCCCGCGGATATCTTTGGATGTCAGTTGTGGTTCAAACTCGCCAGGATGGCACGTGCGCTCACCATTTTATTGCACATAATGCTGATGCTCAAGGGTTACCAAAGACGAATTGCGACACCTAAGGCACAGATGGTAAAGCCTAAGAGTGCAGGACGGGCTCTATATACCGCGCGCAGCATCACCCAAAGAGTAGTTCTGCCGACTCGGGAAATGAAACCATTTACTGCATCCCCGCGTCCATCATCGACACATGCGTTGACGACCCGCTCTTATTGGCTAATGTCCCCGTCAAGTCTGTTTCTGATATGCTATTGACGGTGGCGTCGGAATACGTATAAAGAAATGGAAGGCGCCGCTGAAGAGATGGCATGCTAAGAGGAACAAATGGAGCGATCCAGCGCTAGGAACACCCACGTGGCTGCGCTAGCACCAGCCTCGTGAATGCGGGGCACACGACCATTGATATAGACGATCCATGCGTGCGACAGTTCCAGATAAGAAGAAACAAAAATGCTCATTTACTTCAATATTATAAATCCGGCTGGAGGAACAGTGACCAAGGCTGCTTTCCCATTCCTTTCCGATATCTCCGCTTGTTGCGTGCTGCCGTCTGACGAATACAAACAAGCGAGGCAGTCTCCCTTCCTATGCAACCCCGCATCCACTGTAACATACGCTGTTGTGGCTTTTTCTGTATCCGTGTTGATTGCACACAGTACTTCTTGGTCTGCAATGATCCTCGACCATGCGATGATGGACTTTATTCGACCATTTAGAATATGAGGATACCCAAAATCAGCCCCGTTAGCGGAGATCTCCCGCAAGTACTGGCGTCCACGGCGCAGTGCGAGATGCTTTGTGCGGATCTGGCAGATTTTACTCAGGTTCTGGAAAACTGCAGTTGATTCATTGAAGAAGTGGCCTTCTTTGGAGCAGAACGCGCCAAATGTGCCACCAAACATGGTTTCGCGTAGGTAGCGGTCACTGGGCCCTTGGCCATCAAACAGCTGTTCTGTCCCATAGTAGATGCAGGGAACTCCCAGGCTTGTAAGATTGAGGCCCATGGCGGCAAGGGCAAGTTGTTTCCCCTCAAAGTCCGAGCAGAACCGCGCTTTGCTCTCGCCTCGCCAAACTTGGTCGTGGTCATCAATCATGGTGACCACTTTATCACGCATCCAAGCATCGGATCCTTTTTTAAGGAATGCAGCGTTTCGGAAAAGCTCAAAATACTCGTTAGGATTGCTCCAGCCTTTGCATATTAACCACAATTTTTGTTGAACATTGCCGATGCCGAGCGCTGCATTGAGACCCGTAACTTGTACAACATCGTATGCCCGATTTCCAGTGACTTCGCCTACAAGAAAAAAGTTCTCTTTCCCCAAGGTTGCTGCGAACTCATGCAGGGTTGTGCATAGGTGACGAGTTGGACCGTCACCCATATGCTTCACCGTATCAATGCGATAGCCATCCAAGTCTGCGTAAGCGATCCAATACTTGTAGACTTCACATAGAGTATTGAGCGCTGGAGTGGGAGCAAAATTCTCAATATCGCCGCGCGGATTTTCCGGGTTACCGTCATCACCTAGGTTGATATCTTTTAATGTCATGAAGTCGCCGCGCAAGTATTCAGGGTATTTGTCCCAGTTCCCAATGGAACCTTCACGGGTAAAGGTATCAGGATTTTGGAGCTCAGTTGGCCAAATCGCGCAGTCGTCAATATTCTCAGTACTATGTTCGTTGAGTGGTTCGAAAGGTAAGACAGCTTCCTTTTGGCCATTTCGGAATCCTGCCACTTCGTAACGAGTTCCCTTGTATGGGGTGTTTTCGTCCTTATACCCGAACACATCTCCGCTATGATTCAAAATGATATCCAGGATCACATAGATGCCTTCTTTATGCGCTGCTTGCACAAGATCCTTTAAATCCTCTCGTACCCCAAAATGTGGATCAATGTTGAGAAAATTTTGGACGGCATATCCATGATAAGAATGCTCGTCGTGTGGAACTTGCTTGAAGATGGGTCCAATCCAGACGGCGGTAACACCCATACGCTTCAAGTACCCCAGCTTAGACTTCACACCTCTAAGCGTGCCACCTTGCCAACAGATGCCAGCATTTTTCCAAGATTCCTTGGCTTCATCAGAGACAATGGAGTCTTGTACCACATCGTATGCTTTAGTGTCACCTTTCAATGGCTTTCCGGAGATATCAAGGCTATCATTCTCGCTACCCTGTGCGAAACGGTCTGGCAGGAGGAAATAAAGCACCTGGTCCTCCCATGAGCTGGGTGAAGGGTAGAATGAATTGGCTTCGTCCGCATCTCGATAGATGGCCTGGTGGACCTCCGGATCCTTGATGCTGCGAAGGCTGGCATGGGTACCGCCCGCAGATAGATTATTTTCAAGCATACCAGATTGTAGAGAATAAGTGGAGAAAACAATGGCAGCTGCTGAGAAACGTATTACTCCTTTTAAACATCTCAGAACAGTTTACGCTCAGGAGCTGACCATGGCTTGACTTGTGGATTGTCAGCCTGTGGTACGATCAGGCAGCCTCTAAAAATTTTTATGCAGAGTTATTTGCTAGAGATTGGAAGAAGCAAGCATTACTCGCAGACTATACTGATGGGAGACTAGCTCAGGTGGTGTGAGTGCACCCCGTCTGACCACCATAAAAGGTCCCTCGTATCCAGCTGTGTTCAATTCCACTCCAAGTCTTGGTGTTACACACACTATCGGCTATGTGCGGGGTTGCGGTGAGATCATGATACTAGTCCTGCGCAAGCTGATACAGGCTTTTCACATATAGGCTATTGTGGCTAAGGCTCAAGCCACTATTACATCACATCACCATAAAAACAACGGGTTCCCTACAGTGTGTCATATCTATATTCTCTGGCGCCTATTAGCAATGACTTGAATAAAGTACAAAGGGCAAATTCAATTAGAATATTCATCACGTGATACCAAGAGACGCTAAAATTCTGCCAAGAAGAACACCAAAATGACGTATCCTGAGAATCACGCTTAACACCATCGTCAGTTCTTCTACTCTAT
>Ga0247757_10001373_pt1 | contig 16456 bp, 13 predicted proteins | sample UWRJL126311R4_FD_180929 | JGI IMG/M metagenome (GOLD analysis project Ga0247757, IMG submission 180929) | Plant litter microbial communities from Arlington Agricultural Research Station in Wisconsin, United States - UWRJ-L126-311R-4 | ecosystem: Environmental > Terrestrial > Plant litter >... | reverse complement strand
AGCCCGAGGCCGCCGCCGCCTGGCTGGAAAAGATGAAGAAGGCCACGCGCTTCACCTGGAAGCCGCCGGTCGCCAAGTCCACGCCGACCACGCCGCCCGTTGAGGCCGCCGCCGTCGCGACCGCCCCGGCCACCCCGCCTGCCGACGCGTCAGCGTCACCCTCCGACGTGTCCGCCGAAGCTTCCGCGAAGGCGGAAGCTACCGCGCCCGCCGAGGCCGCGCCCGCACCAGCCGCCCCGGCCCCGATCACCTTCGACAACATCGAGGAGGCGCGCCTGTACCTGCTCACGCACGCCCGCGACCGCGTCGTGCGCACCGTCGAGACCGTGCGCTTCCACGGTAAGAACATCGAGAAGCTCCCGCCCGGCGAAATCCGCCGCGCGCTCGAGGGCCACATCGAGCGCCAGCGCCGCTTCCCGCTCGACACCGCCAACGCGCTGCGCGGCCGCCTGCGCCGCGAGGGCTTCACCATCTTCAAGAAGGGCGCGCGCGGCGTCTCGTACGTCTGCGCCGTCAAGCGCCGCTTCCGCGTCCCGGGCCAGGTCTTCTCGGAAACCATCAGCGCGCTCATCGACTTCGTCGAGAAGCACCCGATGGTGTCGGTGAAGGATCTCCCGAAGGCGTACCTCAACATCGAGATCCCGGCCGCCCCGGCCCCGACCTCCGCCGAGCCCACGGCCGGCAAGCCCGAAGCTCCGACGCCCTCGCAGGCGCCGTTTGCCGCGCTCCCGGCCGACCAGGCCGAGAAGCTCCGCAAGATGAGCAACGACCTGCGCTGGCTGGTCATGGAGGGCTACGTCACGGAGTTCTCCGACGGCAAGCTCTTCGCCCCGCCCGTCATGGCGCCGCAAGCCGCCAAGAAGGCCGAGTCCGGCGAAGACGAACACGACCCGGTGGACTTCCCCGACGCCGTCGCCCCCGTCGCTTCCGCCCCGGCCCCTGCTGCCGAGGCGCCCGCTGCTGAAGAGCCCGCCGCCGAGCCCGCCCCGGCCCCCGTCGAGGAACCGAAGCCCGAGGCTCCGCAGGCCTGATCAAGTTTCCAAGCCCGCTCGCAAGAGCGGGCTTTTTTGCGGGGAAAAGGGTAGGGCGAATCCTCCGGATGAGCCGCGGGTTGCCACGGCCGTCGGGACATCGTGCACGGCTCGTCCGGAGGACTCGCCCTACCTAAGGTGGATCTTGTGCCTGTCCCCCTCCACAATCGACAGCGTCAAATGCCACGCGCCGGGCGGCAGCCAGGCGCCGACTTTCTCGGGCCACTCCACCGCGAGGCACCACGGCGAGGTGAGAAATTCCTCGAGCAGCAGGTCCTCGAGCTGGCGCTCATGCTCGAGCCGGTAGGCGTCGAGATGGACGAGTTTCCGCGGACTGCCCGGGTAAACCGAGTAGATGGCAAAGGTTGGGCTGGTGACCTGCTCCTTGATGCCGAGGCCGCGGGCGAGGCCTTGTACGAAGGTCGTCTTGCCGACGCCCATGTCGCCGTGCAGCGCGAGCACCGTGTCGGGCGGCAGCGCGCCCGCGAGCTCGGCGGCGAGGGCGCGCGTCTCCTCGGCGGAGTTCGTGGTCACACCCTGGCGGAGCTTGTCGAGAATGCTCATTCCTGTAGGTCGGGGTTTATCCCCGACTTGTCGGGCGTAAAGCCCGACCCACAAATGCGCGCGAATCTATCGCAGATGCTCATAGCCATGGAGGGAACTCCAGTCGACGTGACCGGGCGCGGCCTGGGCGGCGAAATGGCCGATGGGGGAAAGCGGCGTGTCGAACCGGGCGGCCCAGCGCCGGGCGAACTTGGTGGCGTCCGCCTTGCCGCGCAGCACGAAGAGCAATTCGTAGTCCTCGCCATCGGCGAGGGCATGAACCCAGGCCGGCTTGCCGGACGCCTTGGCCGCGGCGCGCGCGGCCGCGCTGACCGGCACGAGGGCCGGCGAGACCGACGCGACGAGGCCCGGCGGCGTCAGCGACTGGACGTCCTTCGCCACGCCATCGCTCACGTCCATCATGGCGACGACATCCGGCTGCCGGGCGAGCCACTGGCCTTCGGCGAGACGCGGGGTGAATTTGAAATGATGTCCGGCCAGCGAGCCGCCGAGGCGACCGGTGACCAGGATGGTGTCGGCGCGACGGGCGCCGCGCCGGGTGATGAGCCGGCCGGCGGACTCGCCGTGCAGGGTGAGAAACGCGCCGAAGAAGTTCGCCGGGCCCTGGGTGATGTCGCCACCGACGATCTTCACGTCGAAGCGCCGCGCCGTCGCCGCGAGGCCGAGATAGAACTGCCGCAGCCACGCCACACTCGTGCCCGGCGCGAGCGCCAGCGCGATCACGGCGGCGACCGGGCGTCCGCCCATCGCGGCGATGTCGCTGAGGTTGCGCTTGAGGAGCTTGGCGCCGACGGCGCGGGCGGGCACGGAATCGTCGAAGTGCTGGCCGTGGATGACGGGGTCGGTGGTCACCAACTGGTGGTGGCGGGTCGGCGGAATGACCGCGCAATCGTCGCCGATGCCGAATGGTGCCGCCGGCGAGGCGTCACCCAGCCAGCGCCGGATCGACGCGATCAGGCGCAACTCGCCGAGGGAGCCGACGCTTTGGCGGGCGTTGGTCGTGAAAGGACTCATGACGTGGCCTCGGCGAGCCCCGACAGCACGACGATGACCGTGTTCAGGTTGAACAGGGCGTGAACGATGATGGGAACGCGGATCGAGCCCGTCGCCTCGTACACGAGGGCCAGCATCATGCCCAGCGCGGCGAGGGGGACGAAGCCCGTCCAGCTGCCGTGCAGCACGCCGAAGCAGAGTCCGCTGACGAGCAGCGCCGGCTTGCGGCCGAGTTTCTGGCGGATGTAGCGGAAAAGGCCGGCGCGGAAAACCAGCTCCTCGCTGATGGGGGCGAGCACGCAGGCGACCACCAGCATGCCGGCGATGACGGCGTTCGACTTGGTCTCGGCGAAAATCTTGACGAGATCCTGCGGTGCGTCCGGCAGCGAGAGCGCGCGCAACACGAGGTTCCAGCCCAGGCTGAGCAGCGCGACGACCGGCAGGACCACCAGGAGGGTGCCGCCCGCGTAGCGCAGCACCTGCGTCCAGGGCAGGAACGGAGCCTGGCGCAGCGGCGGCGGCTCGGTGCCAAGGTTGGGCTCGAACTGCTTGCGGAGCGTGGGAAAGGCGACGCACGCGAGCAGGATGCCGGCATGGAAGGCCGCGCCATACACGAAGACCTCGAGACCGGTTTTGTCCGCGGCGGCGGCGATCTGGCCCTTGAAGACCTGCTGGGCCACCGTTTGGACGAAGAAGGCGCAGACCATCACGAGGGCGGCGAGGCCGCCGAACTCCGGCAGCGTCAGCGGCCAGTACGGCAGGGCATGCGTGCGGAGCCAGCGCTGCCGGTGGCGCGGGTTGAACAGGATCGTGAGCAGCAGGCCGCCGCCTCCGAACAGGAGCGTGAGTTCAAGCGCCGCGAGCGCGATTTGAGCGGGAGCGAGAGGCATGGAGCGGCCCTATGCTTGGCAGGGGCCGCTCCGAAAAACCATCACGAAACGGCGGGTGACAGGGCGAGTGCCATGGTTCCTTTGCTTTTGGACTGTCATTGCGAGGAGCTTGGCGACGAAGCAATCCAGCTGGATCGCCACGGCACGCGGCGCGTGCCTCGCGATGACAACAGTCTTGGTGCCAGGGATGGTTGGTATCACTCCGCCGCCACCGGCGTGCTGGTCAGGTCGAGGAAGATCGGGAGCAGGCCCAGTTTGCGGGAGAGGACCAGCAGGCGCACGCTCTCGCCGCGTTCCCGCTCGAAGAGCAGGTACAGCAGGTCCTCGCGGTACAGGTTGGTGACGGGCTCGTTGTCGATCGCGACGATCTTCATGCCGGTGGTGAGCTGGCAGCGCTCGGCGAGGGAGCCCGGCAGCACCACGCCGACCTGCACCCATTTGACCGGCTTGCCGCGCAACACCTCCTCGTTGGTGATGATGGAGAATCCGAAGTCGACGAACCCCTTTTCCTGCACGACGAACTTCGGCAGCTGGAGAAGCTCGCCCTCGGTGATGACGTCACCGTCGGTCCTGGCCCCGCTCGGCGGCTTGGCCTTGGCCCGCCACTTGGCGTACGCCGGGCTTGCCGGTGTGATCTCGCTGGCATCGCTCGCGTTGGGCGTGTCCTCGGCCGAGGAGGAGTTTCGACCTACCGGCGCCTGGCAGCCGGTGGCACATAACGTGACTACGAGGAGGGATAGCAACCAGCGCCAATGGGGATTCAGAGCCGATTCCGCTCCGCGGTTCTCTGTAGGGGCCGAGCTCGCTCGGCCCTTTTCTCCGATACAACCAAGGATCGAGCAAGCTCGACCCCTACATCGAACAAGCAGCTTCACGGCACCGTAAAATCAATCAATCGCTTCTGGCGGTCGACCTTGGCCACTACGACCTGGATTTTTCCGCCGAGCTCGAACTTGCGCTTGCTCTTGCGGCCGACGAAGGCCGTGCCGGCCGGATTGAGCAGGTAGAAATCGTCGCGCAGCGACGAGACCGGGACCATGCCAAACGCGCCGGCCTCCTGGACCTCGATGAAGAAGCCGTGGTTGCGCACCTCCGTTATGATGGCGTTGAAGACCGTCTTCTTCTTCCGCTGCGTCTCGCGCTCGAAGTACTCCATCAGCTTCACCTTGACCGAGTCGCGCTCGGCCTCGGTGCTGTTGATCTCGGTGAGGCTGAGGTGCTCGGCGAGCTCGTCGATGCGCGCGGCGCGGTAGGCGGGCTGCTTGCTCAGGTAGCTGCCGAACACCCGGTGCACGACGAGGTCGGAGTAGCGCCGGATCGGCGAGGTGAAGTGCGTGTAGTCCTTCTTGTTGAGCCCGTAGTGGCCGTCGGGCAGCGCGCGGTAGCACGCCTTGCGCATCGAGCGGAGGAGCTGCGTGCGCAGGATGAAGCCCTGCGGGTGGTTCTTCAGCAGCGCGAGCAGGCGGACGACCTCGTCGCGGTTCGTGAGATCGCCGACCTTGATGTTGAAGGTGGCGAGGTACTGGCGGAGCTCGGCGAGGCGGGCCTCATCGGGGTCATCGTGCACGCGGTAGAGCGAAGGCAGCTTGTGCGTGCGGGTGAGGCGCGCGACGGCCTCGTTGGCGAGGAGCATGTACTCCTCGATGAGCTGGTGGCTCTCGTCGTTCTCGATCTTTTCGATGCGGTCGGCGTAGCCCTCGGCGTCGACGAAGATTTTCGTCTCCGGCATGTCGAGGTCGAGCGAGCCCTGCGCCATGCGCTCCCGGCGGATCTTGCTCGCGATCGTCCAGAGCTGGCGGACCCATTGCTGGAGTTCGGTCAGTTCCGCCGTGGAGAGCTCGTTGAGCGCCCGGCCGGTGGACCCGGTCTGGTGGGCGCCGGGGAGGGGCAGCTTGCGGATCTTCGCGAGGTCATCCTCGAACATCAGTGCGTAGGCCTGCTTGTACGTGAGGCGCTTGCGGCTGCGGATGACGGTGTTGGCGAAATCGACCTGCTTGATCTTGCCCGCGGCGGTAAAGGTGAAGATCGCCGCCTTCGTCAGGCGGTCCTGCGCCTCGACCAGCGAGCACAGGCCGTTGGAAAGTTTTTCCGGCAGCATCGGTACGACCGTGCCGACGAGGTAGGTGGAGTTGCCGCGTTCCTGGGCCTCGCGGTCGATGGCCGTGCCGGGCTTCACGTAGTGGCTGACGTCGGCGATGTGCACGCCGACGCGGACCTCGCCGCCGCCCAGGTACTCGATCGACAGCGCGTCGTCGAAGTCCTTGGCGTCGTCGGGATCGATCGTGAAGGTCGGGATGGCGCGGAAATCGCGGCGGCCGGCGAGATCCTCGGGCTGCACCTCGGGCGGGATGGCGATGGCCTCGCGGGTGACCGGGTCGGGAAACGAGGTCGAGAGGTTGTACTTGTGGTAGATCGCGGCGAGCTCCGCGCGCGGCTCGAAGGCGCGGCCGAGGCGCTGCACCAGCGTGCCGTCGGGATTGAGGTGGCGCTCCTTCCACTCGTTGAGGCGGACGACGACCTTGTCGCCGACCATGGCCGGCGGGCGGAGGCCGGCGTGCTGCGGGTCGGGCACGATGACGTCATGCGGCATGCGCGGGTCGTCCGGCGTGACGTAGAAATACGTGCGGCCGCGGTGGAGCGTGCCGGTGATGGTGGCGGCGCCGCGCTCGAGGATCTCGATGACGCGGCCGGCGTCCTCGCCCGGCTTCAGGAAGAACGGGAAGTCGCGCTCCTTCGGCGAGCGCAGGCGGACGACCACCTTGTCGCCCTGGAGCGCGGTGCCGGTGTCCTCGGCGGCGATGAAGATCGCGGGCTTGCGCGCCTCGGTGGCGCGGCCCTCGGGCGTGACCATGGCCGAGCCCTTCTGGCGGAAGTTGATCTTGCCCGTGACCAGGCTGGCCTCCTGCGGGAGGCAGAGGCGGTCGCCCTTGATGACGGCGATGCGGCCGGAGCGCACGTGCTGGCCGACCTCGGCGAGGAACGGGCGGCGCTGCTTGGTGTTGAGGTTCCACTGCTTGGCGATGGCGGCGGCGGAGGCCGGCACGTACTTGCGGTGGGACAGGTGCGCAAAAAGGCGCTCTGAGAAATTTTTCATACGAACGATAACATGAGCCCGCGACGGCGGGCGAGGGGTGCGAACCCGGACTTCCTTGGCCAAAAACTTTCAACCACAGGAGGGCTCGCGGGATTTTCGGGTGGCACCGTGCGCAAGGAACCGTAGGATTGCAACATGCGAATTGCCCACGCCGCCAGCGAAGTCTTCCCGTACCTCAAAACCGGCGGCCTGGCGGACATGGTGGCGGCGCTGTCCGGCGCGCTCGTCGACCGCGGGCACGAGGTCGCGGTTTTCATGCCCGGCTACCGCTCGGTGCTCGAGGGCCCGCACGCCGCCAGTGCGGTGCTGACGCACAAGCTGAAGATCGAGATGGGCGACGCCTACCTGGCCGGCGACGTGTACACGCTGAAGCCGCGGCCGGGCCTGACGCTGCACCTGATCGCCCGCGAGGAGTTCTTCGATCGCAAGCTGCCATATTGGACCGGCGAGCGCGACTACGACGACAACGACGCGCGCTTCATTTTCTTCCAGAAGGCCGTGGCGGAGCTGCTGCGCCTCACGGATTTCAAGGCCGACATCGTGCACTGCCACGACTGGCAGACCGGCCTGCTGCCGCTGTTCGTGCGCGACGCCGAGCGGCGCTACGACGTGACGCTGGCGCTGAAGACCGTGTTCACGATCCACAACATCGCATACCAGGGCATCTTCCCGCGGAAATCCTTTCACCTGACGAACCTGCCCGAGGAGCTCATGGGCATCGACGGCCTCGAGTACTACGACCAGATGTGCATGATGAAGGCCGGCATCGTCTTTGCCGACCTCGTCACGACCGTCAGCCCGAACTACGCGAAGGAGATCCAGACGCCGGAGTTCGGCAACGGCATGGATGGCGTCATCGCCACGCGCCTCGCTGATCTCCACGGCCTGATCAACGGCATCGACATGGCGGTGTGGAACCCGGCGATCGATGCCAGCCTGCCGGCGCGTTACAGCGCCACCAACCTGGCCGGCAAGCCGCTGTGCCGCGCCGCGCTGCTGAAGGAGTTTGGCTGGGACGAGAAGTTCAAGGGCCCGGTCTTCGGCATGGTCTGCCGCTTCACCGTCAGCAAGGGCCTGGACCTCGTGCTCGCGGCGGCGAATTTCTTCGCGAAGCAGGACTGCCGGCTCGTTGTGCTCGGCGGCGGCGAGAAAAAGTACGAGGAGGCCATGCGCGCGCTGGCCGGCGCGCACCCGGGCAAGGTGGTGGTATGCGTCCGCCAGGACGAGGCCATGAGCCACCTGATCGAGGCCGGTTCGGATTTCTTCCTGATGCCCTCGCTGTTCGAGCCCTGCGGGCTGAACCAGATGTACAGCCAGGCGTACGGCAGCGTGCCGCTGGTGTCGCGCGTCGGCGGCCTGGTGGACACCGTCGTCGACACGGCCGCCACCGGCGAGCCCGGCACCGGCATCATGTTCGCGCCGACCGTGGAGGGATTCAGCAACGGCCTGGCGCGCGCGGTGGCGCTCTACGCCGACAAACCGCGCTACGCCGCGGTGCAGAAACGCGCGATGGAGCGGGATTTCTCCTGGAAGACAGCGGTAGCCGCGTACGAGCAGCTCTACACGAACGCGCTGTGAGCGCGTTGGTAAACGCCAAACGCCAGGAGCCAGACTCCAAACAAAGCTCAGTTGCTAAGTTCAAATATCGAGTTTTGGGGTTGGGTCGGTTTGTGTGCTTTGTGTCCGACCGGCTCTCGGATTTTTCATCTCGGACTTGTCTGGCAACTGGCATTTGGAGTCTGGCGTTTCTTCCGCGCCTGCCTCGCCATGAAGTCTCTTCCCCATGAGCCGCGGTAAACCAACAAGCACCGCTACCATACTCTGGTTCCGGCAAGACCTCCGCCTGCAGGATAATCCTGCTCTGGGGGCGGCCGTCGCGCGCGGCGGACCGGTCATTCCCGTTTTCATCTGGGACGAAGCCGGCGAGGGCGACTGGGCGCCGGGCGGGGCGTCGCGGTGGTGGCTGCATCATTCGCTGGCAGCGCTCGACGCGGCCCTGCGCGAGCGCAGTTCGCGCCTCCTCGTGCGCCGGGGCGACAGCGCCACGGTGCTCGCCGACCTGATCAAGTCCACCGGCGCCACCGCCGTTTACTGGAACCGCCGCTATGAGCCCGCCGCGATCGCACGCGACACGGCGCTCAAAGCCAACCTCGGCCCTGTCCCTGTGGCCGGGGTCGCTGACCCCGGTCCCCACGTCGAGGCAAAGAGCTTCAACGCGGCGCTGCTCTTCGAGCCGCACACCATAAAAAACAAGTCGGGCGGCCCGTTCCAGGTCTTCACGCCGTATTGGCGGCACTGCCTGACGCTCCCGGTTGAGGAGCCGGGGAAGCTGCGCGCGGGCGACCTGCCGGCGCCGGCACGCTGGCCGAAGTCGGCGGAACTCGGCGACCTCGGGCTGCGGCCCGCGATCAAATGGGACACCGGCCTGGCAGCGACCTGGCAGCCCGGCGAGGCCGGGGCGCAGGCGCGGCTGACACGTTTCGTGAAGGCGATGTCCTCCTACGCCGACGGGCGCGACCAGCCGGCCGCCGACGCGACGTCGGGCCTGTCGCCGCACCTGCATTTCGGCGAGATCGGCCCGCGGCAGGTGTGGGCGGCCGTCCGCGCCGCGGGGAAGGGGAGCGGCGTGTTTCCGCCGCATCGCGGCGGCCAGGTGTTTCTCAAGGAGCTCGGCTGGCGCGAATTTGCCCACCACGTCCTGTATCATTTCCCGGCGACGCCGCGGCAGCCGCAGCGGCCGGAGTTCGCCGCGTTTCCGTGGCGGCGCGATGCCCGGCACCTGCGCGCGTGGCAGCGCGGCCAGACCGGCTACCCGATCGTCGATGCCGGCATGCGGCAGCTCTGGGCGACGGGAGGGATGCACAACCGCGTGCGCATGGTCGTGGCGTCGTTCCTCGTGAAGCACCTGCGCCTGTCCTGGCAGGAGGGCCCCGCATGGTTTTGGGACACGCTCGTCGACGCCGACCTCGCCGCCAACACGCTCAACTGGCAATGGAGCGCGGGCTGCGGGGCGGACGCGGCGCCGTACTTCCGGATCTTCAACCCTGTCCTGCAGGGGCGGAAGTTCGATCCCGACGGCGAGTACGTCCGCCGCTGGGTGCCTGAACTGGCCCGGCTGCCGGCGGAATTCATCCACCAGCCGTGGGAAGTGCCGATGGACGTGCTGGCCGAGGCCGGCCTGACGCTGGGTCGCGACTACCCGCACCCCCTCGTGGACCACGCGGAAGCCCGCGCGGCCGCCCTGGCGGCGCTGAAGACCATGCGCGCCAAGGCGGCGGAGTAATTGGCCGCAAAAAAGCGCAAGAAGCGCAAAAAGGAGGAGCGGCTTTACGCCGCGACCGGATCCCGACCGGGTGAGGGCACCACGAAATACACGAACCACACGAAAGGAGTTCTCGGGGTTTCCAAGGCATCGATCCGTTTTTAACCACGAATGCTCCGCCTACCGGCTTCGCTTTAAAATCCCCTGCGCCTAATCGGCTCCGGTTTGGGTTCCGGGGCGCAGCTAATCGCTGCGTTTTAGAAACTGCACCTGCCAGTCGGCGATTAGCCGACCCCCGAAACCCACTGTGGAGCCGATTAGGCGAAACGGATCAAGTAGCGGAGCCGGTAGGCGGAGCATTCGCGGTTAATCGAATGTCCGAGTACCCGCCCTAGTCGTTCCCCTGCAGCGACTTTTTCGTGTATTTAGTGTATTTCGTGGTGCCCCACAGGCCCTACACACCCATCCGAAGATTCCCAAAATCAGGGCTTTCCAAACCGATCCTGAAAAGTATGGTGGCCAGCTCATTATATGCAGAGAACATTCGTCATCTTTAAGCCTGACTGCATGGCCCAGCGCCACGTCGGCAACGTGCTGAACCGCTTTGAGGCCGCCGGCTTTACCATCGTCGGTTGCAAGATGGGCAAGCTTTCCTCCGAAAAGCTGCGCGAGCACTACGCGCACGTCGCGAGCAAGCCGTTCTATCCCGAGATCGAGGCTTTCATGAGTTCGCGCCCGGTCATCATGATGGCCCTGGAAGGCGACAACATCGTGCAGAAGGTGCGCGACTTGCTCGGGCCCACGGACTCCCGCAAGGCCGCCAAGGGCACGATCCGCGGCGACTTCGGCACCGAGATGATGAAGAACGTGGTGCACGCCTCGGACAGCGACGAGAACGCCAAGCTCGAACTCGCCCGCTTCTTCAAGGCCGACGAGCTCTTCAACGTTTGATCTGTTTGCGCACTTGACGGCCCGCCGTCCGGTGCGCTTTTTTGACCACTCAGTTTTTTGCCCCTATCGTCTAACGGTTAGGACAGTAGATTCTCATTCTATAAATCGGGGTTCGATTCCCCGTGGGGGCACCACTCTAAGACGCGCATCTTAACCGATGCGCGTTTTGCTTTGGCCCCCACGGGGAAGCGAACCCCGCGGGGTTTGACGGAGCCCCGCCACGCGGGGCGGAGATGGGGCCGTCCCATCGGATGGGACGGAGGCGAAGCCCTGGCTCTGAAGGAGCCAGCCATTCCCCGTGGGGGCACCAACTTAAAGCGCTCGTCGACTCCGACGGGCGCTTTTTTGCGCCCAATGCTGGCGGGTTGGGCTCCGGCCCAACCGGTCGGCCGGGAGGCCGACCCTCCATTTGGGAGCGGTCCTCCTTCGGGATCTTCGCCTCCTTCGCGAGAAAAACCCGGATCGCCCAATAACCAATAACCTTCAACCAATAACCGCGGCGCCGTCGCGCCATCGCGCCGCCGTCACGATCCCGGCCCGGTGGCGAAGACCTTGGCCAGGGCGCGGTCGAGGGCGTCCACGGTAATGGGCTTGGTGAGATGGGCGAGGAAGCCGGCGTCCGCGCTGCGCGCGAGGTCGGCTTCCATGCCATAGCCGCTCAAGGCGATGCCGATCATTCCGTGCTGGTCATGCAACTGCTTCATGAGGCTGGCGCCGTCCATGTCCGGCAGGCCGATGTCCGAGATCACCAGGTCGAAGTTCTCCGCCGCCGCGACCTTCAGGGCCGCGGTGGATGAACCCACGTCCCGGATCTCGTAGCCGCGGCGCTTCAAGAGGTGAACCATGGTCGCCCGGCTGGGTTCATGGTCCTCGACGAGCAGGATCCGGCTGCGCCGGCCGCTCCCGAAGGGATTGCCGCTGGCATCCGGCGGCGGGCCGGCGCCCGCGGCGGCCTGCAGCCCAGGGTGGGCCCGGGCGGCGACGACGGGCAGCCGGATGGTGAAAGTCGCGCCCTGGTTCCGGCCCGCGCTTTCCGCCGTGATCCGGCCCTCGTGCAATTCCACCAGCGTCCGCGAGATCGCCAGGCCGAGACCCAGGCCGCCAAAGCGATGCGAACCGGCCCCGCGGGAATGCTCGCCCTGCGCAAAGGCGCCGAAGACATTCGTCAGCTCGCTCTGGCTCAGGCCGATGCCGGTATCGCTGATCCGCACCACCACTTCCTGGTTCGGCAGGTCGGATGCGGTCGCAATCGTGATCCGCCCGCCGTCGGGCGTGAACTTCACGGCATTCTTGAGCACGTTCCAAAAAACCTGCTGCAAGCGGGCCGCGTCGCCGAGGACCCGGGGATCGTTCGCGGCCAGGTCCAGGGTCAGGGTCAGCTTCTGCTGGGTGATGTCGGCCCGCACGGTCTCGCTCGCGTCCCGCAGCAGCGCATGGAGGCTGACCACCTGCTTTTCGAGCGTCAGCTTGCCGTGCTCGATCCGCGTGAGGTCGAGCAGGTCGTCGATGAGCCGCGCCTCGAGCAGCACGCTCTTCTCGATCATGCGGAACGCCTCCCGCGCCTCCGCGGAGAAGTCGGTGTTCGTCTGCGACTCGCTGGCGAGCAGCAGGACTAGGTTGAGCGGCGTGCGCAGCTCGTGGGACAGCGCCGCGAGAAAATCGTCCTTGGCGCGCGAGGCGGCGAGCGTCTCGCGTTCGCGCAAGGACCGGTCCACCGCGAGGGCGATATAGCGCGTCAGGCGGGAGAGGATGGTCAGATCCGAGGCGGCGATCGTGTTTTGCTCGTACCGCGCGAACACGATCAGGCCGAGCAGGCGGTCGCCGGCGACCAGCGGAAAGGAACCCTGCGTCTGCAGGCCTAGGCGCCGCAGCGCGCCGAGGTGCCCGGCAATGTCGAGGTCCGCCGGCGCCGACGGGCGGCGCAGCCGGATCTGGTCGGTTTTCGTCAGGGCGAGCTCCGCGACGCTGTCACGCTGCCGGGGCGAGAGGCCCGTGGCCGAGTGGAGGAGGAGCCGCTCCCCCGGCTCATCCGGGAGGTAGGCCACGTACGCGTCCAGGCCGAGGGTCGGCGCGATCGACGCGAAGATCCCGGCGAATTCCGCGGAGGGATCCCGCGACTGGAGCAGCACCGCGAGCGTGGCGGAGAGGAGGCGCTCGAGCTCCTGCTGGCGTTGCAACAAACCGGCCTGGATCTCCCGCTGGGAGACGTCCTCGATCACCGTGATCGTGCCGACGATCTCGCCGCCTTCCGACAGGGGGGCGATGCGCACCGTCTGCAGCATGTGCGCACTCGGGCTTTCCGTGGCGGTGCTCCGGAAGGGCAGGAGGTATTTGTGCAGGGCGGTCGACAGGAGGATGACCTCGCCCTGCAACGCGCGGGCGTAGTGCCGGTCCAGGTGGCGCAGCCCGATGTCCGGATAGACCTCCACCAGCGGCCGGCCCACCACGCTGCTGCTGGGCCGGTCACTGTTGCCCGCCAGCCAGTCGTTCCAGCTGCGGATGCGCAGGGAGCGGTCGGTGGTGAAAATGCCATAGGGCGCGAGGGCCTGCATCCATGCGGCCATCGCATTGGTCGGGCTGAACTCCGGATCCGGCGTCGTCGTCATGTCGGGTTCCGCGTTCAATGGAGCTGGCGTTCCTCCCATTTCCTCAGCTCCTGCAGGAGCCGGTCGAGCGAGGTGATGCCGAGCACGATCACGAGGAAGCCGGTCACATCCTCCGCCTTGGCGTGGAATCGCGTGCGGATCATCAGGCCATAACTGGCCTCTTCGGACTGGCTGGCGGCGTGGCTCACGACCTTGGACACGTCCTCGATCGAAAGGTGCGGCACAGAAAAGCTGACCTGGATGCGCAGCAGGTTGCCGAAGACGCCGAGGCAGGCGTTCAGGAGGATGTTGCCCACCTCGGTGATGATCTCCTTCGCGTTGGAATCGAAGTCGCGGGGCACCGTGCGCTCCTCGGTCAGCAGGCGGCTGAGGACCAGGGCCGAGGCCTCGTCCAGCAGCAGCAGCGCGTTGCCCGAGACCGGGCCGGAGAATTTCTGGTTCACGCTGGCTACCGGGGGTTTCAGTTCCTTCTCCAGGAGGGTGCCGATCTCGGCCAGCGGGTGCATCGAGACCTGGGGCACCTCGAGCGAGATGCGATAGCCCGTCAGCTCGGACAGCGCGCCGGCCGCCCGACCATAGCCGATGTTGATCAGCTCGGTGAGCGCGTCTTTTTGTTGCAGGGTCAGTTCCATGTGTGGCCTCCCCCCATGACCGTGGCCAGGGCGGCCGCGAGCTCCTCGCGGCGCACCGGTTTGTTCAGGATGCCCTTGGCGCCGCCCTGGCGCACCTGGTCCGCGGTGGATTTCTGGACGTCGGCCGTCGCCACGATGATGGGCACGGCCGGATTCATTTCCTGCATCTTCGCCAGGACCTCGGCGCCATACATGCCGGTCATGACCATATCGAGCACTACCGCGCTGGGGGGATCGAGGTAGAAGCGCTCGAGCGCCTGGGCGCCGTCCTGCGCCTCCGTGACTTGGTATCCCATTTCCTCGAGGAGCTGCCGCAGCGTCCGGCGGGAAAGGGAGGAATCGTCGACGATCAGTATTTTCGCGTTCATAAATTGGTGAGAATCGCCCCGGCCATCTCCTCGAGCGGCACCGCGGAGTCGCTCAGGCCCGCCTCGACCACCGAGCGGGGCATGCCGTAGATCACGCAACTCCGCTCGGCCTCCGTCAGCACGGTCCCGCCCTGGGCCTTGACCCATGCCGCGCCCTCCTTGCCGTCGTCGCCCATGCCGGTCATGACGACCGCCAGCACGCGGGACTTGAAGACCTCCGCCGCCGACCGGAAAAGCACGTCCACCGACGGTCGGTGGAGCTTGTCCAGGGGTTGCATGCAAAGTTGCGCCACCACGCCGCCGGTCGCGGTGCGGCGCAGGACCAGGTGCCGGCCGGCCGGGGCCAGCAGGACGCGTCCCGGCACGAGCAGGTCGCCCTCCGCCGCCTCCTTGACCTCGACGGCGCACAGCTCGTTGAGCTTTTCCGCATAGAGCGCGGTGTAGCCGACGGGCATGTGCAAAACGATCGCCATCGGCACGCGCAGGTCGGCGGGCAGCTGCGGCACCAGCCGCCGGAGCGCCTGCGGGCCGCCGGTCGAAATGCCCAGGACGATCACGTCGACCTGGTTCCGGCTCGCGGCCGCCAGGGTGGCGACCACGGCGGGGATCGACCGGTTCAAGTTTTCGAGGGGCGCGCCCACGGCCGCCTTCAGCTTTTCGATCAGCTCCTCCCGGATCGCCCGCAATTCGTCGGTGGCGAGGGCCGAGGGCTTTTGCACCACGTCGATGGCGCCCGCGTTCAGGGCCTCGATGACCTGGACGGCGTTTTCCTCGGCGGCGGAAACGATCAGGATGGGCAGCGGACGGATCGCGAGCTGGCGGCGCACGAACTCCACGCCATTCATCCGCGGCATGACGAGGTCGCAGACGATGATGTCGGGCTGCAGTTCCTCCGCCAGTTGCAACGCCTCCTCGCCATCCCGGGCGGCGCCCACGACCTCGATGAACGGGCTCGTGGACAGGATCTCCCGCACCACCTTCCGGGCGAAGGCGGAGTCGTCGACGATGAGGGCGCGGATGATGCGGGGCATGGGCGTCAAGGGTTCCCCCTCCGGCGGCAGTAGGCGAAGGCTCCGCCGATCTCCTGCAGGTCGAAGTCGTCCGTCATTTTCAGCAGCGATTCCGACGCGCCGACAAACAGCGGCCGGTCGGGCGGCAGGCGTCGGGCAAACGCCGCGACCACCTGCCGGATGGAGGCCGGGGAGAAGTAGATGAAGACATTGCGGCAGAAAATGGCGTCCGGATGTGCCGCCTCGGGCAGGTCATCGATCGCCAGGAGGTTCGCCCAGCGAAACTTAACCCGCCGGGCCACCTCCTCGCGCAGAAGAAAACCGTCCGGCCGGGCTTCAAAGTACTTCTCGCGCAGGGCCGGCGCCAGGCTGCGGAAGGATCGTTCCCGGTAGAAACGCGCCTGGGCGCGGGCCAGGGCCAGGTCGCTGGCATCGCTCGCGAGGATTTCGATCGGGTGGCCGCCCCAGCCGGCTTCCAGCAGGGCCATCGCCAGCGTGTAGGGTTCCTCGCCCGAGGCGCAGGCCGCGCTCCAGATCCGGAGGGGCTGGGACGACTGCTGGAACCAGCGGGGGACGAAGTGATCGACCAGCACGCGGATCTGGTCGAACTCCCGCCAGAAATAGGTCTCCTGCACCGAAAACGCATCCATCACCCGCCGCCATTCCTCGCGGCCCCGTTCGTCGTATTTCAGGATGTAGAAGTAATCCAGGTACGACTGGCAGCCCGTCACCGTGGCCCGCTCCTCCAGTTTCTCCAGCATCGACTCGATCCGGTCGGCCTCGAAGAAGATACCCAGGCGCTCGTGCACGAGGTCGCGCAGCAACAGCGCCATGCTGTCCTGCGGGTCGATCCGCCGGAGCTTGCCGGCCGTGCCAGGGGGAATCATTTCCGCTTGGCGTTAGGCTTCGGCGCGCGGGGGGCGGCCCGGCCGGAGCGAGACTGGCCGTTGCCCGGCGGGTGCTTGGGACCGGCCGCGCCCGGCATGGCGCCGGTCCGCAGTTGCCCCAGGCCCGCGAGCACCTGCCCGGCGGATTCCGAATGCTGCAGGTTGGCG
>Ga0247757_10001372_pt1 | contig 16463 bp, 11 predicted proteins | sample UWRJL126311R4_FD_180929 | JGI IMG/M metagenome (GOLD analysis project Ga0247757, IMG submission 180929) | Plant litter microbial communities from Arlington Agricultural Research Station in Wisconsin, United States - UWRJ-L126-311R-4 | ecosystem: Environmental > Terrestrial > Plant litter >... | reverse complement strand
GAAGTCGTCTCGGTAGCCTTCTCTCATGACTCGACGCGGCTGGCATCGGCATCGTGGGACAAGACGGTCAAGCTCTGGGACGCGAGCAGCGGCGCGTGCCTCCAGACGCTCGAGGGCCATAACAGTCCGGTCACCTCGGTGGCCTTCTCTCACGACTCGACGCGGCTGGCCTCAGCATCGTGGGATAAGACGGTCAAGACCTGGGACGCGAGCAGCGGCGCATGCCTCCAGACACTCGAGGGCCATAGCGGTGAAGTCGTCTCGGTAGCCTTCTCTCATGACTCGACGCGGCTGGCATCGGCATCGTGGGACAAGACGGTCAAGCTCTGGGACGCGAGCAGCGGCGCGTGCTTGCAGACGCTCGAGGGCCATAGCGATTGGATCACCTCGGTGGCCTTCTCTCACGACTCTACACGGCTGGCCTCGGCATCGGACGACAACACGGTCAAGATCTGGGATGCAAGCAGCGGCGTGTGCTTGCAGACGCTCGAGGGCCATAGCTCAGCTGATCTCGTCTCTATCCTCGCGTCGCTACACCCTAAAACCGTGAAGCCGCAGCATGCTATCCGTCAGGGAATAGCAGTCAGCTCGGATCGTACCTGGATTTCTGATAATGCTCAAAATATGTTGTGGCTCCCAGCAGAATATCGACCACGTAGCTTGGCTATATCAAGTACATCCGTTAGTGTTGGTACAGGGTCTGGAAAGGTTTGGGTATGTTGCTTTACGTAATAACGTGGCTAAAAGCTTAGGTAACTTGTTCTTCTTTATTTATTTTCTAACTCGGCACCTATAGAGGGCCGTAAATGTACACGTATATATATATGAATTCTTTGCCATATCGAAGCTTCATAAATCCTACGAGAGCGACGGAGCCACGAGATGCTTCTATAGCCCTTAAGGCCTCCAAAGCGACACCAGATGTAGTTACTCGCAGTAGAAGAAGGGTATCTTGCTATTGGAACTTCTAATGCTATTAACGTAAAAACTACAACCTTCACTACAACGTTATAATGTTTTGTTGAAGCCTGATAGCTGGTAGAGATACATCTAAAGTATATTCGCTAAGCAGGTAGAAGATTATTAGGGCGCGTGGCGGAGAGTCATGGTAAGTGAAAACTACAGGGATGGACGTTAAGCAGCTGACCATCGCCGACTTCGGAGAATCGTAGAGAAGGCTGAGAACTCTGATAAAGATATTACTAAAGATACAATACTAAGTCAGTAGCCGTACCTCAGGTAGAAGATCGCTCGCTTACGATTCCAGGTACTGATTAGGGTAGTAATATTATAAAACTCTATATAATATAGTAGCTGTAGGGCTAGCGGAAGCTAGCTATTACTGTTAATGTCAGATTTTTGATGGCTCTGAAGGGTGATTTTGATTGAATTGATTGATTGAATATCTCTCCGAGAAAGGTGTTCCTTCTTTTTCGCCGTCGCTCCTTCTGCTAGAGTCTTATATTCCTTTCCTTAGTACGCTTTCCGAAGGCTTACTGCCGGTATTCCTAGGAAAACCGCCGGTTTTCCGGCAGCGTTCCTAGGGAATACTGCTAGCTTTCTAGCTAGTGAAAGCTACTAGCTTACTGCCGGCATTCCTAGGAAAGCTGCCAGCTTTCTAGCGGCTTTCCGGCAGCCTCCCTAGAAGTAGTACTATTCTGACAAGTCCTAGCTAGTGCGAAATAGCTATATAATTATTATAAGTATTTACTTACAGTGGCTGCTATTCCTATGGTTATATATAGTCTTAGCAAGCGGGCTGACCTTAGCCCTACAGCCTTGCGATCCTACTCAACCCCGGCTACGCCTCCAGTCAACCAACTCACATCTTACAGAATTCGCCACCTCACAACCCCTTACCCAGAGCGGGTCGGCCGCCCTCCCTGCCTGTCGTGGCAAGGTTCCATGCCAATTCACATTCTTTACTATAAATCATCATTAATAAGCTCTCAAGGCTCCAGTTATCATCAGCTGACCTTCACGAGGTCTGTGCGGACCTTGCTCGACAATTGTGGCTTCATTAGAAGCCTTCCCCGCCCTAACCAAACTGGAAGTCTGCTTGACGCAGTATTAAGGAACTCCGTTTCGATCCGAGCGTGTGATCAACCTAGGCACAGGATTTTTATGGGGATATGTAAGGAAGTGGCAAGTGTGGAGAATTGAATGTACTGATTGAGTGTGTATGTGACATGGCCCTAGCTGCTTACAGGATATATCCTCTGGTTTCTTGCGGATGCGGGAAACAAATAGATGAATGCATCATTTTATGGAGTACAGCGCGACATTCAGTCTCGCTATTGGGGCTGCAGGTGAAAGGCTGAGTGGCTGATGCCTCCCAGCCTAAATTTGCATTTATGCAGGCGCGTACGGTTGGGGGCTATGTAAGGCTGAACCAGATCTAAGAGCTCTCTTATAAGAGCTTGAAGCCCACCAGGCGATTTTCTCTTTGTAGCTCAGCCTCATTTCCTAGAATCGGCAACATGGTCTTTTCGTTGCCCGACTACTGGGTCCATACTGGCTGATTGCTACTCAGAAGTGAGTGATACAGCACTGGCGCATACTCATGTCCTTTCATGCTGACACAATCTCGCAGTCTATCAAATCATTCCGTAGTCGCACCTCTCGCCGCACTAACGCATAATGGCTACTATGAAGGCCTTGGAAAATCTCGACGAGTATACCGTGGGATGGGTCTCTGCACTCCCGCTGGAGCTCGCAGCAGCTACTGCGGTGCTTGAAGAAGAACATGGAAAGCCGCTTGACTTTGAAAAGCCATTCACGGACAGAAATACATACACATGGGGTCGTATTGGGGATCACAACGTGGTTATTGCGTCGCTTCCAGCAGGAGTCTATGGCACAATATCCGCTGCGACCACTGCGTTGCCTATGCTCTCTTCGTTTCCCAAAATCCGAGTTGGGCTCATGGTAGGCATCGGTTCCGGAATTGCCAGGCCCGAACATGGTCATGATATTCGACTCGGTGACATTGTCGTCAGCTAACCCAGCGGACGAAGCGGTGGAGTCGTCCAATATGATCTTGGAAAAGCGAAGGCTGCGGATCATTTTGAGCGCATAGGCAGCCTCAATATGCCACCAGAGGCGCTCCTCAGGGCATTAGCTACGCTCCAAGCACGGCATGAACGCAGGCCGTCCGAGGTATCCGAAATTCTGGAAAGGATGCTGAGGGATAACCCTTTGATGAAGAAGCCGAGACATGGAAAGCCTGGCTATGTACATCAAGGAGAACAAAACGACCGGCTATTCGAAGCAAGCCACACGCATGTTGAAGGCTCTGGCTGCAGTAATTGCGATTCTCACCGGGCGATTACACGTGATATACGAGACTCGACCGAACCGGAGATCCACTACGGTGTCATCGCCTCAGGCAACGGACTCATCAAGGATGGTCCTACAAGAGACTCTATCATCCAGTGGACTGATGAAGATTGCATCTGCTTCGAGATGGAAGCAGCTGGACTGATGAACAGCTTCCCCTGTCTTGTCATCCGTGGGATTTGTGACTATGCGGACTCTCACAAAAACGATCGATGGCAACGGTATGCAGCTGCAACAGCTGCGGCTTACGCAAAGGAATTCCTAGGTATCGTTCCAGCAGAAGATTTGAAACGAACAAAAAACGCTATCGATGCCTTGGAAAAAAGTTAGTCAAACTTCACCATACAAATTTTCTAGACAATAACACACACAGTTTCACAAAGTGTGACCAGCATAAGTGAAACTATAAAATATACGAACGCTACTGTCGACAAGCTGTATCTTGATAGTCGTCAAATGAGAATTATTCAATGGCTTTCTGCCCCAGACCCCTCTACAAACTACAACAAGGCATTGCAGCAACGCCACAAAGGCTCCGGACTCTGGCTTCTTCGAAGTAAAGTTTTTGCCGAATGGAAAGCTCGACCTAAGTCGTTTGTATGGCTCTATGGCATTCCTGGATGTGGGAAGACGATTCTTAGTTCTAGTATTATCGAACATCTGAAGAGTGGTCGTACCCAGCCTCTGCTCTACTTCTACTTCGACTTTAGTAATAATGATAAGCAGACTCTTGAAAGCCTTATTCGCTCTTTAATTAGTCAACTTTACTGCACTCGCGAGGGTGCCCAGCAGCCATTGAATTCGCTCTTTTCCTCTTGCAATGAGGGACGTAGCCAGCCAAGCTGCGAATCACTTTGCAAGCTTCTCTTGCAAATGATGGAAAAAGCTAAGGAGGTCTGGATTGTTTTAGATGCCCTTGACGAATGCGGCACACGAAAAGGGTCTACAACAGAAGGACTGCTCTCGTGGATAAGAGATCTCGTGACCTTGGAGCAAAGGAATGTCCACCTCCTTGTCACAAGTCGGCCAGAGCAGGACATCCAATCTGGATTAAGCGGCCTAGTTCACGAGAAAGATACGGTTCTTATCCAGAGTGGCCTCGTTAGTGATGACATTCATGCGTACATCCACACTAAGGTTAGAGAGAGCGATGGCTTGAGGAGATGGAAGAAACACCCAGATATCCAGGATGAGATTGAGACAACACTTATAGAGAAGGCTAATGGCATGTAAGTAGGACTTTTACTTATACTAATTCTGTATCTAGAGTGGCACTAAGGTAGAACAGGTTTCGATGGGTAGCTTGCCAGCTTGATGCCCTGGAAAGTTGCCTAGATTATTGCAATCTCAAGAAGGCACTCACAACCCTTCCAAAAACGCTGGACGAGACCTACGAAAGAGTCTTACAAGCGATTCCTCAAGAATACAAAGATGCTGCTATAAGAATTCTGCAGTTCCTAACATTTTCTGAGCGACCATTAACGATTGAAGAAGCTGTTGATGCAATAGCAGTGAACGTTGAAGAGGAGCCACACTTTACTGCCAAATACAGGATGCCTGAACCAAAAGAGATTACACGTTATTGCTCGAGCTTGGTAGTTATGGTTTCAGCGAAACGGCATCCAGACAAGAAGGACGACAAACACGTGGAGCTCCAACTAGCACACTTTTCAGTCAAGGAGTATCTGATGTCAACCCGGCTAGATAGCGGCACCGCGCAAGACTTGCGAGAGGCTGCTGCTAGAGCATCCGTCGCCAGAGTATGCCTTGCGTACTTGCTACATTTCGACCAGGTTCTTCCGCGAGAAGAGGTATCGAAAGGCTTTCCGCTGGCACAATACTCGGCAAGGTTCTGGATGAGCCATGCTCAGGTAGCTGGATGTGAGAGAAGTGAACTCATGAATTTGGTTGAAAGACTCTTCTGCTACCAGGATAGCTCATACAGCCTTTGCTACTATCTCTACCGCCCAGATGAACCATGGCATGACAAACCGCCGCCCGACAGGGGTGAGCCAGCCTCAGCATTGTATTACGCAGCGTTTGGAGGTTTAAAAGAGGTAGTTAGATTGTTACTCGACAAGAATGCCGACGTCAACGCGCAGGGTGGAAGGTACGGCAACGCACTCCAGGCGGCTTCATCTGGAGGCCACGAGGCGATTGTGAAGCTGCTACTCGACAACAATGCCGTCGTCAACACGCAGGGTGGAGACTACGGTAACGCACTCTATGCGACTTCATTTGGAGGCCACGAGGCGATTGTGAAGCTGCTGCTCGACAAGGGCGCCGACGTTAACGCGCGGGGTGGAAGGTACGGTAACGCACTCTATGCGGCTTCATCTAGAGGCCACGAGGCGATTGTGAAGCTGTTGCTCGACAACAACGCCGACGTCAACACGCAGGGTGGAAGGTACGGTAACGCACTCTATGCGGCTTCATTTGGAGGCCACGAGGCGATTGTGAAGCTGCTGCTCGACAAAGGCGCTAATGTTAACGAACAGGGTGGATACTTCGGCAACGCACTTCAGGCGGCTTCATCTGGAGGCCACGAGGCGATTGCGAAGCTGCTGCTCGACAAGGGCGTCAACGTTAAGGCGCAGGGTGGAATGTACGGTAACGCACTCCAGGCGGCTTCAGAAGGAGGCCACGAGGCGATTGTGAAGTTACTGGTCGATAATGGTGCACACTACTAACTGTTACTTCGCCTTGCCGAGGCTAAATTATACTCGGATAGAATTTAGCGGATGCTTACGTGTGATATGGTAACCGTAACAAAAGCTATCTAGGCAGAAAGTTGCCAATACATGCAGGGAGGGCGGCCGACCCGCTCTGGGTAAGGGGTCGTGAGGTGGCGAATTCTATGAGATGTGAGCTGATTAACTAGAGGCGTGGCCGGGGTTAAGTAGGATCGCAAGGCTACGGGGCTAAGGTCGGCCCGCTTGCTAAGACTATATATAGATATAGGAATAGCAGTTATTATTGTCAGATTTTCGATGTTCTGAGAAGGATGATTTTGATTGAAGTGTAATTGATTGATTCTGTCCTCTGGAAAAGGTCTTCTATGTGCCCTTCTTATATTCCTTTCACTTGTACGCTTTCCGCCAGCTTTCTGGCGGCATTCCGTCGTGTAAGCAGCTAGGGCCATGTCACATAATGGATTCTCGCTATATAAGAGCGTCAAACATGTCTGCTACACTTGGACTGGGACACTGAACTACACAATCAATCAATACATTCAATTCTTCATACTTGCCACTTCCTTACACGTCGGTTTGCTGGCGGCTTTCCGGCAGCGCTCCTAGAAGTAGTACTATTCTGATAGTAGTACTATTCTGACACAACCAGTAAGTCTGTATAAAAGAAGAGTGATGACCTGGCTACAGGTGGGGCAGGGATTGCAAGTCGGCTGCGGCGTTAACAAGCGGGCAGAAAAATTGCTGCGAATTTGGGTTCGTGGCTGGATGAACCGTGCTAAGGACTCTTGTTTGGACGGGAGGACCTGCGCGGGCACAAAGAGTTGTTGCAGCCTTGATAATATTCACAACCTACCCAAGGCGGCAGTGAGATTTTCGTTGCCCCACTATTAGCGTTGGAGCTTTCGTAAAATGCCAAGCTAAGTCGGGCAGTGCGAACGGGTAAGGCGTCCACAATGCCATGCATGACCCTAAAGTGGCCAACGCCTAAACGGGTCCCGTCTACGGTAAGCGTCTACCAAACATCGCATATCAACTGACTGTCCGCTCACATCTGCGCAAGAAGTTATCTTCCCAGCAGCTGAGCTGCTTCCTCCTCCTCCCCCTCCTCTGATACTCCAAAGAGATACAGTATAGCCGGGCTAATTTTAGTATAAGTTTGACGAAGGAGGCCATGAGGGATTGAGAGTTTAAGATACGGAGCCAATTCTATAGGAACTTTAAGTGAGAGTAAGTAAAGTATCTCCCCTCATAGTACCATAGCAATGACTTTGAATCCATAGGAGTTGAACCCTTCTGCAAGCAAGCTACTTTTATAGCATTACCAACGTCTGGTGGCACGAGTACGTATGCTTCGTGCTTATCTCCAACATGAATATCAATTTCGCGTTCGGACGGGTATCCCTCAGCATCGAGAGTGACAAACTTGGCACGTTTGCTGTGAAAGGGGCGGCGTAGTAAGGAAAGATATCCGAGTGTGCGGGCTTCTGGTCGTACCCGCCGCAAAAACATAATGCATAGACGGATGGCGTTCAATGGCGTGATTATGTCAGGAAGAGATGGAGATATATCGTAAAGCCAGCGGAAGGGTCGAGATAAGGATGACCTAAATGGTAGTCGATCTCAAGCTTTATGCATATCTAAGTTCGTTCCGCATGCTTCTTAGCGCCTTTAAAAGTTAATGGCGGAAGAAGAGGCTTGCTATAGATATTGTAAGAATGTGGCACGAGTAAAGAATTGAATGAATTGATTGAGTATGTAGTTCAGTGTAGGAGTCTATGTGTAGAAGACATGTTTGCCTTATATAGCAAGAACCCATCATGTGACATAGCCTTGGCTGCTTACAGATATAATGGCTCTCCGTTGTTTTGGCTGTAATTTCTTCCCCGCGCCGAGGAGTGCCGGATGTTTGTCGATCTCCTCCGCCCAAACTGAGCTAGCCAAATTCCGGATGGTTGGTTTCCCGCGTTTACGTTTACGAGACCTTGTGTTGACAGCGGCTATCGTGCTGTCGCGCTATCGCGGCTATCGCGACTAGTTTCAACGCTCCCCTTTGTTTTACTACAAAGGGCAAGTTACACTACACTAAAAAAACTGCGCCGTCGCGCTATCGCGGCTATCGCGACTAGTTTCAACGTTCTCCTCTATTTTACCACAAAGAGTAAGTTACACCATACTAAAAAAGCTGCGCCATCGCGCTATCGCGGCTATCGCGACAGCGTTTTCCTTTGTTTTACTACAAAGGGCACCAATCTGCATCTCCACATGTTGCTCCCTCTTCGTGTCATGCCGCCCTTGACAAACTCTACAGCTCACGACAAGGGATCTCCCGTCCCGGGCTTGCTACAATAGTCGAACGTGCCATCGTCGGAGAGAGGCCATATGACCTGGTCTGCATTGGACGCATTCCTAGCGGGTCATCGTATTGTATTCCCCTCGCCCTAGCTTCCGCCCATGTGCTTCCGCCTCTGATTGGATGGCGAAAGTCGTCAGAGTCGCGCTAATTTCTTTGCCACCGCAAAAGTGCTCACTTGGCGGAACGGCGAGACTAGATCGTGCTCCGAGGCCAAAGACACAAGTGATTCTAGACAGTGGGAAAGCAACAAGAGTAACGTCTATCCAATCGCAACAGAACAACGGCCGTAGCGGAATTGTAAGCAGCCAAGGCTATGTCACATGATGGGTTCTCGCTATATAAGGGCGTCAAACATGTCTGCTACACATAGACTTCTACACTAAACTACATACTCAATCAATTCATTCAATTCTTCATACGTGCCACTTTCTTACAGGAATACTAGTAGTACTTTCTACTATAATAACGCTAATAACTATCGTACTACTGTCAGATTTTTGATTGTTCTGGAAAGGGTGATTTTGATTGAATTAATTGATTGAATCTATCTCTGAGAAAAAGGTGTTCCTGCGCCTTCTACTAGCGTCTTTATATTCCTTTCCTTAGTACGCTTTCCGACGGCTTTTCGCCGGCATTCCTAGGAAAGCTGCCAGCTTTCTGGCGGCTTTCTGGCGGCTTTCTGGCGGCTTTCTGGCGGCTTTCTGGCGGCTTTCTGGCGGTTTTCCGTCGATTTTCCGGCAGCATTCCTAGGGAATACTGCTAGCTTTCTAGCTAGTGAAAGCTGTCAGATTTTCTATGTTCTGAGAAGGATGATTTTGATTGAAGTAATTGATTGATTCTCTGTGATAATTGAATGTGATTATTCTCCGCTCCTCTAAAGGTCTTCTATACGTCCTCCTTATATACCTTTCATTTATCCGCTTTCCGTCAGCTTTCTGGCGGTTTTCCGTCGGTTTGCTGGCGGCATTCCGGCGGCGTTCCTAAGGAACGCTACTAGCTTTCTAGCTAGTGCTCATAGAGAACACTACTCGTGTTCTCGTGTTCCTAGGAGAGCTGTCAGCTGACTGGCGCTTTCTGGCGCTTTCTGGCAGCTTTCTGGCAGCTTTCCGTCGGTTTGCTGGCGGCTTTCCAGCAGCCTCCCTAGAAGTAGTACTGTAAGAATGTGGCACGAGTGAAGAATTGAATGAATTGATTGAGTGTGTAGTTCAGTGTAGGTGTCTATGTGTAGCAGACATGTTTGACGCCATTATATAGCGAGAACCCATCATGTGATATAGCCTTGGCTGCTTACAAGTACTATTCTGATAAGTAAGACTCTACATTATTCAGAGCTGTACATAGGCTGGTAAATCGGTCGGGGTTGGGGTCAGATCTGGGTCAGATCAATCCTTTGAGCACGGACGAAAACACTAAAACGAAACTCGTATTTTCTAAATATCTTAGCTAATATTATAGATATCGCGATGCAAACTTAATAGAAGATAGATGTATATATATATGTACCTTCTATTAAATTTGCATTGCGTTATCTTATAAATTTGCTAAGATATTAAGATATAACGAGTTTGGTTTTAGTGTTTTCGTCCGTGCTTAAAGGATTGATCTGACCCATTTGCAACTGATTTACCAGCCTAGCTGTACACAGCACTCTCCTCTTCAGCTATACCTATAAACTATCGCCTCCGGCGCAAGGTCTGTTAGTGCGGGTCGGCCATCCTCCCTCTAGCGTCACCAAGGTGTTCCTCCGCTCCCCGAGATACGACCATACTCAACCTCGCCGCCTTCAGCTACGGCATGGCCTGTGCATATCAACCTCCCCGCGCCACACTGTGGGGGTGGTCTGTGCAATCGCCCGGTGCAGCCTTCCTGAAGTATGCTAGCGCACGGCGGAATCAGCTCACAGCACTCTGGTACTATCCTCCTTTCGATGCGATCCTTCAGTAACTGGACCTCAGTGTTCCTATCACCTTGTATGCGCGCTAACCTCCAGAGAGAGGACTGATGTTCTCAAACGACCGAGTTGTCGTGTTCCTCTCCTCGGCTAGGCTGCCGCGTTGAGCCTTCGAGACGCTATTCACACCACCTGTATCCGTTCAATCTCTCCCCGTAACGATGCGCCTTCTCCTACGCAGCAATACTGGCGAGTTCAGCCTTACCGAAGACATCATAGACAACAATGCTATCCCTCCCTATGCAATTCTTTCGCATACTTGGGAGCACGGCGAAGAGGTCACCTTCAGAGATTTAATAGATGGAACTGGAAAGAATAAGACTGGCTATAACAAGATCCAGTTCTGTGGACAACAGGCGGAACGCGATGGTTTGCGATACTTTTGGGTGGATACCTGTTGCATCGACAAGTCAAGCAGCGCAGAGCTACAAGAAGCGATCAACTCCATGTTCCGCTGGTACCAGAAGGCAGAGAGATGCTACGTATATCTCTCCGACGTCCTATACGGCTCTTCCGACAGGGATGACGAGTACTCGCGGAGATGGAAACCCGCATTCAAGAAAAGCAGATGGTTCACTCGAGGCTGGACCCTTCAAGAACTTATCGCACCGGCATCAGTCGAGTTCTTCTCTAAAGATGGGGCATATCTTGGGAATAGACAATCACTAGAGCAAACTGTGCACGAGATCACAGGAATCGCCGTTGAAGCTCTTCGAGGAAGGCCCTTATCCCAGTTCAGGACGGATGAGCGATTATTATGGGCAGCAAAGCGCCAAACAATACGCGAGGAAGATAATGCATATTGCTTGCTGGGCATTTTCAACATATATATGGCGCTTATATATGGCGAAGGGCGAAAGAACGCAATGGCTCGGCTTGAGGAGCAGGTCGAAAAGATTTCAAAAGACAAGATACCGTCACTGGACAACGACCAAAGGCGGATACTGTTAGACTCGTTGCGATTTGACCAAATCAATGCACGCCAGATAACTATCAAAAACGCCCACGCTAAGACATGTAAATGGCTATTAACAAAGCCCGAGTACAACGACTGGCTCGATACTACTAAACTAGGCGAACACCACGGCTTCTTATGGATCAAAGGGAAGCCTGGAACTGGAAAATCTACGTTAATGAAGTTTGCTGTTGCTAATGCGCGGAGATTGATGAAGGATAAGACTATTATCTCCTTCTTCTTCAACGCACGAGGCGAAGACTTGGAAAAGTCTACGATCGGGACTTATCGATCACTGCTCCTGCAACTCCTCGAACGGCTTCCAGCTCTCCAATGCGTTTTTGACTTGGTTGGTCTCTCATCGTCGAGCATTAGACCAGATCATCAATGGGGTATCGAAATACTCAAATCGTTGGTAGAGCAGGCTATACAGAGCCTTGAGCAGTCTTCTGTAGTCTGCTTCATTGACGCTCTAGATGAATGCGAAGAAGTGCAGGTCCGAGATATGATACGGTTTTTCGAACGCGTTGGCGAGCTCTCGGTGTCAGCTGGTATTAGATTCCAAATCTGTTTTTCGAGCAGACATTACCCTCATATCACAATTCGGAAAGGACTAAGTCTAGTACTAGAAGGCCAAGAGGGACACAGCCAGGATATTACCAACTACCTGGAGAGCGAGTTGAAGATTGGGAAGAGCAAAATTGCACAGCAGATACGAAAAGAAGTTCAAGAAAAAGCATCAGGAGTCTTTATATGGGTTGTTCTTGTTGTGGGCATCCTAAACAAAGAGTATGACCGTGGCCGGATCCACAGACTTCGACAAAGACTGCAGGAGATTCCTAGCGACCTCCATAACCTTTTTCGCGATATCTTGACGCGCGACTCGCATAATAGAGACGAATTGGTACTGTGCATCCAATGGGTGCTTTTTGCGAAGCAGCCGTTGAGTCCAGAGCAGTTGTACTTCGCTGTTCTTTCAGGGGTTGAGCCAGTATCAAAGTGGGACCCTGATGAGGTCCCTAAAGAGACAATCGAATTATTCATACTCGACTCATCAAAAGGCCTAACCGAGATAACGAAGTCCAAGAATCAGACGGTCCAATTCATTCATGAGTCCGTAAGGGATTTTCTCCTAAAAGACGATGGTCTCGGCGATATCTGGCCTAACCTTAGGAGTAATCTCCAGGGCCAAAGTCATGAGCAGCTAAAGCAATGTTGCCTCGCTTACATGAGTACCGATATTTTTGCTGCTCTAAAGATCCCTGAGAAACTTCCGAAGGCTTCATCGCAGGAGGCCGCAGACCTACGCAAGTCAGCTAAGGATTGGTTTCCTTTCTTGGAATACGCTGTACAGAATGTTCTTTACCATGCAGATCTAGCAGAAAGAAGTGGCATTACTCAAGGAAACTGTATCCTAAGCTTTCCGCTACCGCTCTGGATTAAGTTAGATAACTTATTCGAGAAGCATGAAGTACGTAGGCACACGGAAGAAATGAGCGTACTGTATCTGTTAGGGGAACGCAACATGCCTGCTCTTATCAGAGCTCACCCATCCGCTGTTTCCTGTCTTGAAGCCGGAACAGAACGCTATGGACCCCCTCTCTTCGCAGCCTTGGCAACCAGAAGTGGGCAGGCTCTCCTAGCGTTTGTAGATGCTCTCTCCAAGGAACGGCTTCCCGGAAGTTGCCCCCACGATATGCAGGCCCGCTATTTTGAGGATAGAGTGGATCCAAACTTTGGGCGCAATTTCAAATTCTCAAATCAACGAAGCGTTTTCTCCTATTTAGAGAGCTTAAAAATCGCGCGATAGTCAAGTTGCTTCTGGAGACGGGTAAGATCGACATTAATGCGACGGACAAGAACCGACAGACGACGCTCTTACGGGCAGCAGAGAACGGCCACGAGCAGGCGGTAAAGGTGCTGCTCGACGCGGGCGCCGACGTCAACGCGCAGGGTGGATACTATGGTAACGCACTCCAGGCGGCTTCAGAAAGAGGCTACGAGACGGTGGTGAAGCTGCTGCTCGACGCGGGCGCCGACGCTAACGCGCAGGGTGGATTGTACGGTAACGCACTCCAGGCGGCTTCAGAAAGAGGCTACGAGACGGTGGTGAAGCTGCTGCTCGACGCGGGAGCCGAAGCTAACGCGCAGGGTGGATTATACTGCAACGCACTTCAGGCGGCTTCAGAAGGAGGCCACGAGACGGTGGTGAAGCTGCTGCTCGACGCGGGCGCCGACGCCAACGCGCAGGGTAGATACTTCAACAACGCACTCCACGCGGCTTCAGAAGGAGGCCACGAGACGGTGGTGAAGCTGCTACTCGACGCGGGCGCCGACGTCAACGCGCAGGGTGGATTGTACGGCAACGCACTCCAGGCGGCTTCATACAAAGGCCACGAGGCGATTGTAAAGCTGCTACTCGACAAGAACGCCGACGTCAATGCGCAGGGTGGACAATATGGTAACGCACTCCAGGTGGCTTCATCCAGCGGCCACGAGGCGACTGTGAAGCTATTACTCGACAACAACGCCGAAATCAACGCGCAGGGTGGATACTACGGCAACGCACTCCAGGCGGCTTCGTCCAGCGGCTACGAGACGGTGGTGAAGCTACTGCTCGACGCGGGCGCCGACGTCAACGCGCAGGGTGGAAGGTTCGGTAACGCACTCCAGGCGGCTTCATACAAAGGCCACAAGACGGTGGTGAAGCTGCTGCTCGACGCGGGTGTCGACGTCAACGCGCAGGGTGGAAGGTTCGGTAACGCACTCCAGGCGGCTTCATACAAAGGCCACGAGGCGATTGTGAAGCTGCTACTCGACAAGAACGCCGACGTCAACGCGCAGGGTGGACAATATGGCAACGCGCTTCAGGTGACTTCATCCAGCGGCCACGAGGCGACTATGAAGCTATTACTCGACAACAACGCTGACGTCAACGCGCAGGGTAGATACTTCGGCAACGCACTCCAGGCGGCTTCGTCCAGAGGCCACAAGACGGTGGTGAAGCTGCTGCTCGACGCGGGCGCCGACGTCTACGCGGCTTCAGTTAAAGGCCACGAGCATGTGGTCATGGGACAAGCCAGTCATGATCTGTGATGCGAGCAGCGGTCAGTGCCTCTAGACGCTCAAGGACCATAGCCGGGGGTTCAACTCGGTAGCCTTCTCACACGACTCTACACGGCTGGCGTCAGGGTCAGAAGACATAGATTGTCAGGCTCTGGGCTTGAGTACAGATCGTAAATGGATAGACTACGATTTAGAGAACATCTTATGGCTACCATCAAATATCAGCCGTCATGTGTTGCAGTATCTAAGAATATAGTTAGTATTGGTACTAATCACGGGAGGGTGTGGATGTGTTATATTGACCGTAACAAGCTTATTAGGCCCTAAGTCGTTAGGACCATTCAAACTGTTATTATTTACCGTCATATATTTATTATTCCCTCTGTTTCATAGAGAGCCGGGGATCAGCATAAATATATAGCCTATGGATTTGCTAGAGCGAAGCTTCCAGTGTACTTTAGATCACGTTAGTGGTAAGACAGCTGCTTCTGGAAAGTTCTACACGCCTTATAGATTCGCCACTTTTACTTCGTCAAACTAACGAACTCCTCCGATGACACTAGCAGGGAGGATAGCCGACCCGCACTAACATAGACTTTGCGCTGGAGGCGATAGTTTATAGATATAGCTGGAGAGGAGAGTGCTATTGTCAGATTTTCGATCGTTCTGAGAAGGGTAATTTTGATTGAATCTATCTCTAAGGAAAGGTGTTGTTCTGTTCCTTCTGCTAGCGTCTTTTATTCCTTTCCTTAGTACGCTTTCCAACGGCTTACTACCGGCATTCCTAGGAAAGCCGTCAGCTTTCTGGCGGTTTTCCGCCGGTTTTCCGGCAGCGTTCCCAGGGAATGCTGCTAGCTTTCTAGCTAGTGAAAGCTACTAGCTTACTGCCGGCACTCCTAGGAAAGCTGCCAGCTTGCTGCCAGCTTTCTGGCGGCTTTCCGGCAGCCTCCCTAGAAGTAGTACTATTCTGATCGTAGTACTATTTTGACAACTCTATAGGATAATGAGCTTTTAGGTAGAGATACTGTACTTTAAGTAGACGCTAAGGTAGGCTAAGGTAGGAGTATTAAAGCTATAAGTAGTAAGATACGGTATAATTTAATTAATAGGGAAGTCATACGAAAGATATTAAGTATATAAGAACCTAAAAAGCCTAAGTATCTATTCTGAGTATATCTAAGCGGCACGACGGTTGTTGGCGTTGTTATGGTAGAAAGTACTGCTGGTATTCCGCCACGGCGGTTGTTCCGTTACGATTGGATGGACGTTAGAGTCGGTGAGCTACGAAGCATCCATCTAGCAGTAATACTGGGCGTAGGCTACACACACATCACAATGTCGCTTGGCTACTCGAAAAATTCTTTCTTCGACGGGACTGTGTATATTTGCGGCTGTTTCAAGATTCGCAGCAAGGTCTCATGCAATGGCTTCTAGGCAAGTTCGGGCCTCCACGGGCGCGACGGTGCTTTACGGCAGGGACAACTGGATAGTTACCTGTAAGGAAGTGGCGAGTGTGAAGAATTAATTGTATTGAAGTTCTGTGTAGAAGTCTATGTGTAGAAAACATGTTTGACGCTCTTATATAGCTGAACCCATCATGTGACATGGCCCTAGCTGCTTACATTACCCTTACATGTAAATTAGAGCGGGAACCCTTGAGCCTGAAAAGCCTTCACGTTCAGAGCATTGCTATCGCGGCGTTGTGATGTGGTGTCATTCAATCCGCCTTGATACTATACAGTGCGTCGGATGTCTATGCAGTAGCCTGACGGCAGAAGCATGTCCGCGTGTCAATGATACGGGCTACGGCTTAATATGAAAACTTTCATGCTCAGCAGATCGGTCCCTGCCTCAATTCCATACAGCTTTTGCAGAGGTCGGCCGCCAGTACTGCTAACGAGTCGTCGGATGGCTCATCCTGCCCGCGCTACAGTCGATTGCCTTGCCGTGATTCTCCTTCATCTTCTGCGTCCTCATGGATCTCTGTTTTCGAATATGTGGCCTCGGCGGCGTGTGAGGCATCGGTTTGTCGGCTGCCGTAAATTTCGGAGTATCTCTTTACGGTCCAGTCGAACACGTTGTCGTAAGTAAACCCATTGTGGAGGA
>Ga0247757_10001371_pt1 | contig 16472 bp, 7 predicted proteins | sample UWRJL126311R4_FD_180929 | JGI IMG/M metagenome (GOLD analysis project Ga0247757, IMG submission 180929) | Plant litter microbial communities from Arlington Agricultural Research Station in Wisconsin, United States - UWRJ-L126-311R-4 | ecosystem: Environmental > Terrestrial > Plant litter >... | reverse complement strand
CGGGTCGGCGCGCGCTACGGACCACAGCTCCGCGCTGGTTGGCAATAGCCCCCAAGCGCGCGAGCTGCGCGAGCGCGTGTTGCAACTCGCCAGCTCCGACGTGACCGTGCTGATCTCGGGCGAAACCGGCTCCGGGAAAGAACTGGTTGCCAACCTGCTCCATCGCAATGGCTCGGGAAGACAAGGCCCGTTCGTGGTCGTCGGTTGCTCGACGATCCCCGCCTCCTTGGCGGAGAGCGAGCTGTTCGGGCACGTCAAGGGTGCGTTCAGTGGTGCGCTCAGTGCGCACTTGGGTTTGGTGCGTGCCGCCCACGAGGGCACGTTGTTCTTGGACGACGTAGGCTCGCTCTCGCTCGATCTGCAAGCCAAGTTGCTGCGCGTCTTGCAGCAACGCAGCGTGCGCCCAATCGGCGCGACCCAAGAGCTGCCGACCGATTTTCGCCTATTGGCGTCCACGGCCGTGCCGCTCTTGGATTTGGTGAAGCAGGGTTCGTTTCGAGAGGACTTGTACTACCGCTTGGCGGTGGTCGAGATCGCCGTGCCCAGCTTGCGCGATCGCGAGCACGACGCGCTCTTGCTCGCCGAGTTGTTCTTGCAAGAGGCGTCCGCGCGCTTGGGCAAGACCGTGCGCTCGATCTCTACCGCGGCGGCTCGCGCGTTGCTCGCTTACCGCTGGCCGGGCAACGTGCGTGAGCTGAAGAACGCGATCGACTACGCCGTGACGGTGGCCGCGTTCGATCACCTGAGCGAGAGCGACCTGCCGGAAGCGCTCCAGGCGCGCCGGAGCCAGCCGGGCGACGTGCGCGCGGACGACCCGCGTTGGTCCGCGGTCGAGCGCCAACACATCGAGGCGGTGCTGCGCTCGGTCGACGGCAACCGAGCTCGCGCCGCGCGGCTCTTGGGTATCGACCGACGCACCCTGCATCGAAAGCTGGATCGACTGGCGATCGACGTGCCGCCGCGCAGTCGACCCGGCTTGCAGCCGACCGACACCCACAGCAAGTGAGCCGGGCCGATTCGGCCGCTCTCGGTTGGGGTATCTCGGTTCGCGTCGTTCTCTATCGATGCTCACCGTGGCTCACGCATTGGTGAGCCACGGTGAGGCGAGTTTTTTCAACCCGCGACTTGGTAACGCTTCATCTTGCGATACAGCGTGACCCGGTCGATGCCCAGCTGGCGTGCCGCCTCGGAGCGATTGCCGCCCGTTTCACGGAGCACCCGCTCGATGTGAGTCCGCTCGAGGGCGTCGAGATCGACGCGCGCGGACTCGCTGGTGCGGGCCTTGTGCGAGTCGCGAACGCGTAACGGTAGATCGGTTGCCTCGATGGTTTTGCTTGGTGACATCGCCACCGCGGCTCGAATGCCGTTCTCGAGCTCACGCACGTTGCCAGGCCAGGAATAGGCCAAGAGCGCGAGCTTCGCGCTCTCGCCGAGCACGCGGGGGGGGCCCGCGTTGGGCAGATTGCTCAAAAAGTACTCGGCCAGCTCCAACACGTCGTTGCCCCGATCGCGCAGGGCGGGCAGATCGAGTTCGAACGCGCTCAGGCGGAACAGGAGGTCGCTCCTGAACTGCCCCGAGTCCGCCAGATCTCGCAAGCGCGCGTTGCTGGCGGCGACGATGCGCACGTTCGTGGCGACTTCGTCGACGGTGCCCACGGGGCGCACGCTGCGTTGTTCGATCGCTCGCAGCAAGCGCGCCTGAAGGCCGAGCGGCATCGCGCCGATCTCATCCAGGAACAGCGTGCCGCCTTCGGCGTCGCGGAAGACCCCGGGATGATTGCGGGCCGCGCCCGTGAACGCACCCGAGGCATGCCCGAACAGCTCGCTTTCGATGATCTCGGCCGGGAGGGCCGCGCAATTGAGCGCCACGAACGGCTGATTGCGCCGATCACTCAGGGCGTGAATCGCGCGCGCGAAGATTTCTTTGCCCGTGCCCGTCTCGCCCGTGACCAACACGGGCGCCTGATGATTGGCGAGCTGCCGCACGCGATCGGCGATCGTGCGCATCACCGTGCTCGAACCGATCACGCCGGGAACCGGGCGCTCGGATTTCGGAGCCGAGTCGGCGAGGCGATTCACGCGCGTTGCGCGTTGCCGCCGCTCCAAAGCGCGACCGACCGCCGCGCCCAAGTCCGAGAGCGAAAACGGCTTGGCGAGAAAGTCGGAAGCTCCCGCACGCAAACCGAGTGAGACGGCGCGCGTGTCACCGAATGCGGTCATCAAGATCACCGGTAGGTCAGGGCGATTACCGGCAATGTCTGCGCACAACTCGAGCCCGCTCTCGCCGGGCATTCGGATGTCCGTGACGACGATGTCAACATCGGAGTGCGTACGCGCACTGCGCGCGTCGTGACACACCGTTGCGTCGTAGCCCAGATCGCGCAGCGCACCCGCTACTGCTTCGCGTGTCTCGTCGTCGTCTTCCACAACAAGGATTCGTGCCGTCATATTGATTGTCCCCATCACGCTTCACGTTGCCGCGAGCGTGTTCCCAAAGGAGCCGCCTAGTGTCCCAGAATCTTCAAAGTATCACGGCGCGCATCCGCCCCGTTCTTCTTTCGCGGAGAAGCGCGCGATTGATCGGAGTCGCGAGTGCCTGCCTGCTTGGGTGCGGACTAGGACAATATTGCAGCTGCGAACTTGCAAGCGTACGCCGTTCAGCTCGTACAGCCGGCTCAACTTCGGGGGCGGCTCGGTTTCGGCGGCGTTTTTGGAGGGAGACGCCAGGCGATGACTCACGCTCTTGATCGGAAGTTCGCCTGGCGAAAACCGCCGCCTTCGAAATTGTCTCAGCTGATTGGATATCGTGCACACCGGGGATATCGAGTCTTCCCCGAGTGTGGCTGGAGCTTGATTATCGTTCGAGGAAACCGAGTCGCCGCGCCGTGCGTCTACTTCAGGTCGTAGACTTCGACCGCGTTCTCCAGAAAACGTGGCACTAACACCCGCTTTCGTTTGCTGTCGTAGCCGAAGTCGGCGGGGCCTTTCAGTTCGGCGAAAGCCACTTCGAACTTGCCACCCACGCTCCCGCGGTAAATCGCCGAGCCTTGCCAGCTGGATACCCAGAGGGAATCACCGACGAGCAGCATGCCGTCGAGCAACCCGGTAGGGACTTTGGTGACATCGTGCTTTTCGCCCTTTTCGTCCAGGCGATACACTTCGTTGGTGCTGAAGGTGTTGACCAACACCCCGTTGGCGACGGCGAGTAGACCATTCGGGCCACCGAGCTCCTTCCCCTTGGCGACGGTCTTCAACTTGCCTTTCTCGATCACGTATACCGCGTCCGTGCCGGTGGGCTCGAAGCCGTTGGGGCCCGTTTTCGTGCCGGAATCCGAAACGAACACGCGCCCGTCTTTGGCCACCGAGATGTCGTTGAGGAAGGTAGCGCCGGGCACCGCGATCTCACCCTTGGGCAGCCCTGTCTTGAGATCGAACAAGCGCACGAAGCTGATGTCGGCCACATACAGTATACCGGCGCTGACTCCGCTGCCCTTGGGCGCGTCGAGCTTGACCTTGCCGGCACCACCGGAAATGAACTTCTCTTTCAGTACCTTGCCCTCGGGCGACAGCTCGCTGATGTAGCCATTGTTGTCGACGCCGTCGGGCTTGCCGTTGATGTTGGACACCAGGTAGCGGTCGTTGGCTTCGTCATAGAGCACGCTCTCCGGCGTGGAAATTCCTTCCGTGACGCGAAACACGGGGGTGGGCGGCGCCGGTTTTTCGACCTTGGGCGGCTCGACCGGTTTCGGGGGGGCGGGCGACTGCGTGACTTCGACCGGCGCGGGGGGAAGGGAAGACAAGGCCGGCGACGGCGCTTGATCGGCTGGCGGAGTGGCACTCGCGCAGCCCAGGGTGACCGTCACTAGGCCCAAACTGAGGATGGATCGGTGGTGAAGCATGCCCTCCGCAATAGCATTGCTGGGAAGCCCCACGGAAGGGCCTGTCAGGCCGCCCTTGAACGTGGCGAGTTTGCGCGTGACGGGTTTCGAGTCGGGCGAGATTCGCCAGAACGCAACAGTCAGTCCGGGGTGGAGAGTGCGAGCGCCGTGGCTTCTGCGGAGCGAATCGCCGCATCGATGCCCGAGCCGTGGAACGCCGCGCCGGCGAGCCAAACCTGCCGCCCGGCGAGCGCGAGTTCGAGCGCGGTGATGCGCGCACGATGGGCGGCGTCGAACACCGGCAGCGCGCTCGGCCAGCGCGAGACGAAGCTCCGCTCGGCGGTGCCCACGATGGGCAACGCGCGCGCGAGTGCGCGTTCCGCGCGCTCGCTCCATGCGGCGTCGCTCAGCGTGTCTAGATCGCGTTCGCTCGGGCGAAAGAATAGCCGTAAGAGCGCGTGGTCGGCGGGCGCGCGGTTGGGTAACTTGCTCGAGCTAAAGGTGACCGCGCGCACGCCATCCAACTGCTCCGGCTCGGGGACGATGAAGCCCGTACCGTGCAGCCCGTGAGCGATGCATTCGCGCCGGTAGGCTAGCGTCACCGTGAGGCTCGATAGCAGTGACGATTCACGGAGCGCACTGGCGCCGGGGCCGAAGGCGTCTGTGAGCAGACTGGCCGCGCTACGCGCGGTGGTCGCGACCACCGCGGCGTCGAAGCTGAGCGATTCGCCGCGCGCGTCGCGAACCGTGACCCCGCTTTCGGCGGGCGCCACGCTTTCGATCGCACGCCCCAGGTAGAGCTCGACGTTTTCACCCAAGGTGAGCGCGAGCCGCGCCGGCAGTTCGCCCATGCCCTGCCAAAAAGAGCGAATGCCGCGACCGAGGTCATCGGCCGGGACCTGAAAGCCGAGCAAGCGTCCGGCTTCACCGGGTGCGAGCTCGACCAGTCCGGAGCCGTCGAAGCGAAATGAGCGCTGTTCCAGCTGCTCGACCACGTGCTCGCCGATGCCGGCTAGCGCCGCCAATGGGGGCACGACCTCACTGCGCGCGACGAAGCCCTCCGCACCGTGTTCGACCACGAACCCGCCGGCGACCTCGCTCGACAGCTGACCACCGACGCGCGGGCTGGCTTCGAACAAACTCACTCGGTCGCCCGCCCGAGCACGCCGGTAAGCGACCGTCAGTCCGGCGATTCCCGCGCCGATCACCACAATGCGCCGCATGCTCATGGCGTAGCACGTCCGGCGGGCGCCGAACCCAAGATGGCTTCGCGGCTCAGGATTCGAAGCGAAACGCGGCTTGAACGGTTGCCCCGCCGGAGGTCTCGCGTTCGCTGCTGGTCGGGGCCGCGGGCATGCTCGCTCGGCGCCCACTCACGATCACTTCTTCGCGCCCGTTCTCGCCGATCGTCCGCACCAGGCGGTAGGTCGTGTTCCCGTCGGCCCGCGCGACTTCGGGGGCCGCGATCAAGAGCTGCAATTCGAGCGATTGGCACAGGTCGAACAGGACACCCAAGTTGTCGGGCGACAGCCGATTGGCCTCGTCCAAGAACAAGAAGCGGAGCGAACCGTGTTCGCGCTTGCCGCGCAGCAAGTTGGCGTCGCGCTCCCACTCGCTGAGCACGACCATCATCAGCGCGGCGCCCACGCCGATCGCTTCGCCGGTCGACAAGCGCGTGGGATTGGCGAGCTCCCAGGTGTCGCTGCCTTGACGCAAGATCTCGACGGATAACTCGACGTACTCGCGGTAGTCGAGGATGCGGTGCCCGCCGGAACGGCCGCCCGCATAGCGACGGAACACCTCGTTCAAGGCGTCCTCGATCGGCAGCGTGGGTTGGAACAGGAGCTCTTGCGCGTCGCCCTCGCGCAGCGCGCGCAGCACTTGCGCCATGCGTTCCACGCGCTCGGCGCGCACGCGAATGCCCTGGATGCTGCCGAAGCGGATCGGTCCGAGGCTCTGGTTCAAGCGGCGCACTTGGCTGCCCGCGCGGCGCAATTGCACCTCGATGCTGCGCGCGATGTCCTCGGACGCGCCGCGTAAGTCGCTCTCTTGCCGTGCCAAGCGACGCTCGAGACCGAACAGTTGATCGCGCAGGCGCTCGAGTGCCTCGAGTGGGTCTTGCACGTCGGCGACTTGGGTCGGGACGCGACTCGTGAGCCATTCGCGAGCCAAGAGCCAAGCCTTGAGGTAGGCGTCACCGCGTGCGCTGCGCGTGTCGTCGCCGAGCAAGGCCTTGAGCGCGGTCACCTGTTCGGCGCCGCCGTGCGCGGAGCCGAGCCGATCGAGCAAGAGTTCGCACTTGCTGCGCGCGTCCGCCCACAGCTCCGGGCTCGGACGCGGCGCGGGGGCCTCGAGCAGCGCGGCGGTGCTGAGCGAGGGCAGGGCGCCTTGCGTCACGGCGCTCCGCAGCGCAAGCCACACGTCGCGGCTCGGTTGGGCCTGCTGTTCGGCGGCTTTGATCGCGCGAAATGCCGCGTCATTGGCGCGCGAAAGTTCGCGGCGGCGCTCGGCCATCAAGCCCAGATTCATGCTGATTTCGCGTTCCTCGCGATCGCAAGCATCGGCCTCGGCCGTGAGCTCGGCCAACGCGTGGTCGTGCGAGCGCAAGTCGAAGAGCAAAAAATCGCTCACGCCCACGCGCGCCAGTTCGTTGTCGAGCCGCACACACTGCGCGACCAGCGCCGCGCGCTCGGCCTCGACCTGCTGCCAAGCGAGGGTGGCCTGTTCGCGCACGCCTTCTGCTTCCTCCAGCGTGCGCTCGGCTTCGGCCAGGGCGCGACTCGCCGCCTCGTGTTGCTCCTCGAGCGCGGGCACGAGCGCGACGGATTCCGCAGCGCGCTGTTCGGCGTTGGACTCGAAACAGGCCGCGAGTTCGCCGAGCTCCTCCAGCGCTTCGCCGATCTTGAACCAGCGATCGCGCTCACGGTCGAGTGACTGGCGTTCTTCCTCGAGCGCCTGGAGAGCGTCTCGTGCGCCGGGCGGAAAGCGCAGCGCCTGCAGCTTTGCGTCCAACGTTTTCCGGGCCTCTGCCACGCGGCCGAGCTCGCGCCGAGCGGCTTCACCCTCGGCGATGCTCGCCGTCAACTCGGCGTAGGCTTGCGCGTGGTCGCGACCATCGAGCAAAAATGCGTCGCCGAGCAACGCGCGCAAACCGGCGATGCGCGGCTCTAGTTCAGCGATTTGACGGGTGGAGCGGCTGTTCGCGAGCTCCAGTTCGCGCCGTTGGTCGCGGAGCCCCTCGAGCCGCTCGTGGCACGCCTCGCGCAGTGGACCCAAGCGCTCGCCGCCGATCACGCTCGGATCTTGCACGATCGGCCGCACGTCGCGCAGCGTCGCTTCCAGTCTGCGGCAGCGCCGCTCCGCGCTGTCGAGTCGGGTGGCGATGGCTTCGGCTTCGTCGCGCAAACCCTGCGCGCGGGTCAGCCGCGCGCGACGACCGAGCATCGGCTTGGTCGGTAAGCGGGTGATGCGCGCGCCGACCCCGTGCACGACGACTACGTCGTGCGCGGCAGGATTTTCGACCTCGGTGATGAATTGGGCGTCGGCCGCGACCAGCCAAATGCTCTCGAGCTCGCGCGGTCGGCCGGCGAGCTCGGCCGCCACCGCTTCCGGGTCGTTCACGACCAGCGCGTTCAGCAAGGGGCCGAGTCGCGCTTCGAGCTCGGCGGCCTGCTCGGGCTCGATGTCGTCGAAGCGTTGCACCAAGAGCTCGGCGTCGAGTTCGTCCCGCAAGCGCAGTAGCTCTGGGTGAAAAGAGCCGCCTTGCGCTTCGAACTCGGCCGCTTGGCGCAGCGCAGCATCGCGCTCGATGCTGAGTTTGCGATCTGTTGCGCGCAGCTCTTCGTATTCGGCTTCCAACCGCAGGTACAGCTCTTGGGCGGCCTCATGGGTCCACGGACCGTCGTGGGCTTCGACGTTGGAAAGCACGGCGTACGCCGCTTTGCGCCGCGCCGAGCGCGCCTCGAGTTCCCGCAGCTCGGCTTCGGCTCCGCTTTGCTCGAGGTTCGAGCGCTCGATCGCCGTGCGGGCCTCGCGCGTCGCCTCTTGTGCAGCCGCAAGCTCGCTCTCGGCCGTCGCGAGGGCATGAGCGATGGTTTCACTGCTTGGGTTCTGGGCGGACTCGAAGCCCAAGGCTTGCGCACGCCGGCGCGCGCTGGCTTGGCGCGCGGCCAAACCTTCCGTTTCGCGCACGGCGCTGGCCAGCGCGGGCGCGCGCGTGGCGAGCTCCTCGAGGCGCGCCAGGCGCGCGAGTTCACGCTGCGCGCGCTCGTAGCCGAGGTCGCTGGTCGGCTGCGCGATGATCAGAGAAAGGGCGCGCGTTGCTGCCGCGTGCTCGCTGTGCCGCAGCTCGATCAGTTCGGCATCGCGCGCGAAGCGCAGGCGTTCCGCGTCGATGCGCTCGATCTCGCGGGCCGCCCGCTCGCGAGTTGGGCCGACGTCCGCCACCATGAAGCCCGGCTCGGCCAGCAGTTCACGCAGTTCTTGCCGTCGGCCTTTGGCGCGACGCTCGCGGTGCGCGTTGCGATGCAGTTCATCGAGTCCCTTCTGGATGTCGGCCAGGCCCTGCGCGCTGCGCTCGTAGGCCTGGCGCGCCTGATCGCGGAGCGACAGCCGCTGCGCGCGCTCCGCCGCCGCCCGCTCTCGTTCGCTGCGCGACAAGAGCTCGGCGCGGTCGCGTGTTTGGCGTTCGGTTTCGAGGGCGCGGCGCTCCACCACGAGGGCGCGCGCATGTCCGAGCTGCGCCTGATTCTCCAGGGATTTTTTCAGCTCTGCGCGTTTGTCGGCCAGGCGCCCGGTGAGCGCGGTGTGGCGCGCGGTGCGCTCTTCGGCGCTGGCATCGAGGGTGCGCAGCTCTTCGGCCAGCGCGAGTTCGGCGTGGCGCGCGGTCTCGACCACGAGCTCGAGTTCGCGCGCTTCTTCGCGCGTCGCGAGCAGCGCGGCGCTGAACATGCTTTGCCCGACCTCGTACACCCCTGCGATCTCGTGTTCGAGACGCTGCGCCTCGCTGACTTCGACGCGTGTACGCCGACAGGCATCGAGGTTGCCACGCATGCGCGTCAGGGTGTCGCCCAGCCCGCTCTCTTCACGCAGCAAGAACGAACGTAGCTCGGAGGTCAACGCGCGCGAAATGCCGCCCGTCATGCTGGTGCGCAGCATCTCGTTGAACTTGTTGCGGTCTTCGTCCGTGCTCAGGCGGAGCGGACTCACGCCGTGTTCGAACAGCGCCGCGAAGTAGTCCTTGGCGGTGCCGAAAGCGTGCAGCGTGCCACCCAACGCGCGCGCGTTCTCGACTAGTTCGACCCGCGTGGGCACCTCGTCCGCGCCATCTCGCCGCTGCAGCAGCAGATCTTGCATGCGGTACTCGGGGTTGAGGCCCGTGATCAGGAACGGCGATGCCTCGACGCTGGGCTCGCTTTTGCGCGTCAGTTCCACGCCGGCCACGATGCGCGCGCCGCCGTGGACCTCGATCTCCAGGGCCGTGTAAGATGCGCTGCCTGGCTCACCCAAGCGCCCCCAGATCCCCTTGTCGCCGCCGCTGGCGCCGCTTTCACCCAAGTTGGTGAAGCGCAAGCGAGACATGTCCGGCATGAGCACCACGTAGGCGGCAATCATCACCGTGGTCTTGCCCGCACCGTTGGCCCCCTCCAGTGCGGTCACGTTCGGATCGAGCAGGTAGCGCTCGTAAAAGACGCCCTTCCAATTGACCAGAGCGAGCGCGGTCGCTCGCGCGCGCGTCACGTTTCTTCCTCGGGCGTGGGTTCGGTTTCGAGCTCAGGCTCAGGCTCAGGCTCTGGGTATGACTCCCAGTATGACTCGGAAGGGGGCTGAGCCTCGGGGTCTGCAGATGACTCGCGTTCGGGTACGGGTTCGGGCACCGGCACGGGGTGTGAGTCGGGATACGGTTCAGGCGGCGGCGCGTTTTCGCCGAAATCGTCGAATTCGCTCAGCACTTCACGGGGCAATTGAAACGGCTCGGGTGCCGCCGCCGTGGGCGCTTCCGGCTCTTCGTCACTCGACTCGTCGTCGGGGTCTTCGCCGTCTTCGTCGAGTTCGAGCTCGCCGTCGCCCAGCACCAACTCACCGCGGGCGACCAGTCGCTCCAAGGCCTCCGCGGGTGAACCACGACCGCGCACCGGCTCGGCAAAGCGCAAGAGCCCAGGGCGCAATCGCAATGCGTCCGCGTCGAGCAGATCGACGAAACCGAGGGCGGCGAGTCGTCGTAGCGCTTCGGCGAATTTGCCGCGCACCGTTTCTTGCGCGACGCGTTCGTCAACGCGTTTACGTTTGGGGTTGAAGGCGCGCGTGAGCGCGTCGCTGCCCATCACGGCCGCCAAGTGCGAGAGTGCATCGGCTCGCTTGATCACGCCGCCCGACTGCAACGTCGCGGGGTCGAGGTAGAGCAAAGTCAGCGCTTGGCCGACCAGCATCTCGGGCACCGACAGGTGACGGCGCCCGAGTTTGTCGCCCGTGGGCAACAAGTAGAAATAGCCGTCGGCAGGGTGCGTCAGCTCACAGCCAAAACGCCGATAAAACGCCTCCAGCAGGGCCTGCGCATCGACCAAAAAGGTGTACCAGAGGTTGTCTTCGCGATCGATGTGCCGGCCGCGGCGCAGCGCCAGATCCACATCGGGGAAGAGCTCGTCCGCTACGACGTCGCCCAGCGCAAGGTAGCGAGTGTCAGTCACGGGCGCCGCCCTTTGCAATCTTCCATTCCTCGATCACCAAACCGTCGTGAACGCTGACCCAGGGCCGGTCGCGGTCGCGAGTCGTGCGCGCCAGGCGAGCCACGACTTGCGCGACCCGACCTGCCGTCACGAATTGCAACTCATTCGGTGTCTCCGCGCTCACTCGTTGCGTTACCTCGCGCAGGCCGCTCGGCTCGCTCGAAAGCGCGCCCTGCACCAGTTCTTCGACGATTGCGTGCTGGTCGACGGCGTCGTTGTCGCTGGGCGGGCGCTCGCGCTCGGCGCGCGGGCGGCTGACCTTTGGCTTATCGTCTTTGAATGGCTCGATTTCGCGCAGCAAACGCGGCGCAGCCGCGGCGGCCACCGAGAGCGCGAATGGCCGCTTGGTGTGCTGCGACAGCTGCTCGCGCAGGCGTTGGATCAACGCCCGCGACGGGTCGAGCCGGACGACGTCGCACAGGTAGCGATGCACGTACTGGTAGTACTCGGACCAGGCGCGTTGCCGCGCGGCGCCCCAGGCGCGAATGCGATCGACCTGTTCCATGACCCGTTCCACGGCCGCCTCGGCGCCTTCCGCGTGAGCCGTGACGGTGATCTCCTGAATGTCCTGCAAGACGGACGAGAGTTCGTGCGCGTCGCGCAGCAGAATCTCGTTCAGTTCGGTCAGGGTCCGACTGGTGCTTTCCAAGAGCTCGAGGCACTGGTCGACCGCGCCGAACCAATCCGACTCCAAGAGTTTGGCAATTTGCGCCTGAAACGCCTGCTGCTCGAGATCCAGACTGCGCTGTCGGCGCTCGATGCCACTCACCAAGTCGCTGACGCTGACACGCAAGGGCGCTTCGACACCGCTTTTCCAGTCGGCTTCGCTCTGGGCCGCGCGCGCTCGCGTCAGGATCTCGGCCAGGCTCGAGCGCAGGCTACGAGTCAGTTGGGTCAAGTTCTCCCGCGTCAGGGACTCGTCCTCCAGGTACGACTCGATGATCGCGGCCGCGAGCCGCGTCAGCGCGAACTCGCCCGGACGCAGTACGCCCGCGCCGTCGACGCGGGCGAGCAGCTTCTGGTCCCGCAGGCGCTGAATGGCGTGCGTGGCGCGCCGCTTTGCGTTGTCGGCGCGCGGGTCGAGCAATATGCACACCTGCTCGAAGACCTCGCTCAGTTTCTCTTCGTTGAAAGCGGCGAGTGTCGCGCCCTCCGACTGCAAATGCAGTGCGGCCAGAAAGCAGAGCTCCAAAGTCCCGAGCTCCAGCGCGGGATGGCTACGTGCCAACGCGGCGAGCACGATCCGGGGATCTTTGGCGGGGTCCGTCATCGGGAACGGGCCTTATAGTCCGGAACTGCACGATTGGGGGGGCGAGCGAGTGAACCCGCGTCGGTCCTGCCAGGGCGCGGCTTGGCTAGCAATAGCGAGGCAATTCGGGCGTTTACGCATCATGGCGCTTGAATCGAGGAGAGCCCGGCGGGGACCGGTGATCCAGGTCGGCCCGCGTGCCGCAACGGCTCGCTTTGTCCAAGCAACCGAACGAGGGCCCGCAATTCTGCCTCGATTTGCCGCGGGTTACCCCGGTGTCCCGGCGCGCGGTCGCTACTTGCCGAGCGCCAAGGCGGCTTTAGGTGCATTGGCGCGCAATGAAACCTTTCCGGCTTCAATCGAGTGTAGACCGGCGGACGATGAACTCGAAGCGCATCGCGCTCGGCGCATTGCTCATGCTTGCCTTTGCCAGCGTCTGTACTTCTTGTGCGGAAAAGAAGCCGCCCCCGCCGCCGCCGCCCAAAGTTTTGGTCGCGCCGGTCACGCGCACCGACCTGGCGCTGTTCATCGAAGCGGTCGGCACCCTCGACGGCTACGTGAACGCCGACATCCGCGCACGCGTGAAAGGCTACCTGCGCTCGCAGGAATACAAAGACGGCAGCCCCGTGAAGGAAGGGCAGCTGCTGTTCACGATCGAGCCGGAGGAATACGCGAATGCCGTCGCGGCGGCTCGCGCCTCCGTCGTGCGCGGGGAAGCGGCCAAAGAAAACGGCCAGGTGAACCTGACCCGCAATCGCGCGCTGGCCGAGCAAGGCTTGGTCTCGACTCAGGTCGTGGACAACGCGGTGGCGCAAGCCGCCGACTCGAACGGCCAAGTGCTGGCCGCGCGCGCCTCGCTCAAGCAGGCCGAGCTCAATCTCTCGTACACCAAGATCCACGCGCCCGTGTCGGGCGTGGCGGGGCTCGCGCTAGTGCGCGTGGGCAACTTGGTCGGCCAAGACGGCCCGACGCTGCTGACCACGGTTTCGCAGCTCGACCCGATTCGCGTCAATTTCCCCACGAGCGAGATCGACTACGTGCGCTTCCCCGATCGCTTGAAGCACCTCGATCAGCGCGACGTGGAGTGGGCCAAAAAGCAGTTCCCCAAGCTCGACGCGCATCAAAAGGCCGACGGCGACGACGCGGGCATCGAACTCCTTTTGGCCGACGGCAGTGTTTATCCGCATCGCGGCTTGCTCGTCGCGGCCAACCGACAGGTCGATGCCAGCACCGGGACGATTCAGCTTCAAGCGCTGTTCCCGAACCCGAACGGCAGTCTGCGCCCGGGCCAATACGGCCGAGTGCGCATCCAGCGTGACGACCAAGGCAAGGCCGCGCTGGCCGTGCCCGAGAAGGCGTTGATATCGGTGCAGGGCACGTACTCGGTGGGCGTGGTCGGCGCGGACAACAAGGTGAAGCTGCGCACGGTCGAGCTGGGGCCGAGCGCGAAGGGCCTGCGCGTCGTCACGAGCGGCCTCAACGAAGGCGAGAGCATCGTGGTCGACGGCGTGCAGAAGATCAGCGACGGCGCGTTGGTGTCACCATCGCCCGCGCCCGCGGCCGCGGCGGCAGGGACCTGAAGCGTGTCGGAGTTCTTCGTTCGTCGCCCGATCGTCGCGATCGTGATCGCGATTTTGACGGTGCTGATCGGCGCGGTCTCGCTGTTCGGGCTGCCCATCTCGCAATTTCCGCAGATCTTGCCGCCGCAGGTCAACTTGACCACGACCTACGTGGGCGCCGACGCGCTGACCATCGAGCAAGCGGTGGCGACGCCCATCGAGCAGCAGATGAACGGCGTCGATCGCATGTTGTACGTGCAATCGACGAACGCCAACGACGGCAGCATGAATCAAGTGGTCACGTTCGACGTCGGCACCGACGGCGACGTGGCCAACGTGCTCGTCAACAATCGCTTTTCGCAAGCGCAACCGTTCTTGCCGCAAGACGTCAAGAACATCGGCGTCACGATCAAGAAGTCCCTGGCCTTCCCGCTGCTCGTCGTTTCGCTGTATTCGCCGGACGGCCGCTACGACCCGACGTTCCTGGCCAACTACGCGCTGATCAACATCAACGACGCGCTCTTGCGAGTGAAGGGCGTGGGCGACATCCGGAACCTGGGCTCGGCCGAGTACTCGATGCGCATCTGGCTCGACCCGGACGTGCTCGCGCGGCTCTCGCTCACGGTTACCGACGTCACCAACGCCATTCGCGCGCAAAACGTGGTGAACCCGGCCGGGCAGGTGGGGGCGGAGCCGGCGCCCGCCGGGCAGGAGCTCACGTTCACCGTACGTGCCCAGGGGCGCTTGGTCGAACCGGCCGAGTTCGGCAACGTCATTTTGCGCGAGAACCCCGACGGTTCGAACGTGCGCCTGCGCGACGTCGCGCGCATCGAGCTCGGCGCGCTCAATTACCAACAATTCGGCACCTTCAACGGTAAACCGGCGTCCGTCGTGGCTGCCTTTCAAACTCCGGGGTCGAACGCGCTCGACGTGCAGCAAGCGATCCTGAAGACGATGGACGAGCTCGCCACGCGTTTTCCGCCTGGAATCGCCTACAAGGTGTCGCTCGATACGACCGCGCCCGTCAGCGCGGGCATCCGTGAAATCGTCGAGACCTTGCTCGAGGCGATCGTGCTCGTGGTGCTGGTGGTGTTCATCTTCCTCCAGAGCTGGCGCGCCACGCTGATCCCGCTCTTGACCGTGCCCGTGTCGTTGGTCGGTGCGTTCGCGGTGTTCCCGCTGCTGGGCTTCTCGGTCAACACCTTGTCGTTGTTCGGCCTCGTGCTCGCGATCGGCTTGGTCGTCGACGACTCGATCGTCGTGGTCGAGGCCGTGGAGCATCACATCGAGGAGGGCATGGCCCCGCGTGAGGCCACGCTGCAAGCCATGAAAGAGGTGCAGGGCCCGGTCATCGCGATCGCGTTGATTCTGGCCGCGGTGTTCATTCCGGTCGCGTTTCTGAGCGGAATCACCGGGCGCTTGTACCAGCAGTTCGCCCTCACGATTGCGGTCTCGGTGCTGATCAGCGCGTTCAATGCGCTCACGCTCTCGCCGGCCCTTGCCGCGATGTTGCTCAAGCCGCGCACCGAGTCGAAGGGTTGGTTCGGGCGCTTGGGCGCCTGGTTCAATCGAGGTTTTGCGCGTACCACCGACGGCTACATCTCGGTCAATCAGCGACTGGTGCGCAAACTCGCCATCCCGCTGCTCTTGCTCGCGGGCGTATCCGGCATCTCGCTCTTGCTCGCGCGCCACGTGCCGACCGGCTTCGTGCCCGACGAAGACCAAGGCTACGCCGTGTTTGGCGTGCAACTGCCGGACGGCGCGTCGATGCAGCGCACGAAGGCCGTGTATGCCAAGATCGACGCCATCTTGGCCAAAGAGCCCGCCATCAAGGGCTACAACGGCATCGCCGGCTTCAGCTTCTTCACCCGCACGGCCGCGAGCTACACGGGTACGGGCTTCGTTGGCCTCAAACCCTGGGACGAGCGCGAGGGCGATGACCAAACCTCGGCCGCCATCCTCAGGCGCCTGAACGCGCAATTCTCGAAGATCGTCGAGGCGCGCGTGTTTGCGGTCGCTCCCCCGGCCATCCCGGGCATCAGCTCCGCGGGCGGCTTCAGCATGATGCTGCAGGATCGAAGCGGCGGCTCGGTGCAGTTTCTGGCGCAAAACGTCGGCAAATTCATGGCCGAAGCCAAGAAACGCCCCGAGCTGGAGAACGTGCGCCCGCTGTTCTCACCCGCGGTCCCGCAGATCTTCGCCGACGTCGACAAAGACAAAGCGCTCAAGCAGGGCGTGGCGCTGAGCGAGGTGTACGGCGCGCTGCAAACGTTCCTGGGTGGCTCGTACGTGAACGACTTCAGTCGCTTCGGTCGGCAGTGGAAGGTGTTCGTGCAAGCCGAAGGCAAAGTGCGCACGTCGCCGGACGACATTCGCAAGTTCTACGTGCGTAACAGCAAGGGCGAGATGGTCCCGCTCTCGTCGTTCGTCACCGTGCGCCAAGTGACCGGCCCCGAGTTCACGGTGCGCTTCAATTTGTACCGCGCGGTCGAGATCCAAGGCAGCCCTGCTGCCGGCTACAGTTCGGGTCAAGCGCTGCAGGCGCTCGAAGAAGTCGCGGCCAAAACGCTCGCTCCAGAAATGGGCTACGCCTGGAACGGCCTGTCTTACCAAGAGAAAGCATCGCAAGGCGGCTCGACGCGCGTGCTCGGCCTATCGCTCGTGTTCGTATTTCTGATCTTGGCCGCGCTGTACGAGAGCTGGTCCTTGCCGTTCAGCGTGCTGTTGAGCGCTCCGGTCGCCGTGCTGGGCGCCTTTTTGGGCCTCATGTCGCGCAGCCTCGACAATAACGTGTACGCCCAAATCGGCCTGGTCATGCTGATCGGCCTGACCGCCAAGAACGCGATCTTGATCGTCGAGTTCGCCAAAGCCGAGCTCGATAAAGGCAAGCCCATCATCGAAGCCGCGCTGACCGGCGCGCGCCTACGCTTGCGACCGATCTTGATGACCTCGTTTGCGTTCGTGCTCGGCTGCGTTCCACTGTGGATCGCCACGGGTGCGGGCGCCGCCGCGCGCCGCGTGATGGGCACCGTGGTCGTCTCGGGGATGCTCGCCGCCACCT
>Ga0247757_10001370_pt1 | contig 16485 bp, 18 predicted proteins | sample UWRJL126311R4_FD_180929 | JGI IMG/M metagenome (GOLD analysis project Ga0247757, IMG submission 180929) | Plant litter microbial communities from Arlington Agricultural Research Station in Wisconsin, United States - UWRJ-L126-311R-4 | ecosystem: Environmental > Terrestrial > Plant litter >... | reverse complement strand
GTCGCGGGTGATCCTCCCGGTGGTCCCGGGCGTGACCGTGCCGACCCCGCTGCCGCCCTGCCCGGGCCTGCGCGGGGAGCCGTGCCGCGCCTACGCGCCATAGGAGGGGCCTCGCGCGCCAGGTCGTGGAAAACGCGACTGGGCAACGCAGATCCGGGGAAGCAGGGGCTGGAGACCGTCCACCTCCTCCCGAAGGGCTTCCCCGGTGCACCTCTTCCTCCTCGTCGTGATCCTCGGTGGCGCGTTCGTCGTCGCCGCCCTCGTCCGCCTCTCCCAGTCGGACCGGCCCAAGCGCGACGGCCTGGGCGGCGCGGAGTTCGACGTCTGGGGTCGCCCGCGGGACCGTGAGGCCCGCGCGGGCCGCGACGAGCCGCGAGCGATGGGCGCCTCCCGCCTCCTGTCGTAGACGCGGCGCGAACGTCTCGGGTTCGCCGCCGGACCGCCCCGCGTCCCGCTCACCCGGGCGAGGGGTTGGGAGCCGCGGGTATGATGGAGCCACGCGGATTTTTTGCCGGACCGAAGAGGGACGACGAGGGGCACGCGGACCACAGGCCGAACCCTCAGGGCTCCTCCCCCTCAGTTCGTGGTCCGATCCCAGGGGAGGGGCCTACTCGAGGTTCTCTTGTCCGCCGTCTCTCCGCCGATCGATCGTACGCCCGGCGCCCGCGCCGCCGCCATCTCCAACCTGCTCGTGCGGCTCATGGCGGAGTACACGGGTCGGGGGCCGACGAAGGCCCGCACCTACATCAACGAGGACCTCGTCACCGTGGTGCTGCAGGACACGCTGACCAAGGGCGAGCAGAGCCTGGTCCGGGACGGACGCGCGTCCCTGGTGCTCGACACGCGCAAGGCCTACCAGCAGACGATGCGCGAGGACATGGTCGCCGGGGTGGAGGAGATCATGGAGCGCCGGGTGATGGCCTTCCTGAGCGACAACCACATCGAGCCCGACGTCGCCGTGGAGTCGTTCGTGCTCACGCCGGTGCCGTCGGACGGTCCGAAGGCGTAGCCCTCGACCCTCAGCCCGCGGCCGGCACCGCCGTCACCGGGGGCACGCTGCGCAGGACGGGCCGGGGCCGCAGGCGCTCCAGCGCGTCGGTGGCCAGCAGCCAGCCGGGATCCTGAGGCACGACCTCGCCGCGCTGGGCCAGGCCCTTGAGGGCGAGGCTCACCGTGGGGCGCGCCGCGCCCAGGAGCTGGCCGATCGTCTCGTGGGTGAGCGTGAGCGGCAGCCGCACCCCGGCGGGCGTGACGTGCCCCCACCGCTCGGCGAGGTGCCCGAACAGCGCCAGGACACGGTCGTCCACGCGGGGGAGCTGCGCGATGGCCTGGGCGGTGGCCAGCCGCGACGCGCGCCGGGTGGCCACGCCGAGCAGGTTGCGGGCGACCACCGGCGGCACGGCGGCGATGAGCTCTACCGTGACCACGACGGCGCGCGTCTCGGCGACCACGCGCCAGCCGACCTCGGCGGGCACGAGCTCGTCGGGCAGGAGGGCGGGGTCGATGACGTCGCCGGGACCGACCAGCTCGGAGGCCACCCGGCCTCCGAGCCGCAGCTCCCGCAGCAGCAGCCCGTCGGCCACGAGCAGCATCGCATCGCCGAGGTCACGGGCCTCCCAGCGCCCCGCGCGCAGGCGCAGCGTGCGCCCGGTCCCGGACGCGTGGGCCGCGGCCCACGCGTCTTCCGGGAGGCCGGCGCCCAGGTCGGGATCGATGTCCAGCACGGAGAGCATGCGCTAGACCGGTTGCTCGACGGGGGCGAGCGCGGCCGGTGCCGCGATCGGGGGCGCGTAGGGCAACGGCCGGTCGACGCAGTCGAAGAGCGCGGTCATGCCCGCGAGCTCCAGGATGCGCCGCACGCGCTCGTTGGTCACCACGAGCAGGCCGGTCGCGTGGTCCGCGGCGTGCTTGCGGAAGCGCAGGAGCAGCCGCAGGCCGGTCGAGTCGATGAACGTCAGCTCGCCCAGGTCGAGCACGAGGTCCTGCCGGTCGCCGAGGTGGCCGGCGACCGCGGAGCCGAGCCGGGCCACGGTGTTGAGGTCGAGCTCGCCGCGCGCGGTCACGACGACGCGGGTGGGCTGCTGGACGACGGTGACGTGGAGGTCACCGGGAGGCAGGGGGGAGCGCAGGGATGGGGCGGGGCTGTCGCTTGACATAGCGATCTTCCGGTCGAGATAGTCGATGGCGGATGGCCCGGCGGCCGGCGCATGCGCTCCGGCGGCGTTCCCTCTGTGCGGCGATGCCTGGTGAGCTCGTGGGTGCGAGCGCGCCAGTCGTCTCTCCACCGTACGCCCGCGAGGGGGCCGCGGGGTCATCTCCGGGGGGTGGCTGGGGGGTGCATCGACCTCCTTGGCGCGTAAACGCTCGTCAGCCTCGGGTGGAGCGGGTAGGGGCCTCAGAGGAAGGCCACCACGTCGAAGGGAGTCCCGCCATGCCCCCCGCCGGAGTGAAGAAGGGCACCAAGCGCGCCCGCCAGTACGAGCACGTCAAGGCCAGCGAGAAGGAGCAGGGCCGGTCGGAGAAGCGGGCGGAGGAGATCGCCGCGCGCACGGTCAACAAGGAGAAGGCCCGCCACGGCGAGAGCCGGACGGCGTCGAAGTCGTCGACCGACGACCTGTCGTCCGGCCAGCGCGGCGGCCGGCGCTCCGGCACGAACCGGACGAAGGGTCGCACCAAGGACCAGCTGTACAACGAGGCCAAGCACCTCGGGATCGACGGGCGCTCGAAGATGAGCAAGGACCAGCTGCAGAAGGCCATCGCCGGCAAGAAGGGCTGACCGCGCCATGGACGAGATCCTCCCCGGCGTCCTGCACTGGACCGCCTACCACGGCGGCATCGGCAGCGAGGTCCACTCCCACCTGCACGTCCCGTCCGGCGCGCTCTTCGATCCGCTGCTGCCCGAGGACGTCTCGCCCGGGACGCTCGCGGACGCCGGGGTGGTGCCCAGCGTCGTCCTGCTCTCCAACCGCCACCACCTGCGCAGCGGCGCCGCCATCGCGGACGCCTTCGGCATCGAGATCCGCTGCCAGGAGGCCGGGCTGTGGGAGTTCGAGGACGAGGACGTGGAGGTGCGCGGCTTCGCCTACGGGGAGGAGGTCGCCCCGGGCGTGGCGGCGCTGGAGCTGGGCGTCCTGACGCCCGAGGACACCGTGTTCCGCCTCGACGCCGGGCCCGGTGCGCTGCTGTTCGCCGACGGGCTGACCCGGCCGGGGGACGAGCTGGCCTTCGTGCCCGATGGGCTCATGGGCGACGACCCGGAGGCCGTGCGCCGGGGGCTCACCGATCGCCTGGAGGCGCTGGCCGCGCGCGAGGACTTCGACGCGCTGCTGTTCGCCCACGGCGCGCCGCTGCCCGAGGGCGGCCGCGCGGCGCTGCGGGCGTTCGTGGATGCGCGGTGAGTGTCGCTCAGTGGTTGCATGGCAACCACACAACGACACTCACCCCGTCTTGGCCTTGGCCTTCGGCTTCGCCGCGGCCGGGCGCTTGCGCTTCGTGGTCCCGCCCGCTCGCGTCTTCTCCAGCGTGCGCTGCAGCGCGGCCATCAAGTCGGGGGCGGGGCTGGGCTCGGGCTCCGGCTCCGGCACCTCGATCTTCAGGCCCTTGCGCTTGCGCATCACGACCTTCGTGAGCCGCTCGCGGTAGCCGTCGACGTAGGCGGTCGGATCCCAGTCGGTGGTCAGCTCGTCGATGATCGACACCGCGTCGGCCACCGCGCGCTCGCTCGGCTCCGCGCCGCCCGTCGGGACGTCGGCCGAGGACCGGACCTCGTCGTGGAAGCGCATCGTGGTCAGGCAGAGCACGCCGTCGCGGACGAGGATCGCCGCCAGGTGCTCCTTGTTGTGCATGACGATGCGCCCCAGCGCGGCCCGTCCGGCCTCGGTCATGACCTCCACGAGCAGGCGGTAGGCGCGCAGCGTGCCGTCCTCCTCGCCTGCGGGCACCAGCGCGTAGGGCCGGTCGAAGTAGATGGGGTCGATCTCCCCGCGCTCCACGAACGCCTCGATGTCGATCGTGCGCGTCTTCTTGGGCCGGGCCGACGCCAGCTCCTCGTCGGTGATCGTGAGCATGCGGCCGTCGTCCAGCTCGTAGCCGTGGCCGATCTCCTCCCACGGCACCTCGACGTCCTCGCACGAGCAGTAGCGGCGGCGGACCAGGCGGGTGCCGTCCTTCTCGTGCAGCTCGTGGAAGTGCAGGTCGAGGTCCTGGGTGGCCGCGCGCAGCTCGACGGGTACGTTGACGAGGCCGAAGCTCAGCGAGCCGCTCCACATGGTCCGGGGCATGTCAGTCCTTGGCCTTCGCGGTCGTCTTCTTCTTCACCGGGGCCTTCTTCTTGGCGCCCGGCGGCTTCTTCGCGGCGGCGTCGGTGGCCTTGGCGCGCTTCTTGCGCGGCTTGGCGTCGCCGGCCCCGGAGCCGGCCGCGAGGCTCGCCTCCAGCGCGGCGAGCAGGTCGTCGCTGCGGGGCGCGGGCTCGTCGCTGACCAGGTCGATGTCCTCGCCCTCGGCCTTGCGGGCGACGAGGGCGAGCACCGCCTCGCGGTGGTGGTCCTCGTACTCCTCGGGCGCGAAGTCGGTGTCCAGGGCGCCGACGAGCTGGCCGGCCATGTCGATCTCCTTCTTCGACGGGGCGCGGGACGGCTCGGCCGGGGCCAGCGTCTTCAGGTCGACGAGCTCGTCGTGGAAGCGCATGGTGTGCAGGCCCAGCACCTGGTCGTCCAGGGCGCGGACCGCCGCGAGGTACTCGCGGTTGTGGAACGTGAAGTAGCCGAGGCCGGCGCGGCCGCTCTTGAGCAGTGCGGCGTGGACGAGGCGGTAGGCGTCCTCGTCGTCACGGCTGCCCAGGAAGTAGGTCTTCTCGAAGAACACCGGGTCGATCGCCGCGGCGTCGACGAACTCGGTGAGGTGGACGACCTTGCCGCGGTCGCCCGCCGCCGCCTTGATCTCGTCCTTGCCCATCACCACGTAGCGCCCGTCCCCGGTGTCGTAGCCCTTCACGACCTCGTCGCCCGGGACGACCTCCTCGTCGGTGGGGCACATGCGTCGGTGCTCGATCCGGCAGCCGTCGGTGACGTGGACCTGCCGGAAGCTGACGGTCTTCGACGTCGTGGCCGAGTAGAGCTTGATCGGCACGTTGACCATGCCGAAGGTGATCGTGCCGTTCCAGATGGAGCGCAGCGCCATGCGAACACGGTACCCCCGTGATCGCGCGCGTCAAACCGCGTGGGACGCGTTGCAGTGGGGGATGATGGGATGAGCGATGGCCGATCTGCGCGAGTACGACGAGAAGCGGGACTTCGGCGCGACGCCGGAGCCGGCCGGGGGCACGCCCGTGAAGCCCCCCGCCGGCGACGACGCGGCCCCGCGCTTCGTCGTCCAGGAGCACCACGCCAGCACGCTGCACTGGGACCTGCGGCTGGAGCGCGACGGCGTGCTCGCGTCGTGGGCCCTGCCGCGGGGCTTCCCCGCCACGCCGGACGAGAACCGGCTCGCCGTGCGCACCGAGGACCACCCGCTCGGCTACCTGGACTTCCACGGCGAGATCCCCGAGGGCAGCTACGGCGCCGGGACGATGGACATCTGGGACGCGGGCACCTACGAGCTGCACAGCTGGGACGCGCGCAAGGTGGTGCTGACGTTCCACGGCGACCGGGTGCGGGGCCGGCACGCCCTGTTCCAGACCGGGCAGGGGAAGCGCTGGATGATCCACCGCATGGATCCGCCGGACGACGCGGCGCGGGAGGCGCCGCCCGAGGGGCTCGTCCCGATGCTGGCCAAGCCGGGCACGCTGCCGGCCCGCGACGACGGCTGGGCCTACGAGGTCAAGTGGGACGGCGTGCGCGCGCTGGCCTCCCTGCGGCCCGGGCGCCTGCGGATCGAGAGCCGCAACCTGCTCGACGTGACCTCCCAGTATCCGGAGCTGCGCGGGCTGATCGAGGCGGTCGGCGCCCACGACGTGGTGCTGGACGGGGAGATCGTCGCGTTCGACGACGAGGGGCGGCCGAGCTTCGCGCGCCTGCAGCGGCGCATGCACCAGACGTCGGAGGCCGCGATCCGCCGCCTCGTCGCCAGCGATCCGGTGGTCTACGTGGTCTTCGACCTGCTCTTCCTCGACGGGCACTCCACGATGACGCTGCCCTACACCGACCGCCGGCGGCTGCTCGACCGGCTGGAGCTCGACGGGCCGCACTGGCAGACGCCCGGCTACGCCGTCGCGGACGGGAAGGGGCTGCTCGCCGCCACCGCGGCGCAGGGGCTCGAGGGCCTGGTGGCCAAGCGGCTGGACAGCGCCTACGTCCCCGGGCGTCGCACCGGCGCGTGGCTGAAGGTCAAGAACGCCCGGCGCCAGGAGCTGGTGATCGGCGGCTGGACGCCCGGCCAGGGCCAGCGCACCGGCGACCTCGGGGCCCTGCTCGTCGGGTACTACGCGCACGCCGGCGAGGAGCGGGTGCTGCGGTACGCCGGGAAGGTCGGCACGGGCATGGGGGCCGCCGAACGGCGGATGCTGCTGGCCGCGCTGGAGCCGCGGGCTCGCGCGACGTCCCCGTTCGCCCGGGGCGGCGCGGGGGAGCCGCCGCCGCGCGAGGCCCGGTTCGTGGAGCCCGAGCTGGTCGCCGAGGTGCGCTTCCACGCCTGGACGGGCGCGGGGATGCTGCGCCATCCTGTCTACGTCGGTCTGCGAACGGACAAGGAGGCGACGGACGTGGTGCGCGAGGACGGGGAGGAGGACGGCAGCGGGCCCGGGGGCGACGGCGCGCCGGTCGCCGCGGGCGCGTGGACGGAGACCGACGTCACGAAGGGCGGGGCGACGATCGAGCTCGACGGGCGCACGCTGAAGCTCACCAACCTCGACAAGGTGCTGTACCCCGAGACGGGCTTCACCAAGGGGCAGCTGATCGACTACTACGCGCGGATCGCCCCGGTGCTCCTGCCCCACCTGCGCGACCGCCCGCTGACGCTGAAACGCTTCCCCAACGGGGTCGACGACAAGGCGTTCTTCCAGAAGCACGCAGCGAAGGACCGGCCCGGCTGGATGGCCACGACGATGGTCGCCGCCAGCAGCAGGGGCGACATCGAGGAGCTGGTCCTCGACAGTCGCGCGGGCCTGGTGTGGACGGCCAACCGGGCGGCGATCGAGCTGCACACGCTGCTGGCCCCGGCCGCCCGGCCGGACCGGCCCGACTCCCTCGTCTTCGACCTCGACCCGGGCGCGCCGGCCGACGTCGTCGACAGCGCGGAGGTGGCGCTGCTGATCCGGGGGATGCTGTCGGAGCTGGGATTGTCCTCGCTGATCAAGACGTCGGGCTCCAAGGGACTGCAGCTCTACGTCCCCCTCGGCGGCACCGCCACGCACGACGAGACCAAGGCGTTCGCGCTCGCGGTGGCCCAGACGCTGGAGCAGCGCTTCCCGGACCGGGTGGTCTCCCGCATGAAGAAGGCGGAGCGGCCGGGCAAGGTGCTCATCGACTGGAGCCAGAACGACGTCCACAAGACGACGGTCAGCGTGTACTCGGTGCGCGCCCGGCCCCGGCCCACCGTGTCCACGCCGGTGACGTGGGAGGAGGTCGAGGCGATGCTCGAGGCCCGCGACGCGGAGATGCTCGTCTTCACCACCGACGACGTGCTGGCCCGGGTGGCCGAGCACGGCGACCTGTTCGCCGACCTGCTCACCACCCGCCAGGACCTTCCGGCGCTGGGGTGACCCCCGTTCTCCAAGTTGTTGCCACCTGTCGGCAACAACGTGGAGAAGGGGATGCACGCGTCGGGGGAAGTGCGACGCTCCGCAACCTTTTCCGCGTTCGCTCGTCTTGAAGACATGCGCACGCTCCTGAGCCTCGTCCTCCTGTCCGTCGTCGCCGTGGCCGCCGGCGGCGGCGTGGCCACGGCCGCGACGGTCAGGCCGCTGCCGGTGCCGGCCGGCGCCCGCTACGTCGGCTCCGACGGTGTCGACCGGGTCGTCTACCTGTCCGGCCCGCCCGCGCAGAAGCAGGTCGGGGTGCGCGACCTGCGGACGGGGCGGGCCACGAGCTTCGGGCTGCCCCAGGCGGATTGCGATCGGGTGAGCGCGAGCGCCGGCGGGATCGCGACGACGTGCGGGTTCGCGGGGCCGGCCTCGTTCGACGTGTTCGTCCGGGACTACGACGCGCAGGCCTGGACGCCCGTCCCGGTCTCCTTCGCGCCCTTCGACGGCATGGAGTCGGCCTCGATCACCGGGATCGGCCAGCGCTGGCTGGCGGTGGACTGGGGCGACTACCACGTGTCCGCGTCGCTCCTGCTCCCGCGGGCGGGTGGGACCATCGGCGCGGACTCGCGGCCAGCGGACGGTGCGCGGTGGGTCCCCGACCTGGACGCGGCGAACCCGGAGCGGCCGCTGTGTCGGCCGCTCGCGCGGACCGGGCAGGGGAGCATGGGCGGGGAGGTCTGGTCGCGCTGGGCACCCCTGCTGTACGCGAACCCCTGGGCGCTGGACGGGCCGCCGGCGCTGCCGGCCCAGGAGGGGGCGCCATTCACGCTGCGGCTGCGGCACTGCGGGGGCGCCGTCAAGCCCCGCACGCTCTGCTCGTACGGGCAGGGCGATGACTTCCGCACCGCCTGGTGCGGCACCCCCAGCCTCAGCACGCGTTACGCCGCCTGGTCCAAGGGGGCCGTGGGCTACGTCCGCGACCTGCGGAAGGGGGCCACGACCCGGGTCGCGGTCGCGGGGCAGTTCGTGTGGGTGTTCGCGGTCGGGTCGCACGTCGTCGTCTCGACCGACGCATCGCTCGGCGTGCTGCGGCGCTGACGCGGGCGCGTCAGGTCCGGTCGTGGCCGGTTGATCTCCCCGGCGTGGGGTAGCCGGATCGGAACGACCCACGACCAGGAGGACCCCATGTCATCGGAGCTGCACGGCAAGAAGATCGCGTTCCTCGTCGCCCAGGAGGGCATCGAGGAGGTCGAGCTGACCGAGCCCTGGAAGGCGGTCCGGGAGGCCGGCGGGGAGGCGGTGCTGATCGCCCCCGAGGCCGGTGAGGTCCAGACGTTCAACCACCTCGACAAGTCCGCCACCTACGACGTGGACGTGACGCTGGCCGACGCCCGGCCCGGCGACTACGACGGCGTGGTGCTGCCCGGCGGCGTCGCCAACCCGGACGCGCTGCGGACCGAGGAGCGGGCCATCGCCTTCCTGCAGGAGACGTTCAAGGCCGGCACGCCGGTCGGCGTCATCTGCCACGGGCCGTGGACGCTGGTCGAGGCCGACCTCGTCCGGGGCCGCACCCTCACCTCGTGGCCCTCGCTGCGGACGGACATCCGCAACGCGGGCGGCGACTGGGTCGACGAGGAGGTCGTCTGCGACCAGGGGCTCGTCTCCAGCCGCAACCCGGACGACCTGCCGGCGTTCTGCGCGAAGATCGTCGAGGAGTTCGAGGAGGGCCGCCACCGCGTCGCCGACGCGGGGGCGACGGCCGGCGTCAGCTGAGTCGCCCGCAGGCGTTCTCCAAGTTGTTGCCGACAGGTGGCAACAACTTGGAGCACGTCGGGCGTATGCCGCCGGGGCGGGCTCAGCCGGCGACGACCTCGACCGGCCGCTCGGTCTCCGAGGGCGCGCTCGGTTTCCGAGGGGTGGTTCGGAGGAGGTCGTCGAGGGGCGGCCGTTCCAGGACGGGGACGTCCGCCGGATGGTCCTCGTCCCACGGCCGGGCGTAGCCGCCGGCCAGCGGGGTGGAGGGATCGACGCGGCGCTGCACCGCGACGAGCACCGCGTAGGCCATCTCGCTCAGCGCCTGCAGCGACTGGTGGCGGTTCTGCCGCCGTCCCAGCCACGACTCGGCCATCGCGTCGAGGCCGACGAGCCGCCACACGTCGAGCATCATCGCGATCTCCACCCCGTACCCGACCGGGAAGGGGATCCGGGTGAGCACGTCGCGCCGGCCGCCCAGCTCGCCGGCCAGGGGCTGGCGGAACCCGGCCAGGGCCGGGGCGTGGAGGTTCAGGAGCGGACGGGCCATCAGCTCGGTCACGCGACCGCCCTGCCCCTCCAGGAGCCGGTCGCCGGTGCGCATCGGCCGGTCGAACGCCCCCTTGACGAAGGCCACGTCCGGCGCGCTCAGGAGCGGGCCGAGCAGGCCCAGGAGGTGGTGCGGATGGGGATCCTCGGTGTCGGCGTCCAGGAAGCACACGAGGTCGGCCTCGGTCGCCGAGAGGGCGCGCCACATCGCGTCGCCCTTGCCGAGCGCGGGCCCGAACGCCGGCAGCAGCGCGTCCTGCTGGAGGACCCGCGCACCCGCGGCGCGGGCGACGTCCGCGGTGCCGTCCGGGGAGGCCGCGTCGATCACCAGCACCTCGTCGACCAGCCCCGCACGGGCCAGCGGCGCGACGGTCTCCCGCAGGATGTGACCGACCGTCCCGGCCACCTGCCGGGCCGGGAGGACGACCGCCACGCTCCGCGCCCCCTTGACGGCCCGCAGCGCCGCCGGGTCGAACGCCGCCGCGTCGTACCGCCGCCGCCGGCGCCAGCCCGCCAGCGCGAGGTCGACCGCGAGCCCGCGCTCGGCCCGCCCGTCGGGGCGGGCCGAGGTCTGGACGCGGACCGCGAGGGAGCGCACGATCGGGACGTCGTGCTCGGCGAGGAGGCGGCCGAACGCCTCGTCCTCCAGCGCCGACACCGGTGGCAGCCCGCCGACGGCGCGGTAGACGCGGGCGGTGACCGCGAGGGAGGCCCCGGCGAAGTGGTGGTGCTCCGCGGCGGCATCCCGGTCCCGCACGAGGCCCAGCCGGGTCTCGGCGCGCCGGTCGCGGGCCGTGACGGCCGCCGGATCCAGGAGCGCCGCCTCGGCGGGATCGAGGTCGATCCAGCCGGCGATGGCCCGGGCGCCGGCGCCGACCAGGCCGAGCTGGGCGGCGAGCCAGTCGGGCGCCACGCGCGAGTCGGCGTCGGTGGTGGCGACGAGCCCGTCGGGAGCGTCCACCGCGTGGAGGCGCGCGGAGGCCAGCTCCATGCCCAGCGCGCGGGCCGCCCCGACGCCGCGGCCCGCGCCGCGCACCGCGTGGATCGGGACCCGCGTCGATCGGGCGGCCGCCGTCGCGACGATGTCGGCCGTCCCGTCGGCGCAGTCGTCGAGCACCACGACGATCTCCCAGGATCCCGCCACGGGCTCCTGGGCGAGCAGCGCGTCGAGGCACGCCTCGACCCGCTCCTCCTCGTCGCGGGCCGGGACGACGACCACGGCCATCAGATCCTCGGCCGGGGCGGGCAGGAGCGGCGTGGTGGCGGCCTCGAGGGCCAAGCGCTTCCTCATCGACACGTGAATCCCTCCAGGAGGTAGTCGGGGGTGGAGGCGTCGAGCGTGCGCTCGAGCCAGGATGCGGCGCCGAGGGCGCCGTGGACGTCGGCCGCGTCGAGCTGCCGCTCGGCGGTGCGCGGGCGCCAGTGGACGGCGACGAGCGCGCCGCCGGGGGCCAGCCGCAGCCGCAGGGCGTCCAGCGTGCGACCCAGATCGTCCGGGGACAGGTAGTAGAGGATCTCCGACGCCACGACGAGGTCGAACGTCCCGGGCGGCAGGTCGCCGGGAAGCACGCCCTCGCGCACGTCGACGTGCGGGTAGGCGGCGACCTCCTGCCGCGCGGCGTGGACCGCCGTCGGTGCCGCGTCGACGGTCACCAGCGAGCGGCAGCGCGGCGCGAGCATCGCGGTGAACACCCCGATCGATCCGCCCAGCTCCAGGACCCGGGCGATCGGGCCGGGGCCGCACGCCTCCAACGTCGCCCGGTACTTGTCCTGCTCGTAGCGGCTGCCGTGGTAGTCCCACGGATCGAGGTTCTCGGCGTAGCGCGGCTCGAAATCCGCGGCGGTCATCGTCCGGTCGCTCATGCCCGGTCCTCCAGGGCGGCCGCCCCGTCGCGGGCGAGCATCGGATCCAGGCGGTGCTGCAGCAGGAAGACCTCCAGATCGCCGCGCACGCGATCCAACCGGCCGCCGGTGGCGAAGGGATGGGAGCCGCACGCGCGCGCCGCCTCGTCGAGCAGGCGCGTCGCGGCGGCGGAGATCGCGGCCCTTGCGTGCAGGGAGGTCGCCCGCAGCGCGTCCGGATCGCCCCGGTCCATCACGGAGGCCGCTCGCTCCTGCCAGGCGTCGACCGTGGCCTGCTCGGCCCGGATCCGCCCGGCGGCCAGCGCCTCGAGGTCGCCCCGCGCGGGGCGGTTGGCCAGCTCGGTGAGGGCCGCGTCGGCGGCCGCGTCGACGAGCCCCGCCCAGGTCGCGCTGGTGCGCAGCGCGTCGCGGGCGAACCACGGCAGCGCGCCGATCCAGCCCGGATCGCCGAGCACCGCGAGGACGGGCGCGTCGTGGAAGACGACGCGGTGGCTGACCGACGCGCGCAGCCCGGCTCCGCGGTACCAGGTCTCGTCGACCTCGACGTGCTCGTGCAGGTCGACCCACACGGAGATCGGCGCGGAGGAGGGAGCGAGGCCGGTGTCCTCGCCCACCTGGGCCAGGACCATCGCGCGGTCGAGCCCGCCCGCGCCGGAGCAGAACGTCTTGACGCCGCGCAGCACGAGCCGGTCGCCGTCGCGGACGACCTCGGCGGGCGGACCCTCGCCGGGGCGCGGCGCGCCGCCCCACACGCCGGCGCGCAGCCGGCCGTCGCGCACCAGCGCCAGCTCGGCCTCCCGCAGCGCCGGCGGGGCCGCGACCGCGAGGCGCTCCACGGCGTTGAGGTGGCCGTCGAGGATGCGGCCCAGGCCGCCGTCCGCCGCGGACACCAGGCGCACGAGGGACAGCTCGACGGCGGCCGGCGGCCGGTCGGGGCCGGGCACGGCGTTGGAGGCCAGGAGCCCGGCGGCCTCCAGCTCGGCCATGCCGGCCTCGGGGAACGCCGCGGCGGTGGACGTGTCGGGAACGAGCGTGGTGGGGTTCATCCGGGAAGTCCTCGGTGGTCGAGCGGGAGCAGGGCGATGTTGCGGGTGTGGGCGTCGCCGGCGAGGCGGCCGATCAGCTCGACCGTGGCGGCGCAGCCGTCGCGGGTGGCGCCGGGGCCGAGCCCGTCGTGGGCCAGCACGACGGTGCCCGCCTCGACGTCCGGGGCGATCGCCCGCTCCATATCCGCGGCGCTGTCGCCGCGCCAGTCGTGGGTGTCGGCGTCCCAGCGGACGAGCCGCAGCCCGAAGCGGTCGGCGACCCGCGCGCTGAACGGCGCGTGGACGCCCCACGGCACGCGCCACAGGCGGGGGCGCACGCCGAGCCGCTCGAGCTGGCGCAGGGCGCGCTCGGTGTCGCGGGCCACGGCGTCCTCCGTGCGCTCGGTATGGCGCACGTGGTCGTGGCAGTGCAGCTCGATCCGGTGGCCCTCGTCGAGGATGCGGCCCACGACGTCCGGCGCGTTGGCGGCGCGCGGGGCGATGGCGAAGAACGTCGCGCGGGCGCCGTGCCGGGCGAGCGCGTCGAGGACCCGCGGGGTCCAGACGGGATCGGGGCCGTCGTCGAACGTCAGGCCGATCGCGGCGCGGGCGGGCGCGAGCGGCGGCGACGCCGTCGGAGCGCGTGAGGCGCGGGACGGCGGGGGCGGGAGCACGTCCCGCTCGCGGTGGGCGCGCGGGGGGATGCGGGTGGCGGACATGCGGACCTCCTGGACGGACCGGGTTCGACGTGCGCTGCTCGCCCTGGGATCGACCCGTGTCATGGGCCTACCCCGTCCGGGCCGGCGGGAATCCGCCGCCGGGCGGCGTCGGCGATCTCCCGCCGCCCGGCTTCGTAGTCGTCGTCGCGGTCGTGGGTGAGGACGCCGACGAGGTCGCCGGCGTCGTCGTGGTAGGTGACGGTGAAGGCCCCGGATGCGTGGCGGTGCGGGCGCGCCTGTGCGTAGCCGTCGCCCCACGCGGCGTGCTTGAGGACGCGGTGGCCGATCGAGGACCAGAAGCCGGGGACCCCGTCCCACGTCGCGTCCTCGTCGCCGGCGGCGGCCCGCCCGGCGACCTCGCCCTGGGCGAGCGCGTCGCCCCAGTGCTCGACGGGGATCGGCCGGCCGGCGAGGGCGTGGTGCGCGGCGGCGACGTCCCCGGCCGCCCACAGGCCGGGGGCCGCGGTGCGCAGGCGCGCGTCGGTGGGCACCCGACCGTCGGGGCAGTCGAGGCCGGCGGCGATCGCCAGCTCGATCCGGGGCGCGACGCCGGCGGCCAGCACGACGAGGTCGGCGGTGGCCGCGGCCGGGCCGGGGGCCGTGTGCACGCGCAGGACGTCGCCGTCGCGGACGATCCCCGAGACGGGAGCGCCGACGCGCAGCGCGACGCCGTCGGCCCACAGCCAGTCGGCGACGCGGTCGGCGGCCCACCCCCCGATGCGGGCCTCCAGCGGCGCGCGCTCCTGGGTCAGCTGGGTCACGGCCAGGCCGCGCCGGCGCAGGGAGGCGGCGAGCTCGCACCCGACGAACCCCGACCCGATCACCACCACACGGGTGTCATGGGACAGCCGTGTCTCGATGGCGGCGAGGTCCGCGCGGCTGCGCAGCACGCGGACCGCGGGGTCGTCCACGCCGGGAACGGGCGGCCGCGTCGGCTCGGCGCCGGTGGCCAGGACGCAGCGCTCGTAGTCCAGCGTGCGCCCCCCGGAGAGGGTGGCGCGGCGGGCGTGGGGGTCGAGCGCCACGACCCGGCCGGCGACGAGGTCCATCCGGTGCTCGGCCGGCCACGCGTCCGGCTCCAGGGGCAGGCCGGCGTCGGTCGTCTCGCGGCGCAGCAGCTCCTTGCTGAGCGGCGGGCGGCGGTACGGCAGGCGGCCCTCGTCGGAGACCAGCGCGATCCGGCGGTCGTCGCGCACGGCGCGGAAGCCGCGCGCGGCGGCCATCGCGGCGGGACCGCCGCCGACGATCAGCAGCGCGAGGCGATCGGCTCGCTGGGTGGGCGCGGACGGCATGCCGGGCCAGTACCCGGGGGCGGTGGTGGTCACACCTCGGGTACGGAGCCGAGCCGAACGGGTACCGCGGATCCATGAACACCTCGTCCGCCTCCGCCGTGCTGCTCGACGTCGACGGCACGCTCGTCGACTCCAACTACCAGCACGCCCTGGCCTGGTACCGGGCCCTGCTGCCCTTCGACGTCGTCGTGCCGGTCTGGCAGATCCACCGGCAGATCGGCAAGGGCGGGGACCAGCTCGTGGAGGACCTCGGCGGGGAGGCGCTGGAGCGCGAGCACGGGGACGCCGTGCGGGATGCCGAGGGCGATCGCTACGCGGAGCTGATCGGCGAGGTGCGCCCGCTGCCCCACGCGCGGGACCTGCTGGTGGCGCTGAAGGAGCAGGGCACGACGGTCGTCCTGGCCAGCTCGTGCCAGGAGGGCGACCTCGACCACTACCTCGAGCTGCTCGACGCCCGGGACCTCGTGGACGCGTGGACGACCTCCGCCGACGTGGACGCCACCAAGCCCGCGCCGGACCTCCTGGAGGTTGCTTTGCAACGGGCAGGGACGCGCCGGGCGGTCATGCTCGGCGACGCGACGTGGGACTGCCGGGCGGCGGGGAACGCCGGCATCGAGGCGGTCGGCCTGCTCACCGGTGGGTTCTCGCGAGAGGAGCTGCTGGACGCGGGGGCGCGCGAGGTCCACGACGAGCTGCGGACCGTGATCGAGGGCCTGCCGGGGTCGCTCGCCCCGGAGTGAGCGGGTCATCCGGGCGGTGGTGACCCGCCCGGTCCGCCGGGGCGGGTCAGGCGTCGTCGACCGGCTCGGAGCGGCGCGAGGGCGTGACCTCGTCGCGCTGCTCCCGCGCCTCGGGGTCGTAGTCGGCGGCGAGGTCGGTGAGCAGCCGGTCGGGGTCGGCGACGCCCTCGTCCCGCAGCCGCTCGGCCACGGCGAGCGAGGCGTGCTCGGTCTCGGTGGTTGCGCCCAGCGTCATGCCGGCCACGATCAGCGTGCCGGTGCCGTGCAGGACGATGGCCACGGCGAGCAGCCACCAGCTCCCCGTCGCCAGCGAGGCGATGGCGCCGACGACCACCGCGAGCACGAACGTGATGACGATCGTCAGGCGGTTGTCGGAGAGGGTGGAGGCCCAGCCGCGGTGGCGGGCGGTGGGGTGGGCGTGCGGCGGGGGAGCGTCCGCCGGGAGGTCGACGTGGTCGTCGCCGACGACCTCGCGCAGCTCCTCGGTCAGCAGCCGGTTGGCCTCGGGGGAGAGGGAGGGCTCGTCGGCGTGCACGTCCCGCCGGATGTGGTCGTCGTCCATGGGTTCGGGCTACCAACATCCGGGAGACGGCAAACGCGCCGGTCGTCGCCGGTCAGACCGGTCGGGCCAGCGTGGACAGCGCCCCGCCGTCCACGAGCAGGGTCGCCCCGTGGACGAACGCGGCGTCGTCGCCGGCCAGGAAGACCGCGGCGGCGGCGATCTCCTCCGGGGTGCCGGGGCGGCCGGCGGGGGTGCCGGCGGTCATCGCGTCGCGGATGGCGCGCGTGGACGCCGGCGCGCTCTCGGTGGCGACGACGCCCGGGGCGATGGCGTTGACGCGCACGCCGCCGGGCCCGAACTCGGCC
>Ga0247757_10001369_pt1 | contig 16488 bp, 12 predicted proteins | sample UWRJL126311R4_FD_180929 | JGI IMG/M metagenome (GOLD analysis project Ga0247757, IMG submission 180929) | Plant litter microbial communities from Arlington Agricultural Research Station in Wisconsin, United States - UWRJ-L126-311R-4 | ecosystem: Environmental > Terrestrial > Plant litter >... | reverse complement strand
CACCGTTGGCTGGGAGCTGTTCTGACAAACAGTAGTGTTACCACCGACCGTTGCCTCCGGTAACGCGCGCACCGTTACAATCGCTTCGCCGTTCGCGGCATTGTTGCACCCACCGGAAACGCCCACCAGTTTATAGGAATACGTTCCGGCAGTCGAAGTAGGCGCTGCCACAGAAACACTATTACCCGACGCGGTAGTAACACTCTGCACCGCGCCATCATTGATCGTATACTGGAAAGTATAAGGAACACTACCTCCTGCACCCGTAAAGCTGACCGATGGAGCGCTGCTGTTGCGGCATACAGTAGTACTTCCGCTGACACTAGCGGTGGGCAGGTCTTTTACCACAATGGTCACCGTACCCGTTGCTACGCTCTGGCAACCATAACCTGTAGCTTCCTGAACATTGAGAAATTCATACACATAAGTACCCGCTACATTGGTGGCCTGCGAAAGCAGGACGGAATTACCTGTAGAAGTAGTAACAGTCTGTACGCCTCCTCCATTGATCCGGTAACTGAATGTATATGGTGCGCTGCCACCGTTACCACTAAACGTAATAGCAGGCGCTGCAGCGTCCCGGCAAACAGTCGTGCCGCCTGTAATAGTTGCGGTCGGTAGTTCGCGTACAACAACAGTAGCTGTGCCACTGGCGGTATTACTGCAACCACTGCTCTCCTGCACGCCCAACAAATTATACACAAATGATCCGGCCACTGTTGTAGGCACAGGTACAGTTACGCTGTTGCCACCAGAAGTGGTAACCGTTTGACTCGCACCGCCATTGATCTGGTAAGTAAACGTATAAGGCGGAACACCTCCGTTGGCAGTGAAACTGATATTGGGTGCGCCCGCGTTCCTGCACAGTGTCACCGAACCACTGATGGTCGCAACGGGCAATGGTTTCACCGTAACACTGACAGGTGCTGAAGTCGCCTGGCATCCATTTGCGTCCGTGACCGTTACTTGGTAAGTACCGCCGGTACTGACAGTAATCGATTGCGTGGTTGCAGTAGTATTCCACAACCACGAAGACCCGCCGCTGGCAATCAGGTTAACGCTGCCACCTTCGCAAAAAGTTGTTGGGCCTGAAGTGCTGATAAGTGCCGCGTTGACCGTGTAGTTATAAACGCTGACAGTAGTGGATGTTGCTGAACATCCCTCCTTTGTTACTGACACCGCATAGTTACCGGTCCCGACGGTGATCGTCCTGGTAGTTGCGCCAGTAGACCACAGGTAGGTATCATAACCCGCCCCCGCATCCAGTGTCCTGGTGGCCCCCGGGCAGATATAAAATGTATTTCCGGGAGCTGGCGTTGGACAGTTACCGGTAGTGATCTGCACGACATTACTTGGCTGGCTGTTACCGCAACTGTTCTGATCCACCGCATAATAATTACCGGCAGCTGAAACCGTTATCGTATTACCCGTTGCACCATTCGACCATACGATACTATTTCCACTCGCAGTTAAAGTAACAGTCTGTCCGTTACACAACAAATGCGATCCCGCCGGACCGATGGTTGGCGCAGTCGGGACAGATCCAGTAGTAATCACAACAGGAACGCTCTGCGCAGAAACCCCGCAGGCATTTCTTGCAAGTGCGGTGTAACTACCCGCAGCACTGACTGGCAACACTCCGGAATTATCCGCAAACAAAGTTCCGTTCAGCACCCAGGTAATATCACCACCTCCCGCCACCACCAGATCCACGCTAGCACCATTACACAGCGCAACTGGTCCAGCAGGTGCAATCACAGGCACAGCAGGTTTACTGCCAGAGGTGATGGTAACATAATTACTGTTACTGCTTTGCCCGCAGGCATTGATCTCGTAGGCATAATAAGTGCCAGCACCTGACACGGAAATACTGCTTCCTGTTTGACCGGTGTTCCAGTAAATGTTGCCGCCCGCCGAAGGATTGGCGTAAAGAGTAGCAGCTGCACCGTTACAAAGCAGGCCGTTACCAGAATTGGAGACCACGGGCGCGGACGGTACAGTACCCGTTGTGATTTCCACTGTATTGCTTGGGTCACTGATCCCGCATCCACCGGAAGCAGTTGCATAATAACTTCCAGGATCGGAAACCATAATGGAACTGCCGGTCATGCCATTACTCCAGGTAATGGTGCCCGATCCGGATGCGACAAGTGTGGTCGTTTGCCCCGAACACAAACTGGTTGTCCCGGACACGGAAACTACCGGCGGTGAGGAAGGCGCCGTTCCGGCTGGTGCAGGTGTGAACACATAACTTGAATAAGGGGAAGAGTTATTGTTCGTTCCCTGCGCCCAGATGGTCACTGCATCGCCTGGCGTATAAGGCCCGATAAAAACACCATTGTACATACTGGCGCTGGTGATCCCTGACGCTTTGGAAACCCCTTCGATTTTGATGCCGTAATTGGAAAGAAGGTTGGGACTGTTAAACTGGTCCTGGTTATAGATCCGGTAGCTGATATTCAGCTGTCCGGTGGAACAGTTGTAATAATAGTTGTTGATCGATACTTGTATGGAGCCGACTTGTCCGTAACTAATGAACACAGACACCCAGCATAAAAACAAGACAATCCCTTTGCGGTAGTACCGCATTAGTATAACTGGTTGCATGGTAAATGAGTTTAGAGTTGGGGCTTGCAGGATAGGGTTAGACCAAAAAGAAAATGCCTGGACCCAAGCGGTCTGTTAAACAGGAACTTCTGTTGGACAAAACTGCTCAAGGCAAACGCTTCAGTAAGATTCCACACACCGGATAACTCAGTCAACATCCCGTAATTAAGCCGCTGTAATTGAGAAAATGTCTTGAATATCCACGGTTCCGATTCTGCCTGGGCAGTGACGCCCGACGCAACACGCACCGCGCACTTGCTTTCCTGGGGATGCCTGGAGCTTACGTATTCGAGCATAAGGTCCGCTCCCACTGCTGAATAATCGATACGGCTGAATTGAGCGCGCTCGACGAAGACGCGCCCGCCTAAATTTATTTCGCTGTTGGTCGGATGCGAATAAGTGATCCCTGCATATAGGCCTGGAATCATTGTTCTGGCGCCTGTCACACTAATAGTTTGGGCGCTACCGGTAATAAGCGCCATCAGCGCATACAAAACCAAACAAATACCCTTCATTTTCTTTTTCATAACCTCTTGTTGTTTTGAGGATATAAAAGTAGATCAGGACTAAACGGGGCATGTTTCGCAAAAGCAAGAATTACCAGATAGTTCTTTTCGCTGCGCAAGAAAACTGACACAAAAGTTGCGGGATCGCAATATCGGAGGTATATAAGGTTTTTTCGCAACCTTCATACGGTCTTTTATGCTTTTGGGGATTACGTAATTTCAGTCATTGCAGGTTAACGCTTTCCAGGTGATAGACAGGCAAAGACCCGAAGCAGCTCTTCGAGAGTAATGCGTTTTTATTTATTCATTGTATTTTCTGCATCGTCTTCGTTCATTCGGACTGCAATTTTTACTTGTCTTTTATCACATTAAATATTGGTGTTAAAACATACCCTTTTTTTCGCAAAAGATTTATGACCCCAGAATTTCCCGACAAATGCGCACAGCCGAATGCAAAAAAACTTTGCCCATTTTGACAATTCTTAGAAATGAACTCTACCCAACGAAAATTACGTTTATCTAAGAATTCCTCAACTCCATTTTTTCTTTCCATAAATTGATTGTAGGCTGACCGTAGATAAATTTCATTTACTTCGGCTCTCTTATAAAGAACTATTTCCTCGTTGTTTCGATCTTTAAATTTTTCAAAATTGTCAATTTGAAGTTTTAACAGACTGGCCTGTATATTAAGTGGAATTTGCATTACAGGTTGATAATGTTCTTCAAATGATTCAATGGAACTTGTCGAAATATTATATTTTCTGGCAATCGATAATACAATACGGTCAATTGAAATTGCTTTGCAATTCATTGCTGCTTCAGTCAATAAGCTCTTTACAAAAAAAGGCTGCAGTGAATCTAACTTCTCATTTGTTAAGCTATTATAACCGTTAATAACACGAATTAGTTTTTCGAAATGACGGCGGCCAATAAGTTCACTCAATAACTTATTTTGTAAATGGTTAGTTTTTGCAATGGTGGAATCTTTTTTTGCATTAATTTCCAAAAACACCGCATTGGAATTCCTAATGCAGTTGACTAAAGTATCTGAAAAGGAAATCTCGGATATGCAAATCGCATGGAGGGTGCCACAAATATAAGAAGGCTGCGACAGTCCATTTCCTGATATCTGCCACAGTATGGCATTTTCAATCCGGTTTTCTTCCCTCTGACCAAATAATAAAGAGTATATGCAACACGAATAAATTAAAAAGAAAAATCTAAGTGTTTTTGCCCAAAATGTTTGCATGAATTAAAAATTGATATCTTGGCAACCTTGTTTTTTGCAATCTACTAATTTTCAATTGACTAATGCGTTTACGTTTCCCACATGAATTTCAAGTCGACGCAAAAGATTGTGGTCCGGCTTGCATCAAGATTGTAGCAAAATATTATGGACAATTCTACAGCCTGTAGTACCTGAAAGTTCTTGCCTCGATTTCGAGGGAAGGTGTTTCTTTATTCGATATTAACACCGCTTGTGAACAAATTGGCCTTAAAAGTATATCTTTCAGATTAACCTAGATTATGTGGTTTATATTGCACCAGGCCTATTTTGGTAAGTAGAATTTGCGGTCATTACGGAGTAAAATTGGGTAATTTTCACGTGACACCACGTCAAAACATTGTCTAAATTTAAATACCTCATTTTCGCCACGATGAAAAATCAGATCACACCAAACCTATGGCGACTAGCTCTCGCTTTGATATTTTTTTCTTTCATATTGGTTTCGTGTAGCAAAAACGCAAAGCAAATTGTGATAGAAATCCCTCTATCGAAAACATCCCTGGATTCAGTTAGATATTACGCTTGTGGCAATTACCAACTTATATATACTACCGGGGGCTGGTCTGGAGAGGTCTTTTTTTATAAGGACAATTACATGTCAATCTTTCCCAATGATAGTATTTCATGGACGTACCGTTCTGCAATTAACACAAGATGCAGGATCTCATATCGGCGAATCAGGACTGGTAGCGTAGGCGATTCAACAAATATGATAGAATATACTGACCGTAATTCGACAGCGTTTGGTGGTCTTTTAGTGATTAAGAAAAGAAATGATACTTTGATATTGAGAGATGAAACTACAGATGCATTCACATATTATTTTGCGGCAAGATAGGTCCTTATAAATAGTCAATCCCCCCACCTTTGGAATTTTATTTTGTATCGTTGATAGAAAGTAGAGTCGTGCATTGATTTACGCAGTAGCATTCATGCAAATTGGCATAGTGATTCATTGTCTGAACATGAACTTTCTTTCCCCCCCCAAAATATCATGAACATTAAATCAATACTGCTTCTCCTCGCTTTCATTTGTGAAATAACCGAAGGCCTATCACAATCTTAGCAAATTGAGCTGACTGATTCCCATGTAAAGGAAAATGGGTTTAGTTATTTTTCTACGCTTGTTACTAAATCACAAGTCAAAACTAATGAAGGCACAGACCGGTCAGTTTTGAGAATACTTACAAAGAATCAGGAAAAATTAGATTTTCATTTAATCCGCCAGTTTAGCGATAAATATGGATACACAAATAAAATGTACCAACAGATTTATAATGGAATTCGTGTTGAGGGAGCCTCGATTGGAATTCATGTCGACAAAGAAGGAAATATCAGGTATGTTAATGGTCACAGGATTATAAAACCTAGGTCGCAAGTGGCTTTATATATCATCACTAACACAGTCCAAAATCACGCTACCCTTACCTCACCCCTTCCCATTCCTGAACCGGCTAAACGTCGATCTCCCAAACCCAAGGTAATCCGCGATCATATAATCTTTGATGCGTCTATCGCTCAGCAGCCAGCTTTTGCTTTGGATCAGGTTCAGATAACGTTCCTTAGCTGGCAGCAGGTGTAACAAATAATGATCTTCGATCAGTTGGGTGTGCGCTTCGATGATCTTTCTGACATGTGCATGAAAGGCGGGGAATCTCGCAATTAGATCATCGATTGCTGATTTGTAAATCTTACGGATGACGGTTTTTTCGATTGCCACCACCGACATCCTGGATGGCAGTCCGGTGGTAAAAGAGCCGACGCCGAAGACCGCCTCCCCTGCCCTTGCAAACTGCACGATCCGCTCATCACCACCGGGAACATCATAGCCTACTTTCACAAGGCCGCATTCCACATGCGCGATCCAGCTGCACACCTCTCCTGCAGCCAGCAGAGTTTTGCTCGCCCGATGCGTTTCTTTAACAGTCCTGGTCACGAGCGCCGCCTGAAGTTCTTCGGACAAAGGCGCAAGTGTGAGAAGATATTGGAATAGCTCTTCCATGGATAAGGCATAATGAGGAGAAAAATAGGGCGGGCCCAACTATCAATTACCCGCCCCGTTACCAAAACCAACCGCATGTAGCAGTATGGGACTAAAATTAATTTTTCCATCCATTGTCTTTGATGAGATAAGTCAACACAAAAAAGATGTTTGTTGACTTTTGTCAACCACTTGTTTGCTTTAATCAGGTATCAATACTTCTTCCCCTTAAACCTGCTAAACGTCGCTTTATCTACATTCAGATAAGCCGCGAGCATATAATCCCTTATTCGCGGATCAAAGAGCAGCCAGGACTCTTGTTCATGCAACTTTCGGTAACGCTCCTTGAGCGAAAAGCAACCATCGATCGTACGCTGTTCGGATTCACTGCAACAGCCCTGCAGCAACAGCCGTGCATGAACGTTTAATCCGGGAAACCTGTCATAAAGGTTTTCTAACACGCTCCGGCTGATCTTGCGCAGGTGCGTCTCCTCAATGGTGCGTATGGCGAACTGCGTGGGACTACGGTGATGGAAAGACCCGACAGAACTGATCACTTCACCGGCCTTGCGGTACCAGATGACACGCTCCGTACCGTCATCCAGTTCGATATAAGCCTTGAGCAATCCTTTTTCTACAAAAGCGACCCAGTCGCATACCTCCCCTTCTGAAAGTATGTTTTTGTTGGGCCTGTGAACTTCTCTTTGAAAAACCTGCATAAGCGTGATCTGCAATTCCGCAGACATGGGATGCAGCAGGTTAAGGAATTGAAGCATTTCCTCCATGGATACTGAGTTAGTCGGTTAGTGAATGGCAAGCAAATTGACCGTTCAGTTTTTAAACACGCCGGTTAGTCATTGCTGTTTCAAATTTGCCACTACCTTTTGATAGAAAATTGTCCATTTGGACAAATAAATACGCTAACTGGCAATAAATAATAGACAACCCAGTATATATCGACCCTACTAGCCAGCGAATATTATAAGCTGATAGCCCGAAACATACCCACAATCCATTACCATCTTCTGCAATCGCCAATCGGCAATACCGGAATTTTCGGAAAGCTTCCGCAGTTTATATCCGGAATTACCGGAAATAACGGAATTACCAGAACCCACTGCTGATCAAGGCTTTAATGCCGTTTAGTTTTGACTTCGATAATGGCATGCTTACGTAGCTACAAGCGGCCGGCATCATACGGAGGCAGATCATCACAAAGAAAGTCGGCTGGGGAAGCGGCATTCCAAGTGATGGTTGCCTTCCACTTCCCCGGGGAACGGACGCGCTCCCAAAGTCAATCCGCTCAACACACATGATGTGTCGGGCGCTCTATTACTAATTCAAAAATCAAAAAAAATGTACGGAATCATATTTCTGTTCCTGGCCATGTTTTGCCAGAACCCAGACCACCATTGCAAAAAAAATAATAACGATAACGTTCAGACGACATTGGATGAAACTGTCGATGACCCGGGTGACACTGGACATGTACCTCCAAAACCACCTGTTCCGCCGCCACCAGGCCAGTAATCAACTTTCTAAAATCAAAGGCAGGGTAACCTGCCTTTTTGATTTATAATTGGATTAACTCAGGTATTTTTTGCAAATTCGAACCGACCAAACAATTTGCCGTTTGAGAGCGCTACATATTTTGTCTGCCATTTTAATGATTTATGGGTGTACAGGAAGAGCGGATTTAAAACCGGCCACCTCAACTTCACCAACCTCTAACGATCTTCAAAAAGGCGAAGACCTTTTCTTTTCCAATACAAAAAAAGACTCGGCCTTTTACTACTTTACAAATGTCACCGAAAACGGAAAAGACAGTTTACTGGTGGCAATGGCGTATGCATACATGACAATGATTCAGGATGACGCTGGCGACTATTATGGAGGGCAAGAATCAGCACTTGAGGGGTTAAAACATCTGGATGAAAAAAATCCCAGACACCGATATTGTCTTTCATCAATTTATAATGAGCTTGGAGTCAGCAATGCGGGCCTAAAAAACTTTGCATCAGCTATTGAGTACTACGACCTGGCAATAAAATTCCAGGACGAAGAGGCAAACAAGATAATTTTCTTGAACAACAAGGCGGTTGCCCACAGGGAGCAAGGCGATTTTAAACAAGCCATTCAAATTTTGGAATTATTGATAAAAAAACAGAAGGGAAATAAGGTTGCATACGCTAGGGCGCTAACCAATCTGGAGAGTACAAAGTGGCTGGCTGATCCAAGCTACAACCCCGTTCCGATATTGACCAATGCGCTTAATATTCGTATCAACGAAAAGAACAATATTGGAATAGCATCCAGTTACAATCACCTGTCAGATTATTACCTCAAACGCCAACGCGATTCTGCTTATTACTATGCCACCGCGATGTATCATATCGCGCAAACAGTTAACAGTGTGGATCAAAAATTGGATGCACTTAAAAAGCTCGTTTTCCTGGCGCCTTTGGCAGAGTCAAGGATCTATTTTGAACGGTACCGGGAGTTGAATGACAGTGTCACCGATGCCAGAAATATCGCAAAGAACCAATTCGCCATCATTAAATACCGTTCCGAGAAAAACAAAGCGGAAAATTTACTGCTTCAACAGGATAATTCGAAAAAGGAGTTGAAAATTCTGCAGCAAAAGACTTGGTTTGCTGTTACTGTGATCTTAGTTGTATTGACAGTGTTGCTTCTGGTGTTATGGTTTATTAGAAAAAAACAACAGCTAGAGTGGCGTTCAAAAGTTGCCATTCAGCATGCCAGGTTAAAGACCTCTCAAAAAGTCCATGATGTAGTCGCCAATGGCCTATATAGAATCATGAATGAGATCGAGCACAACGGAATGCCTGAAAAAGAGCAGCTATTGGATCGCATAGAGTATCTCTACGAACATTCACGCGACATTTCCTATGACCCATTGGAAACATTGGGAGATTTTAAAGAAAAAATAGATACAATCCTGACTTCCTTTGCCAATAAGAAAACCATCGTGTCAATCATCGGGAACGATGATAAGATTTGGCCGTTTATATCGCCTGGTGCGGCTATCGCTATTGAAAAAGTCTTGGAAGAATTGATGATAAATATGTCAAGGCATAGTAATGCTGCCAATGTTGTTGTCCGCTTTGAATTAACCGAAAACGTCTTGACAATTTTTTACCACGACAATGGCGATGGGTTCAAACCGGGCTTCCTGAAAGGTAATGGCCTGAAAAGTACGGAAACCCGTATTCATGAGATCGGCGGAACCATTAGTTTCACTTCCCAAAACCTTCCGGGTGCATCGATTAAAATCGTGATACCGACTATACATACATGATAACCAAAGTATTGATTGCAGAGGACCACCAGAGCGCAAATCTATCCCTGCAAAAAACATTAAGCGATCTGAGTATTATCCAGGTAGACACAGTATACTACTGCGATGATGCCTTGCAATTTGTTCAAAGGGCCTGTCAGACCAAACAGACATACGATCTATTGATAACCGACCTCCATTTTGAGACGGATCATCGCCCGCAGCAACTCCTAGGCGGGATTGAACTGATTGGTGCCGTTAAAGAAGTTCAGCCGGACCTAAAAGTCTTGATCTTTTCAGCGGAAACCAAACCAAGTATTATTAAAATGCTTTTTAACGATATGGAAATTGATGGTTATGTACGTAAGGCAAGGAACGATTCCGACGAACTGAAGGCAGCAATCGCCACCATAAGCGAAAACAGGCGTTATATTCCCAGGCTTTTCACCTCTATCCTCCGCCAGAATAATTCATATCATTTTACGGACTTTGATATAACACTCATTTCTCTGCTGGCGCAAGGCATTCCACAAAAAAATATTCCGGATTATTTAAAACAAAATAACATACGCCCTTCCGGCCTTAGCAGTGTCGAAAAAAGACTCAACCACATCAGGGAAATGCTTCAGATTTACAAAAACGAACAGTTGGTGATATTCTGCAGGGAAATTGGCGTGATCTGACCTGCAAAAAAGTGATATGCTGAATGTTCATTCTCGGGGGCCACGCTTTACGGTTTCCCGTAAAATACACACGCATATCTATGGGTAATTTCGGGTATTACCTAAAAACATTCATTATGAAAAAGACCTACTACGTAAATAAGAATGAGCAACGCAATGGTGATCATGAAGTACATGCAGATGGGTGCAGCTGGATGCCCAATCCAGAAAACAAACAAAATCTGGGCGAATTCTCGAATTGTCAGGATGCCGTCAAAGAGGCTAAGAAAACCTTTCCTCAATCGAACGGTTGCAAGTATTGCTGTACCGCTTGTCATACATCGTAAATTTCAAACTGTAGTATATTCCAATGTGCGAACAAAAAGAGATAGCCCCGTTACCTGGGAATGTTGATCTTATCGCAAATCCACGCGATTTGGTCATCATACAAAGACATCTGTTTGGGAAAACTGCGGACGATATTGAAATAGAGAGCCTTGCAATACCTAAAACTCCTTTATGGCTATGCCTGACAATAAAACTGATACGGTTTTACCAAAGGAGTCTTTCAGAAAAATTGGGAAATAGGTGCGTATTCGATCCAAGTTGCTCGCATTATGCAGAAATGGCTTTTAGAAAAAAAGGGTTTGTAAAAGGTCTATCCATTGCAATTCAAAGGCTTCGACGTTGCCACGGTCAGAACGGAGGTGTGGATCAATTAATTTAAACCGAAAAAAAAACAAAATATGCGATATAAAATAGAACAGATCGGTATGGCCTTCACAGACAAGGCAATTAAAGGGCTCGAATTGAACTTTAATAAACACGCTGAAGAGGGATTCAAATTTCACTCCGTCTTTCAGGTTCAAAAACCGGGTTGCCTTGGACTTGGGACGCCTTCGATTACCTACCTGGCGGTCTATGTGAAGGACTAAACTAGTGAACGTCAAATAGGAATACCGGATTTGGCCCCTTAAGCTAGGTATCTGCAAGTTGCCTTTATTCGTAAATACGGCAAATAAATATGCCGATCGGATTTCTTTATAATTCCCGTTAACACCTAATTGGCAAAAACATTATCTTGTTGGGGAATGATTGGGGCCTAATATTTACCTGCAAGAAAATCCGATACCAATAAAGGAATGCAATTCCTTCATTTTCGAGGTTGTCAATAATATTTGAAAACGACCGACTATGTATCAGGATTTCCTAGATGAGATCATTGCCTTTTACCGTATTAAGCAAAAAGATGCCACCCTCGCACAACGTCTGATACGCCCTACACCGGGAAGCATCAGGGATGAATGTCTGTCGGTCTGTGAAAGCCGGTTAGATGCTAAGGATCACAGAACACTGTCGGCTTTTTTTAATGCGGAAATAGATCAGAAAACACTGCACCGGGCCATCCTGCGGTTTGAAATTGACAGGTTTAGACCCTTATGTAATTTCCTCCTTGGTAAGTCAACCACTACGGATGATTTAAATATCGAGTTATTGGGATGGCTTATCGACTACCCAAAGAGGCCGTACCGCGCCGAAAACCACCCTGACCCTTCATCCGTAACAGGGAATGTTTCAATTTTTCCCGATTCTTTAATAGCTCCCCCCACTGAAATTGATTCGGAAACATTGGCCTGTAAAAATGACAAAGATGGATTATATAACGCTCCATCACCAGCGTCTACGCAAGCTCAAAAAAAGACGATCCGCAATAAAGTAATCCTTGCTGCCATGGGCCTTTTAGCGCTGGCAATTGTTAGTTTCTTCCTGGTGGACAATAAAAGCAATTGGAGAGAAAAAAAAGGCAAATCAGTTGATTCAGGCATTTCCGCTATCGGTTACCAGGAATCAATTGACTCTAATGCAGCAAAATCTGCCACATCTGGACTCGAGTTTGCGCGTTGTGTAGGTGCCTCTCCATGTAAAGCATGCAGTAATTGCAGTAGCTGTAACTGGTGTAACTCCGGCGGCAACTGTGGGATTTGTGCGGGAAGTAAAAAACCATCCAACCAAAAACGCAAACTTCAATGCCAGGCAATCACTAAAAAAGGGAAACAATGCAGCAGAACTGCCAAACCCGGCAGCAATTATTGCTTTCAACATATAAATAATCACACCTCGGCATTCAACCAAAAATCCTCTTGATAATCCCCAAATTCCTTACGTGCGACCTCCTATTTTTTACTACTTACTGGCATTTTCATTATTGATTTCTTTCGGCATAAGAGCACAATCTATCACCAATTCCGGATCGCCTAATCTTTGTCCAGGTGCGTCCAGAATACTTACTGCATCCGGAGCTGTTTCGGGATCAACTTTTCAATGGCGCAAGGACGGAGTGAATATACCAACCGCAATTACCAATACATACACTGCATCCTCTGCCGGACTTTACGACGTGGTAGTAACAGACCCCTCTTTAGTTGTTACGACATATAGCGCAGTAACCCTTGTTTCAGTTCCCAATCCAACTCCCGGCTTCACAAATTCGGCAGACAACAATTGTGCGGACGTCGCCATCAATTTCACCAACACCTCTACAGGAAATGGGCCTTTGACTTATTTGTGGGACTTCAATGACCCGAATTCAGGTGCGGCAAATGCATCTACACTCCAAAACCCATCAAGAGGGTTTGTTGGTACGACTGGTAACGCTACGCAGACCTTTGGAGTTAAACTCGTAGTTACGGATAACAACGGCTGCACAGCTAATATTACAAGCAACATCATTAAGAAGCAGTTACCGGGAACGCAAATGGGAGGCACTGGCAACAGGACATATGATAACAAGACATATTTCGCCGTTTGCGGTTCCGTTTCCGGTGCATTTACTTTTACCAATATGTCTAATACAACGAATACAAACTACAAGATCGTGTTCGGTAACGGCAACGCTGATTTCAATTCGACAACTTTTTCTTCCACCACCCAAACATATTCAACGGGTGTATACACAATGGCCTATACGGTTACCGGCGCCAATGGATGCACAGCAACACAGAACAACTTCGTATTTGTCGGAACCAATCCTTCCGTTGGTATTTCGAACCCAGGTGGCACAGAAGTGTGTACAGGTCAAACCTTGACCTTTCCAATCAATGATGTTGCAGGCAATACGGTAGGAACGACGTACACCGTGGATTTTCATGACGGTTCCACCCCGCTGACCTTTGACCAGTCCACGATACCAACAAGTGTATCTCATGTTTTTAATACAAATTCATGTGGATTTACAGCATTACCCAGCTATTCAAATTCCTTTTATGCAACAATTATCGCTGCAAACGCTTGTCTGACTACAAGCGGAATCGCTTCGCCCATATACGTGTCGCAAAAGCCGGTTGCGAATTTTACCCTTTCGTCCAATACCGTATGTCAAAACACAGCCGTTGCATTGTCCGGCAATGCCAGCACATTTAAGAGTGCATCTGGTAGTGGTTGTACCTCGGGAAAATCGGTTTGGATTATTTCACCAGCTTCTGGTTTTACATTAGGGAGTGGTCAGGCGCTTGGAAATGATTTTTCTAGTAATGATCCTACTGTCTGGACACCGGGCAACGACAATCTGAACATCACATTCACCACTCCCGGCACATATACAATTAAGCTGCGTGTTGGCGGGAACGCGATCTGTGGTCCTGATGAAATAACAAAGACAATTTGCGTAAATGCCACACCAACGGCTTCCTTTTCAGTCGATCAATCCATAGGATGTTCCAACCTTGCGGTAAAGACAACTAACACTTCCTCCGCCGCAAGTTGCGGTTCGAATACATACGCGTGGACTGTCGGTTATTCGGCCACATCAGGCTGTACCCCATCAACATCAGGTTATGTTTATACCTCCGGAAATGCCAGCGCTGCAAATCCGGAATTCAGGTTTGACAACCCTGGTACATATACAGTGAGACTGACTAACTCAGTGTCAGGTGGCTGCAGTTCCCCGCAGGCTTCGCAGACAATCATTGTAAAGGAAAAACCTACAGTGGGGATCAATGCAGCCAGTTCAATTTGCAGTGGAACACTAGTTCCAACCGCTACCATTGGCACCTGCAATGGAACTGTTTCCGCTATTGCTTGGAGTTTTACAGGTGGTAGTCCGTCATCTTCATCCTCCGCTTCACCGGGTACGATTACCTATGCTACGGCCGGGACCTATACGATAGGCATAGATGCCACCAACGAATGTGGTGTCAAAAGCATTACGCAGACAGTTACGGTCAAACCTACTCCGGTGATGAATGCCATCGCAAACCAGGCAAAATGTGCAGGGTCACAGTCGGATCTGATTACATTCAGTGCCACAGAGCCAGGTTCTTCTTTTGGTTGGACCAATAATACGACATCCATCGGTCTAGCCGCATCCGGCAATACAAATATCTCAGCGTTTACACTTTCCAATTCGGGAAGTAGTGTTGTAACAGCTAATCTTTCCGTAACGCCAAGTCTGAATGGATGTACCGGACCGGCACTTCCTTTTACTATTGCAGTTAATCCTCGCCCTTCACCACCTTCGGTTTCAACACCCGTGACCTATTGCCAGAATGCCACCCCGTCACAGTTAACGGCAGCTCCGGGCGCGGGAAATACGCTGACCTGGTATAATAATGTCGCCCTTTCAGGCGGTTCTTCGACAGCGCCGACCCCTTCCACCAGCTCGGCTGGATCTACGGTTTACTATGTTACACAGCAGAATACTTTCAGTTGTATAAGCAACCCTTCAAGTATCACTGTGGCGGTCACACAAATAATTGGTGGTAATACGATTTCTTCCAATCAGACAATTTGTAGTGGGTCAACCGCGGCGACGCTAGTGGGATCTTCACCAACCGGTGGCAATGGATCATTCTCCTATCAATGGGAATCGTCTACAGATGGTTCTTCCTGGGGAAATGCTTCGGGTTCCGCAACAGGAATAAATTATGCCCCCGGCTCGATGGTGGCAAGCAGGTATTATCGCAGAAAAGTGACCAGCGGGGCATGCTCTCAGGATGTTTCAAACACAATTTTGATCACTGTGGAGTCTGCTCTTTCAGGAACGGCCATTGCTGGCTCCCAATCACTTTGTCAGGGCTCAACGCCAGCTCAGTTGACCGGTTCTACAGTTTCCGGAGGAACAGGAACATATACCTATGCCTGGGAAAATTCATTGAACAATGCTACTTGGACATCACTGGGCATCACAACACCGGATTATCAGCCTCCCGCATTGTCAGCAACTACCTATTATCGACGGACAGTTTCTAGTGGTGCTTGTAGTGCAACAGCATCTGTTTCTATCAATATCACGCCGACTGTCGGGAACGCAACAATCGGCTCAACCCAAACCGTATGTACAGGTTCCTCGCCAACAGCATTGTCTGGAAGCGCACCAACCGGTGGCACGGGTGTTTTTACCTATCAATGGCAAAATTCTCCGGACGGAAGCACTTGGACGAATATCGGTAGCGGCGGTACCGGTTCCAGCTATTCACCGGGGTCAATCGGGTCGACGACATATTACAGGCGAAATGCTTCGAGTGGAAGTTGTTTAAACGTTCCTTCGAATGCCGTAGCCATCACAGTACTGCCGGCGCTGACCAATACTGGTATTAGCGCGGACCAGTCGATTTGTGAAAATGATCCAACTGCTTTGTTGAACGGCCTGTTGCCATCGGGTGGAAATGGCGCTTACACCTATAGCTGGGAAAGTTCCACCAATAACAGTTCTTGGACACCTGTTGCTTCCAGTAACACAAAAGATTACCAACCACCTGTTCTTCATACAACAACCTATTATCGAAGAACAGTTACGAGCAGTGCATGTAATGCTGTATCACCAGGCGTAAAAATGACGGTTTATAATTTGCCCACCGCAGGCACGCTATCCCAAACTTTTGTGAATACCTGCTTTGGCTCAAATGTGACATTATCAACCAGTGCATACGTTGGCACGATAAAAAAATGGCAGTCAAACCCTACTCCGGCTAATCCTGCAGGATGGACAGATGTACCTTCTTCAACTTCAAATTCGGTAACGTTCAATAATGTCCAGTCTAGCTTTGATGTCAGGGTGATCGTCCAACAGGATGGTGGATGTGGCAATGATGCAATCAGCGCTGCTATTCCCGTTACGGTATCTATCCCTACTGTACCGGTTATTACCG
>Ga0247757_10001368_pt1 | contig 16502 bp, 14 predicted proteins | sample UWRJL126311R4_FD_180929 | JGI IMG/M metagenome (GOLD analysis project Ga0247757, IMG submission 180929) | Plant litter microbial communities from Arlington Agricultural Research Station in Wisconsin, United States - UWRJ-L126-311R-4 | ecosystem: Environmental > Terrestrial > Plant litter >... | reverse complement strand
TGATTATTGAAGCGATACCGTAATTTGTTACGATGAATTTCGAAGCCTTTAAAGAATCCCTCTCCAACGATCAGCCGCCTGCACAATTGCCCATTTATCTCCGTGCATTATGGTATGATGGCAGGGGCGATTGGGAAACTGCGCATGACCTGATCAACGATCTCCCGGGAGAGAAAGCGGCCTGGGTACATGCCTATCTTCATCGAAAAGAAGGCGATGCCGGGAATGCGGGGTATTGGTATGCGCGGGCAGGGAAGCGGATGCCTTCAATGTCTTTGGAGTTGGAATGGGCGGATATTGTTTCTCAGCTGTTGTGATTTTATCGAAGCCAAGGCTTTAACACAGAGACACAGAGGGCACAGAGTTACACAGAGAGGTCTCCGTGCAACTCTGTGCCCTCCGTGCCTCTGTGTTGAAAAAAACCTCACCCAACAGCATGCTTCAATAAATCAAGTACCCCATCCGGATCGGGGCAATTTGCCTCATATCTGTCTCGTTCACTCACCCGGCACACCCCCGGGTAATCCCCCTCCTTCCCTTCCATATCAAGTATAAGTTGAAAATGCAGGTGTGGTGGCCAATGACCATTCTCCACCGGCTCTCCAAAATGCGCGATGATCTCGCCGGCTTTTACAGGCTTGCCTTTGTATAAACCATCCAGGTCGCGGAGCGATAAATGACCATACAGGCTATGAAATCGCAAACCCGGCAATTCATGCTGCAGGATGATGGTTGCACCATAATCGCCATAATGATCATTAAATGCAAAGCTATGTACCGATCCATCCAAAGGCGCAGAAACGGGTGTTCCCGCCCCGCCCCAGACATCTATACCAAGATGCAAACGGCGCGGCTCTTCATCAATGCCGCTTCCATCAAACACTTTACTGCGGCTGTATACCGTTCTGTTCTCCAGGTAACCACCGATACCGAATTTGGCGCCCGCTGTTTGCAAACAATCAGCTACATAGGCAGAAAAAATCGCTGTGTTACGAAGTATTTCATCTGTTAACAGCGTATTGGCCGCGGTGAAATCCATTAACAGGAGTTGGTCTCCCTGCGCAAATGGCACTACGGGAGCACAGGCTGGCAGGTGTTGCCTGAATGTTTTGTTATCCATAAAAAAGGCCGTTGTTTCCAACGGCCTGAAAATTATTTCAATTGTTTTAATATCTCTTCAATTGCCCGGTCTAATTGCGGATCGCGTTTATTGATCCGGTCTTCAAAATTCATAGGCACCAGGATATCCGGTTGTACACCGTTGATCTCGATATCTTTTCCATCCAGTGTATAACAACCCCAGCTGGGCAGGCGGATAAAAGACCCATCTACCAGGCTGGCGCCACTGGTGAATATAATCCAGCGGTAAGTGCCTGTACCAATGATCTTACCCAGTTTCAGCGCTTTGAAACCCTGCGCCGTCATTTCGGCATCGCTAAGTGATTGCTCATTGGTGAGCAATACCAATGGCTTGTCTGACGGTGAAAAGTTAGACTGGTTGGTCAGTTTTCCCTCGCGGTATTTCCATTGCAGGTAAGCGCGCTGGCTCAGGAACTTCAATACCTCGTCGTGTACATTACCACCGGTATTATAACGCAGATCGAGGATCATAGCATCTTTCCGGTAAAAATCCTGGGTCATATCGATCAGGAATTTCTCCAGTTCGGGCGTACCCATATTTTTCATACTATGGTAAGCGATGCGGTTATTGCTTTTCTTATCCACCCGTTCCTGGTTGGCATCAATCCACTCATCATTGAGGTTGCCGGCAACCGTTGTCTGGGGATGGATTTTTACGTTCACCACCTGTCCATTCCGGTCAAAGCTGAGTTGTATCTCGCGATCGATGGAGGGTTTACTGAAATAATAGTTGCGGTCTGTATGCTTATCCACGCTTTCATCATTCACTTTGACCAGCACATCACCCGGACGTACATCGATCGTTTTCTTATCGGCATTGCTGCGTTTGATCACATATTTCACTCTATAAGGATCATTGTTCTCAAAAACAATCCCTGTTTCCATCGTACGATTCACCAGGCTTACATTCTCATCATCTCCAAAAGTGCTGAAGCCCTGGTGCGAAGAGTTCAATTCGCCCAACATATCGGCCAGCATAATACGCAGATCATTGCGGTTATTTAAGTAAGGGATGAAGGCAGCGTAGCGTTTTTTGGTAGCGTTCCAGTCGATGCCATGGAATTTCTCATCATAGTAATTTTCTTCTACCTGTGCCCATGCTTCTTCAAAGATCTGCTCAAATTCTGCGGCGAGGTTGCGGCGGAAAGTATTACTGATCAGTACGGGATCAACTTTATTCGCATCAATATTCAACTTGAACAGGTTGCCATTGGAAAGCAGCATGCTTTTATCACCACCCTCTGCGTAATCAAAGCTAAAACCATCAGCCCCTGCGATGCGTTCTGTTTTTGTATTTTCGAAAGGCTCCAGTGTTGTTTTCCATAAAGCGCCCCGACCTTCGGCATGATCGCTCACATACAGTACAATAGTTTTCTCGCCTTTCTGTAATACGGTTAAGATAAATTGCGAACCAAATGAAGGCCCTACCTGTTCCATCCTGTCCATGATGTTTTCAACACTGATGGAAATCGGTGTTGTTACCGGCTCTTTCTTCAGTGTATCTTTTCTGGCAGTGGAATCTTTTTTTGCCGTTGTATCTTTTGCAGGCGGGGTATCTTTTTTATCTGTTTTAAAAAGATCATTGTATTTGTCGCTACGGTAAGGCTCATCTATTTTTTCCAGCGGCAGGCGATAAATGCGCGGGTTCTGCATGCCAAATGGATAAGATGGTTTGGTGCGACTGGAAATAAAATAAATGTATTTGCCATCCGGACCCCAAACAGGACCCGCTTCTGTTACCCCCGAATTGGTCAGGTTGATGGTTTTGTTGTTTTTGATGTTGTGGATCAGGATATCCTGTTCAAAATTGCGGATCGCAGTAAACACCACGTATTCATCATTGGGCGAAAAACCTGGGTCGGAGTTCTGGAATGCCCAGATCTCATCCTTTACTATCGTTTTATTCTCCCATGTTTTCAGATCCAGCAATTTTACTTCATCCCTGCCGCTGAGGTATACCGCTTTGCTGCGTGTTTTATTCAGTGTAATGGAGCGATTATCTTTCAGATCACTGGTCAGTTGTTTCACTGCTGCGCTTCCATCAGCTGCAACGGTGTACAGGTTCAGGTAGCCGTCTTTTGTTTGGTTGAAGAGCAGTGTTTTGTTATCGCTCATCCAGCGTACTTCCCTGGCGCGTTCTGCGTTGCCTTTGTTTACCTGGCGGATGAATTTACCATCCACATCGCTTACAAACACTTCTCCGCGGGCAGTAAACGCAAGCTTCTTGCCGTCGGGCGATACATCGAAATTGGTGATGTTGCTACGCACCTCAAAATCCTTCACCGCCGGCAAAATATTATTACGCAGCAGGTTCAGTTCCAGTTTGGATGATCTGGCAGATGCCACATCGTATATCCAGAGCTGGTAATCTTTTTCAAATACGATCTTACCGCCATTGGCATTTACAACCGGCGTTTTGATCGAAGTAGTGAATTTGGTGAGTGCTGTTTTCTTTCCTTTATCAAATGTGTAGAGATTATACTCTCCATTGGCTTCATCAGAAATAAAATACTCGTTGCCGTTTTTATCGATCGTCATCGCAAAATCCTTTCCTTCCCAATCAGTGTATTTTTTATATTGTTTGGTTTTGGGATTATAGGATTGGATATCGGGATTAAAAGGTCCTTTGTATCGTTTACGCGCAACCTGGTTACTGCTTTCCCAGGTATCGTTAAAGAATATTTCGCCGGAAGGATGTTCCGTCAATCCATGATCAAACTGGAAGAAATGATCGCCGAATACGCGTTCAGGCGTGCCGCCATCGATGCTCACCGTATAACCGGAGATCTGCCCGGTACGGCCCGAAGCAAAATAGATTTTTTTGCTATCCCAGCTCCAGCTGCTCACTTCATCAGGGGCGCTGTGAAAGGTCAGTTGTTTTACTTCACCACCAGTGATGGGCATCAGGTAAACATCGGAGTTACCGAATTGCCTGCCGGTAAAAGCGATCCACTTCCCATCGGGTGAGATTTTGGCATGGGTTTCATAGCCCTGCATTGCTGTAAGGCGTGCTGCCTGGCCATCTTTGATATTGGCTTTCCAGAGATCGCCTTCAAAACTGAAGACCACTGTTTGCCCGTCGGGTGTTAACGTGGGGTACGAGAGAAAATGAGCTTCGGGAGATTGGGCGTTGGTTGTGAGTGTTACGAGTCCCATCACCAGCAGAGATAGCGTTTTTCGCATTGCAGTTCATTTTGTTTTGATAACGAAAGATAAGGTTTTGGGGAGGGAAGAAAAAGAAGAAAAATGGATGAGCGGTTGGAGGATCGTGAGACGTGAGTAAGGTAGCCAACTCACGTCTGCCGTCTTACGCCTCAAGAGTTTCCACGAAAAAGGCGCCCCTGCAATACTGCGGGGGCGCCGGGATGTTTAATAATTTGTTGGAGTGCTATTACTGCAGGTAGGCCTGTTTGGTCCCTCTCCTGTCGATCACGAGTTTGCGTGGCTGGGCAGCGGGTGTATTTTTTTTCACCGCATTCAATTCCGCCGACAAACTGCTATCTGTTGTACGCAGTGTTTTGATCTCGGCCTGCAATTGCTGCACCTGTTTTTCCATAGTCTCAATTTTGAGTTTGAGCACCTGTACCGAATCATTGTGATTAGCCATTACATCCGAGGAAAAATACCCGCTGAGCAGGAACGCACTGATAAGGAAAATTCTTTTCATGACATGAGCATTTGGTTCTGTGTGAAGGTACCAATGCAAGTCTGAAATTTTTGTTAAGGCAATTGGTGGTTTCCAGAAGGGAATGCACAGATTAATTTTGATTTTAATCTGTACATTTTCCAGCAAATTTTATCAAATAACGATATTGATCATCTTTCCTTTTACAAAAATTATCTTCTTGGCGGGCTTTCCTTCCATCCATTTCTGCACAATTTCATTTTCCTGCACGATCTGTTCAACTTCGGGTTGTGCGGCGGCAAGTGAAATAGTGATATTCGTGCGCACTTTCCCATTGATACTTACCGGGTATTCTTTGGATGATTCGACCACATGCTTCTCTTCAAAAACGGGATAGGACGCATCCAATACCGAACCGCTGTTACCCAATGCCTGCCATAGTTCTTCGCTGATATGTGGCGCATAAGGTGTGAGCATGATGAGCAACTGTTCGAGGATGGCTTTCTTATTGCATTTCAGATCGCTTAGTTCGTTTACGCAGATCATGAATGTACTTACTGCTGTGTTGAAGCTGTAACGTTCGGTATCGTCTTCAATTTTTTTGATGGTGCGGTGTAATACTTTGAGTTCATCGGCGGTTGGTGCATTTTCGTTCCATACTTTGCCTTTTGTTTCGTCATAGAACAAACGCCAGAGTTTTTTAAGGAAACGGTGTACGCCTTCAATGCCTTTTGTGTCCCATGGCTTGCTTTGTTCTACCGGACCCAGGAACATTTCGTACATGCGGAAAGTATCGGCGCCGAATTTCATCACCAGGTCATCGGGGTTAACGGTATTGAATTTCGACTTCGACATTTTCTCTGTTTCTGCGCTGCAGATGTATTTGCCATCTTCCAATACAAATTCCGCATTGGCGTATTCGCCGTTGCGCCATTTGCGGAAAGCATCGATATCCATTTCCAGGCCATCTACAAAATTCACATCCACGCGGATCGGATCGTAGGTGCCATTCTGGTCGAGCTTGTTATAAGAAACAAATGTGTTGGTACCGCTCAAACGGTATGCAAACCGCGTGCTTCCCTGTATCATTCCCTGGTTCAGCAATTTGCGATAGGGCTCGTCGAAACCAATGTAGCCGAGATCATACAATGCTTTCGTCCACATACGGCTGTACAACAAATGTCCTACAGCGTGTTCCGTTCCGCCGATATACAGATCCACCTGGTTCCAGTAATCACTCGCTTTACGGTCGCAGAAAGTGTTGTCGTTATGCGGATCCATATAGCGCAGGAAATACCAGCTGCTGCCGGCATAACCGGGCATGGTATTGGTTTCGAGTTCGCGGGCTACCCATTCGGGTATATTGGCCAATGGTCCTTCGCCTTCGGGGCCGGCACTATAACTGTCTACTTCCGGCAACAATAAAGGCAGTTCAGATTCGGGCAAAGGAACAGCTACGCCATTCTTCCATTGGATCGGGAATGGTTCACCCCAATATCGCTGGCGGCTGAATGCAGCATCACGCATTTTGTAATTCACTTTGCGTTTACCGATGCCCATTTCTTCCAGTTTGGCAATCACGGTCTCCATTGCATCACGCATAGATGTACCATCGAGGAAGCCGCTGTTGCTGAGTACCGCATCTTTGGTAGCGTTTGCTTCAACGCCATCGAATTTATCACCGATGATATTGGTGATGGGTATATTGAAATGTTTTGCAAATTTGAAATCACGTTCATCACCACAGGGAACCGCCATGATGGCGCCGGTGCCATAACCGGCGAGTACGTATTCAGAGATCCAGACAGGGATTTGTTTTCCATCAAATGGATTCACCGCATAAGCGCCGGTAAAACAGCCGCTGATCTTTTTCTCCGCCTGGCGCTCACGGTCGCTGCGGCTTTTTACATAAGTGATGTATTCTTCTACAGCCGTTTTCTGTTCCGGTGTGGTGATCTGTTCGATCAGTTCGTGCTCCGGGGCTACCACCATAAAGTCTACTCCGAAGATGGTATCGGGGCGGGTAGTGTAAACTTCTATTCTGAATTTTGAATTTTGAATTTTGAATTCTATTTCAGCTCCATAGCTTTTACCAATCCAGTTCGTTTGCATTTCGGTCATGGCTTCGCTGAACTCGATGGTTTTAAGTCCATCCAGTAAACGATCGGCATATTCGGTGATGCGGAGATACCATTGGCGGAGTTTCTTTTTTACTACGGGATGTCCGCCGCGTTCGCTCACACCGTTTACCACTTCATCGTTAGCCAATACCGTTCCTAATGCTTCACACCAGTTCACTTCGCCGTAACCGCAGAAGGAAAGGCGGTAGTGCATGAGGATATCCTGTTTTTCTTTACCAGAATAGGTTTTCCACTCTTCCGCTGTAAAACGCATGGACGCATCGCCGGGGCATTCATGATTTTTGTTGCCATTCTTTTCAAATTCCGCCACCAACGCCGTTATGCGTTCGGCTTTTTGGGTTTTGCGGTTTAAAAAACTGTCGAATAACTGCAGGAATATCCATTGTGTCCATTTATAATATTTCGGATCGGAAGTGCGCAGTTCGCGGCTCCAGTCGTAGCTGAAACCGATATTGTCCATCTGTTTGCGGAAATTACTGATGTTCTGGTCGGTACTCACGGCCGGGTGGATGCCATGTTCCAATGCATACTGCTCTGCCGGTAACCCAAATGCATCGTAGCCCATGGGATGCAGTACATTAAAACCTTTCAGTCTTTTGAAACGACTGTAGATATCCGAAGCGATATAACCCAGCGGATGCCCTACATGCAATCCCACACCGCTCGGATAAGGGAACATATCGAGCACATAATATTTGGGCTTATCGCTGTTGTTGCTCACTGTATAAGCGCCTGAAGCTCTCCATTGCTCCTGCCATTTTTTTTCTATCTGTCTGAACTGGTATTCCATGAACCGGGTGTGATTTGTTTTGTTTATTGGTTTATTTGTTTACTGGTGGGCTGGGTTGCGGGGTGGCGGGTTACGAGTTGCGGGGTGAGGGGTTTTGATGCCCTATATCCTACAGTACAAGTGTGCGACGCAACGAAGCCGGGCATTGTACTATTGCCGGGTCAAACAATCTAACAGTTCTTTAACCCATAGACGGCCGGGAATACGCTACTTTTCAGCAGTAAAATTTCATCGTCAGAGTGTTGCAAATGTAAGCGTTTAAGGTTCAAAACCGTACATTTGCCCCGGTCTGACCTCAACTAGAGGCATAAAAATCCTGAGCATGGCAGCAAGCGGCAAATCCTCTCTCAAGCGCAGCAAACCCAATTATATCTACAGTGTAGTAGGTGTAGCGCTGGTACTTCTGATCCTGGGAATCATGGGTTGGTTCTTTCTGAACATCAATTCGGTGGGTAATGCTTTTAAGGAAGATATCCGGATGAGCGCTTACCTGCGTACCCTGAATAAGGATACCATTGGGCAGATCCAGCAGTTCATCGCGTCGAAGCCTTATGCCAAGAACGTGGTGTATGTTGACAAGAACACCGCCAAACAGATCTGGAACCGCGAGAACAATGAGGACTGGGCCAAGATCCTGGATGTAAACCCATTGCCCGAGAGCATTGATTTCTATGCAAAGGCCGATTATGTGAACAGTGATAGTCTCAAGACAATATCATCGGACCTGATGGCTGCTTATGGCGATCAGATCACCGACCTGCAATACCCGCAGAGCCTGGTAACCAGTCTTAACGAGCGTGCCTCTAAAATAGGGCTGATCTTCCTGGTGATTGCGGTGATACTTTGTGTGATTGTGATATTCAGTATAGATAATACCATCAGGCTGGCGATGTTCAGCAATCGTTTCCTGATCAAAACCATGCAGATGGTGGGTGCGACCCGTGGTTTTATTGCCCGCCCGTTGAATATCCGCGCGGTTGTGAATGGGTTGGTCAGTTCCGGCATTGCCATCTTTATCCTGTTTATGCTGATCGGTTGGGCAGAAAGCCAATTCCCGCCGCTGAAGGCTGTACGTGATACCAAACTGACACTGATCCTCTTCTTTGGACTGGTGATATTGGGTGTAGGCATATCCGTTTACAGTACTCATAGAAGCGTATTGAAGTATCTGAGGATGAAACTGGACGACCTGTATTAGTCTGGAGTTAGAAGTCTGGAGTCTGGAGTTGTTGATAATTGTTTTTAATTAATATTGCATCATTATAGACCGCGGTCCGTTGACTATGGACCATGTACATAAACACAAAAGAAAATTACCATGGCCGAGCAAAAACAACCCACCTCATTGAACACCCCGTTGTTCACCAAAGAAAACTATAAATGGATGCTGATTGGCGGCGTGATCATAGCGCTGGGCATGTTCCTGATGAGTGGCGGTAAAAGCAGCGATCCGAATGTGTTTGATACCAAAGAAGTATATGGCACCGTTCGCATTACCATCGCGCCTATTGTGATTGTGATCGGGTTGGCGGTGGAAATATTTGCGATCTTTAAGAAACCCAGATAGGTCTATGGTCTGTAGTGTGTAGTCTGTGGTTGTTAGTAGTTGGTAGCTTGCGGTGCAGGCGCACTATAATGAAAAAATTCAAGCGGCTTAGGGCCGCTTTTTTATTCTGGTTAAAGGAACCCTATATTTGTCCTGAAGTGAGGATATAACCAGTACCTCCAACCAATAACAACCACAGACCACAGACAACAACCACAGAGTAACCATGACGCTTTTCCAATCCATCATCATCGCCATCGTAGAAGGCATTACCGAATTCCTGCCGATTTCCTCCACAGGGCATATGATCATTACCAGTTCGGCGATGGGAATTGCACAGGATGAGTTTACGAAATTGTTTGAAGTGGCGATCCAGCTGGGAGCGATATTATCGGTGGTGGTTTTGTACCGGAAGAAATTTTTTGATTTCAAAAAGCTCAGCTTCTATATCAAACTGGTGGTGGCGGTGATACCGGCGTTGGTATTGGGTGCCTTGTTATCGGATAAGATAGATGCGTTGCTGGAAAGTCCGGTTGCCGTTGCTGTAACGATGTTGGTGGGAGGCGTATTTCTCCTGTTTATTGATAAGGTATTTATCAACCCCATCATCACCAAAGAAGAAGAGATCAGTTTTGGAAAAGCATTTGTGATCGGCATCTGGCAGTGCCTGGCCATGATACCCGGAACAAGCCGCAGTGCTGCCAGTATCGTGGGGGGGATGCAGCAGAAATTAACGCGTAGTCTTGCAGCTGAATTCTCTTTTTTCCTCGCTGTTCCAACGATGGCCGCAGCAACAGCTCATAAGCTGCTGAAAGTTTACAAAGCCAACCCCGAAATACTTACCAATAAAGAGAACCTCATCATACTGGGTGTAGGTAATCTGGTCGCATTTATCGTTGCCATGCTCGCCATCAAATTCTTTATTGGCTACCTGCAGAAATACGGGTTTAAACTGTTTGGATGGTACCGGGTGATTGCGGGGGTGGTGTTGCTGGTGTTGGTGTTGAATGGCTATCTGTGAGAATATCGAGTGGAATTGGGAATTTGGAATTGGGAATTAGGGTTGAACCAACTAGTAAGATACCATTGGGGTAGATAGGAAATGAACAAGCGTGAGTGTTCAACACTAACAACCTATGTAGGGCCACCCCAATTCCAAATTCCCAATTCCATTCGACATTCGACATTCCTTGTTCCTTGTTCAATATTCTTTTCCTGGTTATATTTAAGACACCAAAACCAACCGTATGCAGACTGCTCCCAAGAAAGTGATCAATGGCTGGGCCATGTACGACTGGGGCAATAGTGTTTACAACCTGGTGATCACTTCTACCATCTTCCCTGCTTATTACGAAGCTGTAACAGGCGATCATAATGATGCTACGGCAAATGATACCGTTCATTTGTTTGGAAGGGAATATGTCAATACCTCGCTGTACAATTATGCTTTGGCATTGGCTTTTCTGGTGGTGGCACTGATCTCGCCACTGTTGTCATCCATTGCAGATTATAAAGGCAATAAAAAGAAATTCCTGTTTTTCTTCTGTACCATGGGAAGTATTGCCTGCAGCGCCCTGTATTTTTTCAATGAAGGGAACCTGGGTTATGGATTGCTTTGCCTGATCATTGCCTGTATTGGCTATTGGGCCAGCCTGGTTTTCTACAACTCTTATCTCCCGGAAATAGCGGCTCCGGAAGACCAGGACAGGGTAAGCGCCAAAGGCTATGCGATGGGGTATATCGGCAGCGTGATATTGCAGGTGATCTGTTTTGTGTTTGTGCTGGGGCATAAAAGTTTTGGGATCACCGAGGCTAAAGGGTCACAACTATCCTTCCTGCTGGTGGGTATCTGGTGGTGGGGCTTTGGGCAACTGGCGCTTCGCCGTTTACCCAAAGGAACACCAATTGCCCGGAGCACCGACCGTGGCAGTGTGTTTACACACGGGTACAAAGAATTGCGTAAGGTGTGGAACCAGTTAACACATCTGCCGGTTCTTAAAAGATATCTTGCCGCTTTTTTCTTTTACAATATGGGTGTTCAGACGGTGATGCTGGTAGCCACTTTATATGGTAAGAGTGAGTTGAATATTCCTACTCCAAACCTGATCATTTCGATCCTGATCATCCAACTGGTGGCGATACCCGGAGCTTACCTGATCGCGAAACTCTCTGATAAGGTGGGCAATTTCAAGGCATTGATGGTAACCGTTTTCCTGTGGATCGCATTGTGTTATATCGGTTATCTTTTGCCAAGGGATGGTATTTATGAATTCTATGGCCTGGCTACACTGGTGGGGTTTGTAATGGGTGGCATCCAATCGCTAAGCCGCAGCACCTACGCCAAACTGATGCCTGAAACAAAAGACACTACTTCTTTCTTCAGCTTTTATGATGTAACGGAAAAGATTGCCATTGTGATTGGCATGCTCAGCTTTGGGTATATTAATGAGCTGGCGGGCACACAGCGTAAATCGGTATTGGCGTTGATGGTATTCTTTTTTATTGGGCTGATCCTGTTGGTCTATGCTTCCCGCGCTTCTAAAAAACAAAATTCATAATGGTCTAAGGAGGTTTCACGCAAAGGCGCAGTTGGAGTCTGAGGAAATAAACTTCAGGCAGTTTGCAATTTCTCCGACGGGGCCCTTTAGGCATGCCTTGATTATGTAGGTTCAAACCGCGCCTTTGCGCCTTTGCGTGCCCTCATTACTTACTTTTGATGAATGAATCTGTATACAGTTAACACCGGTCATTTTAAACTTGATGGCGGCGCTATGTTTGGCGTGGTTCCCAAGAGTATCTGGAACAAGCTGAATCCCTCTGATGAGAACAATATGTGCTCCTGGGCGCTGCGGTGTTTATTGATTGAGGATGGCAATCGCCTCATACTTGTAGATAACGGCATGGGCGACAAACAGGATGCAAAATTCTTTGGTCACTATTATCTCCACGGCAACGATACACTTGATGGTTCTTTAAAACAACTGGGCTTCAGTAAAGCAGATATTACCGATGTATTGCTTACCCATCTGCATTTTGACCATTGCGGTGGAAGCATTGTTCGCCAGGGCGAGAAACTCGTTCCTGCATTCCCCAATGCTGTATACTGGAGCAATAAAGACCATTGGGAATGGGCCGTGCATCCCAATGCCAGGGAAAAAGCCTCCTTCCTGAAAGAAAATATTTTACCGATACAGGAAAATGGACAGCTGCAGTTTATTGAAACAGCTGTTACAGCTGACGATGGACAATTAGGCAGTACCGCTTTTACCAACAATATCTCCATCCGTTTTGCCAACGGGCATACAGATAAAATGATGTTGCCCCAGATCAACTACAACGGCAGAACCATTGTTTATATGGCTGATCTGTTGCCATCAGTGGCACACCTGCCGCTTCCTTATGTAATGGCTTATGATATGTTCCCATTAACCAGCCTGCAGGAAAAAGCTGCCTTTTTACAGGAAGCAGTGGCCAACGACTATATCCTTTATTTCGAACACGACCGGGAGATCGAATGCTGTTCTTTGCAGCAAACGGTGAAAGGAATCAGGGCGAGAGACATGTTTAACTTAAGAGAGGGTGTGATTTGAATATCGAATATCGAACAGGGAATAGCGAATGTTGAAAGGAGAATACAATAAGGAAACTAAACATTTCGCTACAATTCCATATCTATGTAATTATTTGATAACCAATCATTTAATTTGAAAACTTCATCCTTCAAATCCATTTTTGAAATCCGCGCAATCCCCGATCGCTAGGTTTTTTTCGAAATAGCACTACAAAAAACTAACAGTTTTTCAATTGGAATCGGTGTTGCAGGCTAGTACCTTGGTCCTGTTTAATATCCAATGTCCTATGTCTAAAAGCCAAAACGCCTGCTGTCCCGGCTGCGGAGAGCCAATTTCGTTCAGGAAATTTGTTTTACTGAACAATTTCTCCGCCACCAACTGCGATGCGTGTAACACGCGTATCGAGATTTCCAACAGAAATGCCAATGCGGTTATTGCCGGGGTATCCGGCTGTGTTTCTGCTGCCTGCGTAGTCCTATGCGCATGGATCGGTCAGAAGAATTACGACTCTTTTATGGGCGGATTGCTTTCCGGTATGATGCTGGCGGCGCTGATAATCGTTTTTATCTGCCGTTATGCTTACCGGCACTCTGTGTTGAACAAAATTCACGTGGAATACCGCTTACGAACCGGGCCGCGGATTTTGACGATCGACCAGGGAATGTCTAATGTAGAAGTAAAATCTGCCTAACGCACAACCGCTACCTATTATTCGTTTCCTGTCGTATTCGCTATGCTTACCTGAAGCTGATCATGGAACTTAAGGGGTAACGCAGGTTCCGGTATTGCATCATATCAACTTTCACACTTCCCACCACAATCGGACTTTCGATGCGCAGTGGTATATGATTCATATCATCACTTACCCAAACCGTCATCTTTTCCCCGCCTTCGAACATCGTTCCTTTAACCAGTAATGGTTTGAACTTAATGGCCCTGAACTTGCCATATTTTGTTTTGATGGTTTCCTTACCCAGGTATTTGATATAAAGATTGTATACCTCGTTATCCAGGAACATCGCAAATGGTATCTTATCCTCGGGTTTATACTTGTCGAAGTTGATGTTCCTTGCATAATAGATAGAACTCATTACATCCTGTACACAGTCGGGCACTTTGAAAACGCCATTGGTGGTGATAGCCGTATTGGTTTGGCTGTTGAAAGTAATATTCTCGTATTTCTTAAACCCTCCTTCATTGATATCGCGGATGAATTTCAGCGGTTGCATACTTGCGGTATCGATATAGGTTTCGTATCTGTCGCGTACTTTGAATATCCAGTCGTAACTGGGGTTCGAACTTCCGGTACCTACCACATGATAAGCAGGTCTACTACCTACATGATCGAGGCTGATATTGAAATTGGCGTTGCCTGCATTTACATAAATGCCCATCACCGCATAAAAAACATTGTAGCTGATGCTTTCACCGGCATAGAAGGCGGTATTGCGTATCCCACAAAACTCGTCTCCTGCCTCTATCGGCTTCCAGCTCAACAGCGATACCAGTAAAACAAACATCAATCCTTTTTTCACGCCAACTCCTTTTATTTTCTAAACAAACGCAATCCCAGTATAAACAGGCTGCCTGCCAATGCGGGGATGATCAGGTTAATGATCCAGATGCCTGCCATGGTGGCTATTATGCCGACGCTGTTGTTGCTCAACAACCCGAATAATACCAACCCGATCTTTCCCCTGAACCCCAGTTCTGCCAGGGTGATGGTAGGTATGATGGCCATTACCACGAACATCACACTGATCATACACGCTGCATCCAATGCCGAAACATGCACATCAAACACCTGCAATAATAGCACATACTGTACCACATATATAACGTTCCGGCTGGCGGAGAGTAATAAAATTCTTGTTAATTCTCGCCACCGGAAATTCTCCAGTTCCTCCACCAGGTACCGGTGCCTGGCCACAAAAGGAATGCGTTCCAGCCATTGGATCACCCAGGCCAGCCGGAAGTATGCCAGTAACAGCAGCCCCGCTCCGATCGTGGTAACAAAAACAAATCCATTGTACCAGAATACAGACACGCCGATCGTCTGATGCGTTGTATCCAGTATACCTAATCGCAGGTAGACCAATGACGGCAGACCAGCTAAAAAGATCACCAGTAACACGCTTAAACTGCCTACCATCGATATAGCTATCCCGCGGAGACGATTTCCTTCGTCAAGAAAAGCCGCGCGCCCGAAAACCTCGCCAACGCGATTGGGTGTATTGAAGGCAAGCGCCTGTCCTGATAAAACAGCACGGAAAGCTCTTTTAAAACCGATAAACTGTATGTGCTTTATGAGCAACCGCCACTTGAATACTTCAATAAGCCAATGTCCGATCATCAAAGCGATCACCAGCAATAGCTTCCATGCCTGGGGGCCGGTAAAGGCCGATTTGATCACACTCCATGACTGCCGTACATCGGTTTGCCCCTGCAACTGGCGGTAGATAGACCAATACAGCCATACAAATAAAACAGGACCTACTATGTAGTTCAGGAATATTTTAAATCGTTTACTCAGGAACGTTCTTTTGGCTGATACAAAGAACGGTGATCAGGCCGATATATTAATTACGAATTGCGAATTACGGATTACGGACAAAAAAACCTCGTAACCCGTAATTCGTAATTCGTACCTACTTTTACTTCATTCATGAAAGCAGAGATCATCTTAGGCATTGACCCCGGAACCCAATTGATGGGATTTGCGTTGATACGCATACACAATAACCAGCCCCAGGTATTGCTGATGGATGTTTTGAAGCTGACCAAAGAAAAAGATATTTATGCAAGGCTGGACCTGATCCATGCCAAGGTATGCGAACTGATCGAACTATACCAGCCGGTAGCCTTCGCTATTGAAGCGCCCTTCTTTGGAAAAAATGTGCAGAGTATGCTCAAACTGGGCAGGGCACAGGGTGTAGCCATTGCCGCCGCCATGCAGGCCCGGCTCACCGTAACAGAATATTCTCCCAAAAAAGTAAAACAATCCATCACCGGAAACGGCAATGCAGACAAAGAGCAGGTGTGGAAAATGCTGAAAACCATCCTGCAGATAGAGGAAAAACCCCGTTATTTTGATGCAACCGACGCACTAGCAGTGGCGCTTTGTCATCACTACCAAACAACTTCACCCCTCGGCAAAGCAACAAAAGGACTGAAAGGATGGGAAGACTTTATTACTAAGAACCCGGGGAGGGTGAAGAGATAGTTTATTAGTTTATTAGTTTATTGGTATGCTGTTGATGCTACGAATAAACCAATAAACTAATAAACCATTAAACCAACAAAGCTGTTATACGCTCCTGCACTTCTTTCAATTCCTCTGCCGACAGTTTCAACTTCGGTCTGGTAAAGTTCAGGTCATCTGCGCTGTTAATGGGAATCAGGTGGAGATGGGCATGCGGCACTTCAAGGCCTACTACGCTGATGCCACAGCGGTTGCAGGGAAAGCTTTTTTCGATGGCTTTGGCGATGGGTTGCGCAAAGACCAATAATTCAGCTAAATAATTTTCAGGAAGGTCGAACATATTGTCTACTTCGGTTTTGGGCACAACCAGTACATGTCCTTTCACCAAAGGAAAAATATCCAGGAACGCAAAGAAATGATCGTTCTCTGCAATCTTATACGAGGGAATTTCGCCGGCGATTATTTTTGAGAAGATGGTCATGGGAA
>Ga0247757_10001367_pt1 | contig 16520 bp, 14 predicted proteins | sample UWRJL126311R4_FD_180929 | JGI IMG/M metagenome (GOLD analysis project Ga0247757, IMG submission 180929) | Plant litter microbial communities from Arlington Agricultural Research Station in Wisconsin, United States - UWRJ-L126-311R-4 | ecosystem: Environmental > Terrestrial > Plant litter >... | reverse complement strand
AAAAAAAAAAAGAAAACGGAAAAAGAAAGACAAAAATCCTATCCTATGCCGCGTGGAAAGGACAAATTGCCACACCTACGCCCCTGAAAGAAGATCCGAACATTAAAAAGGCGCCAACTCTAAGAGACAAAAAGGAGAAGCCAAGGTAAAGGCGTATGGAATGGATCCAAGAGAGCGCTGGGTAATGTATGCGCCCGAGTTCGCTGAGAGAAAGGGAAAAGGACAAAGGAGAATGAGAGGCCTATGGTCTGCGCGGACGCCAAAGCAATGCATTATGAGGGGAACAATAGTGGTTACCTTTAGGGTATCCTACGGGGAATGTTGTGCACCATCTCTGCCTAGTCGATATTCATGGGGTCTCCCTCGGAGTCTCCTGGACTCGCTGGCTTAGAAGGTGCGGTCTTTGCGGAGAACATCTTTTTGCCCTGGGTGCCTGGGTCATACGCGGAAGGTGGAGCAGGAATATTGATGCTTGCATTGGCGTTTACGTTGGTGTTGAGCGCCGTGGGCTGCGGCGGGCGCACCTGTGGGGGCATGAAGTACCCGATCGGAGGTCCAAAAGGACCAGCGGGGGTCGACGACTTGCGCGTGAACTTGCGAGAAGGACCACGAGAGCCGCGTGGGACAGGGAAACAGGCGTTGCGGACACGATTCTGCAGCTCGATGGCCACGTTATCGAAGGGCTTTCGCTCGTCAGAGGTTTTCCAGCCTAGCTTCTGCTTCATGCACTCGGCGCGACGGTGGCTGATGGTCGAGCCCTCGATGCGGATCCCATTGTTCTCAAAGCGCCGACATATCTCGGAGCGGGTCAGAATCAGCAAGATGATGAGAAGGCTAATGTTGTCGTTGTCCAGAAGGTGTGGCGCGAAGTCGCACACATCGCATGCGAACTGGCGTAGCTTGGTGAGCTCTGCTGTGTCCGTCACGCTGACAAACTTCTGAGCCATGGCAAAGGGCTGGATCATGTTGCGGCAGATGTGGGTTTGCAGGATATGGGCAACACTCGAGACTGACACCGGATAGATGGTCTCGCGGTTGATCTTATTCGTGGCAGTCGACGACACTGTTCCAGGGATGTAGATGATCTCGATATCGTCAAACGGTCCGCGGAGGTTGTTTTTGCCTTTGGGAGCCTTTTGCGACGCAACCAACGCTCGACGGGCAGCGGAAATGGCTTCCCTGGGTGTTGAGATGCCGTGCTGGGAAGCAAGGCCGACGGATTCCTTATGCATCTCGAACCTGGAGAGCTTGCGCTCGACGTCGGGGGCACGGATCCAGTCTTCCGACCATGGTTCCTCGGCAAGCACCTTGTAAAAGACCTTAGTCAGCGCCCGCAGCTTGATCTCCTGATCGGACAGCTGGCGGTGACCGAAGATCTCTTCATCAGTTGCAAAGTAGGCCGTGTCAATCATGTGCTTGCGATCCGTTGGGGTAATCTGAGCCTCGTGGGGTTCCTCTTTCCACTTTTGGATAATGTCCATGAACTTTGAATGAAAGATGTCGTCAAAGTTGGGCATCTGGGCTCGAGCTGTAGTGGGGTTAGATATCGAACTCCCTGAAATGGGAGAACTTGCTCTGTGGGGCTGGTTGTTGCTGGGGTGGGGATGGCGATGCAGCCGCACCCGTAGCGGGCGTGATTGGGGCAGGTGACATCGTGCCCCAATCGCGGAATGCACCTCTATTCACTCTCCCAGGGGTTCAGGAGCAATGCGCTTGCACAGTCTCAGTCAAAGGGATGAAGCTGCAGATGGACTTTGATGGTGTTGAGGTGGGGGACTCGGCGCGGCGTAGGACAACGACAGGTGTTCGAGAGAGCTCCTGGTTTGAGGTGTGAGGTAAAAACATTCACGCTCGCGTAACTAGCGCCGCTAGCCTTTCTTGGCAGAGCATTGACGAGTCACATGTCTTTGTTCTGGGTCCTACTTCCATACCGGGAATAAAGTGCAACAATGGGGGATTGGTTTTTATGGCTAATAGTATGTCGTTTCTGCCTATTCTTTACAGTTTTTACGAACAATGTGAGCTTGTAAATCCATTACTTGTTTGATGTTCAGTTTCGTCACCAGTTTACAATACGCACAGGCCCACTCTGGTGCCTGATTAGCTCCAGTGTTGATCAGGTAATCCCAATAAGCCCTATAGTTAGATATATTGCCTCTTTGCGAGGCCTCAATAAATCAACTTGGCTTTCAATAGTTGCCCCTGCATTCATGTGCTTGCTGCGCAACAACGTATCCTTGGGTAGAATTGGGTTTTATTCTACTGCCCCTCAGGCAAAGAATCACGAAATTGATCAACAAAGCCAGCACCATCGCCCTAGCTCAGACTATTAGGTAGCCGTTAGTAAGAAGATTTGTTAACCCAATAGCCTCGCTATATTATGCCGCCGTACAACAGCTTCCAATTCAACAAATGCATCATCTCAATACAGCTCACTTACTTATGTTGCAATTTGTATTGAGTGATCAGCTCCAAGTTTAGCTATACCATAATACTAGTAAAAACGACTAGAATATGGTTACCTAGCCCGTCAGATTCCGTGTGAGGATCCGCGTGTTGACGACAACTTTTGATGCAGAACAACAGCCGAATCAAATCAGATATACTGAGAACCCCTGGTTTTGGCTCCACCGCAACATCAGAAATCATCTGCAGTCATATCCAGCATGCTCGTAGTGTTGTGTATGTAGACCAGCATTCCGTCATATGCGCACATATTCTGAGATATGCGCATCGTTGCCACTGCTGTCCTGCACTAACCATCAACAAACCAGCAAACGCGTTGTGAGTAACATTTCCGATTAAATGAACCGTCTGTGCTGTACGAGATACCTTAAATACTTACTGATGGTATTTTCCTTAACCGTTACCTCGCGATGCCGCACAAGACTAATTATCGCGTGCAGCAGTAACTCCATGCATCCAACCAATCAGGCGCTTTCCCCGCATGAAACATCACGCCAACTATGTTTCAAGACATTCATGCATATAAGTAGCTGCAGATTACCCAAACGAGCGCCATACCCCTCTTTTCCATTTTCCTCTTCTTGTTCAATAGTGGTGAGAGTTTGCTTTTCTGACCATGGCATCTTTGACAAGAGGAAAAAGTTTGTCTCGTTCTACGGACTGGTCTCTTTTCTACTTATTGTACACTAGCGCGTCGGCGTATATTTCCAAATACATTAGTTTACCAGAATGTGATAAGAGGGCCTTTGACTCTGTTTGGAGCTTGCAATGGTATGGGGCTGGGTCTTCCAGAGGGTTGTAGGCTGGATACGGGATTGGATGCGCTCTTCGCGATAAGCTTAGCGGCTTTCCTGTGATTGGAGTGGGGGTGATTGGCTTAGGGGCCGGAAATTTCTATTTCTTTTGGGATAGACAAGACGAGAAGCACAGTGGGTACATTTTTGAACTGACCGGGGCGAAAGCTCGTAAATGGAGCCCATATCCTGAACTTTAGAGGCCCTAAGGGTGCAGTATCCCTAGATGGTGTTGTAAGATACGAGATTGTCTGTTTGTGGTGGTGATCTGCCGGACTATCTTTCTCAACTGCCAAGTTATGGAGGTAACTTAGTCTGACCAGGGTAGCAGCTCGCTTCCAGTGCCCGGAACCCATTTCTACTCAAGGACTGTGAGTGCGATAATATCATCGCATGCAATGGGGTACCCTTGGCGGTGGTAAAAAAGCCGCAGAGAAGACATTAGACACTGGTATTAGGGGGGGTCTCAGAGGCATCCATTTTGCGTTGCTATTTTATTCAAAACATCGTTTTGAGAATCTTCTAACGGGTACTGTTAAAGTTGACTTTTTTTTGGTTTGCAGAAGAGGGGCATTGCCAGGGCGGTATGAATTGGTGCAGGAAGTGTAAGCGAATACGAAGCAGCATGCCCTGTCACATGACCATAATATTGCGTTTGAACAGCCTCAATGCCCAGATCGGTTGGCCGCGGCGCTACTACACACTACAGATCGCAAACCAGCAATACACTGTATTACTGTTCGACACTCAACAACACGCACTAGCTTTGTCGGTTCTACCGGCCCTGGACTGTCTTTCAGCATACCTCCTATGGCGACCAATTTGAGCGAGAATCTCTCAGGTACAAACTTCATTCTTTAAACCCGAAGTACCAAACACTAACCCATTAGTACCCTATTTTGAGTCTGCGGTAGAGTCAGTGGACACGGTCCTTTGGCGGAGCCTACTGTGGCGTGTTATAGCAATCGCTTTGAACGTCTTCCTCCAACAAGTAGGACTCGTCGGCAGCGAATTCGAATGGCATGTGTCCAACTACGCACATTCATCGCCTTTCGTGTGCGCTCTGGATCTATTCTCCATAATTTTGGAAACTATCAAGCGCATGTACAGCATACAAGACGGTTCAGACACCACCAGACACTTGATTACCCCCAGTCTACCCAACACCCTATGCCAGGTCTGGCGATCCCGATACGGCCACATGCCGTCCGGCTCATCCAAACTATGGAAGTTTAATATGGTTTTCTTTGTTTGTATCGCAATGCCTCAAGCAATCAATATTTTTGTCATGAAGGGCATACCTGGCACGCAGACTGTTGTGTTCATGTACATAACTTCTTTCATTGCTGTGGAGATACTTCGTTTTACCTCCCAGCGCTCAAACCCTGGTGGATTTCATTATCCGGTAGATGATACGATCGTTACCCGATGGAAAACTAACGCAAGGTTGTGGGGTATGACGATCCAGATCTTGTTCTGGCTGTGGCATGCTTTGTCATGGCTGCTCCTCACTGGATACCGCATCCGCCATCCTGCCGAATGGGAGCATCAAAAAGAACACCAATACCATGGCTATATTGTCTACTTCTCATTTGGGCTCGTCTTCTGTTATTATATCGGCATCTTCCTACTGCTTTTCTTGGCTGCTCTGCCTGGGTTTTTGGTATACACCATTTGGATGTCGCTGGCCAAAATCCCCACGTCAGCTTGGAATAAACTGCATAGCCGCACAAATAAAGACGAGAGAGCCCTTAGGGGAGCACATAAACTACCCATGCATCATGACGACAGGCGTTCGGAGGGATCAAATAAATTACCAGGGAATCAAGTCGAAAAAGATCCCAAGGAACCAAATAAACTGCCCGGCATCATGCTGGGTGTGGTTGTCACATTCGTCGCTTTCGCAGCCTTCCTGTTCGTGTATATCTCGTTTATGGAGAAAAAAGATGACGACTTTCCCGCGCGTGTGGGTATGTGGGCTGTCATGCTTTGTCTCACCTTTTTTCTTTTTTGGGGCGCGACCTATCTGCGCCAACATTTGCAATCCTTCAGCCGACAGCATGATTACAGTAATTATTCTCAAGGGGAGAAAACTCGATCGTACATTTTACCAATAGGAAACCTCCTTTGGATAGCCATATACTACCTAACTGTATATGACTCTCTAGGAACGATCAATTCGAGTTGGACGAGCTGGTTCTAGTAGGGTCGAAAGACTTTAGGTTAATGTATGGCATATAGTTGCCTTGCTCAGAAAGAGAGTGGAGCCTACAAAGCTGGAATAGTAATCATGAATGCACTTTTTAGCTACTATCTTCAATTCTGAATCGTCCTTACTTTGAAGCTCCGAGTTCAAAACAACGAAGCGTTTGTGTCCAACAACTCCAATCATGAACTCCCGCTCGAAGTATCAGCTAACAACTACTCTTTTGGAATTGCTGGTAGACGACTTTTTCCAGCATAAATAATTAGCGGACCCAGCCGAAATAAACAATCAATGTTATCTCGCCGCAAGACTAACGCCGGCATTATTGGGTAAATCTTGACTTAAGCCAGGCGATCGAGGCCTAGAACTCAAGCAATATCTACTTTTTGAGTGAAAAATAGGGATTCACCGAACGTGGATTACTATAGTATTTCTATGTCCAGGGACTTTTGACTCCCTTTTTGGAGGTTATCTGTCGCCGCTTCTAGAGTCACTTACACCCAAACTTCCAAGTCCAACCCTACAAACTCGTCAGCCTTTTTGCCTAGTTATGCTTCCTAGATTCATAACAACTGAACAAGCCTAAAATAAAACCCGCGTCTATCTTATAGGTTTATCGCTGACGCTTCCTCCGCCATGTCCGCTTCACTAAAATACTGTCTTCATGACTAGGAGGTTTAATTCCAAAACCATCCCAGCTGGCTTCAGATTCTATCAACTGTACGGCGTAGGATCGGTATTAAGGTCCTGTTAGGGCCTTATCGATCAGTCCCGCTGATGATCTGCGCTTGGACTTCCGAGTTTTTTTTTAGCCAAGGTCCACTGCAGATGTCATGGCGGTTAAGTTGTGAGTCCATGACACATAATGAGCCAAAAAAGCAAAAAGCTTAGCAAAAAAGCAAAAGGTTTGATGCAGTCCGACAATGAACATGCAGCACGTAGTCAGCCTATTACAGATCGGATCAGAACCCCAGCCAATCATTGCAACAGCTGGTGAGAAGCCGGCGGGAAGCTGATCGAAAACTAGAAAGAAGATAATTTCCAGCAGCTACGAGCTGTCGAGAGTTCAAAGCTTTATACAAGACTTCATCGCTTGTCATAGGTTGGAAAGTTATTTAAGACGGCCCTACTGTCAACGTTTGGCAAGCAAAATGCAACGTGTCGCCTCTAGCGGTTAGGTGTCAGAGAGGAACGTGTATATATTTTAACTATCGATTGAAAAAATTCACAAACGAGACTTTCACTCCAAGCACGCTAAAAGACCTCAAATTCAGCAGTGTTTCCCCTGCTGTGCGACAACTCGAAGATCGTAAAAAGGAAAAATATTTTAACTATATCTAGAAGAAACTGCATGAAAGCGGGGTATAGATCGAGTGATATATTAACCTGCCGTGCGCGCTGATTTCAAAAGAAGCTTTATAGTTCTACGCTCTAATTGCCTTTCAGCTTACAGCGCTTGTGGCTTACCGTCGCATTTTATAATTCGCCTAAGTTTGCATACCGTACACTACTCTGTGTCAGAACTTTGTGTCTCATTCTTTCTTCTTATAACGGAAACTCAATCGAGCAAGTCGGAATGGCGACAGACGACATCCTACCAATCAGCGGGTTCGGCCAGGATGCCTACGGGCTATCCTCAGTATCTAAGCAGGCGATGATCAACTACGGCAAGGCGTTGCTAAAAATCGCTGGTGGGGACGGTGTCGTGAGTCCGGCTGAGCGAGCGTGGCTGGACGCTCACCAGCGCAAGTTCGGAGCTTCAGAGGATATCATCGCGGCCTATGACGATTTTGAACACCAAGCCGCCGACCTGAAGGAACTACGGTCTGGGATCTCGACAAATGTCAAAACGTGAACCGCAGCGCCCCACTTAATTTACCACGCCATTCAGATGAGTAGTGCTGACGGTGTCTATGCCGAAGGCGAGCGGGCAAAGGTCGTGGAGGCGGCTCGCACGATGAACGTCGGGGACGACATTGTCCTAACAATTGAAGCCCTCATCCGTTTGGAGAAGGCAGCCTACGATATCCGCGCCGCGCTGTTCCACGTAGCCACGATTAACTGACCATCATATATTGCTATGTCTGAGAGAAAGGAGAAGGTATACCAAGGAACGAATTGTGCTTACCACAACCTGTGTTTGTCTACGCTATGTATGTTCGTAACGGCTCTACTTATTAACAATACCAAGAAAATGTATAAATTCTATACTTAGAATCAATATGTCTATCAAAGGGATCTGTCTGCTGTAAAAGTGAGAGGTGGTAGTACACAGGACAGAGAGATCATTGTATTGATGCTAGATCTTATATTTGCAGAAGGGAAGGGTAATTGTCAAAAGAGAGACTGTCGCTAGGGGAATAGTCAGGGGCCCGCTAGGGTCTTCGGTACAAGGCACTCGCTGATGACACCTACTACAATGTAAAACACTTTCGCTGTGGTCGTGACACTGCTGAAGTCTTTTGTGCCATTTGTAAAGCAGAAGCACGTAAGCGTAGGGATCTTGTACTTCTTAGTCATGCTAACATTGCTCTGTTCACTGTTAAAGTATGATTTAGAGGTTATTCGATTATACGAACTCCCTCCCAGATCTCTCATCCGAACTTTAGATCCACACTCCCGCTCCTTGCCTTTACAATTATCATCTTACTACCTTCCTCCCCCTTGCGCGCTTCGGTCCTTCCGATTTCCGCCCTAGTTACTATTACTGGGTAGCTAGCAGGAAACGACCTGCCTTCATTAAGTCCTTCATTCCCTGCAGCAGCAAGAGAAGTCCCGTTAGGAGCGTTTCTTATTGTGTTTTTGATACCCTCGTGAACTAGACTCAGATCTTCGTCCGCGGCATCTCTGAAAGGGTGTCTGAGACCAAATGACATAGTTACAATGTCCGTTTCTAAGCCGTCTTTTGATACATCATGTCTTATAGCCTGATAGAAATCAATACAACAATATTTAACCGGATTTCCCGGAGAAATAATATCGCTGAAATATTGCTAGCTCCCGTTGTTGTGAGCTTGCTCTTTTTAAATACTTAGTAGTGCATATTTCGAAACAATTCCCAAGTGGAACTATGCGCAGCAAAAGATTGACCATCTTCGTCCCATGTCCATCGTTGTCGTGAAAGCCATCAGATTCTTTAACTCCATCAGAGCCAAAAATCTAGCTGTAGCAGAGGTCTTACCTTAAACAGCCTATGCCGTAGTGAGAACTGAAGGCGCGGTAGTTCCTATAGACCCCAGTGTCGAGAACTGCAATGCGGACTTTGCGCGGAGTCGTCCGGCGTTGAGAGAAACGCTGACAGGAGTCACGGGACTCTTTCATCCTATCGAAGAATTTGTTTGCTTTTTGTGAGCTTCTATAATATTTCAGTATTTGATTAACAAAAATCGAAGGTATCATCTTTATTACTTGCCCTTCCTTTAAGATGATTTTTCCATAAAACGACCCACAGCTCCGTGGTTCAAGTTGCTTTTCAATCAAACTTGCGAGGTAATCTGATCGCATTGGCTGATCTAAGGGCTCATTATCATAATGAAGAGATATCGAATGGATAGTATTAGTTTTAGAAAATCTGATGAGCTTGTGCTACTCGATTGGTCGATCGTAAGCACAGGTCGCTCGTCTGCCCTTCGCCTTTGACTACTGCGTAAGAGAACGACTTCCTGCGTTTTCGAGACTGTTGTATGTGGTCTGGATGAACAACCATTCCAATGATTTTCTGGTAAACCCGATCGTACGGAACTCTTCCCGCTGTAGCAGCCACATTTACTTTACGAATCGCTGCTCTCGTGAATTTATTCCGAGTACACACAATGGAATTCTAAGCAAACTTCAACTGCTTTTAGATGCTCCATTTTTCCAATGCTCTCGAAGTATCTTTTTTCGCATTTCACTAGATAGTATTAAGCTGCTTCCACGAGGTATTCTCACTCGATTTTAGCGCCGAGTAGAACGGATTATCGCTAAGTTCCACCTGCAATAACAGTTTCGCAAATAGCGTGAATAGCCGACGCGACTCCGGACTATCAGGATCTCGAGCATCTAAGGATCGTAGAACTGGCGACTTCGGGGTAGCTATAGAAGACGTATGAGTAATCCCTGTCTCTGGACTCCCTCTTCAGGTTTAGTGCAGTCCCTGCACTTGATCTCATTAGGCATTGCTCTTCGCCCCATCAACCCGCCGCTTTTGACTTCTATAGAATGCTCGCCCTCCCGTCGCCTGGCTTCCTCCCCTTCTCTTTCCCTTAAGTCTCTAACCTAGCTCCGGTTTCTCTACTACTAAGCGACCTACCCCTTTTTACGCTTCGCCTCCTATCTTATCTCTAGCTACTAATTAAAAACTCGCTCTTTGTAATTAGCTAATATGCTAGGTAATTCTTGTAGTTCCTACCTTATCGTTCTTTTATTACGGAAGGCTGTAATACTATTAATACAACTTCTGTACGGAGCTGGCGATCTAATAGCGTTAGGTTTAATTTACACGACTTTCAACTCTGATTCTTGGAATATCTTCTCTCTACTATATTTTAGTCCTTTTCTAGTACGCTATCCCGGGGCTTTGCGCATTCGCTTTCATTATTTATAATCCTACCTTTACGCCCCTTAAGCTTCCTTTTTACAATCTCCTAGTAAGAGTGACCCAACCCAGCCAGGATATAGTTCCGCTATCTTTCTTCTTCCTGCTCCAATAGCCACCGCCGCAACCGGACTAGAAGTGAGCCTGATCTGCCCCTAGGTCTATCTGTCAGCACGAATCATAAAAATGCCTTATCTCCTGATAAGGGGAGAATCACGGTGCTAGGCAAAGCAGCATGTAGACGGAAGAAAAACTAGAGAAGTAAGATTTATTCTCTATCACCGTGTATAAGTCCAAAATCCCGCCGTTGTCCTACCAGCTACACCTCATAATCCCATCTAACATGTCACATTCCCCGGCTTGTATCCTCTCCCTAAACCAGATTAAGCAAGAACTAGATCGTCCAGCAGCAGTACAATCTTAGCTAGAGAAATCTTGGTTCGTATCGAGTGATGATTCTGTAGTGTAAAATGAAACCTTAGTACTACCAAATTGTTTTATACAATCTTTGTATCTCTTCTAGGTAGCTGTATAGTAAGGGCTCCCGGTAATAGTTCAATTAAGGTGATGCCTACTCGCTCCCATACTGCACCTTTCCCTTCTATCTGGCGTAGTATAAGCCAATATTCCGCATCCCCGTTGCAGGTTCGATACTGTTCACTTCTCACTTGTAGAGCTAAGAGAAGTGCCATGACATTTACGCCCTCTACCTTAGGATGGGGAACATTAATGTCGACCTAGTTCGGTTGTCGCTTCCAACTCTCTATGGTAACTTGGTTGTCGAAAATGCTAAATCGATAGCCATGCGGGGCGCTAGTTAGGTATCCCATAACTGCACTACTTGACAGAGCCACATAAGCGCCGTGTTGGAAGGAAGCAAACTCTGTCGCCTTAACCGGTAAACAGAACAGGTCTACAACCTCGGCTACCGCGCGAAGTGGGTGGAAGAGGTAGTCTATCTTCCCGTTATAACTTGCACATGACTAGGTTGGGGCCCGCCATTCCCGGGGACGCGCGCTACCACTACCCATAGTTACCCAGACCATGTCGATAACAAGAGAACCTGACCAAATCCCGGTAATGTATTTATCGTCTCTACGAAAAGTCGCCCCAAACCTCTCGGCAAGTGCGGAAATCACTGGTAGTTTGTCTTTTTCGTAGGTTACGGCCAGTCTGCCGTACTGATGAAGGATCTCATGCTAGAGTCTGACTGAATCGACCGACTCCCTTTCCTCCTCACTCAACGTGAAGGGATGTTGGTATCTTTGTGAGTTTCGTGCTGGTACAACCACCTGATCGAGATACCTACAAGAGCACGTCTCAGTGTACTTGCAGCTCCAAGACATCTCCCAGTTATCGAATCGTGGGAGGCGGGGCGATAAAATTCTTTCTTGAAAACACCATGCTATCGTAAACAACGGAGGTGAATCATCCCCTAAAGATCTAGATTCGTCTGGAGTCATTATTTTGTTAGGTACTACCAACCGGTGTGTTTGGATCTGAGCTCGTATACGAATATTGAATGCTGACTCATATTCTCTATGGATTGAAATTGTATGCCCAACCAGGTCGTTTGTGGCGTTGCGAAAGCAACCGCCATCATCCGAAGAAGCAGTTGCTGCGATAGTAAAATAGCTTCCTGAATAGATGGATACCATTTGGGCCGCCTGGTGCTTCCAATCTTCAAGATTGTCCTGGGTGGTGTGCTAGGAGAAAACAAGTTAGCTAAGCTTATGCTCATCTACCGAGCGACGTATAATATAGTCGATCCAAATATATTAAACCCTCAATGCCCTCGTCACTTGAACAGCGTCTTTGAAAGTCTGTGGAAGCGTATCCCAACAGATTTCCTTCATCTGTGCCCTGCGTTCTTGTTCAAGGTTGTACATTTTACCTCAGTCTTCCCCCAACAATAACTAAAAGAGATATAGGGATCATTTTCATTGTTCGATTCTTACAGTCTCAAAAAGTCTCTAGAAACACCTATAACGCGATCTGGTAGTGGCAGCGGCCGAAAGCTGTCGCAACTGGAGTGGCCGTTGATACAATTATCTATCCATAACCGGGCTAGCTTGAGCGCATATTCGGCTCCAGTACACCTAATAAGCCTTTGTGTGCTCTTTTGTACGTTGGCCTGCTTAGCTATGTTGTCAGGCTAGAGTGATATTGACCATGAGTTATAAGGTGCCCACCTGAGGGAAGGATTATAATAGCGCGAATTATCAAACTCCTCCTTAGTCTCTATCTACTGCTTAATCGCCACTATCTCATCAGTATTATTCCATTGCCCCTTCATCAATATATCCCCTAACCCAACCTGGGTGAGTGCTACCGCGATGCGACAAGCGAGAGTCACGTTTGGCGCTAGCCTTGTGTACACCGTTTGTTAAATAATCAAACGGGAGCCTACCGCAGACTTTGGCTCCGTATGGATGTCCTATAGAAGCAGCGCCTCCGGCTGAAAGTCAAGCTGCTCTATTAGCATACCCTCTACAAGATCCTGAATAAACAAGCTAATCTCCTATCGCCAAGGCCGTTTCTTGACGTTCTGTCGAGTATTGATCTATTAGTACTGTTCTTCGAAGTACTTGCAAATCTAGCATCTTCTCCACTTGCGATATCTTCTTCGCCTGCGGCCTCTTTTACCAGTGTTTCAAGATCCTTTCTTCTATGATACGGCACTATCCTCTTTTCGTTTGTGACCAGTCAGATGATGCAAAATCCCTGGGACCATTTTTAAGACCTCTCTTCTTTTTTTGCGTTTAGATGTTTCTGAAATTTCTGAATCACTTGAAGAACTGTCTGCAGCTTGGACGTTTTTCATGGCTGGTGCACGTTTTTCCTTCTTTTTAGATTTCTCCCTTATCGATTTGGTCGCATCTGACATCGTCATACTCCAGCCAATCGCAAAGATAATGAAAATAAACAAGACTATATAAAGGAGGGCTAGAAAGCCGTTCCTCGGCCATATGATCACTATCAGGAGGACGAAAATTGGGACAGTTTGTCTTAGTACTATCGCCGAACGTAGAGGTTTTGTTGTATTACGTCGCATTGAAATGTAGCCTTGCCCGACTAAACGCCCCGGCTCGTCCCATCTGATAAATTCATATAGCTCTTTTATAATGTGCATTATCGTTGAACTATAGAAGATCAAAGCGGCTATGCCTGCTATAGCGCCCACAATCAGTGCTGTGATGAACATTGTTTGAAAGGAGAAAAAGCTCTGGGCTCCGTTTATTTGAATTTGGGAAAAGGAGGCGATGAAGGAAATGCTGGTGATGAAAATTCCAAGACTCCCCAGGCTTCCTCCATATTGTGAGAGTTGCAAATCAGATTGAACAGTGATTGAGGTTCGATCTAACAACTCTATGGTACGACGTAGGTCTGATTTGGAGATGGGAGTAGATAGAGTTCCCCCATGGCACGAATGTACTAACTTGAGTATATCTTCAAACTCACACAATTCGGTTCGCATGGTGTGAAGCTGCACGCTCAAGTTCTTCAGCTGATTTCTCCAGTATGTTAATTGTTTATCTGAAACTTTGGTCTCAATAGAGCTCCTCTGGATCTGGAGAAGAAGATTACGGACGGATTGGAGGAACTCAGCCGTATCCAGACGGATTATTTTCATGAGCTCTTTCATGAGGTTCATGCCGGAGTCTAAACCATCTGAATTAAATAGGCAGACTTCGAGCCTTTCCAAGGTTTCCTTTGGTAAAGGGATGGAAAACGGGAGGTTCTCAATTTTCGTCGCTGTCAGAGGAGTCCCATCGAAAATGTTATTCAATAAATCTCTTGGAGGTCGAGTTATTGGACATGTCTCTTCAATCCATTCGGCAGTCTCGTGCTTAGCTTGGCTATCGCTTTTGTTATGGTGTTGAACTCCCTCCGTTTCAGAATTTTGGGACCAGTCTGGTCGAGGGTCTAGAAGAATAATGACTGCACATAAAGTAAGTAATTGAGCTATCGAAGTGAGCTAAACGTACCAACAGCGGGACAGTCGCTCTCCTTTGCACAGTAAACCGTAATTCTCTCCTCCCATGCGCTTATGAAACCTGATTCAGGGTCTCCTGCTTTATATGAATCGTCGAAATCGACTAGAATATGAATTCTCCGCCGGAAAAGATTAACAACTGGATGAATATATGCTTCAAACGTAGGAAGACGTCCCCGGAGACCAAATTTAGAGAGGATGTCACAAAAATAGTCTTCCTGCTCTTTATCGACAAGTGGATCAAATGCTGGGTCTGTTACCAAACGGAACCATCTCATGGACGCCAATGACTTTTTGATGCAATGTGTATTCTGCGTACTGGATTGTTTGTAGTCATGGAGTAAACTGGAAGATTTGGAACTATTTAGGTGTATCTCAAAGAATTCTGGGTTCATCCAAAAGGCAGAGCCCAACTCATTGATAACAACAGGTGACAAACCCGAAAATAGGAGGAATCGACTGCGGAGGCCGGATGGAGGCAGAAGTTGCGAAAGATTAATCCTCTGACAATTATTGCGATTCTTCGCTCGTTCAGTAAGCATTCCAGGCCGTTTACGTAAAACAGTTGAGAGGTCATAGCAAATTCCCCGCCCATTAGATAGTTTTCCGGCTTTGGTCTGTAACACGGGTTTGAGGTGCGGCATGGATAATTGGCGAACCATGTTCATATAGCTATCTTCTTCTAATACATCGGTCTCAGCCAGCGAAAGGCTTGAATCTTGGGGGTTTGTTCCGAGCTTTGATATTGTGTGTGGTGAATTTGTTTCCAAGTCTATTATGTAAATATTGGACTGAAAATATGCTGAAGGCCGAGATTGGACATGAGCTTCATTTTCATCTGGAAAGACGTCCAACATTTCTTTTACTTGTTTTTTACTTTCATTGTCCTTCAGCTCGTCGCGGAATTCTGGCTGAGAAGCGCGTCTGCTGTCTCTGATAGATGTGTCTTTGCTTAGTGAAAAGGCGTTGCTGCGCTGTGCACCTTCCTGGCGTCTACTCCATAGCTTTCTTATAGATAGATAACGATTTGGCTTTTTTTCAGCCTTATCAAAAGAGGTCTGGGACGTCATGTTTTCCGTTCTGTGAGTACCTAGGTACTTGGATCCTTTTCTCCCAAGGGTTGCACTAAGTATTGCTGCTGATTTGCACTTTGGTTGCAACGATGTAGTAGATGCCTCTAGTAAGACATTGAGCCCAACAAGCGTGCGGAGGCCAATGTATTTGATTCAGGCGGGGAACCACCTCAAATGTCCTGAAGCGGATGTTCTGCAGGAATATTGATTGATGCAGTTTGTGCGGCTCTGTAGCTTTTTAGGAAAAACCTGTCGTATTAGTAGAAGTTGGCTAAGATAGTGTTTATACGTGCTGAATAACACACACCGGTTAAAATAATTTTGGGGAACAGCTCTCATTATGTAAATGATCTGATCGAGGAAATGCAGCTGAATGCTGGGCCAAAGCTAGAAGCCAATTATTCCTGGAAGGAGGAGCATGATGACATGCATAATAAGCATGGGCAAGGTTCGGCCAATATTGGTGCCAAGTAATAAAAGTGCCATGTGTGGGCGTGGGGCCATAGTTTCGTCCAATAACATCCGCAAGTCTTTTGTGCCAGCTCCAGATTTGGGATACAGTGCATTTCAGCTCCAACTTTGCCCCGCGCGAAGTCTCAGCTCGCGAAGCAGTATGATTAAGTCCCCGCCAATGAAATCAAATATTATTATCTTATGGAGCCGAACCACGTCTCACCCCTCCCCCGCTACCCACGTCCATGGTAGCTATTCTCGGCACCTCTACCCTCTTACATATTCATGTTTTATCGGTGCTACGTTCTTAGTATCATTCCTAACCTTTGCTATCCGTAGACAAAGGCAGCCTTCCCACTAGGGCCTTTGTGCAAAAAAAGAAGCGCTTGAGCTGTTCGTGCAATGGTTGCTACTACCACACCCGCTTCAATTACCAATGGCGCGTTGCCCGGCGGTTGTTTGTGGAGATGCTAATGACTTGTAGGTCAAGAAAAGGTGGAAACACATCCAAATTGGCACAGGGATGCACTTGGAAGAGTACAAGTGATCAATGAAGAAGACCAACATTTCGACCATTTCCTGCGGCCTGACAGCGGCCGTATAGCGAAACTCGTAGTTCAGACGATAGATGACATCAATGATCAGTCAGAATGGGTCCGGGTTCCACTGATCGTAAGAACGAGGCCCCTAAGCCGGTTGCTAACGTGGAGTTGGCCTGATATGAAATCTAATAATATCACCAACATCCTAGTCCTCGAAATGGTTGTGAAATGGCTAATTTCATGCCTTTTTATGTTATTATTGGTAGGCTACCCGTCAGTTCAGATTATGCCTTAAATGCTAACACCAGGAAAGCTAGTTATTCCAATAAACTTTGAAAGCGAAATCAGAAACGGAGGATACTACGACTCGATAAAATATCGGGACTGGGGCTACTGCAAATCAGCTAAGAATC
>Ga0247757_10001366_pt1 | contig 16524 bp, 18 predicted proteins | sample UWRJL126311R4_FD_180929 | JGI IMG/M metagenome (GOLD analysis project Ga0247757, IMG submission 180929) | Plant litter microbial communities from Arlington Agricultural Research Station in Wisconsin, United States - UWRJ-L126-311R-4 | ecosystem: Environmental > Terrestrial > Plant litter >... | reverse complement strand
GGTCAGCCCCCACTGGCTCGCCCGTTACCCGGGGCTCAAGGTGAAGGCGGACGCCGGCCTCGCTCCCGGCGACTGCCAGGTGCGCAGCCGCTTCGGCCTCACCGACGCCCGCCAGGAAACCAAGCTCGCCGTGCTCGCGCACGGGCTCACCGGCCAATGAACGAAAGGCGAAAGTCGGAAGGCGAAAAACAGCCGGGGAATATCACCCCGGCCTCGCTGCAGCCTTTCCCCCCGGCTTCGTCCGCGCCCTTTTTCTCCCCCGACTTCGGCGTTTCCCCGGCTGACTTTTCCCTTCCGCCGAGCTCCGCGAGCAACCCGCCCACCCATAGCCTGCTCTCCGCGCAATGCCACGTCTTGCGCGACACGTTCGGGTCCCGCCCGCCGCAACGCCACGCCTTGAGCGACATGTTCTCCCGGGAGGTCCGGTCATGAGCTCGGTCACCGTCGGCCCCCTCGTTGATGTCCTGCGCTCGCAGGTGCGCCACGCGCCCGCCGCGCAGCGCGTCGGCACGGTCACGGGTGTCGCCGGCCTGATCATCGATTCCGAGGGCCCCAATGTCGGCCTCGGCGACATTTGCATCGTCCGCTCGCCGCGCACCGGCTACTCGGTCCGCGCCGAGGTCGTCGGCTTCCGCGAGCACCGCGTGCTCCTCATGCCGCTCGGCGACACCGCCGGCCTGCACGTGGGCTGCGAGGTGGCCGCCGCCGATCGCCCGCCGCTGCCCAAGCCCGGCCCGGAACTGCTCGGCCGCGTCCTCGACGCGCTCGGCCGCCCGATGGACGACCTGGGCCTGCTGCCGGTCGACCGCGCCGCGCACGACACGAAGCCGCCGCACCCGCTCAAGCGCCAGCGCATCAAGACGGCGCTCCCGACCGGCGTGCGCGCCATCGACACTTTCGTTCCCGTCGGCCGCGGCCAGCGCATCGGCCTCTTCGCCGGCTCCGGCGTCGGCAAGTCCACGCTGCTCGGCATGATCGCCCGCGGCTGCAACGCCGACGTGGTCGTCATCGCGCTGGTGGGCGAGCGTGGCCGTGAAGTCCGCGAATTCATCGAGAAGGACCTGGGCCCCGAGGGCATGAAGCGCTCGGTCGTCGTCGTCGCCACCTCCGACACCTCCGCGCCGCTCCGCCTGCGCGCGGCCGGCACCGCGACCTCGATCGCCGAGTCTTACCGCGACGCCGGGAAAAACGTGTTGCTCATGATGGACTCGGTCACCCGCTACGCCATGGCGCAGCGCGAGATCGGACTGGCCATCGGCGAGCCGCCGACCACCCGCGGTTACACGCCGTCCGTTTTCGCCATGCTCCCGCGCCTGCTCGAGCGCACCGGCGCGGGCGAGCAGGGCTCGATCACCGCGATCTACACCGTGCTCGTCGAGGGCGACGACATGAACGAACCCGTCGCGGACGCCGTGCGCGGTATCCTCGACGGCCACCTGGTGCTCTCGCGCCACCTCGCCCATTTCAACCACTACCCCGCGATCGACGTCCTCGAGAGCGTCAGCCGTCTCACCCGGGACATCTGCACGCCCGAGGAAGTGGCCCACGCCGCCGCCGCCCGCGAACACCTGGCCCTTTACCGCAAGAACGAAGATCTCGTCGCCATCGGCGCCTACCAGAAGGGCGGCAATCCCGCCCTCGACCGCGCCATCACCCTGCAGGAGCCGCTCAAGCAGTTCCTGCGGCAGCGCGTCGACGAGTTCACCGACCGGCCGGCCAGTTTCGCCAAAATCAAATCCATCGTCGCGTCATGAAAAAGTTCCGCTTCCCCCTGCAGCCCGTGGGCGTGTTGCGCGCCCACCAGGAACTTCGCGCCCGCGAGCTGTTCGCGGCCGCCGTTCACCACTACGTCCAGACGGAAGAGCGCCTCGCCGCCCTGCGCAAGCGGGTCGCCGACCTCGCCGAGGTCCTTTTCCACGGCCGTTCCGACCGCTTTCTCGCCGCCGATGCCGCCGCGCTGCTCCGCGTCTACCGCGGGGAGTGCAACACGGTCATCGAGTGCGAACGCGAGGTCATCGAGGCCCGCGACGCGATGTCGCAGCGCCGCACCGAGTACATCGAGGCCAACCGCCGCCTGAAGACGGTGGGCAAGCTCGAGGAGAAGGCCCGCGACCGCCACCGGCTCGAGGCCCTCCGCTCCGAGCAGGCCGAGCTCGACGAGCTCGCCAGCTTCCGCGCCTTCCGTGAACCCGCTTTGACATGACCAAGCTAGCCACCAATCCCGCCCTCGTTGCCCTCCTCGGCATCCTCACCGGCAGCGCCGTCGGCCTCTTCTGGTTCTGGCGCACCGCCGCCGTGCTGGTGCAGCAGGCGATCGAATCCCGCCCCGCGCCCGTCGTGGCCGAGGGCAAGGACCACGGCTGGGACTTCTGGACCATCGAGATCGACGGCCTCGCCGCCGAGCTCAAGGACGAGAAGGCCCGCCTCCGCCAGCAGGCCGACGCTCTCAACCAGCGCTCCGCCCGCCTCGACTCCGAGCAGCAGGAGCTCGCCAAGGTCCGCGCCGAGATCGAGGGCATGCGCACCGAGATCAACCGCAAGGTGATCGAGATCACCGCCGACGAGTCCAAGAATCTCAAGGGCCTCGCCCAGACCTACAGCACGCTCTCGCCGAAGGGCGCCGTGGCCATCTTCAAGGAGATGGACGACACCACCGCGGTGAAGATCCTCTCACTGATGAAGTCCGACGTGGTCGGCCCGATCTTCGAGGAAATGGCGCGCACCGTGGGGCCCGAGGGCCCGCTCGCCAAGCGCGCCGCGATCCTTTCCGAAAAACTGCGCCTGATGAAGGCGAGCAAGACCACCGCCAGCTGATCCCAGTCCCTTTAACTCCGGCGTGCCACGGCTGGCACCAGGCCGTGCTCCCAAGGATGGAAGCTCACCCAAATGACCTCCTCCTTGCCCAACTTTGCCGCTGCGTCCGCCCCTGCGGGCCCGGCCCCCGTTAACGCCGCCAGCCTCGCCGACCTCGGCGCCGCCGGTCCCGCGCCCGCCGCCGGCGATTTCGCCGATTTCATGCCGGAATCGGACGCGGCAGCCGAGTGCCCCGCGACGGCGACCGCCATCCCGGGCTTCACCGTCCTGGCGCCGACGTTCTTCACGCTGCTCGCCCGGCCGATGACGGCGGACGCGGTCGATCTCCTGGCGGTGCCGGAGTCCGTCCCCGCGGCGGATACGGCCACGGCAACGAAGGGAATTTCGCGCGACACGATGGAGCAGGCCGCCAGCCTGCTCGCCGCGCTCGTGCAGACACTGCTGCCGCAGGCGGCGGCGCCGGAGGCGATTGCTGCCGGCGCGGCGGTTGCCGCGCCCCCCGCCTCGGCGGAGACGATGCCGACCACGACGGCCCGCAGAGACGCGGGCCCTCCAATTGCCGGCAACGTTCTGGAGGGCCCGCGTCCCTGCGGGCCGTCGATCACGGACCAAGCCACGCTTGCGGCCGCCAACGTGGAGGGCCCAGCTCTTGAGGGGTCGACTCCCGCTGCGTCCATGTCCTCCGCGACCGCCCAAGATGCGCTCGCCGCCAACATTTCCGCCGCGACGTCGGCCCCCGACGCGGGCTCGCCGGTCCCGCCCTACAGCTTCGAAGCCCACCTCACGGCCGACGGTGCCGTCGAAATCAACGCCACGCTGCCGCTGCCGAAAGAGCAGGGGAGTGCGGGCAAGTCCAACCCGGGCGCCGCGCCGGGTGCGTGGGAGATCCAGGCCGAGCTCCAGCTGCCCGGTCAGGCGGTGCTCCGGCTTTCCGCGACGGACACGACGGCGCGCGAGCTTCCCGGTCGGGCAAATTTTGCCGCAAAAATTTCCGCGGGGAAATTCACGCTTCATTCCGCAGAAGCCGGCTCCGAAAGAAACTTTTTAATAGCTGGGGAAAAGGAAGTTACGTCGGACTCTCCGGCGGCTGGCATCGCCGTTGCTAAACCGGCGACCACCATGAAATCCACCCCGACCGAAGAAACCCGCGCGACCGGCAGCCTCGATACTTTCCTTGGCCTGCCCAATCGCGGCGAGTTCACGGTCGCCTGGCCCTCGGCCGATCGCCACAGCGCCCCGCCCACGGTTTCGCCCGAAAAGAATTTCGCCGAGCGCGCCGTGGCCACGGTCGCGAACCTGGTCGACACGCAGTTCACCGCCAGCATGCAGAAGTCCGGCAGCGTGCAGCTCCGCCTGAAGTTCGGCGGCGAGGATCTCAGCGTGCGCGTCGAGCTCCGCGGCGGCGAGGTCCACACCGATTTCCGCACCGACTCCCCCGAACTGCGCGCCGCGCTCCATCGCGAGTGGCAGGCGGTCGCGAGCCAGTCGAGCGACGCGCTGCGCTCCTTCGTCGAGCCGGTCTTCTCGCCCTCCGCGGGCGGCGACTCCTCCTCGTCCTCGCGCCAGCAAGCCGCGCAGCAGGACCTCGCCCAGCAGCAGCGCCAGCCGCGCGCGCACGCCGACAACGACACCCTGACCTTTACCCGGCGCTCGCTCGTCGGCGAAACCTTCACGCCCCAGCCCCCGGCCCCCCGCGTCGCCGCGCTGTTGCCCACCTCGCTCCGCCTCTCGGTGCTCGCTTGATCGAGCCTCCCAACCCCCTTTTCCCATGCCCGTCGACGCCACCTCCTCCACCAATACCGCCGCGAACGTCGTCACCTACACGACGACGAACACGCGCCAGCCGAAGCAGCAACTCGGCTCCGAGGATTTCATGAAGCTCCTCGCCGTCCAGTTCCAGAGCCAGGACCCGATGAAGCCGATGGAGGACACCGCGTTCATCGCGCAGATGGCCCAGTTCTCCGCCCTCCAGAACAGCACCGATCTCACCAAGCAGATGGCGCTGCTCCGCTCCGACCAGCAGAACCTCGCCGCCAACGGCATGCTCGGCCGTACCGTCACCGTCAGCGACGACAAGGGCAACCCGGTCATCGGCCAGGTCTCGGCGGTCCTCAGCACCGACAACGGCCCCGCCCTCGTCGTCAACGGCCAGCAGTACAACCTTTCCACCGTCACCCGCATCGAAACCACGCCCGCCGCCGCCGACCTCCCGCCGGCCGCCTAACGTCCTCCTCGTCTCTCAGCCCTCAGCTCTAACCTTCCCAAACCACCATGTCCCTCATCGGTACCCTCACCTCCGGCGTCAGCGCCCTCCGCACCTTCTCCAAGGGGCTCGAAGTCATCGGCAACAACATCGCGAACATCAACACCACGGGCTACAAGAGCTCGAACGCGACTTTCGCGGACAGCTTCAGCAACACGCTCCGCGCCTCGGCCCCGTCCTCCGGCGCGACCTCCAGCCAGTCCGCCATCCAGGTCGGCACCGGCGTGCAGCTCTCGAGCATCCAGACCAATTTCAACCAGGGCTCGCTCAACAGCACGGGCAACGTGACGGACCTCGGCATCTCTGGCCAGGGCTTCTTCATCGTGAAGAACGCCACGAGTGGCATGACCTACGCCACGCGCGACGGCCAGTTCCGCCCCGATGACCAAGGCTATCTAATCACCACCGGGGGCCTGCGTCTCCAGGGCTGGAACATGACAACCGGCGCCGTGGGCGACATGCAGCTCGGCGCGACCCCGCCCATGCCGGCCACCGCCCAACTTCAGTCCGTCAGCATCGACACCGCCGGCAACGTCATCGAGTCCTACTCCGACGGCACTTCGGCAACCACTCACCGCGTGATGCTGCAGCAATTCAGCGACACGAGCGCACTCATGCGCGACGGCCAGAACCTTTACGTCGGCCTCGCGGCCGCGGGTCCGATTGGCGGCGGCATTCTGGGAAACACCCCGGCGGGCTCCAATTTCCCGGGGACCTCCGGCCTCGGCCTCATCCAGTCCGGCACGCTCGAGTCCTCGAACGTCGACCTGACCGACCAGTTCTCCCAGCTCATCACCACCCAGCGCAGCTTCCAGGCGGGCTCCCGCCTCATCACGGTGTCCGACAGCGTGCTCGAGGACGTCGTCAACCTGAAGCGCAGCTAAGCTAAGCTCCTCCCATGGCCGCCAAGCCCGATTCCAAGGAAAAAGACGCTCCCGCCGACAAGGCCGCGACACCCGCCGAGGGCGCCGCCGGCGCGAAGAAGGGCGGCGGCCTTAAGGCCTGGCTGCCCGTCGCCGCCGCGCTCATCGTGGCGCCCGGCGCCACGTTCGCCGTCGCCCAGTTCGTGCTCCTCCCGAAGCTGAAGGCGGAACTCGCCGCCGGCCTCGCCGAGGGCGCGGAGGGCCACGCCCCCGCGCCGAAGAAGAAGGCCGAAAGCGGCGAAAAGAAGAAGGAAGGCGGCCACGGCGGCAAGGAAGGCGGCAAGGAGGCCGGGGGCGATCCCGGCACCTACAACTTCGAGAACGTCGTCGTGAACCTCTCCGGCACGATGGGCACGCGCTACCTCAAGACCAGTTTCATCGTGAAGGGCGCCGAGAAGGAAGAGATCCGCGAGGCCTTCGAGGAAAACAAGGCCCGCCTGACCGATGTCACGCTCGGCGTGCTCTCCTCGCTTACGCTCTCCGACCTCGAGGAGCCGGGCGCCAAGAACGTCCTCCGCGAGAAGCTGGTGACCGCCTACAACCAGGCGCTCGGCAGCCACGTCGCCGAACAGGTCTATTTCTCCGACTTCGTGGTGCAATAGGCCGCGTCCCGCGGCCGGACTACCGACCACTGACAACTGACTACATGACCTCTGACAGCAACAAACCGACCAACACCCGGCAGCCCGCCCTTCCGGGGGTCCTGTGGTCAGTAGTCCGTAGTCAGTAGTCCTTTCCCCGTCCTTCCCCCATGGCCGACAACCTGCAGAAGCCCGCCAGCGACTATCTCGACCAGAGCGAGATCGACAAGCTGCTGTCCCAGGGCGCCGAGACCGCCGCCTCCAAGCGGATGTTCATCCGCGCGGACGGCACGCGCGTCGGCGCCGGCGATTCGGTCAAAGTCGAGCCCTACGATTTCCGCAACCCCGCGTTCCTCTCCGAGGTCGAGCTCCGCCGCCTCCGCCTGGTCCACGAGGATTTCATCCGCTACCTCAGCGCGCGCCTGTCGCTGTTCCTGCGCATGGAGTTCGGCCTGAAGATGGCCAAGCTCACCACGGTCAACTACTCCAAGTTCTGCGAGTCGCTGCCGAGCCCGACGCACATCTGCCTCTTCAAGGCCGAGCCGCTCACCGGCGTCAGCGTCCTCGACATCAACCCGCGCCTCGCCCTCACCATTGCCGACCGTCTCCTCGGCGGCCGCGGCCACTCGGTGAAGACCGAGCGCTACCTGACCGAGATCGAGATCGCCCTGATGGACGACGTCGTCCACATGATCCTCGAGGAGTGGTGCCACCAGTGGAAGGCCGAGCAGGAGCTCACGCCGCTCATCGTCGGCCACGAGAACACCGGCCGCTTCCTCCAGACCGCCCCGAAGGACGCCGTCATCCTCGCCATGACGCTCGAGGCCAGCTTCGGCGACTGCTCCGAGCAGATCCAGATCGGCGTGCCCTATTACACCATCGAGCCACTCGTGCGCCGCATGCAGGCCCGCCGGCAAAAGGACGCCAATGTCACCGCCACCATCGAGAAGAAGGCGACCTGGAAGGACGCCTACGCCAGCATCGCGATGCCGGTCCGCGCCGAGTGGGACACCTTCGAGGTGTCGCTCCGCGAAATCACCGACCTGCGCGTCGGCGACGTGATCGAGATGCCGGCCGAACAGCTGCGCCAGACCAATCTCCTCCTCAACGGCGTGCCGAAATTCACCGGCACCGTCGGCGTCGACAACGACCATGTCGCCGTGCAACTCACCGCGCGCTTCGCCGCCCGCGTGGAACAGCCCGCCACCCCTCTCTCCCATGGAAGAAAAAACCCTTGATATCGTCCTCGACGTGAAGGTCAAAGTGACCGTGCAGCTCGGCTCCTGCCTGCTGCCGATGCGCGATGTCCTCGAATTGTCCGCCGGCTCCGTCGTGCAGCTCAACCAGCAGGCCAGCGACCCGGTCGGCCTCTACGTGAACGACAAGCTCGTCGCCTACGGCGAGGTCGTCGTGGTCGAGGACCACTTCGGCATCAAGATCACGGAGCTCGTCGGCAGCGGGCCACAGAGCTGAGGACCTCCGACATGGACGTCGTTCAAACTCTTTCCTCCTTGGGTGGGCGTCGGTCTCCGCACCGACGCCTATCGCCGCTGTGGAAAGCGGCGACCACCGGCTTCGCTTTGTTGTTCGGTACCGTTCTGCTCACCGCGCAGCCGAAGCCGGCCGATCCCGTCATCTATCCCCGCGGCGCCGCCTCGGCCGATGCGCCGTCGGGCGCCGGCAAGCCGGAGACGAACTCCTCGTTTTACCTCGCCGTGGCGCTCCTCGCGGGCGCCGGCGGCTGGTGGCTGTGGCTCAAGCGCAAGGGCGGCTTCCGCGGCGGTCTCGCCGGCGCCTCGCACCTGACGATCGCCGAGACCAAGTCCCTCGGCTCGCGCCAGTACCTCGTCGTGGCCGACTACGACGGCAAAAAGTATCTCCTCGGCGTCTGCCCCGGCAGCATCGAGCTCCTCACGCCCCTCGAGGGCGGACAGAAACCGGAATAACCATGTCCGGTTCCTTTTCCATTTTTTCCCTCCGTCATCCTGAGCGCAGCGAAGGATCCACGGATTCCGTACATCACGAGCGCCAGCGTGGATTCTTCGCTGCGCTCAGAATGACGGTGGTGGTTGTAGTGCTCTTGCTCGGCCTCTACGCCGTGCCGGCCTTCGCCCAGGAGGCGACCACGCCTTCCAGCCAGCAGGTCATCCAGCCAGCGGTCGATCCGACCGCAGTGGCGCCGCTGCCCGGCCCCGCGCCGGCCCCGGCTTCCAACACCATCCTGCCCGCCGCCGGGAGCGCCCGCACCCCGCTGCGCCTGAACATCGCCCTCGACGGCGCCGAGCGCCCGGCCGAGCTCAGCGTTGCGGTGCAGATCGTCCTGCTCATGACGCTCCTGTCGGTGGCGCCCTCGCTGGTGCTGCTGATGACCAGCTTCACGCGCATCGTGATCGTCCTCGGCTTCGTTCGCACCGCCCTCGGCGTGCCCAGCGCGCCGTCGAACCAGATCATCGTCGGCCTCTCGCTGTTCCTCACCTTCTTCATCATGGGCCCGACCATCGACCGCATCCACACGGAGGCGCTGCGGCCCTACCTCGACGGCAAAATGAAATCCGAGGAGGCGCTCGACAAGGCCACCGCACCGCTGCGCGAGTTCATGCTCAAGCAGACGCGCACGCGCAACCTGGAGTACTTCCTCGAGCTCGGCGGCTACGGCCCGACGCCGGTGAAGGACCTCCCGCTGCGCGTCGTCATTCCCGCTTTCGTGCTGAGCGAACTTCAAGCCGCCTTCCAGATGGGCTTCCTGCTGTTCCTGCCGTTCCTCGTCATCGATTTCCTCGTGTCGTCCGTGCTGATGTCACTCGGCATGATGATGATGCCGCCCAACGTCGTCTCGCTGCCCTTCAAGCTGCTCCTGTTCGTCCTGGTGGACGGCTGGCACCTGATTGTCCAGTCGCTGGTGCAGAGCTTCAGCTGAGCTGAAGCAGCTGAGAGCTGAGAGTCCAGAGCTGAGAGATCAATCCTTCGAACCACCTTTAAAATACCGAAAACGAGTCACCGTCCTGCTCTAGCCTCTAAGCTCTGAGCTCTAGACTCCTCCGCCATATGAATCCCGAAATCGCCATCGATCTGTTCAAGTCCACCGTGATGTTTGCGCTCTACGTCGTCGCGCCGTTCCTCGTGGTATTGATGGTGGTCGGTCTCATCGCGAGCCTGCTGCAGTCGGTGACCTCGCTGCAGGAGCCCACGCTGACCTTCGCGCCGAAGCTCATCGCCCTGTCCGCCCTCGCGATGATCCTCACGCCGTGGCTGCTGCGTACCCTCTCCGAATTCACCATCGGCATCATCCACCGGATGCCCGGGCTGGCGCACTGAACGCGCTTCGCGCGAGCTGAGAGCCGAGAGCTGAGAGCTTAGAGCCAGAGAATCAAACGAGATGCGTCGTACGATCCTGTCACGCTCTAGACCCTAAGCTCTCAGCTCCAGACTCCGCCACCGCCATGACCTTCGGCTATTTCTTCACCTTCCTGATGGTCTTCCTGCGCGGGCTGGGGGTGGTGTTGTTGCTGCCGGCGCTCGGCGGCGAGAAGACCATTCCCGTCATGATCAAGCTGGCGATCGCGCTCTGCCTGGCGGTGCTGGTGTCGGGGATCGTGCCCGAGGGCCACATCCCCGGCGACCTGTGGAGCCTGGTGTTCGCGATGGCGGGGGAGGCCCTGATCGGCCTCGCGATGGGTTTCATGGTGCGCCTGACCTTCGCCGCCGTGGAAATGGCCGGGCGCCTGATGGCGTCCGAGATCGGCCTGGCCGCGAGCCCGGGCATCGGCGCGCCGGAAATGGCCACCGAACCGCTGGCCGCCTTCGTCATGGCGCTCGCCACGCTGCTGTTTTTCCTCTTCGGCGCGCACCTGACGGTGCTGACGGCCTTCGCCCGGAGCTTCGAGTTTGCCGCCGCGGGCCAGCCGTTGCTGGGCCACGGGGCGGGGGAGCTGGTCGTTCGCGGCACCGGCCGCGTGATCGAGCTCGGCGTGCGCATCGCGGCGCCGTTCATCGCGCTGAACTTCCTCGTGACGCTGGCGTTCTCCGTCCTCGGCCGCGCCGTCTCGCGCATGAACGTCTTCGTCCTGAGCTTTTCCGTGCGCGCCATCCTCGGCCTCGGCCTCCTGGCCACCGCCGGCGGCCTCGTGGCCCGCTACCTCTACGCCGAGTTCGGGGAGATCCCGTCGCAAATGCTCTTGCTGCTCTCGCGGCGGTAAGCGGCACGCTCTCGCTCCAGACGGCGGTGCGGCTCATGGCCCATCCATAGGCCCTATAGGTCCTATGGGTCCTATAGGACCTATGTGTTCCCGAACCCCCGCCGACCGACTGGTCTTCCGACAACGAGCCGAGGTTCGTCCGCGCCGCCCGCGATCGCACTTTAGGCAAAAATTGCCGGAAAAAACCGGCCGATTTTTCCGCTTTCGGAAAATCGATGGACCGGCGAATTCTAATATTTCTAATAACTGATAACCAATAGTTAACACCTCGTCACCCATCCTTGGCATCGGCGTTGCTCTTTAGGGGGCACACTCATGTCAGACACCGACAACGACCAAAAAACCGAGAAGCCCACAGCGAAGAAGCTGAGCGAGGCTGCGGACCAAGGTCAGTTTGCGAAGGCTCCGGAGCTGTCGGTGTTGTTCTCCCTCGCGGCCGCGATCGCGGTGCTGGGTTTCACCGCCAACGCCACGGCCCAGGGCGTCGCCGAGTACGCGGTCGGCATTTTTTCCAGTTTCGCCCGCAGCCCGGTCGAGGCGTCGACGGTCCCGGGCTACCTGGCCGACCTGATGCGCACGATCGGCACGGGGCTCCTGCCGGTGTTGCTCGCCTGCGCCTGCGCCGCGGCGCTCGTCGGCGGCATCCAGAGCGGCTTCCAGATCGCGTCGAAGGCCGTGCGCTTCAAGCTCGACGGCCTCAACCCAGTCGCGGGTTTCCAGCGCATCTTCTCGAAGAACACGCTGATCAAGGCCGGCATCGACCTGCTCAAGCTGATCGCGATCGGCTTCACGCTCTACCTCGGCGCCCGCACGCTGCTCGCCGACCCGCTGTTCACCGCGCCGGTCGAGGCCGCCTACCTCGGGACGTTCATCAACAACGCGGCCCTGAGCTTCTTCAGCCGCCTGCTGCTCTCCCTCGGCGTCATCGCCGCCCTCAGCTACGCGTGGGAAAAATACCGCACGGGCCAGGACCTGATGATGACGCGCCAGGAAGTGAAGGATGAGGCCAAGAACTCCGAAGGCGACCAGCAGGTGAAGGGCGCCATGCGCCGCATGGCCCGCCGCCTCATGCAGAAGCAGATGCTCGATTCCGTCGCCACCGCCGACGTCGTCGTGACGAACCCGACCCACTTTGCCGTCGTCCTCAAGTACGAGCGCGGCCGCGACAAGGCCCCCGTCATCCTCGCCAAGGGCGAGAACCGCTTCGCCCTCCGCCTCAAGGCCCTCGCGGCCCAGCACGGCGTCCCGACCGTCGAGAACAAGCCTGTCGCCCGCATGCTCTTCGCCCTCGGCGAAGTCGGGGAGTCCATCCCGCCCGAGCTGTACCAGGCCGTGGCCGAGATCCTCGCCGTCGTCTACCGCACGCACCGCTTCTACTTCCACCAGCTCAAGACCCGCCGCCTGGAGGCGGCGGCGTAAGAGACACCAGACCAGAGACCACGGACCACAGACTACTGACCACTGACTTCCAAGCACCGCTAACGGGACCCCCGACAACTGACCACATGACGACCGATCTTAAAACCGCCGCTACCCTCCGCCTCTCCGAGGTCAGTGGTCCCGTGGTCAGTGGTCTGTAGTCCCTGACTCCCCCGATGCCCGTCTCCTCCTCCAGTTCCATCACCCGCCTGCTCCAGCGCGCCGACCTGCTCTTCGCCATCGGCCTGTTCGGCACGGTGCTGCTGCTGGTGCTGCCGGTCCCGCCGTTCCTGATCGATCTCTTCCTGGCGCTGAACATCGGCATGTCGCTCCTCGTGCTGCTGGCCATCGTCTACATCAAGGATCCGCCGGAGTTCTCCGCCTTCCCGACGATGCTGCTGGCGCTGACGCTCTTCCGCCTCGCGCTCAACATCTCGTCGACCCGCCAGATCCTCGCCCACGGCTACGCTGGCGAGATCATCGAGTCCTTCGGCCACTTCGTCATCCAGGGCAACTACATCGTCGGCGCGGTGGTCTTCATCATCCTCGTGGTGATCAACTTCATGGTCATCACGAAGGGCGCGGGCCGCATCGCCGAGGTGAGCGCCCGTTTCACCCTCGACGCCTTGCCCGGCAAACAGATGGCCATCGATGCCGAGCTCAACGCCGGCATCATCGACGAGCTCACCGCCACCACGCGCCGCCTCAAGGTGCAGAAGGAGGCCGATTTCTACGGCGCGATGGACGGTGCCTCGAAGTTCGTCCGCGGCGATGCCGTCGCCGGCATTCTCATCACCCTGATCAACATCCTCGGCGGCTTCGCCATCGGTGTGATCCAGATGGACCTCACCCTCATGGAGTCGCTGCAGAAGTTCACGCTGCTCTCGATCGGTGACGGCCTCGTCTCCCAGATTCCCGCGCTCATCATCTCCATCGGCGCCGGTCTTCTCGTCACCCGCGCTTCGGATAACAACAACCTCGGCCAGCAGGTCACCGGCCAGATCGTCCGCTACCCGCGCGCCATGAAGCTCGCGGCAGGCTGTATGGCCGTATTCGGCCTCATGCCCGGCATGCCGATCATCCCGTTCCTGGGCCTCGCTGGCCTGATGGCCTTCATGGCCCGCTCCTTCAAGGACACCGAGGGTGGGGAAGCCGCCACCGCGGCCCCGGCCACTCCCGCCAAGCCCGGTGCCAAGGGCGCCGCCGCCTCCGGCAAGCCCGGCGAAGCTCCCGCCGCCGGCACGGCCGCCGCCCCGGCCATCGAGGACGTCCGCAAGCTCACCGAGGTCGACATCTTCTCCATCGAGATCGGCTACGGCCTGCTCCCGCTCGCCGAGTCCCGCTCGGGCGGCGACCTGCTCGCCCGCGTCACCGGCGTCCGCAAGACGCTCGCCCGCGAGAAGGGGCTCGTCGTCCCGCCGGTCTCCGTCCGCGACAACCTCGAGCTCGAGGCCAACGACTACCGCTTCCTCCTCCGCGGCAAGCCCGTCGCGCGCGGCACGATTCTCCCGGGCCGCCTGCTCGCGATGAACGTTGCCGGCAGCACCATCCGCCTCCGCGGCCAGCCGACGCGCGAGCCGGTCTTCAACCTCGACGCCACCTGGATCGACGAGGGCGAGCGCAAGACCGCCGAGATGAACAATTACACGGTCGTCGATCCGTCGTCGGTCCTCATCACGCACCTCTCCGAGACGCTGAAGGCCAACTCGCACCACCTGCTCGCCCGCCAGGACGTCCAGTCGCTGGTCGATCACCTCAAGGGCTCGCACGCCGCGCTCGTCGCCGAGCTGCTGCCCGACCTCGTCAACCTCGGCATCATCCAGCGCGTGCTGCAAAACCTCCTCCGCGAGGGCGTCGCGATCCTCAACCTGCCGCTCATCCTCGAGGGCATCGCCGACTTCGCCTCGCTCTCGAAGAACCCCGACGATCTCAGCGAACTCGTCCGCCGCCGCCTCGGCCTCTATTTTGTCCCGGAACTCGAGAGCCGCCCCGGCGTGCTTCGCGCCCTGACGCTCGACCCGCGCCTCGAGCAGGTGCTCGGCGCCAAGGTGCACCGCTCGCCGACCGACGTGGGTCTCGCCCTCGAGCCGGCCATCGGCCGCCACCTCGTCGAGGAGCTGAACCGCCGCGTCGCCCAGCTCACCGCCGCCGGTGGCCCGGCCGTGATGGTCGTCTCCACCGAGACCCGCCTGCCGCTAAAGCGCTTCCTCGAGCCGTCCTTCCCGCGCCTCACCGTCCTCGCATTCCAGGAATTGCCGCAGAACACCGAGATCGAGAACGCCGGCATCGTCCCGGCCCCCGCGTTCCTCACCCAGCCGATGAAGGCGGCCGCCTGATCCATTAATGATTTTCGATTGAAGATTAATGATTGCCCAAACCATCCGAGCCACCGTCTCCGCGAAATCATCAATCATTAATCACTAATCATAAATCTCCCCCATGTCCGCCACCTGCTACAAATTCACCGTCAACAACGCCCACGAGGCCGCCGAGGTCATTCGTGAGCGCCTCGGCGAGAACGCGCGTGTGCTGTCCGTGCGCACGGTCGAGCCGACCGGCCTTCGCGGCCTGTTCGGCGCGCCGAAGATCGAGGTGATCGCGGCGGTGGAGGATGGTTCGTCCGTAGGGGCGGAGCTTGCTCCGCCCTCCGCGGACGCCGACCAAGGGCGGAGCAAGCTCCGCCCCTACAGCGCCACCAGCGACGATGTCGCCAGCCCGCTCGCCGCGAACGCTTCGACTCGCGTCGATGCCCGCATTTCCCGTCGCGCCGCCCCGAGCATGGATCTCCCCACGCTGCTCCGCCGCTCCGGTTTCTCCGAGGCGATCATGGCGCGCCTGCGCCAGTCGGGCGACTGGGCGAAGCTCGAGGCCCTGCCGCTGCACCGCGCGCTGGTCGAGACGAGCCGCACGCTCCAGCGCCTGGCCGAGGCCCGCCCCGCGCCGGCGCCGCTGACCCGCGCCGCCTTCATCGGCCAGGCCGGCACCGGCCGCACCACCGCGCTTTGCAAGTGGCTCGGCACCGAAGTCGCCCGCCGCGCCCGCGTCGGCCACGTGGTCGTCGCCGAGTTCGACCAGCCCGTTTCCCGCGGCTCGCTCCCGGTGCTCTGCGAGGCGCTCGGCGTCCCGTTCGCGCACTTCCCGGCCTCGACCCAGCCCGCCGCCCCCGGCGCCTTCGTCTATTTCGACCTGCCCCCGCTGTCGCTGCGCGACCCGGCGGCCAACGCGTCGCTCGTCGAATTCCTCGAGCGCGAGAAAATCGAGCAGCGCGTGCTCGTGCTCAACGCCGCCTACGGTTCCGCCGCGCTCCGCGCCGGCTACGCCCGCGGCCGCGAGATCGGGGCGACGCACGTCGTTTTCACCCACCTCGACGAGGTCGCCCAGTGGGGCGTCCTCTGGGACTACCTGCTCGACGGCGGCCTGGAGCCGCTCTTCCTCGCCACCGGCCCGTCCCTCACCGGCGCGTGCGAGGAGGAAGTCTTCGCCGCGCTCGCCCGCCGCACGCTGCCGCTCGGTCTCGACGATGCGGACGCCCCCGCCTCGGCTGACGCAAACAACGCGGAGGACGCCGCATGAAATTCGTTTTCCTCTCCGGTGGCCTCAGCGGCTTCCTTCTCGGCCTCGTGACGAGCTGGATGCTGGATCACGCGCCCGACCGCGTGTTCCTCGACGCCTCGGTCGGGTGCCTCATCGGCGCCCTGCTGTTCCGCTGGTTCTGGAAAGTCGTCCTCGCCGGCCTCCGCGACACCGTCGTCGCCCGCCATCGCGCCCATCTCGCCACGCTCAATTCCCCGGCTCCCGCCGCACCCGCCCACGCCAAAGCCAAGTGACCATGAAGACTCCCGCCTCCCTTTCCGTAACCCTTAACTCCTCCCAACCATGAAAAGCGCTGCTGTTCTCAAAGATAGCGGCACGGATGCAAAGCCCTCGACCGCCGCCTGGCGCGTCTATCAGGGTGTCACGACGTCGGGCGCCATCGATGAAAAGGATTTGATCGAGCGCTTCCTCCCCCTGGTCCGCAATGTAGTGGACCGCATCAAGCTGACGCTGCCGCCGCACATCGATGCGGACGACCTCTACAGCGTCGGCGTCACCGGCCTCATCGCCGCGGTGCGCAAGTACAACCCGGAGCAGGGCAACACCTTCGCCGGCTACGCTGCGACCCGCATCCGCGGCGCCGTGCTCGACGAGCTCCGCCGCCTCGACTGGTGCCCGCGCCGCACGCGCGCCCGCGCCCGCAAGCTCAAGGAGTCGATCAACGACCTCGAACAGAAGCTCGGCCGCACCGCGACCGAGGACGAAATCTGCGAGGATCTGGGCGTCAGCCAGGC
>Ga0247757_10001365_pt1 | contig 16527 bp, 12 predicted proteins | sample UWRJL126311R4_FD_180929 | JGI IMG/M metagenome (GOLD analysis project Ga0247757, IMG submission 180929) | Plant litter microbial communities from Arlington Agricultural Research Station in Wisconsin, United States - UWRJ-L126-311R-4 | ecosystem: Environmental > Terrestrial > Plant litter >... | reverse complement strand
GAAATGGGTGAATATAGGATTATCATAACCGATGTGAAACCCGAACCTTCACACCTGAGACTGTGATGCAGGTTGCACAGATCTATATCCAATGGTGTGCGACTAGTAGAAAGTCGACAAAATCAATGACTTGTGGATCGTAAAGGGAGGACGCAAAATCCCGAACTCTTCGGGCTCATACCTCTCTTTCTTGGAAGGAGGACGCCTTTGTCCGTCATTTCGAGACCTCTTTTAATGACAACAATATCTGCACGTTTAACGAACAAGATTTCCCCATTGAACCCAACATCAAACATCAACTCCTGCACAAGACTAACCCAATCATTCGGGATGAAGAAGTGTCGAGAGCAAGTTATATCACTAGAGCCGAGTTCGATAGAGCAGACCCAATTATCCACGTTCAAGAACACAAGACGATCAGTAAATACGCCAATAACGGTGTTCACTGCAAGAGACAGCGTGCCGAGGGTTTGCGCATACTCACCACTTGGTGTGTCCTTGCTAAGGTCGTCGAAGCCGTAAATATGGATAACATTTTGCGAGGATTGTGCGCGTAATGGGTCAATTGCGACGGCAGCAAAGTAACGTGGATGGCGAAGAGCAATGATACGACCAATTGCGGTAAACGGCTCACGCAGACCAGCCAGAAGCACCTTCTGTACACATTCCATGGTGGACCATTCATGTACGTGAGCAGCGGTTGAGGTGACGAAAATCAAGTTTTCTGGTTTGTGTCCATGTTGTATCCACTGGCCTCTCTCCTCGTGTTCCTTCTCTATCTCTGGCTTCTCCACCGTATCATGTGCGAGTGACCATATGTAAGTAAGATGGTCAGAAGAAGCTAGACACCGCGAGAGCTTTGCGCTTGAGAGTATTGTTGTAATGCCTTTACCCACTCTGACATCGATGATGGGGTCTTCCGTCTTCCAAGAGTTTCGTTGTTTTCGCGTTGCAAGCCTGATTGTAACTCTGCTGGCTGCATCACTGCAAACCAAGTGGCCGGTGACTGCGTTGAAATGGAGTAATACGATTGGTACATTCGCAGTCTGAACAAACAACTCAACGCCGTGGGGCTCACGAGAGATGTCGTAAACGTACACGGAACCATCTTCTTTGCCACAAAATACAATCGAGGCTTGCGGAACGCACTCGATGGTCGTAATATGAACCGACATTGAGCCTTGGAAAGTCACTTCCTGAGGGGCAGTGGAGACGGATACAGTATCGCTGTTTTCGTCGTCGATGTCTTGTCTCAACAGTACAACTGGATCCCATAGTCTGCATTGGCTGGCTCTGATGTCAATTATGCGGTAGCTATCGGAAGTGAATGTGAGAGTCTTCGGTGGTACTGCATCCCCTTCAAACTCAAGGCGATACAGCAACTTGCTTGTTTCCAGATCAAATAGCTGAATGGTGCCATGGGAATCTGCACATGCTAGCGTACGACCGTCAGGCGAACAAGATATCTTCTGAGCATTCACGCCTTGCACGATCTCCCGAACCGAACCGTCGTTGATGTTATATATGACCAGGTCTCCATCTGAATATGCAGCTGCAAGCATTACGTCTTCTCCCAAAGTGCTGAACACGAGACTCCACACGGTGGTGGCCCCCTCGGAAACCTTTGTATAGCCATGTAACGTGGAGCCGGTCTCCTTCTCGTAGATATCGTGAAATCGATCTTGTTCATGATTCCAAAGCAAAATATCCTCTCCACGGTACACTATAGCGAGCAGATTCAGTTGTGAACAGAATGTCGCCAGCGTTGGCTGTCGATTTTGGAGTTCGTCGAACTCTGCAGTCCAATTTGTCGAGCTTCCAACATTTCCGCCACTTTCGACATGCCAACACATAATCTCATTGTTCTTGATGGCTGCAAGCAAGATCATATCGTCTTCTGCAAACGTGAGTGTGAGACATATTGACGGGATTTTCACGCTGAACTTCTCGGACCAGTCGGAAAGCTCCCAAACCCTAATACATTTTGCGCCTGCGGACACGCACATCGTTGCCTTCTCACTGAAGCTCAGAGCATAGACAGGCTCTCGATGCTGCAAGACATACGTCTCCTGACAGGTCACGTCATCGTAGATGATAATCTTTCCATTCGACATTCCAATAGCGAAAAACTGTTGCGAAACTGCAACGACGAGAGGACGGACTGGTTTTGCGTAGTTCAGAATGGATAGACAATCTTGCCAACCTGTAGATGCCTGACCATACACGCTAAGACCTCTGTAAGGTGTTGCAAACTGCCGGTACGGCGCAGAGTCTATAGGACAGAAAGGAGGTATCAGGTAGTGGATTGCAGAAGGAGAAAAGGAGAGTTCTTTTCCGAACTTGGTCACCAGATGGACAAGGTCGTCGCCCCAGCCTTGTAAGAGAGTGAGCTCTTTTCTCAAGCCCACTAATGGACTATGTTGCGCGAGTCTATTAAATAAGTTATTGATGGTCTTGCCGGCTTGATACAGTCGTCCAAGGTCTCCCTTTCTGGCAAGGTGTTCAATCCAACTCAGCACAGCCTCTGAACCCATGAATTTCGCGAGTGCCCCAAGTACTTCGGTGTCCGTGGAAGTTACATAGAGTATGTGCTGAAAAACATATTCGCATGCGTAGTCTGCTAGGCGCGGCTTCTCCTGGACCTGGAAGACACTGAGCTTTCGTAGTTGGGATGGCCGCCTTTCGTTACGTGTGAGATAGCGTAAGCATACAAGCGCGAGCCTTTTGTGTGCAGAGGCTCGATCGATTTTGAACTCCGATTGCATACCTTGGCGGGTCAGGAACTCTCTGACGGTAAGATGAAGCAATTGAACCTTCTTGTTTCTATCGACGTAGACAAGATTTCCACAGCAGGCACTGATGGATCGCTCTATATCGTCAATTGTATCATTGAGATCAAGCTCGATGGCGCAGTGCAGTTCATCGGTGGTGAGGAATCGGAATGAGAAAGCTGTCCAGGTCAAGATTGCCTTCGCCAGTTCTTTCCCAAATTTTGCATTGGCCATATCACTAAGTATGCGTCCGTACATTTCGTCCATGTCAGCAGTGTTCGAGGAAAGAACCTTACGTATCTCGGTCGCAGTGTGTACCTGGCGCAACTCTCTCAGGACGAGAGTAACCCACAGGAAACATCCATTCGAGCTTTCGAGTATCTGCTTTCTCATGACCTCACGTTCTTCTCCTATTGCTGGCAGTTGGTCCTGATAAGAATCGAGGTACTTGACGATGTCTTTACTGGTCTGCTCTTCTTCAATAATCTCCGAGATGATGTCGAACTTTAGACTTGTAGTGTTCACATAATTTTCGAATGGATCCCTTGACGTTATAAGGAGACATAACGGCCAGATCTCCTGCATCTTTATCAAGAATGTCATGAGCTCCGACCCTCCTTTACACTCGTCCAGAGCATCAATAACCCAGTATTGTGGTCGTTCTAAGCGACTCTTCAAGATTCCACTGAGATACAAGCGACGCCACACTGCCACATGGTCGACCTTGTTAATAGCCATGGCCTGAGTGTTTGCTGCAGTCTCCAGAACGATGTCTAGTATCGCAGGATGTTGCATCGCCATTTGCCAAGCCATTGAACGTAGGAAGGCATTGATTGTAGCCTTAGTTTTGTCTCCCCGCACAAAGAAATAGTAGCAACAATCGTGGCCCAGCTCCTGCAGATGACTTGTTATGTGGGCTGAAAGCACACTCTTGCCCGCACCTGGGCGGCCACGAAGCCAGAACGTCTTCGCTGTAGAAGCACTGCGCCACTCTTCAAAACGGTCCATCTCAAGGATCCAGTCACACGTTTCAGGCAGCCGTTGAGATTGACATTCGAGCTCATCATTTGGTAAATCTGATATACCGAGGAATGTGTTGAGGGTTTCCAATTGATCGAGACCCACTCTCCGCTTCGAAGATTCTTCTAATGATCTTTTACTTGCGATTGTGGTCGCCAAAGCGTTCCTGATCGCCAAATATGACGGATCTGTCTGCTGGGAGAACTGCGCGACGTTACGATGGTTTGCATTGAGGTACGTCCGTCGCTCGTTTGGATAATTCATCACTGCGCAGTGCTTCTCTACGATCAGATGTGTGGCAATTCCGATCCTCATCGGTTCATTCTCAAAGAAGGAAAACAACCTCAAGTCCCCGCTGTAATTCGGAAACTCTTCGTTGATAGATTGAAGAACAGGCGATGTCGGGGAAAGATCTTGTACGAATGGACGAGGTCCTGGAGCAATTGAAAGAATTCGAGCTAAGGTATCAGCGATTCCTGCACCCTGGTGTGGCGTGGCCAGGAAAAATATGGCAAATATGTTACGTGCCAGAGATTCGAATTCCCGATTCTGATGGCTGAGGATGTAGGCTTTCTTCACAACGAGCCCCCCCATGCTGTGGCCGACTAGGATTATCGGGACCTAGAGTCGTCAAAACAATACTCACGTTTTGTGATTCATACTTACGGGACTGTCACTATCTATACTGGGAGCATCGTAGAGAGAGCTGAGCAAAGATCGCGCAAAATCTGGAATGTGGAGAACGGATTCGCGACTCAAACCAGAGGCATATCCGAAGGTATGGATTCTAACATCTCTGAAGGCAGCATCATTCGGTAGCCACTCGCGAAGCCAGAAAAGAGAAGGGTTCCCGTTTCTAGTCCACGTGCTCTGCGATCCACCATTCAGCCCATGGACGAACACCAGATCGAGAATCGTGGCTACTCCTGGGTCGTGCAAAGTGGTAAGGCCAATAGGACCCTTCGCGGCATTGTCGACATCAGCGCGAACGGTGTCCCGCCTCGTGAAGCTTCGCGAGAAGAAGGACCCATTAGATGCTGTCGTGGCAGGCCGTCCCGGGTGCTGAAACGGCTGCATCACGGTCGGTGTGGCAATATAGCCTTGCCGCGCGGGTGGCTCAGTGGCCCCCAGCCCTAGGTGTCGAGCGTAATAGGATGATAATCCAACGCGTTCTGTGGGGTTGATCTAAGGGCAGGAACCCATGCATAGTCTCCGTGTGTTGGAGGAGAGATGGACAGGAACAACAGTCATATCCGAGCGTCGACGAGCCGTCGATTTCATTTGCAACTCAAGCTTAAGCGGAACTCAATGTGTGCACTGTGCTCTGCAGCTCGCGAATCCGAGACGGCGTGGAGAGCCAATCATGGCGAAACTTCCCGTCTTTTGCCGCGAGATCGCGCCAATTGATAAGAGGCAGGTGCGCAAGGTGTAACGCTTTCTCTCCTCAGACCTAGCGACACACCAAGTCCTACTATTTTGACGTCTCACACGATGCTATAGGTAAGTCATTTTCGAGTTCCGACTTCACTAGAATGTCGAGAGATTGAAACTGTCTAAGCGCTTTCGCCGATCCAATTCAAAGAAGCGTTCGTGAAGATATTACCGCCAGGCTGAACACGCCCTGTTGCCTAACGTGTGGAGGCTATACAACGCATCCTTGCGGCGTGTCAATGTTTGATTGGACTACCGCGATTGTGCAACGGCCTAGACCGTTGTCTCAGTGTATGACTGACCCGCACAAGGTCCTCTTGCTCCCACCGACTCGTGGCCCAAGTGTCCACTTTCTTATACCACGAAGCAAAGAGCCACAATGACCGATCCATCGATCTGGAACCAGGAGGTAACCGTGCCAAGAACGGTGATTTCTTACACTGACCCCAACGTAGTTGAGAGTAAGTTCGGGGTCAATATGTGTCCGTCATAGATCGAGTTCGGGACCATTGCACCTTCTATGCATACATGTATGAGTACTGACTATATCATAGAGCTACCCGCGGGATCATCCGTTGTGGGCATTACTTCTCACGGAGCCTCGTACTGGACGCGCACTGCCCAGATCCGCGCACTCGACAATGAGAAGAATGAGGTTTCGTACTTCTTGAAAGTCGGTTTCTCTTGATATACTTGCTTCCGTTTTAATGTAGTCTCACGCGCAACACAGGTATCCTAAGGCGATGCTGGAAGGGGTATGATGTTTGGAGAATTCCATTCCATGACAGCACTCCACCAGGCTATGCCAGACCTCACGCCTAGGCCAATTGGATGGGGAAAATACGCGAACGAGCCTGATACGTACTTCTTCCTCTGCGCGTTTCATGAGATGGCCGATGAGGTTCCTGATGTTTCGAACTTCCCCAGTATGCTCGCCCAGATGCACAAGAATGGTGTCTCGCCGTCCGGTAAATTTGGTTTCCCGGTCACAACATATCAAGGTAGACTCCCGCAGGATACGACCGAATGCGATACCTGGGAAGAGAGCTTTTCGCGTGGCATTCGTCGATTCTTCGAGCTCGAAGAGGAGGCACAAGGATATGAGGAAGAAATGGCACGGCTGCGACAAGGCATTTTGGAGACGGTAATCCCGCGGCTATTGTGACCCCTCGAAACCGAGGGAAGGACAGTTGTTCCTCGTTTGGTCCATAGCGATTTGTGGGATGGTAACACTTCTATCGATGCGGCGACAGACAACCCTATCATCTTGATGCCTGTTCTTCATATGCTCATTATGAGTGTAAGCCATACTTCCAATCATGGTGGAATTTGTCTATACTAAGCGTTACGGCAAATCAACAGACGAACTAGCTCCATGGCGTCCTACACGCCATAAGATCGGAAAGCCGTATGTGACCGAATACTTGAAGCACTTCCCAATTTCAGAGCCTGCAGAAGACTTTGATGATCGAAATGCGCTGTACTGCATGTACGTACTACCGTGGTAGACTCGATGTTTTATTCTTATATCTACTAATACTGTCGTAGACGCTTTAACCTTTGCTCATCAGCACTATATCCTGGTAACCTTCAGTTCAGGAACATATATGGCCCTTTACTCTATCGTTATTCTAAATTATTATACTAATGACTGGTAGTGTAAAGGAGGAAATGCGCGTGCTCGTACTAAAATTTGCAGGGAAGGTGTAGGCCAATTAGATGAGGCTCTCTTTTAGAGTGCGTGGCAAGTCTCTATGTCTATAGCTCACTACTAATAGTATTATTATCCCATCTAAATACCACATCAGTAACGACTAAACAAAGTGAAACCTTTATCTTCCAGACTGCTGGGGCTAATACCACTATTTCCAGGTATTATTAGTCTGTTTTACTCAAGTTTCTATGTTCTTTACACCCAACCACCCTAGTGCAGTAAGCTGACATGCACAGACTGTCCTCCGTCACTCGTGACTCTCCTCATAACACTGATATTAATCAATCTTATCGACACTGCGCAAGTGTATGGAAGCGACGAGAGCGAGAAGACTTGCGGAAAGTTGTTCAGCAAAATGAAGAGGCACGACTTTGTGATACAGACGAAGTACTTTGTGGTGCCTCAATTAAGCGAAGTCCTCCACCCTACATCCTCGCCGGTTAAAAAGCTCGAATGGAGTCTGAAAAACATGGGCCTCGGACATCTATCTGGTACACGGACCAATACACATCCAGTCAATCTCAATGATTGCAAAGGGGATGGCAGAGTGCGTTGATAAAGGATTGACCAAATGTGTTGATGTTGCCAACTATTCGCTAAAGGATATGATTAAAATGCAGGAAGAGCTTGCTAAGTATAGTGTGCCTCTTGCAATCAACCAATGCGAGTTCTCCGTCCTTCGCCACGAACCAGAGCTCTCGGGGCTCCTATAGGCCTGCAAAGAGTGAGGTATTGTGTTCCAATCGTATTCATCTCTTGCGCAAGGACGCCTTACCGGGAAATACACGGTTGATAACCCACCTCCAAAACAGTATCGTTTCTCATCCTACGATATGAAGGATATTGAACCGGTCGCCCACGCGCTGCGTAAAATTGCGGAGAAACGCGGCACAAGTATGAGCAGTGTGGCACTGAATTACAACATGTGCAAAGGAATTACACCTGTCGTTGGGATTAGGCAATTGCAGCAGGGGATAACTGTAAGAGCTTAGGATGGAGGTCGACGAATGAAGAGACCAGAGAAATTGATGGCGTGAGTTTTGAAGGACATACAACAACCGTTTGGCAGAAGGGCTAAGTTAGTGTTCGCGAGTTCATAGTGGCGATAATAGTTAATGAGTATTACAAAGAGTATAACTTCTCGGGGCCCATATATAGCTGATCATAATCAACCAAGAACAAGTGCTCTATCGAGAGTTTAGTAATATATTCATGTCTCGTAAATGCTTGTGCTATAAAGTCTGAGGACACGGAAGAGACCCGTGAAAGTACCGTCCCATCATCAAGATAACAAAAATCTTCTACATCGCAACTCAAACCTGCAGTACTAATCCTTTACCCAAGGGTGATATGCTTCCACTGGGGATCTCCGGCCCACCAAGCATCTTTTTCAATCTCGCCCGCGCCAATTCTCTCTTGTACCTCACATTCTCCTGTCCCTTCCCTACGTCTCACAGCCATAACTGCATACCCAGAATATTCAAACCCTTTCCCAAGAGATACCGCAATGACAACAAGCTCGACCTTTCTTGTAAAGTCAATCGTTGTGTTTGAGATATTGAATGCGATAAAGCCGACCGGGCGTCTAGTCGAAGACAGAATTCGGTGACACGGAACGTTTGGTCGGAGAGAGTTAGAAAAAAGGTCATCTTCGTCAGCGAGCTCATCAGGCGCAGAAGAAAAAAGAGAAGAAGAAGAAGAAGCCGATGATGATGATGATGATGAGGGGCGGGTAGATTCGGGGCTGCCCCAGCCCCTGTGCGGGAGACGGGTGGGTGCGAACTCTATGATAAAGTACGCGGATAACGTCTGGAAGTAGAGGTATTGAGGGCCGTATCCGGACACACCACGAAAAATATTGTGCTTGTTGTTTGAGTCGAGGTTAGTAGGATCCGCAATGTATTCAAGGTTGGTATACAAGCAATCACGATCCCAACGCTCATCTTTCCATTCTTCAACTAATCTCCCGAGTTCCATTTGCCCTGAAGTCATTCCGATGCCAGTCCCATTTAATAGATGCGTCTCTTGTAAATCACTAACTCGCCATCGTACAACAGGCCGGGCTTTGATCTCCCACTCCCTTTCCTCGTTACCATGCTGAATAGAGTAGCATATTTTCCCACGCCAGCCCATCCACGACCATGATGGTGGAGTTTCTATGGGCCCTAAGTCGCGGCGTTCGAGGTTACCTTCCGGCATCCAGAGCAAAGCGGCATCAAAGTGAGAGGCTGGGAGACCCCACATGAACGTTACACTGAGACAAGCTTCGAACGTTCTCTGCAAGCCTGTAAAAGCACGAAGTATGTCGGCTTCGAATGATATCTTGCGTTTACTATACTCTGTTACAACGTTTGAGTATTGTCGAAAATTCCATGATAGCAGGCGATAATCTTGGCCAGAGTGACTGAACAGCACATCACGAAGTTTCGGGTCGGGACTGAAGGGGTTGTGATAGTCGTATTTGGCTTTCTCGACTTTGTATTCTTTTCCAAGCGTGTATGCGACAGGATCCCTATTTTGAATCCTATTGCGGATAAAGAAGCTAATTCTGCCTTGATTTTCAGAATCGAGCCGCTCATAGCTAGACGCATCGAGTGAGGCGGGTTCATAGGGTGCGCCACATGTAGGCATCTTCAGTGGGTATAAGCTTCCGCCGCGCTTGCTTTTAATGCGAGGGATGTCATTCATGTTAACTGATTCTGCAACATCAGCGTCTCGCCCGTCTTTCATTATTGCTACCGGATATCCAAGCGCTGTCTCCTCGACTTCTGAGATGATATCTTCAAACCACGTGCTACCTCTGCATCTCCAAAAAACTTGATCGTCGATAAAGATGAGGGTTCGAGGGGACAGTAGCTTTTCTTGGAACGTCCATGCCCTACTGTTCCAGGTCGAGTCGTTGAGCTTTCTGGAGGGTTCAAGAGGTAAAGCGAGTCGTGTGCCTTGATCGACCTCTTCGACAACCTGAGGAAGAAGCCGTAGATGGGGCCATATCCCAGGTAAACCAGCGCTAGCGTCTGATCCCCCTGCCGCAACAATTGTGATAGTAGCTTGGGCGTAAATAGAATCCATATGGTAAATTTGGTTACTCACTTCCGCCTCGTCATCTTGAACGATGCAAATTGCATCTACCCATAGATACTTTTCGCCTATTGCTTCCACCAGCCTGAGCGCATCAACGACTGTTTTAGGAAGTTGTTCCTGAACACGGCGCACGCCACCTAGTTCAGAAACGGAAGATATGTTGCTCTTTAGTGTCCTGAACACCTGAGATCCTCCCCAGACATAACTTAGAGCGCAATACCTACAATGCGGCGGAGCGCTGACCAGACTGTACGAGTGCACATCTATGACTCTGAACGCGGATGGAGGAGATTCGCCTCTTGACCATGGAAGAGAACCGCACTGGTTTTGATGATGTGTCTCGCAGAATCGAAGCCAGTAACGAATCAAAGAAACATCAATTACATGCCTGGAGGGAATCCGTGCCTTTAGTGGATGTCCTGATGTATAATTTTCGCTCACAAGGTGCGTCTGTATCATAGGGACATCGCAAGCCATTTCGGGCATAATGGTTAAGGACGTTTTGTACGGGTTGTGGCCATAGAACCCCTGGAATAGTTGATCTGGAATAAGTGCGACTGGTACATAGGAATTGTCTTCCTGAACTGGTATCTTGTGTTGCAGTACCGCGCCCCGCAAGATGCTGCAGAATGCACAAGCAGTATCTTGGTTCATTAAGTTTGCAGCAGGTCGAACTCGCCATATTCTGGGTATTTCCATTTTTTGGAAGAGAGATTCGAAGCGAATAAGACTACACATATGGCAAAGGGTTGCACGATTGTCTTTCTGCTCCCAGGATCGAGCGATCTTTTCATAGAATTCCTTGACCTGCTTTTCCGTCTCAAAAGCTAAAGGATCTCCCTCATTAATAGGCTTTTGCACGCCGAAGTAATGGGTTGGCCGGGGAGTAATCTTTTTCGATTTGAAAACATCTGTCTTTTTGATCGCGTCGTAAAACGGTGGCCGACCAGTTTTATTGCCGGGCAATAACATTTCCGTTGGGGGTGGAAAATAAACAGAACCAGGGAATTGAGAATGGTACTTCTTGTACAAAACAGACATTTCCAGCGAATCAATATAGTTACTTCTGGTAAATGACAGTTTGTCGTCAAGTTCCTTTTCTTCTTTCGTCTTAATATACTGCAAGACTGCATCTTGGACATTTAGAGGCAACTGACGATCTTCCAAAGCCGATGCATCCGCATTGTTGATTTCATAATCATGATCAAACAAAAAGTGAGGATCGAGATGCGCAGGGAATGGATAGAGCGGGAAGGGTCGAGATCCAGGCCCTTGCCAAATGCGCACCTGAAATTCACGGTGTCTGAACATCGTTAAGGACCTTAGTTCTTCTTCGGTGAGGTTGGGGTTGCAACACGCGCAAAGAATTAGGCTCTTGTCCTTAATGTCGCCCTCTGGTTTCACAATGTGTAAGTCTTTCCTCATATCGAATGTACAATCTTTGCTGCTAATGGTTTTGACCATGAGTCTCATATCTTCGTCGTCCGAATCCTCTTCTTGTATACGAACTTTGAACACCTTTCGACGTTGTCTTAAAGTCTCAGCTTCTTCATGCCAGATTACATCTCCATCGTCTAAGTCAAAATCAGGTCGTCGAAAAATGGTAAGCATCGTCTCATCGTCATTACTCTCTTGATCTTGAATACTATTTTTAAGTGTTTCTTCGTCGCCCGGTCGTGTGCTTTGACTTGTAGGTTGTGGTTGATTACCTACTTCAGATTCAGACATCCTAATGGCGCAGAAAGGTACAGCTTAGAAGGTTCCTTTTTGGATTGCCCTGTGACGTTCGGGCTACAAATAGATTGACTGAAAAGTATAGAGCTAGTGTAATGGGAAAGTTTGTTCACTCGGAATAGTACTGGTACCGGACGTCGCTTCAGCTTTACCGTTGATGTGGGAACGAAAATTTATCATTTGTAGCTCAAAATACACCTCTTCTGCCTCATTTGAACGCCAGGAAGATATATTGTACTGTTACGACAATGATTGCCCTTCAGGCTATGCGAAGTGTTGGAATATTCCAGGATGTGTTAGACTAGCTTTAAAAAAGCTCGTATTGCACCGGTCAAGAGGCGGGCTGCTGACCCCCGCATGCTTACCTGCATGCGACATGCCACGTCAGAGCCACAAACGACACAGAAAGTTCCCCAGTGTGATTGCGAGTACTTTTTGCCGTGGTTCGCTTGCAGCTTCATCCGCTGATTGGGTGTCTAGGCTTGGATGGTAGTTGTGATTGCGTGTTTTATCAAAAGCGCTTAGCTATTTGTATATGGCATATCTCACCGGAATCCTTAATATTGTTGCTAGTTTCGTATCAGCATGTGCCTAGTAGGAGAAATAAATAAAACCTACGAGAAGGCTAGAACTGGCTAAGAACTGACAAGGCCCTTTTGAATCATAGATAAGAATAACTTTGCCATCAGACCTCACCTCTCTTTGGGCGGCTCAAGTCAAGGCTTGCCAGGAACTAGATTGACCTCCGCAATGGCACCACCTGGCGAAGTTCCAAATACTGTGCCAACAAAAGACTCTACCGATACTGAAGAAAATCAAGCTAAAACCGGCAAACCCAAAAAAGAAGCCGAACAAAATGACGATGGTCAGGAAGTAGGAGTTCCTACGACGGATGAAACCAATACCTCTTCCCTCATCGTCCCTGGCTCGGTTAGCGTTGTGAAGAATATGTACCAGACGAAAAAGGACTCCGATGGTCAATGGAAGTGGATAGAAACACTCCCAGAGGACATTCCAGAAACCGAAGAGATTAAAGAAAAGGCCAAGTACGCAATTGTGATTGGAAACATCAAGAATCCAGACCCAGAGTCCACGAGAACGCTGCAGGCCCAGATGATTATTATTCAAAGCTCTTGGCTCAAGAAGGCACTGGGAAGCTATATCCTTAAAAGTTACCCAGGAGTCACTTGTGAGCTATCAAAATTAGAATTCAACGCACCGTTCACACCCTTTGTTCATCGGTGGGCAGAGCTTTTGAAGTATAGATCGAGGCCAAACTTGGACCCGACCATGGCCAAGCACATAGATTTGCTTCACGACGCTCTCAAGAAAGAAATTGGCGAACAGATTGAACTGTATGAAGACTATATTTTTACTGGGGTTATAACGTTTGTACATCTCTGGATGATTTTTCAGCCAGGTGGAACGATTATCTCTGAAGCCTATGGCGCCCTAAGTGCATACGAGCTTTTGGATTCCGAATATATTAAGAACGATGATGGCGAATTTTTGAGGTTGAAGTGTGAATATATCAATTGGAGTGGGAGTTACTTTGGTCGCAGCGCTGAAATTATCGATCTTCCAAAATTTCACGGTACCAAAAGAATTGAAGATCTGGGAGCTTTTCCGCTAAAGTTCCACGGTAATTCAGAGAATGTAAAGAGGGAATTGATAGAAAGAGGGGAGAAATTTGAATCGCTTGCTGGCTATCAGTATCAAGCGTGAGTGACCCAATGCGCAGGGGCGATTATTCACTAATCGTCTGTAGTTACTCCGGCATGGCTATCACCTGGAGACGAGATGGAAGCGAGCAGCCAATTGAGGTCTCGGGCCGGATTATTATCGACACTGATTCTTTCAATCGCTTTAGCTTTTTCAGGAGGCGGTCGGTCTCGGCAATGACTGAAAAAGACAATAGAATGATTTCAAAGTACAGGGAGAAACAGGAAAATGCCGACGAAAAAGAAAAGAAGACTCGGAAGCACAAGTGGAAGCAAAATGACGACGCTTTGCACGAAACCGAGCTCACCCCCTATCATCAAATGCTATGCACTGCGAGAGTGCGCGGATATTCTCTGAAGTTAAAACAATGGCTCGATTTCTGGCTCAACTTGGTCTCTGATATCCAGTGGGATGATAAGGCGTTCGATAGCCTTGTTTTGCCGGAAGATCAAAAGGATCTCATTCTTAGTTTCACAGAGTCTCAAGTGAAAAACGGCCAAACATTTGATGATGTTATACGAGGGAAAGGACGAGGAATCATCATGCTTTTGTCAGGGTCTCCAGGTATAGGAAAAACTTTGACAGCAGAGGCAGTAGCAGAAACCATGCGAGTGCCACTTCACACAGTGACATCTGGAGATCTCGGATCCAGCGCATGGGACGTGGAATCGCGGCTTTCGAGTGTATTGTATCTTGTGGCCCAATGGAACGCCATTCTTCTTCTTGACGAATGCGACGTATTTCTCGAAGCGCGCTCAACGCACGATTTACAGCGCAACCAGATCGTGTCAATATTTCTTCGTACGCTCGAATACTACGAGGGTATTCTCTTCATGACAACTAACCGTGTCGACAACATTGATGCTGCTTTTCAGAGTCGTATACATGTTTCTTTAGAATACCCTGACTTGACGCCTTCGTCCAGGCGGCAAATCTGGGTCAACATTGTGGATGTTGCGGATCATGACCTCTCGGAGACAGATTTTGATGAGCTGTCAATGATGGAGCTAAACGGACGCCAAATCAAAAATGTGCTGAAGATTTCTCAGTTGCTGGCGAGAAGGAGGAACGTTGCTCTAAACCGGCAAGTTCTTGAAACTGTGCTCGCGATTGAGAAACGACGGCCGGGTGTCGGACGAATTGTTTCCCAAGCCAATGAAAAAAGAGACGATACAATGCAGCCTTCAGATCCGCCTCAGTAAGCCGCCTAGTGATTAACTATTTGCCTGTCAAGGATTGGATGTCAATAGATGGTATGCGGTGATACAATGATGGATGTAGGTATTTAATTAGTTAACTACGAGCATGCACTTATGTAAGCTCTGCATAAATTGACTAGGTAGAATTTAGAAGAGACGATTCTCATCTTAGTTGAATCGTTCGAATTGTAACCTGATAGATGGCGTCAGCAAGCCGCCGCGTCAAAGACACATAAAGCATTGACACGGCACCGTAAATCGCCACAATAATCGATTAACCAAAGTAAACAGCATATTGTAGCATAATTAGCCATGGAGAAGGCCAACTACTTCACGTCAGATCCTGACTGGGCAGCATTTGCTGAAAAGAACAACATCCCTCTGCCCCCGCCCGATGCACCGCACGTACCAATAGATGCCATCGACCCCGTCCCAGTTGACCTACCTCCAAAGCGCGCCCGCCAACTTGAAGAGCACGCCCAATGGCGCGCCGAACACCCCCTCTCAGCCTTCAACTACACTTTCCGAGAGACAGCCATCAAAGCTCGTGACAGCTACAACATCCCCATCAAAATATCCTATCCTACCCCTGAACGGCCCTCTAAGAACCCCCTAAAGCCCCTTCCCGTTCTCTTCGTGACGTACGGTGGCGGCTGGATCAACGGTACACACACGACAGAAGAGTGCTGGCTCCTCTGGCCGCTCTATCCAGCCTTCGACTTTGCCATCGTAAGCGTCGACTACCGCGTTGGGCCCGAGAATGTAGCCCCTGTGTGGATGCACGATGCATGGGACGCGCTCCAAGCACTGCTATCTGGATCGAACCCCGCCTTCACGAATCTACCTGTGGCCCTTGATCTCCAGCGGATCATCGTCGCAGGATCGTCAGCGGGCGGTGGTATCAGCGCGCATCTCGCGCAGAGATGCAGAGACGAGGGTGTCCCGCTCCTCGGCGCGATACTCAACGTGCCCGTCCTGTGCGACTACCGGCACCTGGCCAAGGCGGAGAAAGAGACCGGAGTGCCCATGACGTCGTACAACGAGTGTTCTGCTGCGCTGCTCAGCTCCGGTTCTATGATTTGGATTTGGAACGCTTTGTATCCGTCAGCTTCGCTCAGCGACAATGCTACTGCGTCTCCGCTTTTCGGAGACTGCAAAGGCCTGCCGCAGCACATGATATTCGTCGCTGGGCAAGATCCTGTACGCGATGAGGCGCTCGCGTATGCCAAAAAATTGAAGGATGCCGGGGTCAGGGTTGATCTCGAAGTGTACAATGGACAGTGCCATGTGTTTGGTGAGTTCTGGGAGCTCGATTCAACTAAAAAATTCTGGGAGGACATCAAGCGGAGTTTAAGGGAGTGGTTGCGGCAGGTATAGGCCTTGAGAATGGAGGTTTAGGTGGAGCATGACGGTGTCATACAGTGCAGTGAATATGTATTTAACCTTACTGATAACTCTTGCTTCTCCTAAACATTTCAAGTCAAGCTCTGATGTGAGCAAGCACAGCTTGCGCTGTTCTCAGGGGGGAACTTGTCAATAACTGATAAATCACTTGTACATCTCAGGCCTTAATAATCGCTTTTCTTCAGACAAATGGGTGACACATCCCTTACTTACCTCGATAGCTTTATCAAGACTCGAGCATCCGCTGCTGGTGCTTACGCATAGCCAGTGCGTCCAATTCGGCAAACGCTCGAGCACTTTGGGCGACCGTAGTTTCCACACTCGGTCGGAGCTAACAGGATTTTTTTTTTCCGAGTAAAGTAACCCATTCATAACTACTATATGGGATCGAAAACTGGAAAGGGGGGTATCCATTCATAAAAAACATCATCCTCATTGGTCTAACGGT
>Ga0247757_10001364_pt1 | contig 16528 bp, 14 predicted proteins | sample UWRJL126311R4_FD_180929 | JGI IMG/M metagenome (GOLD analysis project Ga0247757, IMG submission 180929) | Plant litter microbial communities from Arlington Agricultural Research Station in Wisconsin, United States - UWRJ-L126-311R-4 | ecosystem: Environmental > Terrestrial > Plant litter >... | reverse complement strand
CAAAGTCGATCGCCATCTCGTTCATGTCGTCGAACGTGAACGTTCCGTGACGTCTGGATGATGCCCCCGACGCGCTGCCTTCGAGCACGTAGTAGCGGTCGATGCCGGAGCTATTCGGTTGGAACTCTTGGTTCTCCGCGTCCGTCAACGTCATGCCCGGGTAATAGCGCCCAAACTCGTTCCACGGATCGACCAGCATCTGCACCACGTGTTGATCGGGATCGAGATTGCTCAAGGTCCAAGTGAGCTGCACCTTGACGTCCTGGTTCGTAATCCACGGCTGCCTGCCGTAGGGCTCGACCGCATCGCGATTGAGCGCATCGCGCTGCGCGGGGCTCGGATCCAAAATCGGAAACTGCAGCCCGCGCTTCACCTCGAACAGTTGCATCTCACCATCATCGAAGATGGGCGCCACGTCCGGAGTGAGCCCGACCAGTTCGGGCTGCAGATTGCGTTCCTGCTCTTGCGAGCCGCAGCCCGTCGCGATCATCGAGCAACTCAAGGCCACGACCAGGAGCAATGTTTGGGGGCAGCGAACCCGCGCCTCGGGGCGCTGCGCCCCCGCCCAATACCGCATGGTTTGCCCTATTTTTCGCATCATTTGAGGACTCGTTCTGCGAGCACTTGGGACTAATGCCAAGGGCGTGCCATCGGCTGCGCGCGCGGCGCTGTGCGACTACTTTTTGCTCGGACGGAAGGCGAACGGGAAGCTTGCTCCCGAGGCTTTGTCCGCCGTCGGGAATTGCAAGCGATTGAACTGACGCAAGATGCAACCCTCGACGCGCGGGTTGTTCAAAGACGAGCCCGTGATGCTCGCGCTCGACACCGAGCCGCCCGGGCTCACGCTGAAGGCCACGCCCACGCTGCCCTTGAGCGTCGGATCGTGCGCCGAGGCGATCTCGTAACAGGCTTGGAAGGCGCCCATGCGCGACATCACCACGCGCCGGATCTGCTCCGCCGAGAGCCCTTGTCCCGCGACGGCCGCAGCCTTGCCCGCAACCTTGTGCTCGCCGTCACCAGTACCAGTGCCGCTGCCCGAGCCATCACCGCTGCCCAAGCCGCCCTTGCCGTTGCCGCCCAAGCCACGCCCGCCGGGGCCGCCCGAGCCGGAACCATAGCCACCACCCTTGCCGGGACCCCAGCCGGTATCGAGCGTGCCAGAACCGAACGGCACGCCGCCCGGTGCGTCACCCCCGCCCCCGTTGCCCGAGCCCTTTAACCCCGTGCCACTACCCGAGCCAAGCACGATCGAATCCGAGCGCAGGCCGCCGAGCGCGTCCGCCACCGAGCTGATTGTCCCGAGCGTCTTCTTGATCTCGTCGCCTACGTCGCTCGAGAGCGCTTCGGACATGCCGCCCAGACCCGCGCGAATGTCACCCGTTTGCTTGGTTGTCGTCTCTTTGCCGTTGCGCCCGAGCTTGCCCTCGACGCCCGCGATCTTCTTGCCGCCGCCTTGTTCCTTCTTGTCCTTGGCGCCCGGCTCCTTGATGCCCTGACCCTTGTCCTCTTCCTTACCCGTCGCGGGCATCGGAGGCGGCGTGTCCTCTGGCTTCAGGTTGAACTGCAGCTGGAGCTCTTGCTGGCTGGTCAGTTCGAGCGGCTTGGGAATGCCCTGCGGCGTCGTGATCGCCCAAATCAGCGCCAACCCACCGCCCACCGCGACCATCGCAAAGATGAACGAGAGCAGCAGCGCCCAATCCGGACGCCGACGGCGCTTGATGATCGGCGCCGCGTGCGTGAACTGAAAAAAGACCGAGAAATTGCCGTACTGAATCAGCCCGTGGTCGCCCGCGACGATCGGAATCGGCGCGCCCGAGCGCCCGAGCTCGGCCGGATTCTCGCGTCGCCCGCGCAGTAGCAACTCGCCGCCCGTCGCGCCGCGCGCGTCCAGCTCCCAACCCGTGCCCACCGCACGCACGGGAAAATCCGAAACCTGCGAGCCATCCGGCTTGGCCACGAGGTTGCCCTCGCCGTCACTCAGCCGCAGCGATTGCCCCGTGTTGAGGTTTTGCACCGCGAGCACCGTCGTGCCCCACACGGCCGCGGTACGAAGCACGATCGGCAATGACGGTGAAGGAGACGGCGTACTCATCGCAGCGCAGACTTGTTCCGGGTATCTGACAACTCACGCATGAACGAGCGATGACCCAAGAGCCCTGCATCGAACTCGGCCCGCACGCGGCGTAGGAAATAAATGATCTGTGGCGACTTCAAGCGACCCTCGACCTCGATCGTGCCGAACTTGTAGGTCTTCACGCCCTCTTTCGTTTCCTTCGTCTCTTTGACGGCGGCCGCCCCGGAAGCGTTAGCCCCCGCCTTCGCCGCGCCGGTTCCAGCGGCTTTTACGCCGCTCGGCTCGCCCTTTTCATCGGCTTTGTCCTCGTCGGCCTTGACGTCGGAAGCCGTAGCATCCGCCTCGGGCGCGGCCTTCTTCGGATTCTTCTTGGGGGTTTTGCTCTGCCAGGCGGGTCGCGGCTTGGCCTTGGGCGCGGCCTCGGCGCTGCGCGGCGCCACGAAGCCGCTCAGCACCACGCACAACGCGCATGCCCCCAGCGCACAAATCCGACGGCTCATGATTGCCCTCGATCATACGCGCCTCCCCCTGCGAGATCCACAGCGCGCCCGCCCTCGGCCCGGCGTTCGAGGTCGTTACCGCGAGGAGATCACATGCACCCACAATTTCCGCAACTCGTCCGCGGCCTGTCCGAGAGGGGTACATGCGCCAACTTCGGCGCCAAGAAAAAGCAGGTCAGCAGCATGTCAATCAACGGCACCACCAACTACATGAGCAACGGGTCGATCCTCGCCTGGATGGAGGCCAAGACCGAAGGCATCTACGGAAAGATGCGCACGGCCATGGACACGACTGATGCACGGGCAAACGCAGAAGAGGCCCTGAACAAGATCAAGAGCAAGTTCGCCGACGCCGCCGCCAACGAGACCGACGGTGTATTGCTGAAGGCGGATATCGAAGACGCGATCAAAAAACACGGCGCCGAGTTCCCAGAGGTGGCAGAGACGTTGCAACCAATTCTGGACGAACTGAATCAGCGCCAGGCAAAGAATGAATTCGACGCCAAGAACAACTGGCTTACGCAATGGACGAACTTCGCTGCGCCCGACCCAAAGCCCGTCAGCATCTCTGGTGACGACTCCAAGCGCTGGGGCGATTCAATCGACAATCAGGTGGAGGCTTTCGGGAAGCAAGACCAGCTCGGCATGATCAATATCCAGGAATACAACGCGCAGCTGAATCAAGCCAAGCAAACCGCGTCGGCGTTGATGGATGCAGCCGACAAGAGTGCGAACGCGATCATTAGCCACATCAGCTGAAGAGCTTACGATGCTCGCTGTCGCAAACAACGGCGCGCCTGCCGCATCTCCCTGGCAAAGCGCGCCACTCTCTACCGATTCTTCATCGACTCAACTCAGCAGCGCGTGCGCTCTGCTCGCTCTTTTGCTCGAGAGTCAAACAGCCTCGCAAAGTGGCAGCCGAACGGCCATCGAGGTCAATGCGCAGAGGCTCGAGGAGTTAAAGCAAGAACTCGCCGAGGCCATTCAAAAAGCCAAAGACGCCGCTGACAGCGCCGGGTTTCTCGGCTTCCTCGGCGACGTTTTCGGCAGCGACATTGCGCAAATCGCGGGAGCAGTGGCTGCGGTCGGCGCGATGATCGCAACCGGAGGCGCGGCAGCGCCATTGCTCATGATCGCTCTTGCCGAAGGGCTACAACTCGGCGCCAAGGCGGGTGCCGAGCTCGGACTCGACCCCAAGCTGTGCATGGCGCTGAGCCTCGCGTCGGTTGCCGTGGGAATTTGCAGCCCCGGTGCTCTGCAGGCCGCGGGCAACCTCGCTCAGTTCGGGCGAGCCCTCAAAGCCGGCGGGGAGATCGCACAGGGAGCGTCAATCGCCACAGGAGCCGGCTGCCACATCGCTTCTGGCTACTACACCCGGGAAGTTCAGAACTACCAAGCCGACGTCGTCCTTCAACGAGCCAATGAACACGCAACGAACCTCGATTTCGACGACGCACTCTCGAGGCTGCAGAACTCGCTACGCGCGGCGCAGCGAGAGACCAGCACCGTATCGGAGATCGTGCAGAACAACACCGACACCAACACTGCCCTCATCGACAGGATCTAGACCATGACCGAAATTTCACGAGCCAATGCTGTCGGCTTTACGAGCGAGCTTGCGGCCTTGCTACTCCAAACCGAAAGCACTCAGGCGGAATCCGCGCAGTTGCAGCGTGCGGCGGCACGAGAGCGATTCTTACAGGACTCACAGGAGCAGGCTGACGCGATGAGGGCCGCCGCATCCGCAACGTTCGTCAGTGCGGGCGTGAGTGCAGGCTTCACCATGGCGGGAGCCGGATTCCAGATCGGAGGTGCAGTCAGTCAGTTCAAAGCGGACACGAACGCGGCCGGCCTGGACCCCGAGAACTTCTCGGGTGAAGTCATCGACATGCGCAAGATCGTGTCCGAGCAAGCCAAGGATGCGAAGGTTTGGAACGCGCTCGGCGCAGCGGCGGGCGGGCTAGCTCAGGCAACAACCGTGGTCGGAGGAAGCATCGCGGAGCACGATCGAGCGAAAGCCAAACAGTTGGAGGCCGACGCAGCCCAAGCTCAGTGGGAAGCGGAAGATGCGAGCTCGGCGATCAACAAGGCCAACAAGCAGAGCGACTCCATCCTCGACACCTATCAAGGCATTCAGCGCGACCAGAATGCGGCGAACAACGCCATCATCGGTCGCATCTGACCTCAAGCCCTCCACGACCCCGGGGGCGGGCTTCCCTCTTTCCGTCCTTCCCACCCCCGAGGTCGCGTGACCAACCGGGCTACCAAGCTCCCACTAAACCCCGTTTTTCCCCCAGATCATCCTTCCCTGCGCACCGGTTCAGCATTTATAGTGAGAGAATTGCGGTTAGGTGCTTGCTTGGTTGCTGGGTATGAATTAGGTTCCGCGCCCCATTCCCATGGCCTACGCAGTTATCCGCACCGGCGGCAAGCAGTACCGAGTCGCAGAGGGCGAAACCGTTCAGGTTGAGCTCCTCAAGGGCGAGCCGGGTACTAAAATCAAATTCGACCAGGTCCTCATGGTCTCCGGCGACTCGCCGCAGTTCGGCAAGCCGCTCGTCTCCGGCGCTGCAGTGGAGGGCGAAATCGTCCGCCAACTCCGCGGCCCGAAGTTGATTGTCTTCAAGTTCCGCAAGCGTAAGCGCTCGCGCAAGAAGGCGGGCCATCGTCAGAACTACACGGCCGTGAAGATCACGGGCCTCACCGGGGTGTCCGCGTAATGGCACATAAAAAAGGCGGCGGCTCTACGCGCAACGGTCGTGGCTCGAATGCCCAGTACCGTGGTGTCAAGGTTTACGGCGGTGAAGAAGTTCGCGCCGGCGGCATCCTGGTTCGCCAGGTCGGCCAAACCATCAACCCGGGCCGCAATGTCGGCGTGGGTCGTGATTACACGCTCTACTCTTTGGTCGACGGCACCGTGACCTACGAGCACGATTCGCGCACCAAGAAGCGCGTGTCCGTGTATCCGGTCGGCGCTGCGCCGGCCCCGCAAGCCAACTGAGTCGTTGGGGTCGCGCCTTCGCCGGCGCAGCCCCACGCTCAGCTCAATTCGGCTATGGGAAGCGTCGCCAGGGTCTTCGTCACGGATATCGACGGGACCCTGCTGGGCGCTGACGGGGACGTGCACCCGAGCGACGCGGAAGCGATCGCAGCACTGATTCAGCGTGGCGTACCCGTCACGCTGTGCACCGGACGCATGTATTCCGGAACCCGCGAAATCGCCGAGGCGATGCGCATATTGGGTCCCGTGGCGTGCATCGACGGCAGTCACATCGTGGACTCGACGAATCACCTCGAGCTGCACAGCACGCCGCTTTCGGACGTCGCGACCGAGCTTTTGTTCGACGCACTCGGGCGCATTCGCCCGGCCGCGTTCGCATTCTCCGGTGACCGGTTGTTCCACGACGCGCGTGGCAGCCAATACCTCGACTACGTGAGCACGTGGACGGAGCGCACTCAGCAGGTCGACCTGCTGAGTGACATCGCCGCTTGGCGTGAGCCGGATGCCACGCTCTCCGCGTTGGTGGCGCTAGGCACGCCGGATCAGATCCGCAGCGCCGAACTATTCATCAAAGCCAACGACAAGCACCTGCAATGCGTGACCTTCGAGGTCGGACGCCCCGGGTATTCGGGCACGTGGGGCTTGGTCGTGCGCGCGTCTGGTGTCGACAAGGGCACGGCCATCGATTGGGTCGCGCAGCACCACGGGGTCACCGCCGCGGAGGTCGTCGCGGTCGGTGATTGGCTGAACGACATTCCGATGCTGCGCCGCGCGGGCCGTTCGTTCGCGATGGCGCAGGCGCCCAATGCGGTGAAGGCCGCGGCCACGGACATCTTGAAGGCGAATCACACCAGCGGCGGCGGCTTGGCCGAAGCTGCGATGCGCGCCGGCCTTCTGTAGGCCACTCAGCACGAATCATCGAACGGGACCGCGTTCAGTGACCGCGGGCATCGGCGTCCTAGCGGCGCAATCGGTAGACGGTGAACGTGGGCGTCTCGACAGCGTCGAGTGGAGGTAATTCGGGCAGAAACTCGGCGAGCGCGGTCGCCACGAAGTCATCACTGGTGCGCGGCACAGCGAGCTTGTAGCCGCGACCGAGCCAGGTCTTCAATTCAGTGGCCAGCGGCTTCTTGAGGATCGCGAGGTACAGCGGATTGAAGTAGCCACGCGGCACAATCTTGCACTGCTCGTAAAACCAATAATCTCGCATCGAGAAGAAGATCACGTGGTCGTCGCCGGTGGCGCCTCGAACTTCAGCGCAGTCGATACTCGGGACGGGCGAAAACGAGCGCGCCTGGGCGAAGAAGTTCTGCGTGGCAACCTGGTCGAATTGCCCGCTGATCCTGATTAAGCTCAAATTCGAATAGAAGTAGGCGCAGGTTGCGACGAAGAGCCAGGGCGCGGCGCGGAACAGCCAACGCAACAGCAGCGGTTCGGGCGCGCTGGGCCACGCCAAGTGCAGACCCAGAAAGCAGCAGAACAAGAAGGGCGCGCTGGTGTTGACCAGATTCTGCTCGTGGCTGCGCCCGAAAAAGTAGGCGGAACAGCTCACCGCGAGCGTCACCGCGAATATTGCGGCTTCACCGGCGCGTGGCGGCAAATGCGCACGACGCGCGTAAGCCAGCCAACCCACGGCGCCGACCAGGGCGAGCAACCACCAATAGAAGGACGTGGGCGAGATGCGCATCATGCCCACCCCTAGGTGACGGTACATCGCCACGGCATCGGACCCGAACGAGCCGAAGGCCAAGCGCACAGCCAGCAGCGAAAGCACGACGATGCCCCAGACCCGTCCGGTACTCGTGATGGTCTGCACGAGCGCGCGCCAGAAGGGGACTCTCGCGCTGCGGAGTACGCCACGACGCAACGCGAAGAAGTCCAGTGCGACGGCCAGCCCGTAGGCCCCCAGGTAAAGGATGCCGATGCTACGCGAGAAGAAGCAGAGGCCGCCGAGCATCAGTCCGAGCGACCAATGGCGCAGCCCGACCGCGAGCACCAGCGCAAGCGGCATCAGCCAAAGGTCGAGGCGCAGCGGGCTGACTTGGGGCGCAATGTCGCCCGCAATCGAATAGAAGCGCACGATCACGAGCGAGACGAGCAGCGGAGCCGCCAGCTCGGGCCGAAACAGTCGGCGAGCTAGCGCATAAATGCCCAGGAATAGCCCGTAGAACGCGGCCATCACCACGACGGACGAGAACGCGACCGGAGCCCCCCCGATGCGAGTCCAGGCCAGCGCGAGCAGCGACGGCAATAGGTCGTACTGCAGATAGATTTGCGACAGTCGAATGCCGTGCTGCAGCCTGAGTGACGGCCCGAGAATACAGGTCAAGTCCGCGAGGCTCGCGTACGCGATGGGCAGGAAACAAATTGGGATCAGCACCACCGCGATCAGCGCGGGCGTGCGTGCTGGACTGCGCCGACGCACCCACTGGAACAACCAGGTGGCCGCCACGGCGGCCCCGGAAAACCCGAGCGCCCCCAGTGAAGTCGGGTAGGTGCTCGCCGCTGGCAGGATCGGTGGAACCCGCCAAGCGAGCGCGAGGGCTATCATCAGCAGAACGACGGCGCTGCCGGCTCTCCAGAGAGGTGCAAGCCGATTCAAAAACCACATACACGACGCGGTTCCGATCCCTTGCAGCGCGACCGCGCCCAGCAAACCGTAGGCCTCCGCGCCGTCTCGGTCGTCCATTGCCCAGCGCGTCCAGGGCGTGATGTCGGACGCATCGGTATGCGCCGCAAAGCTCCAGAGCCAGCTCGAGATCGCGAAGAATAGCGCGTGTCCAGCAAAAGCAACGCAAACAGACACAGCCAGCAGTGACCACAAGGGATTGGCGAAGAATCTGGTGAGCGGCGAGCGGCGCGACAGACTGGTGTCGAGCACGCGCTCGCGGCTCGAGATGCCGTCCGTCGAAGCGTGACCACGCAGGTCCTTCAACTCGAGCCCTGGGCTGAACTGCTTCCAAAACGCGCCGATCGCCCCGGCCGTAACCCGCTCCCTGACCATCGTGCTCCACAGACGGAAACGCAAACGCCGTGCCGCGTCAACGACTCAAGTAAAACCGCAGCCCCCGCGATCACTTCCAGCGCTCGCTGGCACAATCCGGCTCAGCGCACGACCACGTCGCCCTGGATTCAGAGGCTCGTTGAGCAGATCGCGAAGCGGTGCAATGCTCTCGCGCCGACACACCTTGGAAACGCGAATCGTCGTCTTGCCACCCGCTCTCGCCAGCCAAATTGCGGCGGGCGAGGTGGTCGAGCGCCCCGCGAGCGCGGTCAAAGAGCTGATCGAGAACGCGCTCGATGCCGGCGCGCAGCGCGTGGACGTCGAGATCGAGGGCGGCGGCGTCACGCGCTTGAGTGTCAGTGACGACGGCGTGGGCATGAGCGCCGAGAACGCACGCTTGAGCGTCGAGCGTCACGCGACCAGCAAGCTGACGGACATCAGCGACTTGAACCATCTTGCTAGTTACGGCTTTCGCGGTGAGGCGTTGCCGAGCATCGCGTCGGTCAGTCGTTTCGCGCTGCGCTCGCGGCCGGCCAATAGCGATGCGGGCGTGGAAGTGCTGATCGAGGGCGTGGCCGAGCCCGTCGTGCGCGAAGCGGGCATGGCCGTCGGTACGCGCGTTGAAGTGCGTGATTTGTTCTTCAATATCCCGGCGCGCCGCAAATTTCTGCGCTCGACGGGCACCGAGTCTGGGCACGTCACCGAGGTCGTGGAAGCGGCGGCGTTGACCCGGCCCGAAGTGACGTTCACGCTGATGCGCGACGGGCGGCAGGTGCGCGAATTCTTGCGTGCGAACGGGCGGAGCGACCGGGTTGCGCAAGTGTGTGACGGCGAAGATTTGGCGCGCTGCGAGGGCGCGCGCGGACCGCTACGGATCGAAGCTTATTTGTCGCGACCCGAGCAAGCGCGTAGCGGCGCGGGCGGGCTGCGCTTGTTCGTCAACGGCCGCGCGATTCGCGATCGAGCATTGGCGGTCACGGTCGCACAGGCCTATGGCAGCGTGCTCGAACGCGGGCGCTACCCACGTGGCGTGGTGTACCTCGACCTACCGCCCGAATTTTTGGACGTGAACGTGCACCCGCAAAAAGCCGAGGTGCGCTTCGCCGATCAGCGCGCAACGGCGGACGCGGTGTACGGCACGCTGTCACGCGCGCTTGCCGGCGCTTTCTCGTTGCCCACGCCGAACCGCGGCGCGTGGACCAAAGCACGGCCCGACGCGCCGATCGTGACGCCCTTGGTGGGGCCGAGCGCGCCGCCCGGTGAGCGCCTTTGGTCCGCGCCCGCGCAGACAAACTCAGCCGACCCGCTCGCGTCGCGTCCCTTGGAGCTGCTCCCGCTGAGCGCGTTGGTTCCGGATGGCGAAGCCAATGGCTCGAGCGCCGAACTGCGGCTCGCACTCGACCCACTGCCGTTCGCCGTGCGTGATTCATCCGCACCGCCCGTGCGACCGCAGCCAGAGATCGCGTGGTCGAGTCTGACGTTCGTCGCGCAGCTCCGGCAAACGTATCTACTGTGTGAGAGCCGCGAAGGCATCTACCTGCTCGATCAACACGCGGCCGCCGAGCGCGTCACGTTCACGCGCTTGCGCAAGCAATACCAAGGGCGCGCGGTGCCCTCGCAATCGCTCCTGTTCCCAGTCGTGCTCGACGTACTACCGGCGGAAGCCGAACTCGTGGAGCAACGCGGCAAAGAGATGGCGGAGGTAGGGCTCGATGTGCGCGTGCGCGGCCCCGAGAGCATCAGTATTCACGCGGTACCCAAGCTCTTGCAACGCGCGAGCGCGGAGCGGCTACTGCGTGATCTCCTGGCCGAGGTCTCGCGCAAAGGCGGGCGCGGATTTTCCGACGCGGTCGACCTCACGCTCGCCACCATGGCTTGCCACGGCTCCATCCGTGCGGGCGATCCACTCGCGGCCGACGAGGCCAAGGCCCTGCTCGAAGCGCTGGATGACGCTGATTTTGCCGGGCATTGCCCCCACGGGCGACCGGTCGTCACTTTTCTGAGCTGGGCCGAGCTCGAACGCAAAGTCGGCCGACGCTAGATCTCCATGTCATCCGAAGTTCATCCCGACGACCGGCTGTGGGTCGTGGTCGGCCCGACCGCATCTGGTAAAACCTCACTCGCGATCGAACTGTGCGAACAGCACGACGGCGAAATTGTGAGCGCGGACAGCGTACAAGTCTATCGCCACTTCGAGGTCGGCACGGGCAAGCCCAGTGCGGAAGAGCGCGCCCGCGCGCGGCATCACCTAATCGACGTGATCGAACCGAGTGAGCCCATGGATGCGGCTCGCTTCGCCGAACTTGCGGAGCTCGCCATCGCCGACATTCGCGCCCGCGGCAAACGCCCGATCGTATGCGGAGGCACGTTTTTGTGGGTGCGCGCATTGATCCACGGTCTCGTTCCCGCGCCGCCCGCCGATCCGGAGATCCGCACGCGTCATCAGGTGCGCGTGGCCGAAGTGGGCCGCGCGGGCTTGCACCAAGATCTCTCGCGCGTCGATCCAGAAGCCGCGCAGCGCCTCGCCCCCAACGACCAAGTACGCGTCAGCCGCGCGCTCGAAGTCTACGAGCTCACCGGTGTACGGATGAGCGAGTGGCAAGCCCAACACGGCTTCAAGACCGAGCGCCATGCGGCCCGTTTGCTGGGGGTGAAACGCGAGAAAGACGAACTGGACCAGCGCATTCGCGCCCGCTGTCAGATCATGCTCGGCGCGGGCTGGATCGAGGAAGCGCGCGACCTAGTCGCGCGTGGTTACGTAGAAACGCGGCCCTTCGCCTCGGTCGGCTACAAGCAAGTCGCGCTCGCCCTGCAAAACGGTAGCCCGATCGATCACGAAGAGCTCGAGTTGTCGATTTATCGCGCCACGCGCGTGTTCGCACGGCGCCAACGCACGTGGCTACGTGATCAGCCAATCGAATGGCTACCGCCCGGATCCACGAAACTGTGATGGTAGCCTGGGTCGTCGATCGCCAGCGCCGCGCTCGTCACGCGTAGCGGCTTCGCACAATCGAGCATCACCGCCAGCTCCTCCGCGCGCCCTCCGCCGATGCTCGCCTCGTACGCGCCCGGATGCGGGCCATGCGGGATGCCCGCGGGATGTAGCGAAATGCTGCCGGGACTGATGCCCTTGCGCGACGTGAAGGTGCCGCGCACGTAGTAGATCACCTCGTCGACATCGACCGATGAGTGCGGGTACGGGCAGGCAATGGCTTGCGGATGAAAATCGAGCGGGCGCGGCACGAAGCTGCACACGAGCGCCCCCGGCATTGCGAACGTCGCGTGCACCGTGGGCGGCAAGTGCACCATGCCGACCTTGGCTTGAAAATCCAAAATCGAAAACGCGACCGGATAATACGTCCCGTCCCAGCCGACCACATCGAGCGGCGAGTGCGCGTAGCGAAAGCCGTAGAACGCGCCACCGCGCTTCACCACCAAATCACGAATGCCGTCGTCACGTGGACCGCGAAACTCTGGCGCGCGAAAATCGCGATGCGAGTACGGGGCATCCATGCGCAACTGTCCGACTTCATTTCGATATTGGCGCGGGATCCCCAGCGGCCCTGCGCTCTCGATCAGCAACCAGGCTTGGCTCGCGCTCGAGTCCGGCAGAAAGCGATGCAGCAGCCCACGCGGCAAACACAGATAGTCATTCGCACGAAAACGCAAATCACCGAACTGAGTCTCGAGCACGCCACCGCCTTCACGTATGAACAGCAACTGATCGCCATCCGCATTGACGAAATACGTCGAATCGTCGGCATCGGGCGCGAGCACCGAGATCACGACGTCTTCGTTTTCGAGCAATGGCACGCGCGCGGCGAGCGCCGAGCCGCCGCGCGGACGGTGATCGAAGCTGCGGAAATGGTGACGCAGTAGCGCGCGCCGAGAGCCGCCCCCCACCGACTCCCAACCATTCGCGGGGGCAACGGGCTCGGCTTCGTGCGGTCGCCGCTCGTGATACACGATGCTGTACGGGCCATCGAAGCCGGCTCGGGTGATGCACTCTTCGTAGCGCAGCGCATTCGTGCTGGTGCTGCGCAGCGCGGTATGCGGCTTCGCCGGAAGCTCGCCGAAGCTGCGGCGTTCGAGCATCAGTCAACCCCGCCGCGTTCGGCCTGCTGCTCGCGCTCGATGCTCTCGAACAAAGCCCGGAAATTCCCGGCCCCGAAGCCACTGTCGCCCTTGCGCTGAATCAGCTCGTAGAAGAACGGCCCCGCCTCGCGATTGCCGTACATGCCCGCCGAATCTTTGAGAAAGATCTGCAGCAAGTAGGATTTCAGGCCGTGACCGTCGACCAATAGCTCGAGCTCACGCAGCGTAGCGATGTCCTCGTCGATCGCGTCGACCTGCAGCGCGCGCAACCGCTCGGGTAACGCATCGTAATACGTCGGTGGCGTGCGCATGAACTCCACGCCGCGCGCCTTCAGCGCCCGCACCGCTCCGATCACGTCCCTCACCGCGAGCGCGATGTGCTGCACTCCATCCCCACGATGATCTTCGTTGAACAGATTGATCTGGGATGCCTTGAAGTTCGGTCGATACGGCTCATTGTTCGCAAACTTCAACCCCGAATGACGGTCCCACATCACCACCGAGCGCAAGCCTGAGCCATCGCGCATCTTCACGCGCCCCACATCGCGCGTGTGAAACTCCACGTCCCAATAACGCTCGAACCCGAGCACGTGCTCCATCCACAGCAGCGCGGGCGACATGGTCTGAAAGTTCGAGGTGATATGGTCCACGCCGCCGATCGTGCACAGATTCTGCCCGCCGCCCGCCGCGACTACGTCGCTAAAACCCGGAAAAAACCCGCGATATCCGCGCCGCTCCACGAAGCGAAAAGTCGTGTCGCCAAACGGCGTCGTGATTGAAAAAGTCTTCAGCGTGCCGCCGTCATCACGATGTGACTCGATGTCACTGATCGGGGTCGCCCCGCGCCCATCGAGCAAGGTAAACGCACGCTGGGCATCCGCAACCCGGAACGCGAGCGTGCCCACGCCGTCGGGGTGCTTTCTCAAGAAGCGGTCCGCACGCCCCCCCTCGCCCAGCGGCGTAGAACAAACCACCGTGTAGTCACCCGCGCGAAACGCGCGCGAACGCTGATGACCGCCTTCTGTGAGCGCTTCTCCGCTCTCGGCGACCTCCGTAAAGTCCATCCGATCGACGTAGAAGTGAGCGCTACGCGCGAGGTCGCGCACGTAATAGTGCACACCTTCGAGGCCGAGGATCCCGAGCGATTCGAGCTCTGCCATAGCTCTCAAAGTACGCCTATTTGCGGCTCGCGCCAGCCCACTCGCGGGTCACCTGTCGGTGTGAGTGCGCACTCCCTCGTTCCAATGCGCCCCTGATTGGGCGATCGCGGTTTCGCCACGCACCTCGAAATTCGTCAGAATTTCGTGGCCTGGCGCGCATCGCTCGCCGCGCCATCGCCATCGCGGGGCTATCGCGACTTCGCCTTCACCTCGCCGCGCTTCACCTCGCCGCGCTTCACCTCGCCGCGCTTCACCTCGCCGCCCTTCGACCAACGTCTTCGTCGGGTACGTTGATCCGACTCGCGCGCACGACCTTCACGCACAAAAGGGACGGTGCGAACAATCCGTCTTTTTTACCGACACCCGGTCGCTCCGCGTCGTGGCAAATGGACTGCGTCGTGGTCTAAATCTAGACGATCACGCGCTCGGAGATGGATCCGAACACGTTTCGCCCCGCGGCATCGAGCATCGCGATTTCGACGTGATCGCCGACGCGTAGAAAGGGCGTGTTCGCGTTGCCGTGGGCGATGAGTTCGCGCGCGCGGAGCTCTGCGAGGCAGGAAGCGCCGCGCGCGGGATCGGCGTTGGAGACCGTGCCGCTGCCGAGGATCGTGCCCGCAGTCAGGGACCTCGTTTGCGTGATGTGCGCGATCAAATCGAGGAACGAGAAGTGCATTTCGCCCGCGTCGGGGTTCCCGATCAGGGTGCCATTGAGGCGTGTTTGGAGGCGATGGTGCACGCGCCCATCCCGGTACGCGCTGCCCAGTTCGTTGGGGGTGATGGCAAAGGGCGAGAACGCGGTGGCGGGCTTGGAGACGAAGAAGCCGAAGCCTTTGGCGAGCTCGGGGGAGACCAAGTTGCGGTAGGTCCAATCATTGGCCAGCATCAGCAGGCGCACGTGGGGCGATGCGTCGGTGGCGCGGGTGCCTCGCGGGGTGTCGCCCAGGATGGCGCAAATTTCGGCTTCGAAGTCCAAGCCGAAGCGCGCTTCGCCCAGGCTGAAGTCGTCATTCGGGCCGAGCAGGCAGCCGGATGCGCCCTGGTACACGAGCGGCTCGGTCGTGAGCGTATCGGGCGGTTGCACGCCGCGCGCTCTTCGCACGAGCAGGATGTGCTGGATGAACGCGGAGCCGTCGATCCATTCGTAGGCGCGCGGCAAGGGCGCCGCGAGTTCGACATCGGCGATCGGTTGGCCGGGCAGTAAGCCACTTTCGAGGGCCTCGAAGCGCCGTTCGAGCTCGGGTTCGAAGCGTGGCCAGTCGTCCAGCGCGGCTTGCAAATGCGGGACGATGTGGCTCGCGGATGCAACCCGCAGCCCGTCGCGACTGACCACCAGCAGCGATCCGTCGCGTCCGTGTCGCCGACTTGCGAGCTTCATGACGATGCGTGCGGGCCGCGCCCGCTAACCCAAACCAAGATAGTTTGGATCAGTCGCTGCCGAGCGCCAGCGAACCGTCGAGCAACTCCATGAACGTCTTGGGGCGGGGCAATTCGGTGCGGATGAATTTCGCGACCGGGCTCGGGCCGATGTCGGGGCGGGCCAGCAGCTCGGGGGCGAATTCGGCGTTCGGCGGAGCATCGATCGTGACGGTCGAGACGCTCTCGACGTGCGAATCGGTGGACACGGTCGCGGGCGCCGGCGCGGGTACCATCACGGGCGCGAAACCGCTGGTCGGCGCTTGCGGTTGCTCCGACGGATATTGCGCGAGCGACTCGGGCGGGGGAGGTGCGGAATCATCCCCCCCGCGCGGGTCATCTCCCAGGCGTTGACGGTGTGCGTCGAGGTCTTGCTGCGCCTCGGGCGGGGGCATCAGATCGGCTTGGTAACCGCCGCTGTATTGGCGGCCGGGCAGCGTGACCTCGAGCTCTTCGGCCGCCAGATCGTCTTGCAGCGGTGCCGGGTTGAACGCGGGGGGATGGTCGAGTTCGAGCGACGGACCGCGCGCTTCTTCGAGCTCGATGGTTTGACCGAGTTGCTCCTGCGTGGGCACCGCGGCGCGCGCTCCAGCCGGGGGCATGATGTCGGCTTCGAGCAGCTCTTCGATATCCGGCGAGAGCGGCGCGTGCATGCCCGTCGGCAAGGGGATCGCCGCTTGCGGCCCGGATTCTGGCGGCGGAGTCTTGAGCGGGACCTCGCGGCCCTCTTCCATCTCGATCTGCGAGGCGGCCCGCGCGAGGGCTTCGTCCATCGTGCCCGCGATTCGATTGCGCGAGGAAGAAGCGGGCGGCTCTTGGTCGCTCGCGGCGACGCGCTGCGCGTCGACCGGGTCGTCTTCGAAGTTGAGCTCGTCGAGCGCGTTGTTCGGCGCGGCCGGCATTCCGGACTCGCCCGGCGTCATCTCGACGATGTCGTCTTCGAGGAGCTCTTCGGGCTGTTCGTCGCTGAACTCGGGGATCGTCATCACGCCCGAGACGTCGTCTTCGTGATCGAGGCGGCGCGATGAGGCCACCGACACGAGCGGGATCGGATCTTCTTCGAGCACTTCGTTGTACGAGGGCCCGGGTGGCGACGAGGGGAACGGGTCTTCGAGCAGCAGTTCGTCCACCGACGAGTCGAGGGACGCGCTCACTTGAACGACCGGCTCGGACGGATACTTCGGGGCGGGCGGGGGTGGTTCCGACTCGAAAAACACCTGTTCTTCGGTGATATCCGAGATCGGCGCGGTGTACGCGGGCGCAGAGTAAGTGACCTCC